>Ga0066661_10000748_pt1 | contig 11939 bp, 7 predicted proteins | sample GraSoiAngelo_110_FD_66454 | JGI IMG/M metagenome (GOLD analysis project Ga0066661, IMG submission 66454) | Grasslands soil microbial communities from the Angelo Coastal Reserve, California, USA - 14_0903_12_30cm | ecosystem: Environmental > Terrestrial > Soil > Grasslands | place: USA... | reverse complement strand
CACCGTCTCGGGTTGGAATGTGTCCACATTGCTCATACTGGAAAGCTGCGGAATGGCCAGCCCCCAGCTGACCCCCGAGGCTCGCAACCCGGCGGTCAAGATACCCCCGCCCACCGTCCGTGAGGCGACGACGTTCGGCGGCTTCCAGGAGGCCACGCTCGTCGGCGGCCGCCACGGCCTGGACCGCCAGATCGAGTGGGTGCGCGTCATGGAGACGCCGGAGACGCCGCGCCGGCTGCGGCCCGGCGAGCTGCTGCTGACCACCGGCTTCCCGGTCAAGGACGACACAGACGCCCAGATCGAGCTGGTGGATTCCGTCGCCCAGAGCGGCGGGTCGGGCCTCGTGGTCAAGCTCGGCCGGTACATCGACGGCGTCCCGCCCGAGATGATCGACGAGGCCGAGCGCCTGGCCCTGCCCCTGTTCACGATCGACCAGGACGTGCCCTGGAGCGACCTGATGGAGCCGCTGCTGGAGCGGATCATCAACGCCGAGCACTGGCGCCTCAAGCGCTCCCTCGACATCCACCGGCGGTTCACCGACCTGGTCCTGGACGGCAAGGGCGTCAACGAGATCTGCCGCACGCTGTCCGACCTGCTGGACAGCGGCGTCGCGGTGGAGGACGCCTCGTTCCACCTGCTCGCCCACGCCGGCAGCGCCACGAACGACCCCCACCGCCGGGAGACGATCGCGCGCCACGGCACGCCGCCCCGGGTCCTGTACGACCCCCAGATCCAGCGCGTGCTGCGGGACGTCACCGAGAGCCGGCGGCCGATGAAGGTGCCCGCGTTCCCCCACCTCGGCATGAACCGGGAGCGGATCATCGCGCCGATCCTGGCCGCCAACCAGCTGCTGGGCGTCATCTCGATCCTCGACCACCCGCCCGACAACGAGGAGCTGGCCTTCATGGCCGTGGAGCAGGCCGCCCTGGTGATGTCGCTGGCCCTGATCAAGGAGCGGGAGGTCGCCGAGGTCGAGGGGCACGTGCGCGGCGAGTACCTCGACGACCTGATCCAGGCCACGTTCGGCGACGAGGCGGCCGCCCAGCGCCGGGCCCGGCACCTCGGCTACCCGCTGCCGGGCCGGCACGTGCTGCTCGTCGTGGACGTCGACGACTTCCGCGGGTTCATCAAGGCCCGGCAGCTCGGCGAGGACGCGATCCAGGCGATCAAGCGGGAGTTCATGCGCCGGGTGGCGGGCGTGATCCGGGCCAGCTTCACGCGGGCCCTGCTCAGCTCCCGCTCCGACAGCGTGCTGGCGCTCCTGCCCCTGGGCCTCGACCCGCAGGACCACCAGACGCGGGTCCAGGCGATCGGCGTGCAGATCCGCGACGCGGTCGCCGACTGGCGGCCCGGCTTCACCGTCTCGGTCGGCTTCAGCGCCCAGGTGGACGCGCCCTCGGGCGTCGGCACCGCCCACCGCGAGGTGCGGGCCGTGCTGGACACACTGGCTCGCTTCAAGCGCTGGGGCCAGGTCGTGGCCGTGCCCGAGCTGGGCCTGACCGGCCTGCTGGCCGGGGTCAGCGACGAGCGGCTGGTCGAGTTCGTGAACCGCCACCTCGGTCCGCTGGTGGACCACGACCGGGCCCGCGGCGGCAACCTGATCCCGACGCTGAAGGCGTACCTGGAGGAGGGCGAGCAGCAGGCCGCCGCCCGGCGCCTGCGCGTGCACCCGAACACGCTGCGGTACCGCCTGGACCGCATCCGCGAGATCTCGAGCGCCGAGCTCGACGACGCCGAGACGCGCCTCAACCTGGCCGTCGCCCTCCGCGTCCAGGGCCTGCTCGGGCTCTGACGGCGTTGTGAGCGCGCCACGATGAACTCGCCCGGCTTTTAGTGTCGGGCGACTAGTGTCGGGGCGAGCTCGCCCGGTAGCCTCGGGGATACTGATGCCCGACCTCGCCTTGCCGCCGCGCGCCGCGTGGCCTGGGCAGATGCCGGAGCACCGCGCCGCGTGTGGCATGGGCTTCGTGGCGACGCCCGGCGCCCCGCCAACTCATCGAGTCGTCCAGCTGGGCGTGACCGCGCTCGCCCGCCTGAGCCACCGCGGCGGCCTCGACGCCGACGGCCGCAGCGGCGACGGCGCCGGGCTGCTGATCCAGGTCCCGCGCCGGATCTTCGGCCCCCGGACCGCCGTCGCCGTCCTCTTCGAGTGGGACGAGCGCGCGCGGGGCGTGCTGGCCGCCGCGCTCGCCGACCACGGCATGGGCATCGCCGACTGGCGCCGCCCGCCCCTCGACCCGGACAGCCTCGGCGACCGGGCGCGCGAGCGCATGCCGGCCATCTGGCACGCGATCATCGGCCGGCCCGACGTGAACGACGACCAGTGGGAGGAGCGCCTGTTCGCGGCGCGCCGGCAGGCCGAGCGCCAGGCCGAGGCCGGGGGCGTCCGGATGTACGTCGCCTCGTGCTCGTGCCGCACCATCGTCTACAAGGGCCTGACGGCCGGGACGCACCTGGCCGACTTCTACCGCGACCTGCAGGACGAGCGGGCGGAGAGCCAGCTCGCCGTCTTCCACCAGCGCTACTCGACGAACACGCTGCCGGACTGGAGCCTCGCCCAGCCGTTCCGCATGCTCGCCCACAACGGCGAGATCAACACGGTGACGGGCAACCGGGCGTGGATGCGCGCCCGCGAGGCCGAGCTGCCCGAGGCGCTGCGGCCGATCGTCTCGCTCGAGGGGTCAGACTCGGCCAGCCTGGACAACGTCCTCGAGCTGCTGGTCCGGCGCGGCTTCGACCCCGCCGAGGCGCTGATGACGCTGGTCCCCGACGCCTGGGAGGGCCGCGGCGACATGGCGCCGCCGGTGCGCGACTTCTACCGGTTCCAGTCCACGCGATTCGAGCCCTGGGACGGCCCGGCCGCCCTGGCGTTCTCGGACGGCGTGGTCGCCGGCGCCGCCCTCGACCGCAACGGCCTCCGCCCGGTCCGCTACCAGGTGGCGCGCGACGGCATGGTCGTGGCCGCGTCCGAGGCGGGCGTGGTCCCGCTGGAGCCGGCCGACGTGGTCGAGCGGGGCCGGCTGGGGCCGGGCCAGCTGATCCTGGTGGACGTCCGCGAGGGCGTGACGTACCGCGACCACGACGCCAAGGAGCACGTGGCCGCCCGCCACGCGTACGGGCTGCTCGCCGACCGCGTCCTGGTGCCCGTCGAGCGCCGCCAGGTGGAGGCGGAGGTGCCCGAGCACCTGTCCCGGCTCCAGCGCATGCACGGCTGGGGCGCCGAGGACGTGCGCATGGTGATCCAGGCGATGGCCGAGACCGGCCTGGAGCCGACGTACTCGATGGGCGACGACATCCCCATCGCGCCGTTCGGCCGCACCGCGCGCCGGCTCACGAACCACCTGCGCCAGCGATTCGCCCAGGTCACGAACCCCGCGATCGACTCGCTGCGCGAGCGGCCGGTGATGTCCCTGCGCGTGACGCTGGGCGCCCGCGGCCGCACGCTCGGGCCCGAGAACCAGGCCGGCGCGGACCTCAGCCGGCGCCAGCACCCGGCGACCGTCGGCCACGACCGGCCGCTGCTGGAGCTGGAGTCGCCCGTGCTGGAGCCGGGCGAGCTGGCCCGCGTGCTGGAGTCGGCGCTCGTGCTCGACGCCACCATCGGCCGGGGCGAGGACCTGCGCGGCGCGCTCGACCGGCTGTGCGACGAGGCCGTCGAGGCGCCCGAGGGCGTGGTGGTGGTGTGCGACCGCCGGGCCGGCCGGACTCGCCCGCCCATCCCGGCCGTGCTGGCCGTGGGCGCAGTCCACGAGCGGCTGCTCCAGTGCGGCCAGCGCATGCAGAAGGACCTGGTCGCGATCACCGGCGACGCGGTGGACGTGCACGACCTGGCCTGCCTGATCACGGCCGGCGCCAGCGCCGTCCACCCCTACCTGGCGCTGGCGACCGCGCGGCTCCAGGACGAGGGTGGCGACGGCCAGCACCACTACCGGCACGCGCTGGAGCACGGGCTGCTCAAGATCATGGCCAAGATGGGCATCTCCTGCGTCGCCTCGTACTGCGGAGCGCAGGTCTGCGAGGCGCTCGGCCTGGGGGCCGAGGTGATGGAGCGGTGCCTGCCCGGCGTGCCCAGCCGGATCGGCGGCGCGTCGTTCGCCGATGTCGAGGCGCGCGTGCGCGAGTGGCACCGGCTGGCCTGGGAGCCGCAGGCGGAGCCCGCCGGCAAGGACGCCCTGGCCGACCACGGCCGCGTGCGATTCCGCAAGAGCGGCGAGTTCCACGCGTACAACCCGCTGGCGGTCCGCGCGGCCCAGAAGGCGGCGCAGACGGGCGACGAGGAGCAGTGGCGGCGGTGGCAGGAGCTGTCCACGATGGGGCCGCCCCAGGACCTGCGCGACCTGCTCGAGATCCTGCCGGCCGCCGACCCCGTCCCGCTGGACGAGGTCGAGCCCGCGTCCGAGATCCGCAGGCGGTTCGTCTCGACCGCGATGTCGCTGGGCGCGCTCTCGCCGGAGGCGCACGCGGCGCTGGCGGTCGCGATGAACGAGATCGGCGCCCGCTCCAACTCGGGCGAGGGCGGCGAGGACCCCGACTTCTACGACTCGCCGGGCCCGCGCCGCGACAACAAGGTCAAGCAGGTGGCGTCCGCCCGGTTCGGCGTCACGCCGGAGTACCTGCGCCGGGCCGCCGAGCTGGAGATCAAGATTGCCCAGGGGTCGAAGCCGGGCGAAGGCGGCCAGCTGCCGGGGATCAAGGTCACCAGCCTGATCGCCCGCCTCCGCCACGCCCAGACCGGCCAGCAGCTGATCTCGCCGCCGCCGCACCACGACATCTACTCGATCGAGGACCTGGCCCAGCTCATCTACGACCTGAAGGCGATCAGCCCTGGGGCGCGGATCGGCGTGAAGCTGGTCTCCGAGGCGGGCGTGGGCACGATCGCGGCCGGCGTGGTCAAGGCCAAGGCCGACTACGTGCTCGTCAGCGGCCACAACGGCGGCACCGGCGCGTCCCCGCTCTCCTCGATCAAGAGCGCGGGCTCGCCGTGGGAGCTCGGCCTGGCCGAGACGCAGCAGCTGCTGGTCGAGCACCGCCTGCGCGAGCGCGTGTCGCTGCGCACGGACGGCGGGCTGCGCAGCGGCCGCGACGTCGTCGTGGCGGCGATGCTGGGCGCCGAGGAGTTCGGCTTCGGCACGGGCGTGCTGGTCGCGCTCGGCTGCGACATGGCCCGGCAGTGTCACCTGAACACGTGCCCCACTGGCATCGCCACGCAGCGCGAGGACCTGCGGGCCAAGTTCACCGGGCGCCCCGAGCACGTCATCACGTACCTGACGCTGCTCGCCGAGGAGGCGCGCCGGCACCTGGCCCGGGCGGGCGCCCGCACCATCGACGAGGTGGTGGGCCGGGTCGAGCTGCTCCGCGAGGCCGCCAACGACGCCGACCTGGACCTGAGCTTCATCTTGCGAGCCCCAGCCGACCCGGTTGCGCCCCGGCGCCGGCTGTGGGCCCGCAACGGTGAGCCTCCCCGGGCGACGCCGGAGGCGGGCGTGGTGGACAACTCCCACCGCGCCGTGGGCGCCGGGCGCCGCGGCGAGCGCCTCGTCTACCGCGGCAGCGCGGGCCAGAGCTTCGGCGCCTGGCTGGACCATGGCATGGAGCTGGAGCTGGAGGGCGAAGCCAACGACTACGTCGGGAAGGGCATGGGCGGCGGCGTGCTCGTGATCCGGCCGTTCGCCGGCGACGGCGCGGCCGACCCGGTCCTGGCCGGCAACACGTGCCTGTACGGCGCCACGGGCGGCCGCCTGTTCCTGGCGGGCCGGGCCGGGGAGCGCTTCTGCGTCCGCAACTCGGGCGCGGTGGCGGTGCTGGAGGGCGCGGGCGACCACTTCTGCGAGTACATGACCGGGGGCGTGGCCGTCGCGCTGGGGCCGGTGGGCTGGAACGTCGGCGCCGGCATGACCGGCGGCGTGGCGTACGTCCGCGAGTGGGGCCAGCTCAACGTGGACAGCGTGTGCGTCCGCCCGGTGCCGGAGGACGACGCGGAGACGCTGCGGGCGCTGGTGGAGGAGCACCGGGCCCGAACCGGCAGCCGCCTGGCCGCGGAGCTGCTGGCCGACTGGCCGGCCGCGCTGCGGGGCTTCCGCCAGGTGGTCCCGGTGGCCGCGGTGGCTCCGGCGCAGGCGGCGCCCGAGGCGTCCGGCGAGCCCGCCATCGAGGAGACCGCGGCCCGGGCGTAGGTCGCGCCCGATTGACGCCGAACTTCACGTAACCGGGGTCTCCTGGCCGGCGTATTACTAGCGTGACGGGTCTGATGCGCTCCGCTGTCGCGTTGCTCGTGCTCGGGCCGCTCGCCCTGGCCGGCCTCGGCGTGGCGAACGTGGCCAGGTTCAACGCTCGCGCGGCGGCGCTGGAGCAGAGCTGGTCGGCGGCCGAGGCGGCCGGGGTGACGGGCGCGCAGCTCGCGCCCGCGCGCGCGAGCCTGTCCTCTCTGGAGGACCGGCGCGTGCTGTTCCTGCCCTACTCCGCGTTCTCCGGCGCGCTGTTCACCGACCCGTTCTCCCAGCCCGAGCAGCTCGCCGCCCGGGGCCAGACCGAGGCGCTCGCCCTGAGCCGGTCGCGCGCCCAGGACGACCTCGACCGCCTGAAGCAGCTCGGGGCCAGGGACTACGACGTCCGGGCCGCCTCGGTGGCCTCCGCCCACCAGCTCGGCGACTACGTGCGCGTGGCCAGGGTCCTGGAGACCGAGGCCGCCCAGCTCGACCAGCTCTCGCAGGCCGGCGGCGGCCTGTCCAACGGGCTGCCCAGGGACGTGGTGGACGGCGTGACCCGGCTGCAGCAGGTGATCTCGGCGGCATCGAGCGCCCAGCTCTCCGCCGACCCCGCCGCGACGGCGCTCGCCCACGCTCAGGACTACCTGAAGCAGCAGACCCCGAACCTCGTCTCGCAGCACGACGCGATCGCCAACGAGGTCAAGTCCGCCGGCGACGCGGTGCAGCACCGGGTGGATACCCGCATCCAGGCGAACCAGCTCGTCGGCCGGCTGCCCGACCTGCTCAACCAGGCGACCCGCTACTCGATCGGGGGCACGTACGCGGCGACCGCCACGCAGGCCAGGACGGACCTGCTGGCCGCCGAGCAGGCCGGCGACGACGCCCGGATGGACGCGACCACGAGCGCGCTGAGGCAGGCCGAGGACCGGCTCAGCGCCGCGGTGACCGCCGCCCAGCAGGCCGCGTACCAGGCGGCGCTGGCCGACTACTCGAAGTGCATCCCCAACGCGCCCGCGCAGCTCATCGTCATCCACACGTCCACGCAGAAGCTGGTCGCGTACAACAACGGGTGCCCGTTCCTGGTCACGCCGGTCACGACCGGACGGGCCGCGGTGCGCACGGACACGGGCACGTTCACGATCCACGCCAAGTTCACGGACTACACGATGATCTCGCCGTGGCCGAAGAGCAGCCCGCTCTGGTACCCGACGACCGTCGTCCACAACGCCATGCAGTTCAACCCCGCGGACGGCTCGTTCATCCACAGCGCCGAGTGGGAGCCCGCGAGCGCCTATGGCTCCGGCTCCGAGAACGGCCCGTACGCGAGCCACGGCTGCGTCCACGTGCAGAACGGGCCCCTCTCCACCCTGTTCAACTGGGCCAACGTCGGGACGACGGTGATGGTCCCCGCCGAGTCCCAGGGGTGATCCGAGAGCCAGGCGTGCGTCCGTAGCCGCCGTCGGCTACGTTCACACCGATGCCAGCTCTCCTGCTCGCGTTCCTCATGGCCGTCACGATGGCGACCGCCAACGTGGCCGGTTTCGCGCTCCGGGCCCAGGGCCTGGACCAGCGCCTGCGGTCGGCGGAGGTGGCCGGGGTCCCCGCCGCCAGCCTGGCGGAGGCGCGGCGCGAGCTGGCCGCCGAGCGGGCGCGCCGGGCCGGCCTCGTGCCCTACGCCGTCGTCTCCGGCGCCGCCCTCGCCGACCCGTTCGCCGGGCCCGAGGCCAGCGCCGACGGCGCGTACCGGACGGCGCTGGGAGCGGCCCGGCAGCGCGCTGCGGCGGCGCTGGCCCGGCGCGACGACGCCGGCGGCCCCAACGACGGCGGCGAGGCCGGCCGCGTCGTCCTGCTGGCCGCAGCCGCGCGCCCGGCCGCCGCCGATGCCCTCGCCCACCGCTGGAACGCCGAGGCGGCCGTCCTGGAGGCGGCGCGCGCGCAGCTGTCCGCGGCCGCGGGCGGGCTGACCGGCGGCCTGCCGGCCGACGTCGTGGCGGGCGTCGCGAACCTGTCCGACGCCATCTCGCGGGCCGAGCGACTCGGGTTCGGCACGGCCTCGGCCGACGCGGCCCTGGTGGCCGCCGACGTCTACCTGGCGCGTCCCTACCCGGACCTGGTGGCGGGCCACCGCGACGTGGCCGCCCGGCTCCGCGCGGAGTCGGACCGGCTGGGCGGCCGCCTCGACGCGGACGCCACGCTGGCCCGCGACGCCGAGCTGCTCCCGCAGGCCGGGCAGTACGGCGCCGGCGACGAGCTCAAGAGCCGGCTCGACCAGGCCAGGGCCGGCCTGGCAGCCGCCGAGTCGGCCCAGGACGACGGCGGCCTGGACGCGGCGGTGACGGCCGTGCAGCGGCTCGACGCCGACCTGCGGGCCGCGACCGGCGGCCGGCTGCCGACCGCCGGCATCGCCTGCCAGGCGGGTGCGCCGGCCCAGCTCATCGTCATCCACCTGGCCACCCAGCAGCTGGTCGCGTACCAGGACGGGTGCCCGATGCTGCGCACCCCGGTGACCACCGGCCGGGCCGCCCTGCCGACGTTCCGGGGCACGTTCCACATCTACTACAAGGCGGCGCGGTACCACATGATCTCGCCCTGGCCGCTCGGCAACCCGTTCTACTACCCGCCGACATGGGTGTCGAACGCGATGGAGTTCATCAGCAACGGGACGTTCATCCACAGCGCCGACTGGGAGCCCGACGACGCCTACGGGCCCGACTCGGAGTACGGGCCGTTCGCCAGCCACGGGTGCGTGCACGTGATGGACGGGCCGCTCCAGCAGCTCTACGATTGGGCTGCGATCGGGGCGACGGTCGTCGTGACCGACTGATCGAACGCGCGCAGAAAGGTTAGGAGGGCCCGGGTGTGCTCCGTGTAGTGCCAGTACGTGCACGCTCCGAACCAGCGGGGCGGGTCCATGTCGAGGTGCCCGCGCAGACCGGCGTGGTTGGCCTCGAGGCGGGCCAGCACCTCGTCCCACGTGAGGTGCCGCAGCATCCGGAGCGCGGTCGCGTTCCAGGCGTCCACCTCCGGCCGCGCCGGCCAGGGCGCGTCCGGCTCGGCCAGGTGGCGCAGCGCCTCCTCCTGCCAGACGGCCACGTGGGCCAGCAGGTCTCGGGGCGTCCAGCCCCAGCCCGGCATGGGCACGTTGCGCAGTCGCTCCGGCACGGCGCGCGCCGCGCGCACGAGCCGGCCGTGGTTGCTGTTCAGGCGCTGTTCAGCCCTGGTCACCCGTCGTCCCCTCTTCTAACCTCTTTTCTACGTGATGGAGGTTACCAATGCAAGCCTCTGGCCCAGCTCGGGCTGTTGACAAGGTCCTTACGGCCATGAAGAATTGGCCCCTCTGATGGCTGCCAGGACCCCTCCCCGCTTCGATCTCGTCGGCGGCCGGCTCTGCCTGGACTTCTGCAACACGACGGGCGACCGCCGCGGCTACCGCGACGAGCGACTCGAGACGTACGCCGACGTCGTGGGCTGGGGCTGGCGCGCCGGCATCCTGAACGCCGAGGAAGCCGTGCGCCTGTCGCGGCTCGGCATACGAAACCCCACGGAGGCGCTCAGCGTCTGGGAGCGCGCGATCCAGCTGCGCGAGGCGCTGACCTCGATCTTCTCGGCGGTCGCCGAAGGCCGCCGGATCCGCCCCGGATCCCTCGACGTGCTGAACGGCGAGCTGGCCGGCGCCATGTCGCGCTCGCAGGTGGTGCCGACCGACAACGGCTTCACCTGGCTCTGGGCCGAGGGCGGCAAGGCGCTCGACTGCGTGATCTGGCCGATCGCCCGCTCCGCCGCCGACCTGCTGACCGAGGGCCCGCTGGCGGCGATCCGCCGCTGCGAGGGGCGCGACTGCGGCTGGATCTTCCTGGACACGTCGCGCAACCGGACGCGCCGCTGGTGCGACATGCGGATCTGCGGCAACCGGGCGAAGGCGCGCCGCCACCACGAGCGCGTGAAGGCGGGCGCGGCCTGAGCCGGATTCCACCGCGCGAGCGGAAAGACGGGCCTGATCCGCGTGTCGTCGGTGGAATCCGGCTGAAGGGAGCCCTTGTCTCGGTCAACGTCGGGCTGGCGCGGCCGACCGCCCACTCGGACGTCGGGATCACCGGTATCGACAAGCGGCCGGTCGACGGTCCGGTGGAGGTCCGCGACCCCGGCCCCAAGGGGGCGGGCGCCAGCGGCGTGGCCGGCGACGCGGTCTGCGACCTCCGGCACCACGGCGGCCACGACCAGGCGGTCTACGCGTACGCGCGCGAGGACCTCGACCTCTGGGAGGCCGACGTCGGCCGCCCGCTGGCCGGCGGGGCGTTCGGCGAGAACCTCACCACGCGCGGCCTCGACCTCACCGGGGCGCTGATCGGCGAGCACTGGCTGGTCGGCGACCGCTGCCTGCTCCGGGTCACGTCGCCGCGCATCCCGTGCCGGACGTTCGCGGGCTGGCTGGAGGACCAGGGCTGGGTCCGGCGGTTCACGCTGCGGGGCGCGCCCGGCGCCTACCTCCGCGTGCTCGAGCCGGGCGCCGTGCGGGCCGGCGACCCGATCGCCGTCGTCCGCCGCCCCGGCCACGACGTCACGATCGGGTTGATGTTCCGCGCGCTGACGCTCGAGAAGGCGCTGATCCCCCGCCTGCTGGCGGCCGGGGACGACCTCCCCGACGACACGCGCGAGCTGGCCCGGCGGCGGACGGCCTGAACGTCAGCCGGCCGCGTCGCGGATGCGGTCGAGCAGGCCCAGCGTCGCGATCGTGCTCTCCAGCGGCAGCGGCGCCTCGCCGCCCGTGCGGACGGCCCCGCAGAACGCCTCGACCATCAGCCGGTACTGGCCATCGCGGTCCGGGTCCGGTGTGAACGGCCACTCCAGCCGCTCCACGCGGTCCGCGCAGACCACGACCAGCTCCTGGTGCTCCGCCGTCTCGAAGCTGGCGAACAGGGCGGCCTGGGCGCCGCCCGGGAACCCGAGCAGCGCGGCGCAGCTCATGTCCACGGCGCCGCCCCGGACGACCGCCTCCACCCGCTCCGGCTCGCCCAGCAGCCAGCGCGCCACGTCGGCGACGTAGAAGCCGACGTCGAGCAGCGCGCCGCCGCCCAGCTCGGGCCGCAGCCGGTAGTTGTCGCCGGCGGCGATGGGGAAGGCGAAGGCGGCCGAGACGTGGCGGATCTCGGCGCCGGCCAGCGACGCGGCCAGCGCGCGCACGCGGGGCTGGAAGCGGTACATCGCCGCCTCCATCAGCAGGCGGCCGGACGCGCGGGCCGAGTCGGCCATCTCGCGCGCCTCCGTCGCGTTCAGCGCCATCGGCTTCTCGCACAGGACGTGCTTGCCGGCCGCCAGCGCCCGCTGCGTCCAGGGCAGGTGCAGGGAGTTCGGGAGCGGCACGTACACCGCGTCCACGTCCGGGTCGGCGAGCACCGCGGCGTAGTCGGCGTGGACCCGGGGGATGCGGTGGCGGCCGGCCATCTCCCGCGCTCGGGCCGGATCGCGCGCCGCGATGGCGAGCAGCTCCGATCCCTCGGCCTCGCGGAGCGCGGCCAGCAGCACCCGGTCGGCGATCCAGGCCGCGCCGAGGACGCCCCAGCGGACCGGGCCAGGGGCGGCTATGCCCGCAGCTCCACCGGGCGGCCGCCGTCGGTCGCCGACCGGGTGGCCGCTTCCATGATCGCCACGTTCCGGCGCGCCTCGGCTGCCGGGACCGCGAGCGGCTCGCCCAGGAGCAGGTGGTCGGCCAGGTTCCGGTAGAAGCCGTGCGGC
>Ga0066661_10000747_pt1 | contig 11946 bp, 8 predicted proteins | sample GraSoiAngelo_110_FD_66454 | JGI IMG/M metagenome (GOLD analysis project Ga0066661, IMG submission 66454) | Grasslands soil microbial communities from the Angelo Coastal Reserve, California, USA - 14_0903_12_30cm | ecosystem: Environmental > Terrestrial > Soil > Grasslands | place: USA... | reverse complement strand
CGTTCCTTTTGCGCCAGTTCTTTGAGCAGACGATTATTCAATTCCTTGAGCTCGGCCGCAGCATGTTCAGTTGTCCGATGAACACGAGTGCGTTCGACATTGCGCCCGATGACGTCCCGCATTTCGCCCGTGTCAAAAGGCTTGCTGATGTAATCACTGGCGCCGAGTCGCACCGCCTCTTTGGCGGTCTCCAGAGCGCCGAAACCGGTCAGCATAATGACGGAAAGATGGGGATCGATCTCGCGGATTTTGCGCAGACCATCGATGCCGTTCATGCCTGGCATGCGAATGTCCATGACGATCGTGTCGGGCTGTTTCTCTTTCAGGAGTTTCAGACCTGCCTCGACGCAGTCGGCCGTATGCACCTGATAATCCGGCTTCAATAGCATCCGCAGGCTCTCGCGCGGACCAATTTCGTCATCGATAACGAGGATTTGAGGCAGATCGGTGGAAACAGTCATGACCGGAGGTGAATCGGATAAAAGCTAGGCGCGTGCCGCATACCAAATGCTGAGGGCAGAAAAGTATTTACGGATTGATAAAAAATTCGGTCGCCAGACATTGAAATGGTTTCTGCTGGTGCGCAAGCTGCAATTTGTGAATAACTTGCGAATCCGGTGAATAAGTCGGTCGCCGAAGGCCAAAGAAATATAATGACTGCATTTAATGTAGCGTTTAGAATGCGTCGTGATCTGCTCGTGGCTGTCCTTAACGCCAAGCACCTAAAACATCTAACGCTCCTTCGAATACCGTCGGCCCGCGAGATCGTTCTCTTTCGGTATCGCCGCTGCCTGTTTATCGCTTTCCAAATCTCGTTAACATGAGCAAGCGCAATCGGGTCGTCATTACTGGTATGGGAATTTTGGCCCCGAACGGGATCGGGATCGAACCGTTCTGGGAATCGCTCCTCGCTGGCCGGAGCGGGATCGGCCCGATCACGCTATTCGATGCGAGCGGTCTCCAGAGCTGTATTGCTGGCGAAGTAAAAGGCTTCGACCCGCTCGACTACATTGAGCCAGAACTCAAACCAAAGCGCATGGCGCGACACACGCAATTTGCTTATGCCGCCACGATGATGGCGCTTCGAGACGCGGAACTAGAAATTACTGAATCCAACCTGCCGAGCCCGACCCCTATCGTAATCGGCGTCAGCACAAGCGCCTTGGATGTAATTGAGCGCGTTTTCCGGGATTCGGACACTCGGGGCCTGGAGGCAATTGCTCCGACGGCACTGGGCGCTTCTAAGCCTCAAGCCGCCGCAAACGTGGTCGCTGATCGCATCGGCGCGAGCGCGCATGCTGCAACGGTCTCCTCCGCATGTCCATCCGGTCTGGACGCAGTCGCCATCGCGACGGACATGATTCGATCGGGCGCAGCAGAACTGGCCATAGCGGGAGGAGCTGATGCTCCGATCACCAAGCATGGGGTCGCAAGTTTTATCGCGAGCGGGCTTACGGCCTCGCGGAACGGCGAGCCAGAACGAGCCAGCAGACCATTCGACCTCTCACGGGAGTCGGGCGTTTTATCCGAAGGCGCGGCAATGTTTGTGCTCGAGAATCTCGAACGAGCAGAAGCAAGAGGAACACGAATTTATATCGAGATGAGTGGCTACGGTGCGCAACGCGACCTCGATCCAGACAAGCCTGCTTCAGGCTTGCGCAAATCGATGGAAATCGCCTTAGCCAACGCGAGGTGTACAAAGGATGATATTGATTATATCTCCGCCTACGGTCCCGGTGATCCCGCGCTGGACGCGGCAGAAGTGCATTTTATCAAAGAGGTATTTGGCGACCGAGCCTATTCAATTCCCGTAAGCTCCATTAAAGGTGTGACCGGAAATCCGTTGGCCGCGGCAGGCCCATTTCAAATCGCCGCGTGCGCACTGAGTATTCGTGACCAGCTAATCCCGCCCACTGCGAACTATCAGATCGCCGATCCAGAATGCGACCTCGATGTCGTCCCGCGTCGTCCACGGAAAGCGAAGGTTAATCGCGCTCTCCTGAATGTCCGCGGACTGGGCGGTAGCGCGAGTTCACTCGTGGTAAATCGCGTCTTTCTCTAATGAACAGCGAAACGGTCCCAATTCTTGGGGCGGTAATTATTCAATCGGCGCTTGGGCTTACGGTTTTTCTTGCTAACCCGCGTCGCAAGTCGAATCAATGTTTTCTTCTGTTGTCTTTCTCGGCCGTCGGGTGGTTAGCAGCTCTCTACTTTGGTTTAACCACGACGAATCTCACCATCGTCACGTTGTGCATCCGCGAGGCGTCTGCCGCCGGGGTGCTGATTCTCGCCACATTTAATCTACTCCGCCTTTCGATACGTGAAACAAGCGGGACTTGGGGCACCATTCTCAATCGTTCACGGGTCTGGATCGCTCTTACTGTCGCGATGATTGGATTTTGTCAGACAAAGTTCTTTTTGGTGGGCGCGCAGTTGGTGCATCGCGCGGGGACGACTGCGCCCGAACCGGTTTACGGTCATCCCGGCGTCTATGTCTACGCGCTTTGGTTCGCTGCGGCCATCGTTGCTCTGGTTATCACGTGCTCACGCGATTTGAGAACTGCTTCGGGCGGTGTGCGCGCGGAGCTGGCATTCATCCTCATCGGCGCGGTTGCAGCGATGGCCATCGCTCTGCTGCTCGCGTTCATTCTGGATTATTTTCTTGGGCCAGAAAGGGCGATCTGGTTGGCGCCGTTTCGCATTATCGTCTTTAGCCTCATAATTGCGTACGGGATCGCCACCCGGAAGATCTTGGAGGTGGGCTATTTCCTGCGACACGGGATGGCTTACGTACTCCTCGTTGTCTACCTTCTTCTCCTCTACGGCTTTGTCTGGTGGCTCGCGCTCGACGTTTTTGCCTCGCTGCTGCCGAACGAGGCGACGTCATTAGCACACATTATCGCGGCGCTCGTTGTGGCGTTTGCGATGGCGCCTGCGCGCGGACTTTCTCAGCGCCTGGCCGACCGGCTTTTCGTCGGTACGCGGCGTATCGACTTCCAAGCGACGATGAACCAGGCAACGGCAATTTTAAAATCGGTCACGACCCTACGTGAACTTCTCGAACGCTTCGCCGGGACGATCGCACAGGCCGTAGGTACGGATCGGGTTTTGATTCTGCTCGCGCAGAAAGAAGTTTACGCGCAGCACCATCCCCCACCCACACGTGAGAGCCGGATTGACCTTTCGAAAGACCACCCGCTCCTGACCTACCTCCGCACCTCGGGCCAGCCGATCGTGCTCGATGAGTTAGATCGTATTCGGCCCACGCCGGAAGTCCACCGTGTCATTGCCCAGATGCGGCATCTCAATCTCGCCGTCGGAATGGGAATTTTCGCGCGCGACCAACTCGAGGGCGTGATGCTACTCGGCCCGCGCCTATCCGGACGAATCTATGGCAGCGTCGAGCAGAACGCGCTCCAGGTTCTTTGCGGTCAGCTGGCCGTCGCCATTGAAAACGCGGAGCTGTTTACCGAAGTGCAGAATGCAAAAATCTACAACGAAACGCTGCTCGAAAATCTGACTACCGGCGTGATCGCGGCGGGAATTGACGAACGCATTACCGTTTTCAACAGCGAGGCCGGGCAGATCACAGAACTAAATTCTCGGGATATTCTCGATCACGCCATCGATGAACTTCCAGAGGTCCTCCGAAATACATTGCGCGACACATTACGAACCGGTGAGAGCCAGGAAAATAACGACCTTGTCCTGCGCTTCGATGATCGAGGCGTCATTGTTCGCGCCAGCACGTCCATCTTTCGCGGCGAAGATCGACAAGTACTCGGCGCATTGATGGTGCTGACCGACATCACGGCGCTCAAGCGGCTCGAGCTGCAAATTCGCCGTAGCGATCGCCTCGCCAGTCTAGGCACGCTTTCCGCCGGGATGGCGCACGAAATCAAAAACCCGCTCGTCTCGATCAAGACTTTCGCGCAACTGCTGCCCGAGCGATATCACGATTCCGATTTTCGGGAAACATTCTCAAACCTGATCGGTCACGAGATCGATCGAATCGATTCGCTGGTCAACCAGTTGCTCCGTTTCGCGCGGCCAACCAAACCTCATCTCAAGCCGATGCACGTGCACGACGTTTTGGAAAAGTCGCTCCTGCTCATCGGTCATCGATTGTATGAGAAAGACATCAAATTAATTCGTTCCTGGGAGGCCAATGTTGATACAATACGCGCCGATGCCGACCAGCTCGAACAGGTTTTCCTCAACTTTTTCATTAACGCCATGGATGCGATGAAGCGAGGCGGTGAACTCAGTGTAAGGACACAAATCAGGACCGACGAGGAGTGGGTGGCCGCGATCACGCATAGCAATGGTCAATCGCAAGACGTCCTTCGCATCACCATCCGCGACACGGGCGAAGGAATTCGCGGCGAGGACATCCCCCATGTTTTCGATCCGTTTTTTAGCACAAAAGATTACGGCACCGGCTTGGGATTGTCGGTCGTCCACGGAATAATTCAGGAACATGGCGGCCAAATCGAAGTGGAGAGCGAACTCAAGAAGGGCACGGCGTTTCACATTCTGCTGCCGCTCGTTCGCTTTGACAGCGAGGTGGCCGCGGCATGATGCCTTCGCCGGTCTGCATTTTATACACGCAGGATCCCGATCTCGTGCGGCGGGTGAAAGCGTTCCTGCGCACGATCGCGCAAACGCGTCACGTGTCGGATACGAGTCGTCTCGATGCCGTCTTGCAGCAAAGCAATCCCGCGCTGCTCATCATGGATCTCCGCGCGAAGGAAAGTCGCGATTTGCTCGATCAAATTCAAAAGGACTGGCCGGAGGTCCTGATCATCGCGCTGGGCACAGCGCGCTCCGAACCTTTGCGCGAAGCCGAGCAAAGCGGAATTTACGCAGCCGATGACCTCCAGCTCGACCGGCCTCACCTCCAGGCGCTGGTCGGACGCGGGTTCGACTACTTAAAAGTTTTGCAAGACAATCGGGAACTGCGCGAAGAATCCAGCGGCGTTACTTTCACCCAGCCGCCACCCAGAGTTGACGCTGCGACCGATCGCCATGGAATGCCTTCGCTACCCTTGTTGCGCTTTCCCCGTGTCTTCCGCCGGTTCGATAACGTCGACGCGCTCCTCGCCAGTGTTGTGGAAAACGTCGCTGATGCCGCCGGGGTGACGCGGGTCGGGATTTTTTCAAAAATTCGCCAAGGCGATCACTATCGGCTACGGGCCGGCCTACGCTGCTTGCCCGAGGCGAACGAGGTTGAATTTGGTGAACGCGACCCGCTCGTGCGCTGGTTTGAGCTGCACGCACATTTGATTTGCCGCGCGAATCTCGCGCAAACGCCCGACCGCGCCGAGCGATCACTTCTTCGTCGTGCGCTCGACACATTCGGCGCGGAAGTGATCGTGCCGCTCTATGCGCGGGGCCGGATTATCGGATGGCTCTTTTTTGGTCATCGCGTAACCGGGCAGCGCTTCGAGTATCACGACCTCGAAGGACTGATGATTCTGGCCGAGCATGTTTCGACTGTCCTCGAAAACGCGCTTCTCTCCGAGGAAATCACCCTGCAAAAAACCCTGGCTGAAACTCTGCTCAAATCAATTCCGCCGGGAATCGTGGCGACCGATGAAAACGCCATTGTTCGCTGGTTCAATCCCACCGCCGAACAGATTTTAGGATTGTCGAGCAAGGACGTCCTGAATAAGCCGATCGAATCTGCGGGAAGCAATCTCGGCGCATTTCTTCGTGAGACGCTCGACGCAAAGATCACTCTGCCGCCGCAACAATGGATCGACAATACGACGCGCCGATCGCTCGCAGTCGAGACACGGCGGCTTATGAGCGAACACACGCCTCTCGGCGCGGTCGCTGTCGTCCACGATCTCACAGCCGAGGAAACTTTGCGGGAAAAGCAAACTCTCCTCGATCGTGCCGTCTTTTGGACAGACTTGGCCGCCAGCATGTCTCACGAAATTCGCAATCCGCTCGTTGCGATCAAAACCTTCGCGCAACTTCTTCCCGAGCGATTTGACGACGCCGATTTTCGAAAAGATTTCAACGAAATCGTTGTTCGCGAGATCGACCGGCTCGATAAGATCATCACCCAAATCAACAACTTTGCGCATCCGCCTGAGCTCGTGTTCAAACCGATCGACGTGCGCAAGCCTGTGAGAAAGGCAATCGAGATCGCGCGCGATCGCTTCGGCCCCAATGGCGGGTTGGCGGTTGAAACTTCGCTTTCTAACGACCTGCCGAAAGTGCTGGGTGACGAAACAGCACTGGCCGAGGCCTTCGCGCATCTCGTCGCGAACGCAGCCGAAGCGCTCTCGGGACGGACCAAACCGCGTATTACCCTGGCCGCGAAACCGATCCGCGAAGGCAAACATGCCAGCGGTGTCATCGTGACCGTGCGCGACAACGGCAAAGGAATCGCGCCCGATTTGAAGGACAAAATCTTTTCGCCTTTTTGCACAACCAAGCCGCGCGGGATGGGACTTGGCCTTCCCATCGTCAAGCGCACCGTCTTCGATCACAACGGCCGCGTCGACATCGATTCGACATCACACGGCACACTGGTGAGCGTCATGTTGCCCGCCAGCCCGAACGGAAACTGACAATTTCAGATTTCCGATTCGCGATTTCCGAATTAAGATTTGCCGCGTAACCGTGCCTGCGCGCAAGATCGACATCGTCAACCTATGATCGTCACCACTGCTCAACTCTACAAAGTCGCCTACGGCAAATTCGCCGTCGGCGCGTACAACATCAATAACATGGAACAGCTCCTCGGCCTGTTTCGAGGCAACGTCCAAAGCCGCGCGCCATTCATCATCCAGCTCTCGAAAGGCGCCCGAAAGTATGCTGATAAACGCATGCTCGAAGCCATGATCCGCACCGCTGAAGGAATGTTTCCCGAAGCGATTTTCGCCGTCCATCTCGATCACGGCGACGAGGAGGCCTGTTATGATTGCATCGCTTCCGGTTTTTACAGCTCGGTCATGATCGATGCCAGTCGTGAGTCATTTGAAAAAAACGTCGCGATAAGCAAACGCGTCGTTGATAAAGCACACGCCAAAGGAATCAGCGTCGAGGCCGAGCTCGGCATGCTCGGAGGCGTCGAGGAAGATATCAAAGTGGACGAAGGACATGCTTGCCTGACCAATCCGGATGAGGCTGTTGAGTTCATCAAGCAAACCAAATGCGATTCGCTCGCCGCCGCCATCGGCACCAGTCACGGCGCTTACAAATTCAAAGGTCAACAATCGTTGCACTTCGAAGTGATCGAAGGAATTCGCGATAAGGTCAAAAAAGCCGGCCTGCCGCCCACGCCGATTGTCATGCACGGTTCATCGAGCGTGCCGAAATCGGAAGTTGAACGGATCAATGCCGGCGGCGGTAAGCTCGATCCGTCGGCGCGTGGCGTGAATGAGGAAGAATATTTGCCCGCCGCCAAGCTCGGCGTCACCAAGGTCAACATCGACACAGACGGGCGTCTCGTCTGGACTCGCGTGCATCGCGAGTTCTTTCGCGACCATCCCGAACAATTCGATTTTCGTCCGCCCGGCAAAATTTTTGTCGAGGAGTACGCCAACTTCATCGCGCACAAAAACGAAAAGCTCGGATCGGCCGGGAAGCTCGACCAGGTGCGCGCCAGCCTGTAACGGCGGTCTATGACCGCCGAACCACGACCGCTTAACTACTGGCGACGCTTCATATAGCGCCGCTACAGAAAACAGTGACGTTCACTCTTCAGGAACTCGCAACGATGTGCGACGGCAAGCTGCTCGGTGATCCGGCACAGCAAATCACTGGCGCTGCATCGTTGGTCGACGCCACCGACGGGGAAGTTTCCTTTTTCAACAACCCAAAGTACGCGGCGCAGTTGCGCAAGACGCGCGCCTCCGCGGTTTTTGTGCCGGCAGATTTTGCGGAACAGATTTCCTCGGCTCAAATTCGCGTTTCAAATCCGGCAAAGGCATTCGAACAAGTGGTGTTAAAACTCGCGCCCAAGCCGATCGAATTTGCGCCCGGAATTCATCCAAGCGCGATTGTCGATCCAGGCGTCAAGCTGGGAACCCGCGTTTCGATTCAACCACATGTGGTCATTGAAAACGGCGCAACCATCGGCGACTTCACGGTAATCGGCGCCGGAAGTTACGTCGGTCACGCAGCTATCGTGGGCGCGAATTGCATCATCTACCCTCACGTTACCATCCGCGAGCGCACTCGCGTCGGCGCGCGCGTGGTCATTCACAGCGGCGCCATCATTGGCGCAGATGGTTTTGGTTTTGAGCCGGCGGAGCGGTGTTATGAAAAAGTGCCGCAAGTCGGCATCGTTCAAATCGATGACGACGTTGAAATCGGCGCCAACACGACCGTCGATCGCGCCCGTTTTGGCCGAACCTGGATCCAGGAGGGAGCAAAGATCGACAATCTCGTGCAAGTGGCACACAACGTAGTCGTTGGAAAGTATACGGTTATCGCGGCACAAACTGGAATTGCCGGAAGTGTTCGCATCGGCCAGCGGGTCCTGATTGGAGGCCAGGTTGGTATTATTGGACACATCGAGATCGGCGATAACACGGCCATCGGAGCGCAAAGCGGCATCTCCAAAAACATTAGCGGCGGGGTCTGGTGGGCCTCGCCGGCCGTGCCGCTTGCCGAGGCCAAACAACAGATGGCTTGGGTGCGCCGGCTGGGTAAGCTTTTTGCGCGCGTAAAAGAAATCGAGAAGAGCCTCCGATTAAGCTAACGACAGTAATCGGGGCCCAGTACTCCGGAAGGAACCCACGAAAATCCGTCCTCGACCGAGTTCGAAGAATTTTTTGGTGCCAGATTAAGGCTCAAGAGACGTTGGCAAGCTTAGTGCTTATAGTAAAGATGGTAATAATTAGAAGCCATGGCGCCTTCGAACCCCGAAACCTTCCAGTTTCTTATCATCGACGATGACCCCGCCATCACCCGGTTTCTCGTCACTTACCTGCGGCAAAAGGGCCATTCCTGCCAGGCGCTGACCGACGGATTTCAAACAGCCTCCTGGCTCGCCCACAATGACTGCAAAGTTGTAATTGTCGATCTTAGGATGCCAAAAGTGGATGGAATTTCGCTCATCTCCTTCATCCGCGAAATTAATCCGACGATTCCCATCGTTGTCTTTACGGGAGTCGGTTATGACGAAGAAAAAATGCACGCAGCTTTGAGGGCCGGCGCAAACGGGTATGTGAGCAAGAATCTGCCGATCGAACAACTTTACTCTGTACTTTCGCGCGTGCTGGCGACCTGCCAGCAAGGTTCCCGTCGCGAAACTCCGGACCGGCCGCAACAACCCTTCTTGGCGCTGCCTGAATCACTTACCGCGTGACGATCGCCAAACACGGGGCCGGCCTTCTTGGATGAATTTCCGCAACGTTTCCGGTGACATGCATTCAGCACCGCAAGCGCTCGCCGTCTGTTGTTCCATAAAATCAGAAGTGGCTACGATCAGGTCAAACCGCGCCGCGTATTTGCTGGCGAGCCGCTCGATGATCGTATCGGCTGTTTGTCCGCGGCGTGAATAAAAGATTTGCACGTCAAGGGGGTCTGATTGCCCAGTGACAGTCGGACCTTTCCCATCAAAAACGATTACCACGCGAACGCCGCTCCAATCCTGATAGTCACGCAGCTGCTTGATTAACGCGTCACGAGCCAGCGACGGGCGGCGCTCATGGAGTTTGCGTAAATCGGACCACGCAAAAACAATACTGTGACCATCGACAATTAAATAACGTGCGCGTTGCCGCATCGCTAAAGTTTGGCGCCCCGGATGTCGACCTTAGCGTTGCACTCGCGAGAATGCGTCACCTTGGCCTATTCTGTCGTGAGGGGGGATTTCTTTGCCTTAGGTCTAGTTGCTTCGCGGCGCGTTAATTTGACGGAAGCTCGCCTGCGCCGGATGTAGGCTTTCCGCCGTTTGCGTTTGGCCCGAACTCGATGCTGCTGACCCATGAAGCGCTTTCTATAGATTGAAACTCGGCGAGACGCAAAGCGAATTCCGGACTCCGCAACGGTCGCGATCAACCTCAGGAATCAAATCAGAATTGCATTCTTGATTGGTACACGATTAGAAGAACATTGTTCAACGTTGCTTCCAAAATCCATGAGCTTCGACAACTCGCCCAAAACATTGCTCGGAATTTCCATGCTGATCCTGGTTTTCGCCTCTGGTTTCAGCATCCTCAACACCATCAGGGTAAAAGCGCTGCACGCGAATTTAGCAAGCACGGCCGCAGCACGCGACGCGGCTGAGCACCGCCGACTGGTGCAAGAGCCGAAGCCGGGGACCGGGAAAGCGAATGCGAGTCCAATGACTCCGACTGACGCGGATGGCGAAAGCAAGGCCGCCAAAGCCGAAGCGGATCTCGCGCAGGTCTTAAAGGAAAAAGCCGATTTGCAATCCAAATTGCAGGCGAGTCAAGCGGAGATCGCATCGCTGCAAAATCGAACAGAAGGACCAGGCCCCGAAGCTACGAGCGTGAATCCGGGTGCTGCTTCGACGGCGGAATTACAGGCGCAACTCGATGACACCCGCCGTCAGCTCGATAGCGCCGAACGCGAGAACACGTTTTTGTCCGAGAAACTTGGACCAACAAGGGAACGCCCGGCCCAAATGGCTCAGCCGGACAGAAAGCGGCGAGAAGCGGGAGCAGGTAAACCAAGGGTTCGCGGCACCGTCCTCGCGGTCAACCAAGCTTACAATTTCGTAGTTTTAAATCTCGGCGGCCGCCAAGGCGTAGAACCGAATTCAGAAATGCTCGTTTTGCGGGAAGGAATTCTAATCGGAAAAATTCGTATTTCTTCGGTTGAACCTGCTACCGCCATTGGCGATGTTATTACCAATAGCTTGGCGCGTGGCGTCCAAGTGCAACCTGGAGATACTGTCATCTATGCGGGCACTCATTCCTGATTTAAAGAGAAAAATCGCGACCGCACTTTTGCTCGCGAGCGCCACCATGTTTGTTTCCTGTGCCGCGCAGAAAGAGCAGGTTCGCCTGGTCGACGATCCAGACGCGCATCGTGAGTCTACCATCCCGTGGAATAAACAGGAAAAATGGGAAATAGCGCCTGACGCTGCCGCTGGTCTTGGGCCTACGGGGTCGAGCGATACCCGGTAGCCTGGCGCGCAGCCGATTAGATCCAAAAACCCGCTGGAATAACAGCGTTTTTTGGTATTACCACGATGCCGTCCCGGATGAAATAGTTGTCCGCGTCCAAATTCTCGGGCTTCCCTTCCGGCGTGATCACAGCCCCGTCGGCAATGCGCGCGTTTTTGTCGATGATCGCACGGTCGATCACGCAGTTGCGCCCGATTCCGATCGGAGGTCGAGCTAAATCTCCGTGTCGATCTTGTTCGAAATAGTCTGCGCCCATCACGATGCTGTTGCGAATGGTCGCGCCGCTCTGAATAATGCTGCGGATCCCAACGACGCAGCGTTCCAAATGAGCATCAGAAATGATGCAGCCGTCCGAAATAATCGCCTGCCGCAAAGCGGCACCGTTGATTTTGCTGCCTGGCAAAAAGCGCGGATGCGTATAAATCGCCGCTTCCGAGTCGAAGAAACTGTATTCCGGCACAAGGTCCGTAAGATCGAGATTCGCTTCATAAAAAGCGCGGATCGTTCCGATGTCTTCCCAGTAGCCTTTAAAAATGAACGCGCTTACATATCGATCTTTGATTGAGTGCGGAATGATGTGTTTGCCAAAATCGACCAGATTATTTTCGAGGCATTTGACCAGGACGTCGCGATTGAAAACATAAATGCCCAGCGAGGCTTGGAATAATTCTTCGTCCTCGCTCGAACCGATCGCCCGCAGCAATTCAGGGCTGATTTTCATTTCCTGGAGCACGGCGTCGTCCGCTGGTTTTTCGACAAAATGAACAATGCGCCGATCCACACCGCTTTGCATGATGCCGAATTCGGAGACCTGATGCCGATGCAC
>Ga0066661_10000730_pt1 | contig 12056 bp, 10 predicted proteins | sample GraSoiAngelo_110_FD_66454 | JGI IMG/M metagenome (GOLD analysis project Ga0066661, IMG submission 66454) | Grasslands soil microbial communities from the Angelo Coastal Reserve, California, USA - 14_0903_12_30cm | ecosystem: Environmental > Terrestrial > Soil > Grasslands | place: USA... | reverse complement strand
GCGCTACCACCGCGGCGCGCCCCGGCTGGAGCGGCTCGTGGTCAAGACCGTCAGCGGCGGGACGGTCGCGATCGCCAACCAGCTCCAGACCGGCGAGGTGGACATCGGCCTGGTGGACTACTCGCAGGTGGACAGCCTGCGCTCGGCGAGCGGCCTCAGCATCCTGTCGGTGGACTCTCCCGGGTTCACGTTCTACGTCCACCAGCTCGACCCGGCCAAGCCCGCGAGCCGGTTCTTCGGCAGCCGCGACGTCCGCCGCGCGCTGCTGATGGCGCTGGACCGGCAGGGGATCGTGGACGCGATCCTGTTCAAGCAGGGCGCGGTCGCCGACTCCACGGTGCCCAGGGTGTCGTGGGGCTACAGCAAGAACGTGCGGCCGAAGTACGCCTTCGACCGCGCGGGCGCCGAGCGGATGCTGGACGGGGCCGGCTGGACGAAGGGCGCCGACGGCGTCCGCCAGAAGAACGGCGACCAGTTCCGCTTCGAGATCCTGTACCCGGCCGGGGTCAAGTTCCTCGAGGACATGGCGGCGTCGCTCCAGGACCAGTGGAAGCGGATCGGCGTGCAGGCGACGCCGAAGCCGGGCGACCTGGCGACCGTGATCGTGCCCGCGTTCTACAACACCCGCAACTTCGACCTGCTGCTGACCAGCATCGGCCTGGGCGACGAGCCGGACTCGCAGAGCCTGCTGTTCAGCAGCGCGTCAGCGGCCCCCGGGGGCGCCAACGCCGCGCCGTTCAAGGACAGCCGGGTGGACGACCTGCTGGCGCAGGGGGTGGCGACGTTCGACCGGACGAAGCGGGCGCAGATCTACGCCCAGGTCCAGGACATCATCATGGAGGAGCTGCCGGCGGCGCCGCTGGTCTTCCAGAACGTCGTGCTCGGCGTGAGCAAGCGCGTGCGCGGCGTGCGCTTCTCGTCGGTCGGCGGCAGCTCGTACTACCAGGGCGTCTGGGTGACCGACGGGAAGTAGCGGGGGGTGCTGCTCCGCTACGCCGCGCGCCGCCTGCTGGCCGCGATCCCGGTCCTGCTCGGCGTCACGATCATCACGTTCCTGATCCTGCGCCTGACGTCCGGCGGGTTCGTGCCGGGCCTGGAGCTCAACCCGTCGCTGCGCACGGAGGACGTGGACCGGATCCGGCACAACCTGGGCCTGGACGCGCCGCTCCCGCTCCAGTACCTGACGTGGCTGGCCGGGCTGCTCCACGGCGACTTCGGCCGCTCGCTGACCGACGGCCAGCCGGTCCTGGACCACATCCTGGAGCGGCTGCCGAACACGGTCGAGCTGACGCTGACCGCGGTCGTCCTGGCCGTGCTGATCGCGATCCCGCTCGGCGTCGCCGGGGCGCTACGCCGGGGCACGATCGTGGACCACCTGACGACGGCGCTGTCGGTCGCGGGCGTGGCGGTGCCCGCGTTCTGGCTGGGGCTGCTGCTGATCCTGGTCTTCTCGGTGTCGTTCCACGCCTGGGGGCTGCCCTGGCTGCCGTCCGGCGGCGCGTTCGATCCGGCCGACGAGGGCGACGTCGGCGCCCGGCTGCTGCACCTGGTCATGCCGGCCACCGTGCTCGCCTTCGGCTACCTGGCAGTGTGGTCGCGCTACACGCGGTCGAGCATGCTGGAGGTGCTGGCGCAGGACTACGTCCGCACGGCGCTGGCCAAGGGCATGAGCGGGCGGCGGATGGTCGCGGTCCACGCGCTGCGCAACGCCGTCGCCCCGCTGATCACGCTGATCGGGCTCGAGCTGCCCACGCTGGTCGGCGGCGCGGCCGTCGTGGAGATCGTGTTCGGGTGGCCCGGCATCGGCCAGCTGGCGCTGGAGCGGGCCCTCGACCACGACTACACGACGCTGATGGGCCTGGCCACGTTCACCGGCATCGCGGTGGTCGCCGGGAACCTGGTGGCGGACGTGCTGTACGCGGTGGTCGATCCCCGGATCCGCCTCTGATGCGGGCCTCCCGCGGCTACTGGGAGGAGTCGTGGCGCCGGCTGCTCCGCAACCGGGCCGGCGTCGCGTCGGGGGCGCTGGTCCTGCTGCTCGGCGCGGCGGCGCTGGCGGCGCCGGTGATCGCTGGCCTGGTCCTGCGCCAGGACCCGCTCAGCCAGGACCTGCACGCGACGTTCCAGGGGCCCGGGCCGAGCCACCTGCTGGGCACCGACAACCTGGGCCGCGACGTGCTCGCCCGGCTGCTGTACGGGGGGCGGGTCTCGCTCGGGGTCGGCTTCCTGAGCGTGGCGCTCGCGACCACGGTCGGCGGGGTGGTGGGCGTCGCGGCCGGCTACTACGGGGGGACGGCCGACGACGTGCTCATGCGGCTGGTCGACGTGCTGCTGGCGATCCCCGGGCTGTACCTGCTGATCCTGGTGGGGGCCGTGGTCACCGTGAACGCGGTGACGCTGTCGTGCCTGATCGCGTTCATCGGCTGGGGAGCGCTGGCCCGCCTGGCCCGGGCCGAGGTGCTGTCGGTGCGGCACCGGGACTTCGTGCTGGCCGCCCGCTCGATCGGCGCCAGCGACCTGCGGGTGATGCTGCGGCACATCGTCCCGAACGTGCTCCACGTCGCGATCGTGGCGGCCAGCCTGGGCGTGGGCGCCGTGATCCTGCTGGAGGCGGCGCTGGACTTCATCGGCCTGGGGGTCGCGGCGCCGACCCCGACGTGGGGCAACATGCTGAGCGGGGCCCAGAGCTTCTTCACGCACTCGGTGTGGCTGGTCGTCCTGCCCGGGTCGATGATCTTCCTCTCGGTCCTGGCGACGAACCTGTTCGGCAACGCGGTCCGCGACGCGTTCGACCCGCGCCTGCGCTGACGGCGACCGCCCTCCCGGTACGATGCGGGCGTTGGACGGCGAGCGACCGAGGCACCTGATCACGATCGGGCAGCTGGCGGCGTACGCCGGCGTGACCATCAAGGCCGTTCGCCACTACCACCAGCGCGGCCTGCTGGAGGAGCCGGCCCGCGACTCGTCCGGGTACCGCCGCTACACCGCCCGGCACGCCATCGAGCTGGTCAAGATCAGGACCCTGGCCGAGGCCGGCGTGCCGCTGGCCCGCGTCAAGGCGCTGCTCGCCACCGGTCCCGGCGAGTTCGCCGCCGCCGTCGCCGAGATCGACCGCCAGCTGCGGGAGCGCGCCGAGGAGCTCCGCCGCACCCGCGAGCGGATCGCCCGGCTCACCGGCGGCGACGGGCTGTTCGTCTCGGCCGAGGTCGCCGGGTACCTGGAGCGGCTGCGCGCGCTCGGGGTCAGCGAGCGCGCGGTCGAGATGGAGCGCGACGGCTGGATCCTGATGCAGTCGGCGTCGCCCCGGCAGGCCGCCGTCATGATCGCCGACAAGCGGGAGGCGATCGCCGACCCCGAGTTCCAGGCCATCTACCTCCAGTACGACGAGGCGTTCGACTGGCCTCCCGACGACCCGCGCCTCCCGGCGCTCGCCGAGCGCGCGCGGCGCTGGCTGGCCGGGCGGAGCCAGGCGTCGAGCCCGGTGACGCCCGACCCGACCCTGGCCCGCCTCGCCGCCACGTCCTCGGAGTCGCGGTCGCCGGCCTGGGACCGCCTCGGCGAGATGGCCCGGCAGGACAGGACCGGCCGGGCGACCTAGCCCGGAGTAGTTCGCCAGTTGACAGCCCCCCTCGGGTGCGGAACAGTTACGCCGGATTCGGTATATCGACGGCTGTCCGATATTTTGGACGCATCGATTCGGATTCCGGCGCCCGAAGGGGCGCGGGGGAGGGATGAGAGAGATGCCCAGCGCGAGGTTCTCGCGGCGTGCGGTGTGGAGGGCGCTCGGGATCGCGGCAGCTGCGCTCAGCGCCGGCGTGCTGAGCGGCGCCGGGGTGACGCCGGCCGCGGCGGCGTCCGGTCCCTGCGACGTCTACGCCACGGCCGGCCAGCGGTGTGTCGCCGCGTACAGCACGACGCGGGCGCTGCTCGCGAGCTACGGCGGCAACCTGTACACGGTGACGCGCTCGTCGGACAACACGTCCACCAACATCGGCCTGCTCTCGACCGGCGGCATCGTCAACGCCGCCGCGCAGGACACGTTCTGCCGGAACACGCTCTGCTCGATCACCACGATCTTCGACCAGTCGGGCCGCGGCAACGACCTCCGCGTCTCCGGCGGGTTCAACGGCCAGGGCACGGACGGCCTGGCCCGGGCGAGCGCCGTGCCGATCACCATCGGCGGCCGCGAGGCGTACGCCGTGGACATCGAGGTCGGCCAGGGCTACCGGCACCCGGCGCCGAGCGGCGGCGTCGCCGTCAACGGCCAGGCGGAAGGCATGTTCATGGTGTCCAGCGTCGAGCACGTGAACGGCGGCTGCTGCTTCGACTTCGGCAACGTCGAGGCGCAGATCCGGGACACCGGCAACGGCCACATGGACGCGATCAACTTCGGGACGGAGTGCTGGTTCGGCGGCTGCCACACGCCCGGCCCGTGGGTCCAGGCCGACATCGAGAACGGCCTGTTCCAGGCCAACACCGGGGACATCGCGTCGAACACCGGCAACCACAGCACGTTCGTCACCACGATGCTCAAGAACAACGGCCAGACGTCGTTCGCGCTGAAGGGCGGCGACTCGACCACGGGCGGGCTGACCACCTGGTTCAACGGCTCGCTGCCGCCCAACGGCTACTCGCCGATGCACCAGGAGGGATCGATCGCGCTGGGGACCGGCGGCGACGGTTCCAACAGCTCCTCGGGCCTGTTCTTCGAGGGCGCGATGACCGCCGGCCTGCCCTCGGACGCGACCGACAGCGCCGTGCAGGCGAACATCGTGGCGGCCGGCTACGGCGGCCTCGGCCACTACGGCACCGTCGTGTCCGGCGTCAACAGCGGCGTGTGCATGGACCTGGCCAACGCCTCGACCACGGCCGGCACCCACGTGCAGACGTTCTCGTGCAACGGCGTCCGCGCGGCGCAGAGCTGGCAGTTCACCAGCAGCGGCACCGTCCGGATCGGCGGCGGCTGCCTGGACATCACCGGGGCCAGCAACCACAACGACAACACCCCCATCGAGTGGTGGTTCTGCAACGGCGGGGCCAACCAGGTCTGGCAGGCGCAGAACGGCGAGCTGGTCAACCCGGCCTCCGGCAAGTGCCTGACCGACCCCAACTCCAACACCGCCAACGGGACCCAGCTGGTCCTGCTCACGTGCGGCGGCGGCGCCAACCAGCGCTGGACGCTGCCCTGATCGGAAGCTGAACCCTCGGCCGCGGGACCGCGCGGTCCCGCGGCCGGTCAGCGGCGGCTCAGCGGCGCCGGGCGAGCCGCCGGGCCCGCAGCCGGTCCAGCGTGATGGCGATGGCGAGCACGGCGCCCAGCACGATCTGCTGATAGTAGGGAGACACGTGCAGGATGATCAGCCCGTTGTTGATCACCTCCAGCAGGATCGCCCCGAACGCGACCCCGACGACGCGCCCCGACCCGCCGAACAGGCTGACGCCGCCGATCACCGCCGCCGCGATCGCGGTCAGCTCCCAGCCCACGGCCACGCCGGGCTCGCCCACGTTCAGCCGGCCCAGCACGAGCATGCCCACGACCCCCGCCGACGTCGCGCTGACCACGTAGGCGAGCACGATGCGCCGGTTGGACCGGATGCCCGCCAGGCGCGCCGCCTCGCGGTTGCCGCCCACGGCGTACAGCTGCCGGCCCAGGTACGTGCGTTCCAGGAAGAACCAGACCGCCACGCAGATGAGCGCGAACAGCAGGGTGGGCGGCGGGAAGCCGAGCACGTTCGTGATCACGAAGCCGTTGAACAGCGGGTCGATGTTGTCGATCGGCAGGCCGTGCGTGATCGCGAGGGCCGCGCCCTGGCCCGTCACCAGCGTTACCAGCGTGATGACGAACGGGGGCACGTCCAGGCGCGTCACGAACAGCCCGTGCACGAGCCCGATGGACGCGGCGACCAGCAGCACGATCACGATGACCAGCGGCGCGGGCACGTGGGCGTTCACGTTCAGCCACGCGGCGAACACGCCGCTGAAGGCCGTGATCGAGCCGGGCGACAGGTCGATGCCGCCGGTGAGCATGGGGAAGCTCTCGCCGACCGCCAGGATCCCGAACTGGCCCAGGTCGCGGCCCATCGTCTGCAGGTTGTCCACGCTGACGAACGACGGGTTCACCGCCGTCAGCACGGCGACGATCACCACGACGGCGGCGACCACGCCGGCCTCGGGCGTCCCGGCCAGCCACTCGGCCAACCGCCAGAACCGGACCTCGCGGGCGGGCGCCGGCTCGGCGGCGGAGGCCGGCTGGGGAGGGCTCTCGACGCCGGTCCCGCGCATCACGAGGCCATGCTCGTGCCGGCCGCGGCCGTCATGATCCGCTCCTTCGACCAGTCGCCGCGCGCGAGCTCGCCGGTGATGCGGCCGCGCGCCATGACCACGATGCGGTGACAGAGCAGCATCAGCTCCTCCAGCTCGGACGAGACGACGACGACCGCCATGCCGCGCGCGGCCGCCTCCTCGACCAGGCGATAGATCTCGGCCTTGGCCCCCACGTCGATGCCGCGCGTCGGCTCGTCGAGCAGGAGCAGGCCGGGCTCCGTCGCGAACCACCTGGCGAACACGGCGCGCTGCTGGTTGCCGCCGGACAGCGTCCCGATCGCCTGCTCGGGCGTCCGGCAGCGGACGCCGAAGTCGCGCACCAGGCGCCCCGCCAGCGCGCGGTCGTCGCGGGGCGTCAGCAGGCCCAGGGTCCGGCGGGCCAGCCGGGGCAGGACGGCCAGCGACAGGTTCCAGCGGACCGGCGCGTCCACGAGCAGCGACTGCAGCTTGCGGTCCTCGGGCACCATGCCGACGCCGGCCGCGATCGCCTCCGCGGTGTCGCGCGGGGCGTACGGCCGGTCGCGCAGCCGCACCTCGCCGGCCAGGCGGGCCTGCGCCCCCATCAGGACGCGCAGCAGGCGGCTGCGGCCGGACCCCATCAGCCCGGCCACGCCCACGATCTCGCCCGCGCCGGCCCGGAGGTCGATCGGGCCGAGGCCCTCGGCGGTCAGGCCGTGCACCTCCAGGACCGTCCGCGGGTCCCGCGCCGGAGGCGGCTCCGCGGCCTGCTGCTCCAGCTCCCGGCCCACCATCTCGCGGATCAGCCGGACCTCGGTCGCCTCGGCCGGCGTGAGGTCGGCGACCAGCTCGCCGTTGCGGAGGACGAGCACCCGGTCGGCCACCCGGCGGACCTCGTCCAGCCGGTGGCCGACGAACAGCACGCAGCTGCCGCGGGCCGCTTTGTCTCGTGCCACCCGGATCACGACGTCCGACTCGACGGGGCCGAGCGCGGACGTCGGCTCGTCCAGCACCAGCACGCGCGGGTCCCGGCCGAGCGCCTTGGCCAGCTCGATCATCTGGCGCTGGGGCACCTGGAGCGTCTCCACCAGGCGGTGCACGGGGATGCGGACGCCCAGGTCGCGGAGCAGCGCCTCGGCCCCCCGCTCGACCAGCCGGCGGTCGAACAGCGGGCCGGCGCCGGCCGGCCGGCGGTTCAGGAACAGGTTCTCGGCCACGCTGAGCTTGTCCACCAGCGGGAACTCCTGCGAGACCATCGCCACGCCCAGCTGCTGGGCGTGGTCCGGCTGCCCGTCCGACAGCCGGACGCCCCGGATCTCCACCTCGCCCGCGTCCGCCGCCACCGTGCCGGCCAGGATGCCCATGAGCGTGGACTTGCCGGCGCCGTTCTCGCCGACCAGGCCCACGACCTGGCCCTCGAGGAGCTCCAGGTCGGGCACGTTCAGCACGCGCACCGGCCCGTAGCTCTTCTCGACGCCGGCCAGCCGCACGGCGACGCCGGCGCTCACTAGGCGGCGCCGTTCAGCACGCTGTTGTAGGTGTCGAGGTTGTCCTTCGTGACCAGGCCGACGCCCGAGCTGAGCGTCACCACGCCGTCGCTGCCCGTCGTGACGTACTGCTGCAGCAGCTGGTTCGTCGCGTCCTTGCCCAGCAGCCGCATGGCGGCGAGCACGAACGCGGACATGTAGCCCTGCTGGTACGGGTCCTGGACCGCCGTCCCCTGGATCACGCCGGACTTGATGAACTGCGCCACCGCGTCCGACTCGACGTCGTCGGCGATGATCTTGATCTTGCCCGACTTCCCGGCGGCCTTCACGGCCTGGGCGGCCTGGGGCCCGTTGTACGAGTACACGCCGTACATCGCGGCCAGGTTGGGGTTGGCCTGCAGGGCGGTCTCGGCGTTGGACTCGGCCTTGGCCCGGTCGCCCTGGTCGTTGACCGTCTGCACCACGTTGATGCTGGTGCCCTGGAGCGCGCTCTTGAAGCCGTCGATGCGCTGGAGCGCGTTCGCGGCGGTCAGGGACCCGGTCAGGATCGCCACGTCGCCCTTGCCGCCGAGCACCGTCTTCACCGCCTCGCCGGCCTTCTTGCCCGCGTCGGTGTTGGGCGTTCCCAGGTACAGGAGCGGCGTCTTCGTGCCGGTCAGCGGCGAGTCGATGGCGATCACGTTCTGGCCCGCGGCCACGGCGGCGTCCACCGGCCCGCGCGCCGCGGCCGGGTCGATCGCCGACAGGCTGTAGTCGTAGTGCTGCGCGTTGAGCGTCTCCAGGATGGAGATCTGCTTCGACAGGTCGCCGCCGGTCGGGGCCTGGAACATCGCGGTGAAGCCCAGTTCCTTCGCGCCCGCCATGACCCCGTTCTGGCCCGGCGTCCAGTAGTCGCCCGGGATGTTGATCACCATGGCGATCTTGAGCTGGCTCACGTCCTTGCCCTGGAGCGCCTGCTTGATCGCCGTCGCCAGCTTCTTCAGGTTGGCGTTGTTGAAGTCGGTGGAGCCCTGCAGGGCGGTCGTCGTGCCCGAGCCGCTCGACGAGCCGGTCGAGCCGCCGCCTCCGCACGCGGCCAGCACCGGCCCCACCGTGAGCAGCGAGGCACCGGCCCCGGCCATTCGCAGGACGTCCCGTCGAGTGATCCTTCCTCGACCAGTCATGTCGGAGCCCTCCCCCTTGGTCGCTTGACGGCTGACGCTGCCTTGTATAGAACGTTGGTGGAGGGGGAGTCAAGATATCGATGGACGGTCGAAATTTCGACGGCATGGCGGGGCACAATGGCAGGGATGACATCGTCTCCGCGCTGCACGCCGGCGGTGATGCGGGCGTTCCAGATCCTGTCCCTGATGCGGGGGCGCGGATCGATGACCGTTCGTGAGGTGGCGACCGGGCTGGACCTGCCGCGGAGCTCGGTCCACGAGCTGATGCACACGCTGGCGACGCTGGGTGCGATCGCGCCGGCCGACGGCGGCGGCGGGCGCTTCAGCCTCGGCCTGCTCCTGCACGAGCTGGGCAGCGCGTACCTGTCCGAGGTGGACCTGGCCCGCGAGGGCCAGCGGGTCGCGGAGCAGGTCGCCGCCGCCTGCGGCGAGACCGTGCACCTGGCCACGCTCGACGGGATCGAGGTCGTGTACCTGGTCAAGGTGGACAGCATCCACGCGGTCCGGATGGTCTCCGCGGTCGGGCGCCGGCTGCCCGCCCACTGCACGGGGGTCGGCAAGGCCCTGCTGGCGGGGCTGCCGGACGACGAGCTGGCCCAACGCTTCGGCGGCGACGACGCCCGCCTGCCGGCCATGACGCCCGCCAGCATCGCCTCGGTGCCGGCGCTCCGGGAGGCGCTGGCCGCCGTCCGCCGCGCCGGCTGCGCGATCGACGACTGCGAGTCGAACCGCGACGTCCGCTGCGTGGCGGCGCCGGTCTACGACCACCGGGGCGCGATGGTCGCGGCCATGAGCATCTCGGTCCCGGTCAGCCGGACCGCCGAGGACTGGCCGGGCGAGCTGACCGGGCTGGTCCGCTCGGGCGCGGCCGACCTGTCGCGGCGGCTGGGCCAGGGGGTGGGCCGGTGAGGATCGCCGAGGTCACGCCGATGGTGATGGGCACCGTCTGGCGCAACCTGACCATCGTCCGGGTCCGCACGGACGAGGGGCTGGAGGGCGTCGGCGAGGTGCGCATGGTCAACCACACGCAGGCCGTGCTCGGGTACCTGGCCCACGCCATCCCGACGCACGTGCTGGGCGCCGACCCGTTCGAGACCGAGGCGCTCGTGCAGCGGATGTGGCGCACCGACTACGAGCGGGCCGGGGCCACCGTGATGTCCGGCATCGCGGCCGTCGAGATGGCCTGCTGGGACATCGTCGGCAAGGCGCTGGGCCAGCCGGTGCACCGGCTGCTGGGCGGCGCCGTCCGGCCCCGGATCAAGGCGTACGCCAACGGCTGGTACCGGGTCGAGCGCACGCCCGAGGAGTTCCACGCCGCCGCCCGGCGCGTGGTCGAGCGCGGCTACCGGGCGCTCAAGCTGGACCCGTTCGGCGCCGGCTCGGGCGAGCTGGAGCCGGCCGAGCAGCGGCGGGCCGTCGCGCTGGTCGAGGCGGTCCGGGACGCGATCGGGCCCGACGCCGACCTGCTGGTCGAGATGCACGGCCGCTTCACGCCGGCCACCGCGATCGCGGTCGCCCGCGACCTGGAGCCGTTCCGGCCGGCCTGGATCGAGGAGCCGGTGCCGCCCGAGAACCTGGCCGCGCTAGAGAAGGTCGCCAGCCGGGTCACGATCCCGGTCGCCACGGGCGAGCGCATCCACGTCCGGCACGAGTTCCGCGAGCTGCTGGAGCGCCAGGCCGCGGACGTGATCCAGCCCGACATCACCACGGTCGGCGGCATCCTGGAGGCGCGCAAGATCGCGGCCTGGGCCGAGAGCCACTACGTCCTGGTGGCGCCCCACAACGTGGGCGGCCCGATCTCCACGGCCGCCGCCCTGCACCTGGCCGCCTGCACGCCCAACTTCAAGATCCAGGAGCACTTCAACGACTTCGTCGAGGCCGAGGTGAAGCTGGCCGCGCCGGGCAACCCGGAGGTGGTGGACGGCCACTTCGCGGTTCCGGACCGGCCCGGGCTGGGCGTCACGCTGGACGAGACCGTCGTCCGCGCCCACCCGATGCGGGAGCTCCACTTCGACCTGTTCGCCGAGGACTGGCAGTTCCGGCAGGCCGGCGCCGCGCGGGCCTCGGGCAGGCGAGCCCGGTGACGGCCGGCAGCATCCGCGAGGCGCTGGCCGCGATGGGCCTGCCCGGCGGCGACCTGCACGCCCTGCCCGACTCGCCCAAGCGGTTCCCCGACGGCGCCCAGTACCGCGTCGAGATCCCGAGCACCGAGGGGCCGCGCTGCCTGCGGGCCCTGGTCGAGGAGGCGGAGCGGTACGAGGTCACCATCCACCGGGTGTCGCAGGGCAGCGGCGTGTTCCTGCAGACGGACGAGGAGCTGGACGACATGGCGCGGACGGCCCACCGGGCCGTCATGGAGGTCAGCCTGTTCGCCCGGCCCAACGCGGGTTGGGACACGTCGGCGATGGCGCGCGTCGGGGCGGGCGCTGTGCTGGCGCCGGCCGCCCGCGGGCAGGAGCAGCTGGTCGCCTGCCTGGAGGACGCGGTACGCGCCGCGGAGCACGGCTTCCGCAGCGTGCTCATCGCGGACCTGGGCGTGCTGAGCGCGTTCGACGGGCTGCGCCGCGCCGGCGTGCTGCCGCCGGACATGCAGGCCAAGGTCTCGGTGATGCTGCCCGCCGCCAACCCGGCCTCGGCGCGGGTGCTGGAGGGGTTGGGCGCGAACACGCTGAACCTGCCCACCGACCTGACGCTGGCCCAGATCGCCGCGATCCGGGCGGCGGTGGACATCCCGCTGGACATCTACGTGGAGGCGCCCGACAACGTGGGCGGGTTCGTCCGCCTGCACGAGATCCCGGAGCTGGTGCGGATCGCGGCGCCGGTCTACCTGAAGTTCGGGCTGCGCAACGCGCCCGACGTGTACCCGTCGGGCAGCCACCTGGAGGACCTCACGGTGGGGCTGACGCGGGAGCGGGTGCGCCGGGCCCGGCTGGGCCTGGACCTGCTGGCCCGCTCGGGCGTGACCGCGTGCACGTCCGAGCCGGGGGCGGCGGGGCTGGCGGTGCCCTGCCCCTGAGGGGGTTGAGTCCAATCCACCGACGTCCGGAAACGGAGACATCGCCGGTGATCTGTCCGAGTGAGCTGAAGCACGAAGGCACGAAGCGCACGGAGACGCACGAAGGGC
>Ga0066661_10000728_pt1 | contig 12079 bp, 11 predicted proteins | sample GraSoiAngelo_110_FD_66454 | JGI IMG/M metagenome (GOLD analysis project Ga0066661, IMG submission 66454) | Grasslands soil microbial communities from the Angelo Coastal Reserve, California, USA - 14_0903_12_30cm | ecosystem: Environmental > Terrestrial > Soil > Grasslands | place: USA... | reverse complement strand
TTGCCTGCTCCTGCTTTTTTCGCTGGCTAACCCCGCGAGCGCACGAACCCCGCGCGTGCTGCTGCCCAAGATCCAGCCTTCGCCTTCAGCGCAGAGAAAACTCGAGCCGCAGGACGATTCTTTTAGCCTCACGCCGGCGAAGGACCTCGTCCTTCGCCCGGAAGGCGAGCACCAGGCCGAGGCGCTTGCTCATTTCGTCGAAGGGACTTCGTTCGAAGAAAACGGCGAGATGAGCAAGGCGTTGGAAGCGTATCGTAAAGTGCTTAATGTCGATCCAGGGCAATCCGAACTTGCATCGCGTGTAGCCGCTTTGCTCGCACGGCAGGATGATTTTCCACAGGCAATCGATGTTCTTAAAGACGCGATCGCAAAAAATCCGAATGAATCCGAGCCCTACCTCCAGCTTGCTTTCATTTACGCGAAGTACCTCAAAAAAACCGATCAAGCCGTCGATTACGCAAACCGGGCCATCGCACTCGATCCACGGAACATCGAAGCTTATCAGCGTCTCTACGAAATCGAATTGGACGCCGGTGAGGAAAAAAAAGCGCTTCAATCACTCGAGCGCGCCGCCAAAGTGCGCAGCGACGATCCGACATTCTGGACGAAGCTGGGGAAACTTTACGCGTCAATCGTCTTCAGACCAGGCTCGGAATCGAAACCCGATGAAATTGCGCGCGTTAATGAAATTTTCAAAAGAGCAGCGGAACGTGCCGGCGAGGATTCCGCGACCCTTAAGGACGTCGCGGACTATTACGCGTCTTCGCAGCAAATAAAGGAGGCAATCCCGCTCTATCTCCGCGTGCTCGAATTGCAACCTGACGATGTCAATGCGCGAGAAAAACTCGCCACTGGGTTCGTCTTGACGAACCAACGGGCGAAGGCGGTTGAGATGCTCGAGCAAATCATCAAACAGCACCCGGAAAAATACCAACCATATGACTTGCTTGCCGAGGTTTTGGATGACGAGGCGCGATCACTTCAGCGGGCAAACCAGATCGAGCAGGCAAAAGCCGAGTTCGCAAAAGCGGCAGCAAATTACGAGCAAAGCCTGTTGATAAATCCCACTCGGGCCGGCACGTACATGCGACTGGCGGAGTTGCTCCTCGGCCCCGTAAAAGATGCCGGGCGCGCGGTGAAACTTCTCACCGAAGCCCGCAGCCGTTTCGCGGACGCTCCTGAGATCATTTACTATCTTGCTCTTGCTCAGCGCGAAGCAAAGCATGCTCAACAAGCCGTCGCCACTTTTGAAGAGGCCCTGCACCAAGCTGAGCTCGAAGACAATGAAATCGTCAACGCCCGTTTTTATTTTAATTATGGCGCCACCGCGGAGCAGGCAGGCCTGTATGAAAAAGCGGCCGACTTATTTCGCAAATCAATTGCTCTGGACCCAGCGAACGCGGCCGAAGCCTACAACTATCTCGGCTACATGTTGGCGGACCACAACCTGCACCTAGATGAAGCCGACGATATGATCAAACACGCGCTGAAGATCGAGCCGAACAACGGGGCCTATCTCGACAGCCTCGGTTGGCTCGAGTTTCGACAGGGGAAATTTGAGCAAGCCCTGGCCGATTTGCTTCGCGCCGCTAAAAATATGGCACAGGATGATCCGGTCGTGTTCGAACACATCGGTGATACCTATCTAAAGCTGACCCGAGTGCCGCAGGCGTTGGAAGCATGGCAGAAGGCAATCGCGCTCGACCCTCAAAACAAAAAACTGGCGGAGAAGATCGAGAGTACCAAGACCACCATGACCAAGGGTGATCCAGCCAGGCGCGATCCGCTTCAATAAGCCACGATGTCGATCTTGCGTTGTTATTCCTGAAACAAAGAACGCTCGCATGCTTGCATGAGCAGATATCCGACACTGTGGCAACGCAAAACAATGTGGGCAGCGCTGTCCGCGTTCTTTATCGTTTTTCTTATCGCGATCGTCGGTTCGGTCATATGGGTGGTCGCGAACGTAATCGCGTTTCTTCAGCCAATCTTAATTCCGGTAGCGATCGCTGCGATCCTTGCTTATCTGCTTGATCCGCTCGTGACGCGAATGTGCAGAGGCGGTCTTGGCCGCACCAGAGCGGTTCTTCTTGTTTTCGCCACTGCCTTTTTCGCGCTCGGCGGATTAATCGCTTGGCTCGCACCGACGATTTCGATGCAGAGCGCGAATTTTGCGAGGGAACTTCCTGGCTACACCCAAAAAGCGCGAGATCGCGTTGTCGATCTTATTGTTCGTTACGATCGAGCGTTTGGAATGCCCGGCGGTGTGCGCGGTAAGACCGGATCGCCAACGACAAATTTTGTAAATTGGTTGCTCAGTTCTCCAGCGCCGCGTGCGCAGCCCAGCGCATCCACAACCGTCGCGCCATCCGCAACTCCGGCGCCGGAAGAGAGCGCGGCCCCGATCGAAACGATCGGGCCGGCCCCGTCCAAAATCACCTCGGCGGACCGCCAGCGAATCGAAGAAGCAGTGCAAAGGGTAATTCCCAGTCTCGAACGTCAATTGCCTGCCTGGAGTGAAAAGTTTTGGAATCTTCTTAAAAAGAGCATCGGCGGTTTTCTTGGCGTCACTGGATTTCTGCTCAGCCTTGTCTTGGTGCCGATCTATTTATTTTTCTTTTTAAATGAAACGCCCCGCATTGAACGAAGATGGAAGGATTATCTGCCACTGCGCGCCTCCCCGCTCAAAGACGAAGTCGCGGAAGTCTTGTCCCAGATCAATCATTACATCATCGCCTATTTTCGAGGTCAGCTGCTCGTCTGTCTGGTCGACGGCACTCTCATCGGCAGTGCGTTGGCCCTTATCGGCCTTAATTTTGCGCCACTCATAGGCGTTCTCGTCGTAATCCTGACGATGATTCCTTACATCGGCATCGTTCTTTGTTGGGTCCCCGCTGTGTTGATCGCGGCTTTTCAATGGGGCGATTGGTGGCACCCGTTTTGGGTGACGGTGATTTTCATCGGAATCCAAAATCTTGAAGGCATGTTCTACGCGCCACGCATCGTGGGAAACTCGGTCGGCCTTCATCCGATGACTGTGATTGTGTCGATCTTCGTCTGGGGCTTGCTGATCGGCGGATTGTTGGGCCCAATACTTGCCGTGCCTTTGACAGCCACGGTCAAAGTCCTGCTGATGCGTTATGTTTGGGGCCGCCGCCTGCGCGAGAAACAAATCGACTCAATAGAGCAAGTGTCCGCCGTCCAAAGCGCCAGGCATTAGTTTCAACCGGCGCGACCAGCGCTGGCCACTTGCATTCTCTTTCACTCCGAGCAAGGAGACAAAGATGGCGGGAAAAACTAGACGCGTCCGGCGCAAAAGAAAAAACCGAGCCTCCCGCGGCATCACACTTTTCTCCGCTTTCGGACGTCACTTATCGCCGTTGCGCATTGGAATCTTAATCGCTATCACCGCACTCGCCTTCGTTCTCAGCACGATTTTTTTCGGCTACACCTCGGAGCTTTACAACGCCTGGCGTCAGAAGCGTTTGCTCCAGCGAGCGAACATGTTGCTAAGCGAGGGCAATCTGAACGAAGCGATGGCGGTGGCGCAGCAGGCTAATCTCAATGAAGCAATGAAAATTGCAAAGGAGGCTCTGCGGATCCAGCCCGATTCCCTGCCTGCGTTTTATGTTTTGGCTGAAGCGGCGGAGAAACGCAGCCTTCCGGAAGCTGTTTCCTGGCGCGCCCAAATCGCTCGCCTTCTACCGCGCGATCTGGATTGCCAGCTAAATCTTGCCTCGGCCGCCCTGCGATTTAGCCAACTCGATATCGCCCGAAAAGCGCTGGACAATGTTTCCTCCAGCGACCGCAACAAAGCCGCCTTCCATGTCGTCGCCGGCTGGCTGGCACGCGCCGAGGGAAATTTGGCGGAGGAAGAACAGCAATTCGCGGCCGCGGTCAGGAAAGAACCAGGCAACGATCTCTATCAATTTAATCTTGCCGCGTTGCAAATCCGCTCCCCCGAAAAGGAAAAAAGCGCAAACGCCCGCGCCGCTCTCGACCGGCTTAGCAAGCTCACTTCTTTCCGAACCGGGGCGTTGCGCGCCTTGCTGAACGATGCCGTGGACCGCAACGACTTTGCCGCAGCCGACGCACTCGCTCAGCAGCTCCAGATGTCGCAACAGGTCACCTTCAGTGATTATCTGCTTTGTTTGAATTTTTATCGCAAGCTCGACGATAAAAAATTCGAAGCCCTGTTGGAAAAGGTAAAACCAGTTGCCACGCGCGATCCATCCGATCTCGCGCTCCTCATGGATTGGATGAATAACAACGGTCTCTCTGCCGAAGTTCTCGACTGGATCGACGAGCTGTCTTCCAACATCACAACTCGTCCGCCAGTCGCCATCGCTGTTGCCGAAGCGTTTGCCAATAAAAAAAACTGGTCGCGGCTCAGGCGCTGGACCCGCAGCGGCTCATGGGTGGACGAGGATTATTTACGACTCGCTTACCAGGCTTTCGCAGCGCGCGAATCGCGACAATCCATCGCCAACGCGGAATTCGCTTCGCTCTGGCGCGCTGCCGAGCGGGACGCCAACGACCAGCCCGATCGGGAAATCAAGCTCGCGCGGCTCGCGACCAGGTGGAATTTGTCGATCGAAGCGGATCAACTTTGGTCGCACGTTTCCCGAAATCCTTCGACTCGACGCGAAGCGCTTGATTCGCTTTATCGCCTTTATCGCGCAAACAACGAAATCAGAAAAGTCTATGATGTTCTCCAGCGTTTGCACGAAAGCTCTCCGAATGAACCAGCCATCACCGCGAACCTCGCGCGGCTTGGCCTGACTATTGACCAAAACCCAATTGAGGCACAGCAACTCGCAAAGGAAGCTTATGATCGCGCGCCCAGCGACGTTAATTGCGCTGTCACCTACGCGTTTTCTCTCTACAGCATGGGCCGCACAAACGAGGGGCTCGAGATTGTTAAGAAATTACCGGCCGATCAATTGCATGATTCCCACGCCGCGGTTTACATCGCGCTGTTTTTGATCGACAAAAATCAGAGCGACGCGGCCCACGATTACATGGAAGCTGCGGAGCGAGGTCCGATTTATCTCGAAGAAAAAAGATTACTCGATGAAGCCAGGACCAAGCTCGCTTCCGCTTCGCCCACCCCATCGCCGCCGCCTTCGCCGTCCCCGGCAACTCCAACGCCAGCATCGGCATCCACGCCAGGATCGACATCGACGCCGTCCCCCGCGCCTACGTCGTCGGCTTTACCATAACAGGTCAATCTTTGTACGGATCGACAATGTCGCGTCCGGCCATCGCCACGCCCAGCGGACGAAGGGTGTGCAATACTCGAATCGTGCCTGCATGCGCGCCAAGAACATCCGGAAGACGCCGATATGCCTGCGGGGCTTCATCAAGATCAGCGCCGCGCAAAACAATATGTCGATCTTGCAGCCATTTCGTCATTTCGTCATGCCTGACCAGTCCATCCTGCCGGATTCGCTTGTTTCCAACTTTGACAAAACGGCCTTTCGCCGCCGTCCGCGACATTATCCGCCCGGCGCCGTGAATCGTTGAGAACAGCGCTTCACGCGAAATGGGCGAATCGACTCCTTCAATGATCACTGCGTCATCGCCCATGCTTCCACCGACGAAACCTTTTTGTCCCGGAAACGCCGGCGTCGCACCTTTACGCACCACCCAATACTCCTGACCCGCATGTTTTTCCCGCCATGCAAAGTTGTGATGATTGTGCACTTCATCGACGATGTTCGCGCCCAGAATTCCGCGCACGACGTGCCGCGCCACCGCTTCGCGCCCCGCATAAGCGTAACGACCCGCCAGATGCATTCCAGCCAGATAATCGCTGCCGATCGCCGATTTTTCATCGACCACGGTCGGCGGCACATCCATTCCATCTTTGCCGCCGGCCGCTCTTAAAAAATGCGTGGCTGTTTTGTGCCCGAGTCCACGCGACCCGAAATGCACACCGACCCAAATGCGGTCCTGCTCGTCCGCGAAAAGATCAACATAATGGTTCCCGCCGCCCACCGTGCCGAGCTGCGCCGAGGCCGTCGGTTTCAAATCCCGCATTGGCTTTAATTCCCACGCCGGATCCTCAAACAGCTCGTGCTCGACGCGTGTTTTGCTTTTGCGACCAATGCCAAATGAAATGTCGCGCACAACGTCGTCCATGATTTTGCCGATCTTCGGTGCGACCTGCTCCCGTTTCGCGTCCGTGCGGATGGCAAGGTTCCCGCAGGCAATATCGAATCCAACGCCGCTGAGGGAAATTTTGTCCTTGTAGGCAACCACGCCGCCGATCGGTTGCGCATAACCCTTATGTCCGTCGGCGCAAAGCACACCGCGCTCAGCGCCTGCCGCGACGCACGTCTCGATCTGCTTGATCGTCGCTTCGTCGTGCTGACCGAAAATCTTTGTCTTGTTTGTCATTAATCCAGCTCTCAACAAAAGCTCGGACTGATGGCGAAGATTTCAATTAGCTACCGTCCAAGCGATTTCGCTGCAATAATGCGCCACGCTTTGACATCCGCGCGATCGCGCACCGGTAAATGACAGCGCATCGCTTTAATCGAATCGAAAACGACTTCCTTGAACGGCAGTCTGATCGTGGACGCGAGTTCCTTTTTCACCGCCACCGGGATTTTCTTGTAAAGAAGACTCACGTGTGGATCGCGCACGAACTTGCCGCGTGATTTCGCCGCGCGCCGAAGATCGGCAATAAGTTTTTTCAGTGCGTTGTTCGATTTGAATCGCACGAAAAGTGTCTTGGTGAATTTGGATGAAAAACTGGTTTCTCGCAGGCGCAGTTGGATCGACGATGCGTCGATCTGCTCGAGAATTTGCTTGGGCACTTGTCGATCTTCCGCGGTCACGAGAAGCGTAAGGTGCGGTTCGAAGCGCGGCGCATCGAATTGTTTGGCGAGAATACGAATCAGCTCGCGAAATAATTCGCGTTTCGGCTCCGCCGGAATAAGCCAGTAAACCGTGGCAATTTTGGGCATGCCTGTAGCGGCGGTGGGCGCCTGTCCCGAGCAGCGTCGAGGGAACCGTGGGACGAATTTACGCGACGCTCATCGAGCGTTGATCCAAGCCCCCCGCGATTATTTCGCCTTTGCCGAAACAGTTTTGAGGTCGAGCTGGACGGCGGAGCCTTTCTGCCAGGCATCCGCGCCAGGATCGATCTTTGCATCTGGAATGTCGGCGCGCGCGGCCTTTTTAGCGGCGACCGAAATTGAATAAAGTTGATCACGCTCGGCCGCGATCTTCGGATCCAACTGGCCATCTTTGGTGAAGGCCATCATGAGTTGCGGAATGCCCAAAGGCAGTTTGTCGCCGCGATCCACCTGCCACGTGTGCCAGGTTTTGCCGTAGGTGCCGATCAAGACTTTCATCAGATCCTTTTCGGCTGCTTCGGGAGCGCCTGGGGCCGTCAGCGCTCCTGATTTCACTTCATAGTTGTGACTGTGCCAGAATTTTTTCTCGTCGGCCGGCAATGATTCGAAGATTTTTGCGCTCACGATGTATTCTACGCCGATCATCCGCGCATCTTTCCTTTCCGAATCGTAGATCACGCATTGCAGCACTTCGTCACTCAAATGCGAGCAATAATGCTGCGCGATGAGCTGGCGCTTCATGTTGCCGCTGTAAAAATGGATGCCGCAAACGTGCGCGCCGATCGCGCTGATCGGTGCAAGCTCGGCATTGGGCTCCGAACTTTTCGGCGCCGCCGTTGCTTCGGCCGGCGATTGCGCGAAAGCAGCAGCAGCTGTCATGAAAAGGCACGCGATAAAAAGACTTAAAGTTTTCATAAGTTGTTCCTCGGTTGTGGGTTGACCTGACTGGCTAAGCATAAAGGTTTGCCCCTCATCGAAGCAAGGCAAAACCTCGAGGAGCTGGCCGATCTTTGCGGTAAGCGAAACTCGATTCGTGAATAAGGTGGCGCGCATCGGCGCATGGAGCAGATTAGCGTGTGCACCGGGTCGCAAGTAGCGCCGTAGACTGGAACGCCATTCGCGAAGATTTCCCGATCCTCCGCGAACAGGCACATGGCCATCCTTTGATCTACTTTGACAGCGCCGCAACGTCGCAGAAACCGAGAAATGTGCTGGATGCGCTTCGAAATTACTACGAGCACGAAAACGCCAATGTGCATCGTGGTCTCCACGAGCTCAGCTCGCGCGCGACGGCAGCTTACGAAAAATCGCGGCAGCGTGTCGCGAGCTACCTGAGCGCTGCGACTGCCGATGAGATCGTCTTCACGCGCGGGACGACCGAAAGCATAAACCTTGTGGCGCAGGCGTGGGGCGGGAAATTTATTCGCGCGCGTGATGTGATCCTCCTCACGGAAATGGAGCATCACAGCAACCTCGTGCCCTGGCAGTTGTTGGCCGAGCGAACGGGCGCCCAGCTGCGTTTCGTGCCGGTCCGGGACGATGGCACTCTCGCGCTCGATCAGCTCCCTTCATTGCTCACGCCCGAAGTGAAGCTCTTCGCCTTCACACACATTTCAAATTCCCTCGGAACGATCAATCCTGTTGCCGAGCTTTGTGACAAAGCGCGGTCTGTCGGCGCGCTCACGCTGGTGGATGCGGCCCAAAGCGTAGGACATTTGCCGATCGATGTCCGCGAGTTGGGCTGCGATCTCCTCGCTTTCTCCGGACACAAAATGTGCGGACCTACTGGCATCGGGGCGCTTTACGGGCGGGCCGATATTCTCGATTCCATTCCCCCATGGCATGGCGGCGGGGAGATGATCGTCAGCGTCACCCTGGAAAAAAGCGCGTTCAAGAAAGCGCCCCACCGATTTGAGGCGGGCACACCGAACATCGCCGGCGCGATCGGGCTCGCCGCCGCGATTGATTACATCGAGCGGATCGGCCGCTCGGCAATTTTCGAACATGATGCGCATCTTGCTGGTTATGCGGTGGAACGTCTGACTGAACTGCCTGGAATGCGTGTTCTCGGACCACGTGAGGACCGTGGCGCGCTTGTTGGTTTCGTGATGGAGACCGCGCATCCACACGATCTCACGACGTTCGCAGATCAGCACGGATTGGCCATGCGTGGCGGACACCATTGCAACCAGCCGCTGATGCGCAGGTTCGGCTTGGCCGGGACAACTCGCGCGAGCTTCTACTTTTACAACACGACAGCGGAAATCGACCGCATGATTGAAATCCTGCGTGCTGCCGTGCGTTTCTTTTCATGAGTCCGGAACTCGAAGAACTTTACCAGGAGGTCATTCTCGACCATTCGCGCCGTCCGCGGAATTTTGGAGATCTCGCTGACGCCGCGGTGCTGGTGCACGGCGACAATCCGGCGTGCGGCGACGAGATTCATCTCGGCGTCCGATTTGGCGAAGGCGGAAACGTGCAAGATATCAAATTCACCGGCCGCGGCTGCGCGATCAGTCAGGCATCCGCCTCATTGATGACAACGAAGTTGAAAGGCAAAAGTCCTGCTGAAGCGATGGAAATGTTTCGCGTATTTCATGATCTGGTCACCGGCGAAACGGATGATGCACCCAGGATGTTGGGTGATCTTCGACTGATGCAAGGCGTGCGGAACTTTCCGCAGCGGGTCAAATGTGCGATGCTGGCCTGGCGGGCGATCGAGCAGGCATTGCAGCAGAGCGCGGGTGAATCGACCATTTCGACCGAAACCGATTTTGTCGCGCCGTAACATGCGATCGTGTACTTATTACTTATGCCTACGAATGTTCTTGGCACTGAGCTTCGCTGCTGTTGTCGCGATCCGATGACAGGATTTTATCGCGACGGTTACTGCCGCACCGGGCCGGAAGATGTCGGTCAGCACACGGTGTGCGTGCAAGCCACGCGCGAGTTTCTGGATTTTTCCGTGCTCGATGGAAACGACTTGGTCACGCCACATCCGGAATGGGGTTTTCCCGGGTTGGAACCTGGCGACAAGTGGTGCGTTTGCGTCACGCGTTGGAAAGACGCACTGGAACACGACGTCGCGGCGCCAATCGATCTTGAGGCGACGCACTCCTCCGCGCTCGAGTTCGTCACATTGGAAGAGCTAAAGGCGCACGCGCTCAAGTAAAGAAGACACAATCTTTATCTTTGTTACTTTCGCTTAAAATCGAAGCGCGTGGTGTCTTCCTTGCCGTTCTGCAAATATGTCCATTCTTCGATGTGATGGTTGGTGCCGTCGAAGATGAAGGCAACCTGCTGCATGTGGCCGGCGTCAGGCTGGATGTTGGTTCCATCTTTGAATTTGAAGACGAGGCGATTTGGATCGCCGCCGGTCATTAAAACCATGCGGCTGGTTGTGCGCGGCGCAGTAATGCGTGGCCATCAGATTGTTCCCGTCCATGTGAAACATGGTGATCATTTCGTGCGGCGCATCTTCGTCGAGCCAACTCGCCAGGGCAGAGCCATCCGAAACCAGTTTGAACCGTGCGTGCGTATCGAGCGGTTTGCCATTTTCGTTTACCGTTCCCTGCCATGAACCGACGAGTGTTATCATTTTATCGTAAGCTGGGTTTTTCTCGATTTTGGACATTTGTTCGGCCGCGAATAAGGCGGCGGAAGCAAGCACAAGCGCGACTAAAAGAGTGATTCTGATTCGCATAGCGACCTCCTGAAATTTCTTGTCGATCTTGCACTCGCGCACGTCAGTCGTCGAGCGTTTCTGTAGTGGCGCTCTGCGAGCGTCGCATTAACTTCAACCCAGCGCGACAATTTCAATTCTGGCAAATCGGGAGATTCCCATCCACGGTATCCGCGAATTGAAACTGCCGTTTAGTTTTTTTCTGGCACTGCGGTATTTGAAACCGAAGCGGACTTTCCTCTCCATCATCACCTTGATCTCGGTGCTCGGTGTGACACTCGGTGTGACGGTGCTAATTCTCGTCATCTCAGTCATGACCGGGTTCGATCGTGAACTTCGCCAAAAGGTGATCGATTTCGACGCGCACATTCTCGTCACGACCGAGGACATCCTGCACGATTGGCGCGCGCTCAAAACAAAGATCGACAATTTGCCTGGCGTGGTCGCGACCGCGCCCTACGTGCAAGGGCCGGTCATCGTCGAGTTCGAAAAGCGCCGGCTCGCCCCGATGATTCGCGGCGTCGATCCTGCGGAAGAGGAAAAGGTGGTCCCGCTGCGAAAATTCATCAAAGAGGGTAAGCTCGATCTCGACGGCGAATCGACCGTACTCGGCATCGAACTCGCCCGCCAATTGCGCATCCACGTCGGCGACAAACTCACCGTCTATTCACCGGGAAATCTTGGACAGATTCTCGATGGAATTAAGAAGCTCGAAACCGCGAAGGGCACGGATGAAAAGAAAGCGATCGACGAACTGCGCGATGTCATTTTACCCAAAGACCTCACCGTCACCGGCATTTATGAAACGGGGCATTACCTGCACGACTCCGAGTTTCTCCTCGTGCCGATTTACATTGGCCAGGAGCTTTACGGGCTCGGCGACGCCCTTCACGGCATCACGGTAAAGACCGACAATCCGTACGGCGCCGAGCGGGTAAAAACCGAGATCCAAAATTTTCTGACACCGCCGCAATTCGCCGAGACTTGGATCGACATGAACCGCCAATATTTCGAAGCCGTCCGCCTCGAACGCACGGTGATGTTCTTCCTCCTTTTTTTCATTGTTGTCGTCGCCGCATTTGGAATCATGAGCACACTCATCACCGTGACCGTGCAAAAACGGCGCGAGATCGGGATCATGAAAGCGCTCGGCGCAAACATCTCGCAAATCATTTGGGTGTTTCTCGGTCAGGGCACGGTAGTCGGGTTGTTTGGCACGCTCACCGGCCTCGGGCTTGGTATGACGTTGATTCGCTACCGTAACGAATTCAGTCACTGGCTGGCATCGACGCTGCACATCGAAATTTTCCCGCGCGAAGTCTATCAATTCTCGGAAATTCCCGCACAAGTCATCCCGCAAGACGTCTGGATCATTTGCATCAGCGCGTTTCTCATCTGCTCACTCGCCGCATTGATCCCAGCCTACTTCGCCGCGCGCCTCGATCCAGTTAAAGCGCTCAGATACGAGTGAGTTTTGGAAGCGCAGGCTTTCTGCCTGCTCTTTCCTGCATCTTACCGGAAACCCACCAAT
>Ga0066661_10000725_pt1 | contig 12090 bp, 15 predicted proteins | sample GraSoiAngelo_110_FD_66454 | JGI IMG/M metagenome (GOLD analysis project Ga0066661, IMG submission 66454) | Grasslands soil microbial communities from the Angelo Coastal Reserve, California, USA - 14_0903_12_30cm | ecosystem: Environmental > Terrestrial > Soil > Grasslands | place: USA... | reverse complement strand
CGCATGCGCCGGGCGGTCAGCGTGCGCGAGTCGCGGCTATGAGCACGTACGGTGCGGGCCGGCGGAGTGCGGCATCGTGGGTCGGGCTCGGGGGGACGACTGGGCGGCGGGGTGGTCGCCCTGGCCTCAGACGCTCCCCTTCGCCATGTGGGACGCAGGCGACCCCGGGAGCAGGTGCCAGCGACCCTGAGACGTTGAAGTGGAGGCGTCTGAGGCCGAAGGCGAGACCAGGGTTGCGACCTCGCCACCGGCCATCACGCGCCGACGGGGTGCCGTCACAGCCGTGACGCCGCCGCTGCTCCAGGTCTGCGACCTCCGCGTCGAGTTCCGCACCGAGCGGGGGCTGCTGCGCGCGGTGGACGGGGTGTCGTTCGAGCTCGGGGCGGGCCGCACGTTGGGCCTGGTCGGCGAGTCGGGGTGCGGCAAGACGGTGCTGTCCCGCACCCTGCTCCGCCTCAACCCGGTCGCGGGCGGCCGCGTCGTCTTCGAGGGCCAGGACCTGACCGCCATGGACGAGGGGGAGCTGCGCGCGCTGCGCGGGCGCGACGTGTCGATCGTCTTCCAGGACCCGATGACGTCGCTCAACCCGGTGCTGACGATCGGCGCCCAGATCGTCGAGGTGCTGACGCACCACCTGCGGATGGGCCGCCCGGCGGCCCGGACCCGGGCGCGCGACCTGCTGGCCGCGGTCGGCATCCCCGCGCCCGACGCCCGCCTGCGCGAGTACCCGCACCAGCTGTCGGGCGGCATGCGGCAGCGCGTCACGATCGCGATGGCGCTGGCCTGCGAGCCCCGCCTGCTGATCGCCGACGAGCCCACGACCGCCCTCGACGTCACCGTGCAGGCGCAGATCCTGGACCTGCTCCAGCAGCAGCAGCGAGAGCGCGGGATGGCGATGATCCTGGTCTCGCACGACCTCGGCGTGGTCGCCGGCCGCACCGACGAGATCGCCGTCATGTACGCCGGCCGCATCGTCGAGCGGGCGCCGACGCGGCAGCTGTTCGCGCGGCCGCGGATGCCGTACACGGAGGCGCTGCTGCGCGCCATCCCGCGGCTCGACCACGACAGCCACACGCGGCTGCTGGCGATCGGCGGCCGGCCGCCCGACCTGGTGGACCCGCCGCCCGGCTGCCGGTTCGCGCCCCGCTGCGAGCACGTGCGGGAGCGCTGCCGGCGCGAGGAGCCGCCCCTGGGCGGCGACGGCGAGCGGGGCCACGAGTTCGCCTGCTGGTACCCGGTGGGGGCTCCGGCGTAGGTGGCGGGCACCGGGACGGCCCACCTCCGCGACGGCGCGCTGCTGCGCGTCGAGGACCTGGTCGTCGAGTACCCGCTGTCGGGCGGCCGGCGGGTGCAGGCCGTGTCGGGCATCAGCCTGGACGTGGCCGAGGGCGAGACGCTGGGGCTGGTGGGGGAGTCGGGCTGCGGCAAGTCCACGACGGGGCGGGCGATCATGCAGCTGCCCCGGCCGACGCGCGGCCGCGTGCTGTTCGAGGGCCGCGAGCTCACCGCCCTGGGCGGCTCCGACCTGCGCCGGGTCCGGCGCCGGCTGCAGATGGTCTTCCAGGACCCGGTGTCCTCGCTCAACCCGCGGCGCCGGGTCGGCGACCTGGTGGCGGAGCCGCTCGTGATCGCGGGCGGCGACGGCTCGACCCGGCGCGAGCGCGTCCGCGAGGCGCTGTCGGCGGTGGGCCTGGAGCCGGACCTGATCTGGGGCCGGCGCCGGCACGAGTTCTCCGGCGGCCAGTGCCAGCGCATCTGCATCGCCCGGGCCGTCGTGATGCGGCCGCGCCTGCTGATCTGCGACGAGCCGGTCTCCTCGCTCGACGTGTCCGTGCAGGCGCAGATCCTCAACCTGCTCGAGGACATGAAGGCGCGGTTCGGCCTGACGATGGTGTTCATCTCGCACGACCTGGCCGTGGTCAAGAACGTCAGCGACCGGATCGCCGTGATGTACCTGGGCAAGCTGTGCGAGACGGCGCCGGCCGAGCGGCTGCACCGCTCGCCCGCGCACCCGTACACGGCGTCGCTGCTGGACTCGGTGCCGATCCCGGACCCGACGGTGCCGCCCCGGCCGGCGCCGGTGACCGGTGAGCCGCCGTCGCCGCTGGCCCCGCCCGCCGGCTGCCGGTTCCACACCCGCTGCCCGCGCGCGCAGGACCGCTGCCGGATCGAGGAGCCGGAGGTGCGGGCGGTGGCGCCAGGGCACTTCGCCGCCTGCCACTTCCCTCTGGTTGCCTGACCACGAGGACGAGGGTCGCCGTGAGCAAGGGCTCCGCCCGAGTGTGTGAGTCCGCTCTTCCCGAGACCACCCGGCGTCGGCTTCAGGCCCGGAGGGATGCGCCGGAGGCGCCCCCAATATCCCAGGACAGCGGGGGTGTTCCGGAAGAGGGGGCCTGCCCCCTCTTGCCCTTGCCACTTCCCTCTGGTTGCCTGACTACCGGTGGGCGTCTTTGCCCACGCCGTCCCGGTGACTGCTCGTCCATACTTCACCCCTCGCCCGGGGGCCGGGGGGCGGACCCGGGGCTTGGAGGAGAGGCCACATGGATCACCGACTGCTCGGCTGGAGCGAACCGGAGGGCCCCGAAAGGGAGGAAGCGCCGGTCATCGAGGCGATCTCCGTCCCCCTGATCAGGCCGCTGAAGGACCGCGACGAGGCCGTGCCGCTCGGGCCCGGCGCGCCCGCCGCGCCGGCGTTCATCGACCGCCGCGACATGACGCGGGCGCTCAACGAGGCGCTCGTCATCGATCCCCGGCGCACGGCCGTGATCACGATCGACTGCCAGCGCAGCCACCTCGACCTGGCCGTCGCCACGATGCCCGTCGCGCCCCAGGCGGCGGCGTCGGTGGTCGCCGCGACCGCCCGCCTGCTCCGCTTCGCCCGCGGCTGCGGGATGAGCGTGGTCCACGTCGTCAGCCAGAACCGCATCCTGCCCAAGGGCCAGCCGGAGTCGCTGAGCAACCCGTTCTGGGCGGCCGTCGAGCGCAGCCACCACTCGCTGGTCCCGGACCGCGAGAGCACCGTGAGCCGGCACAACCTGGTCGGCACGGTGCAGACGCAGCTCATGCCCGAGCTGGGGCCGGAGCCCGGCGACGTGCTGATCGACCGCAAGCGGCGGCTGAGCGTCTACCGGGACACCGACCTCGACCTGACGCTGCACGAGCTGGGCGTGGACACGGTCGTCCTGGCCGGCGTGGACACCAGCACGAGCGTCCTCTGCGCCGCGTTCGAGTCGCTGAACCGGGACCTGCGCACGATCGTCGTGGCGGACTGCGTCCAGTCGCTGTTCGGCGACGACCTGCACTTCTTCGGGCTCCAGAACGTGGCCCGCTGCCTCGGCTGGGTCTTGACGCTGGACGAGCTGATCGCGAAAGTCTGAGCTCGTGAACGACGAGCTGCTGGTCACGGAGGTCCACTCGCGCACCAGTGGGGTGCGCGGGCGCTCGCTCAACGACGCGCGCAAGCACCACTTCGTGGTGGACGCGTCCGGCGACGCGGCCGAGGAGATCACGCCCGGCGAGGTGTTCCTGTCCGGCCTGACGTCGTGCGGCGTGCTGATGATCGAGCGGGTGGCCGCCGATCGGGAGGTGCCGCTCACGGTCGCCGAGGCCTGGATCGAGGGCGTCCGCAGGCGCTCGGACGCGTCCTGGTTCCAGCGCGTCGAGCTGCGCTTCCGCCTCGACGGACCCAGCCGCGAGCAGGCGGAGGCCCTGGTCGCGTACTACCAGGGCCATTGACCGCTCTATCGCACGGTCGCGGTCGCGACCGAGGTCACGGTGACGATCGAGGTGGGCGCGGATATGCTGAGCCAATGAAGACCGTGGGCGAGCCCGAGGAGATCCGCATCCCCCGCGAGGACGAGCGGCCCGAGATCCTGCCGGTCGAGGAGCCGGTGCCGCGGGAGGCGCCCGAGCGGGAGGCCGACCCGGTCCCCAGCTGAGCTGACCGTGGCGACGCCGCTGCCGGTGCTGGGCTTTCGCGAGTGGGTCGTCGCTCGTGGCGGCCTGGTCAGCAGCATCCGCGGCGAGCCCTGGCCGGAGGCCGCGGCCCGGGCGAGCTGCGAGATCGGCCATCCCGCGCCCGCCGACGACTGCCGCTGCGGCATCTACGCGATCGAGAGCTGGCCCAAGATCGGCGACGACCGGCTCTACGAGGAGGCGGCCACCCCGATGCGGCTGCTCGCCCAGGGCCTGCTCACCGCGGTCGTGCTGGCCGGCCTGGCGGCGCTGTTCGCGATGGACCAGCCGCTGGTCGCCCGGGGCAGCTGGATGCCGGCGTTCCTGATCGGGGCGGCGATGACGCTCGGCCTGGGCGCGGTCGTGGCGGCCGACCTGGCGATCATGCGGCCGGCGTACCTGATGGGCGCGGTCCTGCTCAGCGGCCGGGTGCTGCGCTACGAGAACGGCGTGCTGCGGGCCGAGCACGCGCGGATCGCCTGCCTGGTCCGGCCGATCGGCGTGCGCCGGGTGCTGGCCGCGTCGCTGGCGGGCCGCCTGGGCGTGCCCCTGTTCCACTGGTACGAGCGCAACCAGGCGCTGCGGTACCTGAGCGAGCACGGCGACCCCTGGGAGCGGGCGTCGGCGTCCCGGTCGGGCGACTAGCCGAGCGGCAGGTCCAGCTCCCGGCGCAGGAAGTCCCGGACCGCCGCCTCCAGCGCGTCGGGCCAGGGCACGCCGCAGCGCGCGGCGATCGGCCGGGCCTGCTCGAGGAACGCCCGCAGCGCGGCCTGGCGGGCCTCCAGCACCGACTCCCGCCGCGGCTGCGGCACCGGCAGCGCGGCGAGCGCCGCGGCCTGCGCGGCGGTCAGCTTCGCGCTCCACCGCTTGGCACCCATCGGCGGCGACGGCTGGTTGGCCTCGACGAAGAGCTGGTAGAGCATCAGGTGCACCTCCTGCACGGCGACCACGCCCAGCAGCCAGTCGCCGCGGACCGTCACGGTCGGGAAGTTCGCCGCCTGGCGCAGGCACTCCTCGACCAGGTACGCGATCCGCGCCGGGTCGGGCCGCCGCTCCGCGGGCGCCGGCAGGCGGGCGTGGAGGCCGTCCCGGTCCAGCACCGGCAGGCGGGCGCCGCCCTCGCTGGCGCCGATCCGGCTCACCCGCTCCGTGACCACGTCGAACCGGAGGCACGCGGGCGTGAGCGCGTAGAAGCTGCCGGGCAGGCCGGGCAGCTCGCGGGCGACCAGCGTGGGCGAGATGGCGGCCAGCCAGTCGTGCCAGGCGGCGGCGAACGGCTCGAAGTCGTCGTCGCGCACGGCGACGACGAAGTCCAGGTCCGACGCGGCGTCGGCGGCGCCTCTCGCCAGGGCGCCGGCGAGCCAGACGGCCCGGACGCGCTCGTCCCCGCCCAGCACGGCCACCGCGCGGTCGAAGAGCGGCCCGTAGTCGGCGGGCAGGGCCGCCAGCCCGGTCGGACGGTCCGCGGTGCGGCGTTGCGCTGCCATGGCGTTCCCTCCTCGGTGGCAGGATAGCGCTCATGAGGATCGCGCTCGCCCAGTTCATCGCGGGGCCCGAGAAGGAGGCCAACCTGCGCCGGATGCTGGCCCTGGCCGAGCAGGCGGCCGGGGCCGGCGCGCGGCTCGTGCTGTTCCCCGAGTGCTCGATGGCCTACCTGCCGCCCGAGCGGCCGCCGGCGTCGGTGGCCGAGCCGCTCGACGGCCCGTTCGTCCACGAGCTGGCCGCCGCCGCCGCCCGGCACGGCGTGGCGCTGGTGGCCGGCCTCTTCGAGCGAGGGCCGGACGCGGAGCGCGCGTACAACACGGTCGTCGCGGTGGACCCGACCGGCCGGCTCGCGGGCGCGTACCGCAAGATCCACCTCTACGACGCGTTCGGCTACCGCGAGTCGGACCGGATCGCGGCCGGCGGCGGCGACACGCTGGTCTTCGCGCTGGACGGGCTGACGTTCGGCGTCCAGACCTGCTACGACGTGCGCTTCCCGGAGCTGTCGCGCCACCTGGTCGCCCGCGGCGCCGAGGTGGTCCTGCTGCCGGCGGCGTGGATGCACGGCCTGCTCAAGGAGTCGCACTGGGAGGTGCTGCTCCGGGCGCGGGCGATCGAGAACACCGCGTACGTCGCCGCGGCCGGCCTGACCGGGCGCCCCTTCACGGGCTCCAGCATGCTGGTGGACCCGATGGGCGTGCCGGTCGCGCGGGCCGGCGAGGGCGAGGAGCTGGTCACCGGCGAGGTCGATCCGGAGCGCCTGCGGTCGGTCCGGCGCACCAACCCCAGCCTGGAGCACGTCCGGCCGGACGTCTACGCGAGGTGGGCGCCAGCAGCCGCGGCTCGCTGAGCGCGGTGCTCCGGTTCTCCGGTGGCGATCCCCGGGCGTGACGGCCTACGCTGCCCGGATGATCCGTCCGTACGTGCGCCGGCGGCTGCCCTGGCAGTGGACCTGGCGGCGGGCCGCGATGCTCGCGGCCGGCGTGGTCGTCCTCGCGTGCGTCGGGTTCGGCGGCGTGGTCGCCGTCTCGCTGGCCCAGGCGCCGGACTGCGTGACGGCGGCGCCGCCGGTGGCGCCCGCGGCCGCCACGCGGCTGCCGGCGGCCTCCCTGTCCGGCCACCCGGTCGCGTCGGCGCCGGTCAGCGGCGACCTGGTCTTCGTCTCGCTGCGCCCGTGGGCCTCGGGCGACCGCAGTGGCATCGAGGTGCTGCGCGGCCAGGGCGGTGCGCTGCACTCGACGGCCGTGATCCCGCTGGCGTCCCCGCCCTCCGGCCTGGCGCTGAGCCCGGACGGCCGGGTGCTGCTGGCGGCGGAGGACGACGGCGTGGCGGTCCTGGACGTGGCCCGGGCCGCGGCGGGCGACCCCAGCTCCGTGATGGGCACGATCTCGACCGGGCCGGGCGCGGGCACGTCGGGGCTGGCGATCGCGGGCGGCCGCTACGTGTTCACGGTGGACGAGGCGGCGGGGCGCGTGACCGTGCTCGACCTGCGCCGGCTGGAGAGCGGCGACTACGGCCCGTCGTCCCTCGTCGGCACGATCGACGTGGACATGGGGCCGGCGGGGGTGGCCGCGTCGCCGAACGGCCGCTACGTGTACGTGGTCAGCCAGGTCCAGCGGCCGGTGGTCAGCGTGGGGCCCAGCGACTTCCTGTACGGCCTGCTCACGTACGTGGGCCTGCCGCGGCGGGGCGGGACGCTGAGCGTGATCGACGTGAAGCGGATGGAGCTGGATCCCACCAACTCGGTGGTGGCGCACGTGGCCGCCGGGTGCGGGCCCGTGCAGGTGGCGGCGTCGCCTGACGGCAGCCTGGTCTGGGTGGTCGCCAAGCGGTCCAACGAGCTGCTGGCGTTCCGGAGCGCTCAGCTGGCGACCGGTGGCGCCCGGCCGGTGGCGCAGGCCCCGGTGGGCGCGGCGCCGGACGGCCTGCGGCTGGTCCGGAACGGCGCGGTCGCGCTGGTGGCGAGCTCGGACCACAGCCAGGAGCCGAGCACCCCGCAGACGGTCCACGTGGTGGACACCGCCGCGGCCCTGGCCGGCCGGCCGGCGCTGCGCTCGGCGGTGGCGGTGGGGGGGATGCCGCAGGAGATCGACCTGAGCCCGGACCAGCGGACGGCGTACGTGACGAACAGCGGCACGTCGTCGCTGAGCACGATGGACCTGTCGAGCGTCCTGGGGACCTGAAAGCCGGCTCCTTACGCCTTACATTCCTAGTAAGGTAAGGAGCATGGAGGCGTCCGCCATCGTCACCAGCAAGGGCCAGGTGACCATACCGGCGCGAATCCGGGAGGCGCTGGGCATTCGCCGGGGCTCCAGGCTGGTCTTTCGCGTCGAGGACGACCACATCGTGATCGAGGACCCGGTCTCAGGACGCCGGACGTCGGTCGAGCGCTACATCGACTTCTTCAATCTCGCGGGAAGCGTGCCCGTCCCGGCTGAGCTGAAGGGGGCGTCGTGGTCCGAGGTCCGGCAGCGGGCACGCGAGCAGCGGGGCGCGCGACGGAAGTGACCGCTCTGCTCGATACCAACGTCCTCATCCGCCACTTCACCGGAGATCCACCCGACCAGGCCCGACGCGCCACCGCTCGCATTCGCGACGCGGGTCCGAACGAGCTGCTGCTCCTCGATCTGCACGTGGCCGAGTGCGTCTACGTGCTGGAGGGCCCCTATCGGCAGTCGAAGGCCGAAGTGGCGGAGCTGCTCGGCTCGACGCTTGGCGTCGCGGCGATTCGCTTCGAGCACGAAACGGTGGTTCGCAGATCCTTCGACCTGTACACCGCGGGCCTCGACTTCGCGGATGCCTACCTGGTGGCGGCGGCCGAAGATGCCGGGGTCGATCACGTGTTGAGCTTCGAGCGGTTCGACGCCAAGTTGAAGCGGAACACCAGCGTCAGGCGCGAGGAGCCCTGACACGGCCATGGCGCCCGGCTACCCGCCGGACGTGGTCAGGAAGTCCTCCCAGGCCCGGCGCGAGTCCACCAGGTGGACGCGCATCGCCTCTCTCGCCCCATCCGTGTCGTGGTGCGCGACGCGGTCCAGGATCACATGGTGGGCGTTCAGGGCCGTCGCGGGGCGGCCGGGCAAGCTCAGCGTGCCCTGCCGGATGGTCATGATCGGCTCGCCGATCGCGTCCAGCATCACCAGGTAGAGCGGGTTGTGCGTGGCGCGAGCCACGCAGCGGTGGAACTCGGCGTCGTGGGTCGCGCAGCGGTGGTGGTCCTGCGCGGCCTCGGCCATCGAGCGCAGGACGTCCCGCATGCCGTCCAGGTCCTCCTCGGTCGCCCGCTCGGCCGCGACGCCCGCCACGTGGACCTCGACCATCGTCCGGACCTCGTCGATCAGCCCGTAGTCGATCGAGGCGCCGCGGATGTACAGCTGCATCGTCTCGGCGACGGAGCCCGCGCCGACCCGGGCGACGACCGTGCCGCTGCCGGAGCGGACCTCGACCATGCCCTTGGCCGCCAGCGAGCGGATCGCCTCCCGGACCACCGTCCGCGACACGCCGAACCGGTCGCCGAGGACGCGCTCGGGCGGCAGCCGGTCACCCGCCGCGAGCTGACCGCTCACGATCGCCTTCTTCAACAGGTCGGCGACCTTGTCGGCCAGGCGCTCGTCGCGGCGCACCTGCCGCAGGTAGTCACCGGCAGGGGGGTCCGCCACGTCCCGATCGCGTGTCACTTGGAGTGAGCGGAAGGATAGCGCACGCCGATGAAAGGCCAGGCGGCATGCCGCCTGACCTCTCCGGCGAGCGCTCAGCCCGCCGGGGCCGCCGTCAGTGTGCGGATCCAGCCGTCGTGCTCGTCGAAGTGCTCGTGCGTGTTGCCGGCGATGCGCGGGAGGTGGCGCCGCAGGTCCGCCTCGTCCAGCGTCCCCAGCAGCGCCACCATGCGTGCGTGGGTGTCCTCCAGGCGCGTGCGCGCCTCCGCGGCCGGCATGCCGGCGTGGCTGGCCCGGAGCCGCTCGTTGATGTCGTCCGTCTCCGGCCGCTCCTCCGTCTCCGGGACCTCGAGCTCGGGCCGGCCGCTCCGGCCCTCCAGCTCGGCCAGCATGTAGGCCTCCCAGCGCTCGACGTGGACCAGGTGGTCCTTGACCGTCCAGCCATCGGGGCCGGTCGTGCCGAGCTGGCCGTCGTCCAGGCCGTTCACCGTGGCCTGGAACGCGACCCACGAGCGCTCGATCCGGTCGAGCAGCTCCGTCCGTCCCATGGCCTCGTCGGGCTCGTTCGTCATGGCAGTACCCACTGTATGCAATTCACTGGTTACGCGGCAAGCCGCAGGCCGCGGAAGAACGCGCGCAGGTCGCCGACCACGAGGTCCGGCTCCTCCATCGCCGCGAAGTGACCGCCCCGGTCGAACTCGGACCAGTGGACGATGTTGTTGCTCTGCTCGGCGAACCGGCGGATCGGCGGGGCGAGCTCCCGCGGGAACACGGCCACGCCGGTCGGGACCGACAGGTACGCGGGGCTCGGCGGCGCGGCGTGCGTCGTCTCGTAGTAGATGCGCGCCGACGAGCCCGCCGTTCCCGTCAGCCAGTACAGCATCACGTTGGTGAGCAGCTGGTCGCGGTCCACCGCGTCCTCCGGCACGTGCGTCGAGTCGGTCCACTCCCGGAACTTCTCGACGATCCACGCGAGCTGGCCGGCAGGGGAGTCGGTCAGGCCGTACGCCAGCGTCTGGGGCCGCGTGGACTGGATCGAGAAGTAGCCCGACTGCTCGCGGCGGAAGTGCTGGACGCGCTCCAGGCGCCGCTTCTCCACCTCGTCCAGGTCGCCCGTGTCAGCCGTGATCGGCGCGAACAGCATGGTGATGTGGACCCCGATCACGTGGTCCGCGTCGTTCAGTCCCAGCTCCCGCGAGACGGAGGCGCCCCAGTCGCCGCCATGGGCGCCGTAGCGCCCGTAGCCCAGCCGCTCCATCAGCGCCGCGACCGCCCGCGAGACGCGCCGCACGTCCCACCCGTGGTCAGGCGTCGGTCCCGAGAAGCCGAACCCCGGGATCGTCGGGCACACCAGGTGGAACGCGTCCGCCGGGTCGCCGCCGTGGCTCCGGGGATCCGTGAGCGGCCCGATGATGTCCAGGAACTCCGCGATCGAGCCCGGCCAGCCGTGGGTGACCACCAGCGGCATGGCGTCCGGCTCCGGCGAGCGCACGTGCAGGAAGTGGACCCGGGCGCCGTCGATCGTCGTCGTGAACTGCGGCAGCGCGTTCAGCCGCGCTTCCTGCGCGCGCCAGTCGTAGGTGGTCCGCCAGTACTCCGCCAGCTCGCGGACGTAGGCCAGCGGGATCCCGTACGCCCAGCCGGCGCCGGGCAGCTCGTCGGGCCATCGCGTCCTGGCCAGGCGGTCGCGGAGGTCGTCGAGGGCGGACTCGGGAACGTCGATATGGAACGGCTCGATCGCGGCGTCGGTCATCCCGCGCACGGTAGCAGCCATTCCGGACGCTTTCGGTCCGCTCGACGGCCGCCGCGGCGGGTGCTACCTCGTGGGCACGGCGTTGCGGACCTTCGAACCGAGCTCCTGCGCCTTCTCGTTCATCTTCGCGGACGCGTCGCTGGCCCTGGCCTGCACGGTCGTCGCCGCGGAGGCCGCGGAGTCCATCACGGGCTCGCGGTTCTGCTCCCACCAGTCGCGCAGCCGCTCGCGGCGGCGGGCGCCGTTGTCCGGATCGAGGAAGTAGACCAGCGCGCCGCCGATCACGGCGCCCATCAGCATTCGCGGACCAAACATCAGATGCACCTCCACACCGAGGTCGATTGGGCAACGATCAACTCAAGATCAATGATAGTGATCGTGTCGAGAAAAGGCCCGGCGAGCTGCCGGCGGCGACCACTTACAAACCGTTGACATCGGGGTGACCAGCCCCCTCGGGCCTGGCGGTTGAATGGCCGCATGAGCATCGCCGGACCGCTCGACGATCCGTCCCAGCAGGCGGCCGCCGGCCTCAAGCTGCCGGTGAGCCGTCGGACGGTGCTCGGCGCCGCCGTCGCCGGGGGCGCCGGCATCGCCGCAGTCCGCATCATGGTCTACCCCCGCGTGGAGGAGCTCCTGCAGGGAGCCGCCGCCCTGACCGGCGGCCGCGGGGACTGGATCTCGCCGCTCTCGGCCGAGTCGGCGAAGGTCGCCCACCTCCTGCGCCGGACCACGTTCGGCGCCAGCCTCGACGACTTCGAGCGGGCCGCCAGCGACGGCTACGCGAAGACGGTGGACCGGCTGCTGGAGACGCGGCCGGCCGCCCCGCCGGCGCTCCCGGCCGCCGCCCAGCCGAACGGCGGCGGCGTGAACGTCGGCCAGCTCCAGCAGTGGTGGATGAGCCACATGCTGACGTCGCCCACGCCGTTCGCCGAGCGGATGACGCTGTTCTGGCACGGCCACTTCACCAGCGACTACCGCAAGGTCGGCGCCCAGTTCCCGTTCATCTACTGGCAGAACCTGACCTGGCGCGACATGGCGCTCACCGACCTCCGCTCGATGCTGATGCGGGTGACGGTGGACCCGGCCATGCTGCGCTACCTCGACCTCGGCACCAGCACCGGCCAGTCGCCCAACGAGAACTACTCCCGCGAGCTGCTGGAGCTGTTCTCCCTCGGCGTCGGCCACTACTCCGAGGACGACGTGCGGGCCGCCGCCAAGGGCCTCGCGGGGTGGATCGAGCCGCGG
>Ga0066661_10000721_pt1 | contig 12111 bp, 6 predicted proteins | sample GraSoiAngelo_110_FD_66454 | JGI IMG/M metagenome (GOLD analysis project Ga0066661, IMG submission 66454) | Grasslands soil microbial communities from the Angelo Coastal Reserve, California, USA - 14_0903_12_30cm | ecosystem: Environmental > Terrestrial > Soil > Grasslands | place: USA... | reverse complement strand
GCCGCAGCGGGCCATCCGTCCGCTCCCTCCCGTACGTCGCCAGCAGCGCCTGCGCCTCGATCGGGTCCCCCAGCCTCGTCCCCGTCCCGTGGCCCTCCACCGCGTCCACGTCCGCCGGACCCAGCCCCGCGTTCGCCAGCGCCTGCCGGATCACCCGCTCCTGCGAGAGTCCATTGGGCGCCGTCAGGCCGTTGCTGGCGCCGTCCTGGTTGACCGCGCTCCCACGCACCACCGCCAGCACCCGGTGACCGTTCCTCCTCGCCTCCGACAGCCGCTCCAGCACCAGCAGGCCCAGCCCGTCCGAGAACCCCGTCCCGTCAGCCGCCGCCGCGTACGACTTGCAGCGGCCGTCGGGCGAGAGCCCGCGCTGCCGGCTGAACTCCACCAGAACGAACGGGCCCGACATCATCGTCACGCCGCCCACGAGGGCCAGCGAGCACTCGCCGGCCCGCAGCGCCCGCGAGGCCAGGTGGAGGGCCACCAGCGACGACGAGCAGGCCGTGTCCACCGTCACCGCCGGGCCCTCCAGGCCGAACGTGTACGCGACCCGGCCGGAGACCACGCTCGTGGCCGTGCCCGTCAGGCGGAACCCCTCGACCTCGGGCCGCGACGACCAGCCGTACTCGTCGGTGGACATCACGCCGCAGAACACGCCGGTGTCGGAGCCGCGCAGCGACGTCGGGTCGATGCCCGCGTCCTCGAACGCCTCCCACGCCGCCTCCAGCACCAGCCGCTGCTGCGGGTCCATCGCCAGCGCCTCGCGCGGGCTGATCCCGAAGAACCCCGCGTCGAACTCGGCGATGTGCTCGACGAACCCGCCCCCGCTCGTGGACACCGTCCCCAGCTGATCGGGGTCCGGGTCGTACAGTCGCTCCAGGTCCCAGCCGCGGTCGGCCGGCAGCCCCGACACCGCGTCGCGACCGCCCGCCACCAGCTCCCACAGCTCGGCCGGCGACGTCACCCCGCCCGGGTACCGGCAGCTCATCCCGACGATCGCGACCGGCTCGACGTGCCGCTCCTCCAGCTCGTCTTGCAGCTCGCGGACCCGGCGGTTGGCGGTGACGAGCTCGGCCGTCACCTTCCGCAGGTAGGTGCGGAGCTTGTCCTCGTCCGTCACGCCGCCGCCGCCCTCCGGATGGGAAGCGTCCTGGACGATTGATACCAGTTCCGTCGACGTCCGGAAGCCGAGATAGGGCCGGTGATCTGTCCGAGTGAGGTGAAGCACGAAGGCACGAAGCGCACGGAGACGCACGAAGGGCCCGGCGAGACGGTCACCCGACGACCTCCGAAGACTGCGGCGGGTTGATCTGGGAGTGAGGCGACGCGGCGGCGCCAGGCGCTTCGTGCGTCTTCGTGTCCTCCGTGGCTTCGTGCTTCGATCCGCTCAGACGAGATCGCACACGCCAATCCATCCGGAGCACGCTTTCATCGCCAGGGCGTCGAATTCGGAATTGCTCACCTACGCGCCGGCGGGCAGGAACGCCTGCGCAATGACGGCCTCGCCGTCGGCGCTGTCGGAGGTGATCGTCACGACGGCCGCCTCCCCGATCTCGATGTCCATCCAGAGGCAGCACGCGCGCTCGAGCTCGACCAGGTCGAGCAGGGCCACCCGGGCGCCCGGCTCGGGCGCGAGCCGCACGCCGCCCGGGATCCGCCTCCGCTCCACCAGCCCGCTGCCGAGCAGCTTCGCCCAGGCCGTGCCGCGGTCCTTCAGCTCCGACTCGGTCAGCGTGCAGACGATGGGGAGTGGCTTCATGTCTCTCACCTCGCGGCCTGCCGCGACCGCCACATCCAGACGCCGGCCGCCGTGCCCAGCAGCGCCAGCACGGCCCGGCCCTCCGCCCGGTCCGAGGTGATCGTGGCCACCCCGTCCGCGACCTCGATGTCCATCCACGGGCAGCACTCCCGCTCGAGCTCGAGCAGCTCCAGGAGCGTCGCCCGCGCGCCCTCCCGGGCGCTGAACCGGACGCCGCCGGGCACCCGGCGCCGCTCCACCAGGCCGCTGCCGAGCAGCGCGCGCCAGGCGGCGGCGCGCTGCCGCATATCGGCGCCGTTCAGCGTGCAGGCGATGGGGGCAGGCTCGCTCGGGACCTCGATACCCACGGGGGTATTCTAGGGAGAATTCCCGGCCCGCGCTACCCCGATCAGTAGCCCGACGCCCTGGTGAGCGTGGTGGGCGGGCGCCTCGCCTCGTCCAGCAGCCGCCGAGCCTCCAGGCGGCCGAAGTGGTGCCCCGTCTCCTCGTGGAGGGCAACGGCCTGGCCGGCCAGCGTGGCGGCTTCCTCGATCCGGCCCCGGGCCAGCGCCGTGGCGGCGAGGGCGCCGAGCGCGTCGCCCTCCAGCAGGCGCAGGCCCCGCGACCGGGCGACGGCCAGGGCTGCGGCGGCGTTCACCTCCGCGGCCGGGTACCGGCACGCGCGCCGGTCCACGGCGGCCAGCCCGAGCAGCGCCTCCGCCTCACCCAGCCCCGTGCCCGCCTCGCGAGCCCACGCCAGCGCCTCGCGGTGGAGGCCGGCCGCCGCGTCGGCCTCGCCCAGGGCGAGCCGGGCGGCGCCCAGCGCGTTGAGCGCGCCGACCCGCACCCCGCCGTCGTCCACGTCCCGGCCGATCGCCGCCGCCTCGGCGGCGCACGCGGCAGACTCGGCGAGACGGCCGGCCTGACGGTGCGTGTGCGCGAGCACGAGCAGCCCCTCGGCCTCGTTGGCCCGGTCGCCGACCGACCGGAACAGCGCCAGCGCCTCCCGGACCCGCTCGTACGCCTGCTCGATCCGGCCCAGCGCCCGGTAGGAGTCGGCCAGCGCGCCGACGAACATGCCCGTCGCCTCGCGGTGGCCGCGCCGCTGGTGCAGCTCGATCGCCTGGGTGAGGTACGCGACGGCGGTCGACAGGGGTCCCGTCGCCACGTACCCGAAGCCGAGGTTGCCGAGCGCGGTCGCCTCGCCGTCCTCCCACCCGCCCCGGCGGGCCAGGGCCAGCGTCTCGTCCAGGTACGCCCGGGACTCCCGGAACTGGCCGATGTGGCGGTGGACGACCGACAGCGTGCCCATGATCGCGGCCTGGCCGGCCAGCCAGCCCGCCTCCCGGGCCGGGGCCAGGGCCTCGCTGAGGTGCTCGACCGCTTCCGTGTGGCGGTGCCCGAGCGAGAGGCAGGTGCCCAGCCCGAGCTGCACGGCGGCCCAGCCGGCCGGGTCGTTCGCCGCCTCGGCGGCCCGCAGCGCGGCCGCGGCCAGGGCCGGCCAGTCGGCCAGCCGGCGGCTCAGCGAGAGGTAGCCGCGGAGGGCGTCGGCGACCAGCCAGGCCGCCGGCGCCCGGCGCTCGGCGGCGGCCCGGATCAGCGCCCCCAGGTTCGCCCACTCCTCGTCCAGCCAGGCCAGCGCCTCGGCCGGCTCGGCGAACGGCGGCGCCGGCTCGACCGGGTCACCGGCGGCGGGGAGGCGGGCCACCTGCGGGTACAGCAGCCGGGCGGCGGCCTGCGCCGAACCCACGTACCAGCGGTCGAGGCGCTGTACCGCGCCGGCCGCCTCGTCGCCGGCCCCGGCCAGCTCGCGCGCGTACAGCCGGAGCAGGTCGTGGCAGGCGTGGCGGTCGGGCCCCGGCCGCTCGACCAGGCACGCCGCGTGCAGCCGGTCGAGCAGGCGCCGCGCCTCGGCCGTCGTGGTCCCGGCCAGCGCGGCCGCCGCCGGGCCGGCCACGTCGGCGCCCGGGACCAGGCCCAGCAGCCGGAACAGGCGGGCGTCGCCGGCGTCGAGCAGCCGGTAGGAGAGCTCGAACGCGGCCCGCACGGACGCCTGTCCGTCGCCGTCGATCTCCAGCGCCCCCAGCCGGTCGCCCGCCTCCAGCCGGCGCACGTACTCGGCGATGGCGAGGCCCGGCCGGTCGGCCAGGTGGGCCGCGGCGATGCGCAGGGCCAGGGGCAGCCGGGCGCACGCGGACGCCAGCCGGCGCGCGGCGTCGGGCTCGGCGGCGATCCGGTCGCCGGCGACGCGGCCCAGGAGCGCCACCGCCTCGTCGAGCGGGAGCACGTCCAGGTCCAGCCGGCGGGCGCCGTCCCGGGCGACCAGGCCGGACAGCCGCTGCCGGCTGGTGACGAGCGCGAGGCTGCCGCGGCCGGTGGGCAGCAGCGGCCGCACCTGGTCGGCGTCGGCGGCGTTGTCCAGTAAAACGAGGACCCGGCGGTCCGCCAGGACCGACCGGTACAGCGCGGCCGCGGCGTCCAGGTCGTCCGGGATCGTCCGCTCGGGCACGTCGAGGGCACGCAGGAGCTGGGCCAGCGCGTCGAGCGGCCGCAGCGTGAAGTCCGGCTCGTAGCCGCGCAGGTTCAGGAAGAGCTGGCCGTCGGGGAAGCGCTCGGCCGCCGAGCGCGCCCAGCGCACGGCCAGCGACGTCTTGCCGACGCCGGCGCTCCCGGCCACCACGACCACCGCCCGGCCGCCGTCCCCGGCCAGCTGCTCGAGCCGGCGCAGGTCGTCCTCGCGGCCGGTGAAGTCGGGCACGCCGGCCGGCAGGTACCGCCGGCCGTGGCGGACGCCGGGCTCGACCGCGGCCGGCGCCGCCTCGCCGCGCTGGATCCGCTCCTGCAGCCGGCGCAGCTCCGGGCCCGGCGCCAGGCCCAGCTCGGCGGCCAGGAACTCCTCTGTCCGCCGGTACAGGGCGAGCGCGTCGCCGGGGCGGCCGGCGCGGTGCAGCGCCGTCATCAGCAGCGCCACCAGCGGCTCCCGGCCCAGGTCCTCCTCGACGAGGTCCACCACGTCCTCGATCGCGCGGTCGGGCCGGCCGGCCTCCAGCTCGGCCTCGGCCAGGCGCTCGGCCGCCGCGAGCCGGCGCTCCTCCAGGGCCGCGCCCACGCGAGCCCGCAGGCGGTCGTCGGCGACGTCGGCCAGCAGCGGCCCGCGCCAGAGCGCGAGCGCCTCGCGCAGGACGTCCGCGCGCGCGGCCGGGTCGGCCAGCTCCTCCGCCGCCGCGACCTGCCGGGAGAACCGGTGCGCGTCCACCGACTCCGGGTCCACGTCGGCCGCGTACCCGCCCCCGGAGCCGACCAGGTGGACGCCGTACGGCGCCAGCCGGGCCCGGAGCCGCGCCACCGAGGTGTGCACGGCCGCCCTGGCGTTGGCCGGCGGCTCCACGGTCCAGAGCAGGTCGATCAGCCGGTCGGTCGAGACATGCCGCCCCGCTTCGAGCATGAGCAGTCCGAGCAACCACCGTTCCTTTCGCCGCCCCAGATCGATCCGCCGCCCGTCGTGATGGGCCTCGACGGGGCCCAGCAGGCGGAAGTCCATCCGGGCTCAACTGTACCTCCGTGGTCGCGACGACCTGACGCGGGGCCGGCACGGAAGCGGCAAGGTGCTGGTAAGCGGCGCGTGATCGACTGGGGGGCGGTCAATCTCAACCGCACTGGTTGCACAGGGAGGAACGAAGATGCGAAGACGCAGGACGCTGGCGCGCGCCCTCGGCGCGGCGGCAGTGGCCCTCGGCATGGCGCTGACGGGAGGCACGGCGGGACAGGTGGTGCCCGCCGCCGCCGCGCCCGCCACGGGCCAGAGCGGGGTCCTGGACCGGCTCCAACTGCCCAACGGCGACACGGCCATCGTGTACGACAGCGGGGTCGTGCAGGTCATGTCCGCCGACCACGAGCACGTGACGTACCGCGCGTTCCCGGGCATCCGCGCGGCCGACGCCGGACCGGGCGCGAAGCTCGGCCTGGTCGACCGGCAGCAGCTGATCCAGGACCTGGCCCGCGGGCCGCAGCAGCCGTACGTCCCCGGTGAGCTCGTCGTCGTGTTCGCCCCGGGCGTGACGGTTCCGCAGGACACGCTCAGCACGGCGCGCGGCTCGGCACCGGCCCTGACCAGCGACGCCGCCACCAACCGGCTCCTGGGCAGGCTGGGCGCGGACCGCGTCGAGCGGCTGTTCCGGACGTTCGACCGGGGCACGCTCGCGGCGATGGCCGGCGGCGTGCGGACCGCGAGCGGCGCGCCGGCGCTGGACCTGTCCAGCGCCTACCGCGTCCACGTGACCGGCGCCGCGGTGCCCGAGGCGGCCGCGGCGCTGCTCCAGTCGAAGGCGGCCGTGTACGCGTCGCCGGACTGGTCGGTGAGCACGGCGCAGTCGAACAGCATCGCGCTCCCGCCGGCGGCCGGCGCCCGGCTGGCGGCGGCCGCCGCCAGCCCGACGGCGGCCAGCGTGCCCACCAACTTCGCGGTGGCCAACAGCGCGCAGAGCCTGCTGAACACGCCCGGCACGAACGCGGTCGCCGCGTTCGACGAGATCGGGCAGTACCTGCACCAGCTGCCCGGGCAGGGAGAGGTCATCACCAACGTCTCGGTCGGTGACCTGTACGACGCGAGCGCGGCCGGCAACCCGAACGACCCGTGCACGCAGTTCGCGCAGAACAACGGGGCGACCACCGAGGTCACGAACGGCCAGCGGTTCCTGGACCTGCCCTCGATGCCGCTGATCCCGACGTACACGTCCGACACCGCCGGCAACCTGAACGGCCTGGGCGAGGTCTGCGGCGTGGACGGGTCGCTCGGCGAGGTCGGCCTCGACTTCTCCGTGATGGCGCCGCTGCCCCACGACCAGCAGCGCGCCGGCGAGCTGGGCGCGGGTCCGACCGACCTGCTCGGCATCGCGCCGGGGGCCAGCTACCGGCTGGTCGTGCCGGCCTCCTCGGCGCCCGGCATGTCCGACATCGACGGCGCCCTCCTGGGGGCCGGCATGCAGAGCCCGCAGCCGAACGTGATCACCGCCAGCCTGGGCTTCGGGTTCGACACGCTCGGCTTCCCGGGCCGGTACCTGGAGGAGGACCCGCTGGCCGAGTCGGTGATCGCCTCGCTGGTCCACAGCCGGGGCATCGTCGTGAGCATCTCGTCCAACGACGGGACGCGGACGTTCACGAACGCGGCGATCGGCCCATCCGGCGGCGCCGCGCCGACCAACATCGGCACCCCGACCAGCCTCGACGACGTCCGCCAGTCCACCGTGCCGTCGCGGGTCGCCGACAGCGGTTCGATCGACGTGGGCGGCACGACGCTCGACGACGTGTTCGCCGCGCCGCCCCAGTTCGCCGGGAGCGGCACCACGGCCGCCCAGCACGCGTACCCGGAGACGCGCTGGACCGGCTTCACCAGCTTCGCGAGCGGCTTCGGGAGCCGCGTCAACATCTCCGCGCCCGCCGACAACATCGTGGCGCTGAACCACCACTTCGGGGGCTCGTTCGACGCGGTGGACGTGGTGCTGAGCGGCGGCACGTCGGCCTCCGCCCCGGAGGTGGCCGCGGCCGCCGCGGTCGTCCAGCAGGCGGCACGCGTCACCGGGCACCCGTTCGCCAGCCCGGGCGACGTGCGCAGCTTCCTGATCGCCAACGCCGATCCGGTCCCGCAGGTGCCGCAGGCGGACACCACGCTGAACGTGGGGCCGCAGCTGAACCTGGGCCGGGCGGTGGAGTCGCTGATCCGGCAGGGCGGCACCACGGTGGCGCAGGCCGCGCCCCGGGTCGCCGTCGCCCAGCGGCGGAACCTCGCCCTCCTCGACGGCGCGTTCCAGACCGACACCGACCCCACGAACATCGACCTGCAGGGGCCGTCGGACACCGACCGCGACCAGCTGGCCTGGATCACCATCGCCCCGGACTGGGAGGGCCTGACCAGCGGCGCGACGTTCAGCCTGACCGCCGCCGGCACGGGCACGCAGCTGGCCACCACGCGCTGGGCGCGTCTGCTGCCCTCGCGCATCCTCACGGCGGCGGGCCTGCCCGTCGCCTCGACCACGCCGCGCACCGTCCAGCTGACGTACCAGGCCGTCTCCAGCGGCACGACGGTCAGCAAGAGCGTCTCCCTGACGTTCGGGCCCGCCGACGCGACCGTCCGGGGCGCGCTGGCGCCGAGCGTCCCGGCCGTCGTGAGCGGGTCGCAGATCCCGGTCACGTACGACCTGACTGGCGTGTCCAGCAACGCGACGCCCACGCTGCTGGTGTCGGAGCCGGGCCGCGTCGATCCCTCGACCGGCAACGTCTTCCGGCCCGCGTTCAGCCAGCAGCTGACGGCCACGAAGGGCACGGTCAACGTGCCGGTCAGCGCGCTGGGCGGCGGCGGCATCCACGGCGTCGGCATCCAGCTCGGCACCAACCCGGACGGCTCGACCTTGTACAGCGACTTCGCGTTCACCCGCCTGGCGCCCGCCGGCGCGACCCGGCCGGCGGCCCCGCTGCTGGCGACCGGCAGCTCGGCGTCGGGCCACTTCCTCGAGATCCCGTTCAACGGCAGCCTCAAGGTCACCTGGAACGTGACCAGCGTCAGCGGCGCGGACGGGGCGATCATCGAGGTCGGCTACCCCGGGCCGGGCATCCTCGGCACCGAGAACACGTTCAACAACCCGAACGGGACGGGCCGTGACAACAACGGGATGGACTTCGGGTCCGTGACCGCCGTGGCGGTGTCGGGCGCGTCGGGCAGCACGACGCTGACCGCCGCGGCCGCCGGGCTGACGCCGGCCATGAACCACGTGGTCCGGATCGTCGCCACCCACGCGGGCGCCCAGGCGGGCGAGGCCAGCGACGTCAGCACCGTGGTGCGCGACGGGGTGAAGCCGGCCGACGGCGGCTTCGTCAACGAGGGCTTCGGCATCGACCCGCACGGCACGACCGGCCTGATCACGTCGGGCCAGCACGACGCGGCCGGCAACTTCGAGTCGACCGTGGAGACGTTCGACCAGAGCAGCTACCTGGTCAAGGCGACGGCGGCGACCAGCACCGCGCCCCTGCACACGTTCCTGACGCCGGGCTGGGGCGTCTGGGGCGGCGGCGTCGGCCTGGTCGGGGACGGCGACCTGGGCGCCGGCGCGATCGACTCGTTCCACGTCCTCGACCCGGTGTCCGGCGGGACGCTGGGGGCGGCGTGGACGCCGCCCAGCGGCACCAACCCGCTGCTGGCGGCGACCAACGAGGTGGACGCCAACGGGGCGTTCATCTACCGCGTCCCGGCGACCGGCAAGTTCCCGGTGTTCACGTCGAACATCCCGGCGAACACGTTCTCGGCGCCGTTCGACACCTCTGCGGCGCTGGCCGGGCTGAGCGTGCCGGGGCTCGGCGGGTTCGACGAGAACACGACGAGCCGGACCGGGGTCGGCTTGTTCGCGGACTTCACCCAGGGCTGCAGCAAGCCCGACACCATCCTGTTGACCGACCTCGCGAGCGGGAGCAGCACCTCGTTCACCGGGACTGGGACCGAGGGCATCCCCTTCAACCTCGCGGTGGACTCGGTCACCAACAAGGCGGCGGTGGTGGACGCCTGCGCCCCGCAGCTGGCGATCTACGACCTGGCCGCCAGGTCGGGCACCGTGGTCACGCTTCCGAGCGGGCTGTCAGGACCGGGGGCGTTCGGCGTCCACGTGGCGGCCGACCCCCAGCACGGCCTGTTCCTGGTCCAGCGGACCGTGGGCGGCGACGTGGGGTTCAACAACAACGCGTTGAGCCAGCTCCTCGTCTACAACGAGCAGGGGCAGCTGCTCTCGACCAACGAGAAGTCGAACATCTTCACCCTGCCCCTGATCAGCGGGAACCACGACCTCCAGGTCGATCCGGTCCGCCGGATCGCCTACAGCTTCGGCCCCGGGTTCCAGCAGCTGCAGCCACTGGGCTACTGACCCTCTCTCGGGCGGCGCCGCCGTTGCGGCGCCGTCCCTCGGGGCGGCCTCTCGGCCCTGGGCGGCGGGGAACGCACACCCTTGGCGTCGGCGCAACGTCCTGGTGAGCGGTTCACCGAACGGGGCCTCCGGTGGGCTAGCACTGTTCCACCACTGGGCGGCACACATGCTACGACCGGGTCTTGCCGTACAGAAGCCACGTCATGAACCGGCCATGGGGTGGCCACGGTACGGCAAAGCCACAACTGTGCCACAAGTGGCTGTTGCTGCGGGTGAGCGTGGTCATGCCGGTCCCTTGACCACGCTCACCCGCGGCAAAAGCACGTTCGTGCCATGAATGCCACCCAGTGGTGGCACAGTGCTAGCCCACCGGAGGCCCCGTTCGTTGAATCGCTCACCAGGGCGTCGCGCCGGCGCCAGGAGTGGGAGCTCCCCGCCGCCCAGGGCCGAGAGGCCGCCCAGGGCCGAGAGGCCGCCCCGCCTCAGCCCGCCGCGGCCGCCGCGGCGCCCTTTGCCCGCTCGTGGCGGGCCACGCACTCGGCGCGGCGTTCGGGCAGCGCGGCGCGGTCCAGCACCTCCAGGGCCCGTTCGAAGCACGCCTCGAAGCGGCCCGCGTCGCCCCGCGCCAGCCACAGCTCGCCCAGCTGCTGGCACGCCGAGGCCAGCGCCACCGTCTCGCCCTGCTGCTCCGCGTGCCAGACCGCCTGGAGCGTCCAGTCCAGCGCCTCCTCGACCTGGCCCCGCAGCTGGCGCAGCTCGCCCATGCTCATGATCGCGTGCGTCCGGCCGGCCTCGACGCCCGCCTCCGCGTAGTGGTCGAGCGCGGCCCGGATCATCTCCTCCGCCCGCTCCCACTGGCCGAGCCGCATCAGGTGGACGCCGTAGTCGTTCTCGGCCCGGGCCAGGTTGGCGCTGGCGTGCCCGCGCACGTCGTGGTCGGTCCGGTAGAAGTGCACGGCCCGCTCCATGTAGTCGAGGCCCTGCCGGTGCTGGCCCGCCTGGCGGCAGCCCTCGGCCAGGCCGTGATAGATGTTCGCCAGCCGCGACAGCTCGAGCCGCGAACCCGCCACGGCCACCGCCTCCCGGTAGCTGCTGATCGCGTCGGTGTGCTCGCCGCGCTGCAGCCGGTACGTGGCGATGTGCTCCAGCATCCGCGCCTCGACGTGCTCATCGCGGTCCTCCAGCCTCCGGTAGCGCTCCAGCGCGCGCAGGCCGGTGTCGAGCGCGCTGGGATCCTGGAGCAGGTACAGCGCGCCGGCTTCCCAGTCCATCGCCTCCGCGGCCAGCCGGCGCTCCCCCACCCGCGTCAGCTGCCGCTGCGCGCGCCGGAACAGCACGATGGCCTGGCGCGGCGACTGGTTCACGATGGCGCGCCCCGCGTGATAGCTGGCGACCGCGCGGGCGCGCTTCGTGCTCCCCGACTCGCGCAGCACCCGCCGGGCCAGCACCTCCAGCTCGGCATACCGCTGCTGCTGCTCCAGGCGCGCCATCCGGCCCTCGGTGGTGTCGGCCAGGACGGCCTCCATCGTGACGTTGCCGAGGCGCTCGACGACGGCCTGGAGCCTCGCCATCGTCGGCCGCGCGCGTCCGGTCTCGAAGAGGTGGACCGCCTGCTTGCTCATGGAGCCGACGGCGACGTCGGCCAGGCTCAGGCCCGCGTCGAGACGCGCCTGCCGGAGGACATCCGCGTTGATCGCCACCCCTCGCGGACGGCGCTCTCGCTGTCCACGATCGGGCACATCTGGCCCACCACTCACTCCTCAGCTGCGAAGCATACCGCCCATACGGCCGGGCGATCGTACGGCTTACCAGTTGGTGAGTGCGGCGAGCCGCAGATGTCTGCCTATCTTGTCTGTGCGGCGAAGATCGGTTCGGCGATGCCCGGGCCGCCCGTGTCGGCGAACACGTTGGTCCCCAGCACGCCGGCGGCGAGCGCCGCGGTCGTGATCGCGAGCAACAGCACGCGAGCCGTCTTCCTACCCATTCCGGGGCCTCCTTTGCGCAGCCGGCCCGTTCCCACGTCGCGGCCGGCGGCATGCCGAACCTATCGAGCACCGGCGCGTCGTGTCAATCGCACGATACTTCCGGTGCGCGTCTCCGACGGGGTTACCGAGCCTCCCCGGCCTCGTCCCCGTTCCACGTCGTCCCGCTGAGTCGCGCTGCCTCCGCGATCCGGTGCTCCGGGACGCCGAGCTCGCCCAGCACGCCGTGGTCCACCGCGTGCCGGAGCGTGAGCAGCGGCACGGCGTAGTGCGCGGCCACGGTGCGCAGGACGCTCTGGCGAGGAGCGTCGAGCAGGTCGGCCGCCGGCGGCGGCTCGAAGCCCGCGGCCCGCCCCGCCGCCCGGTGCCACATCGCGGTGACCCGCGTCAGCAGCCGCGGCGACCAGGGCCAGGGCCGGTCCGAGAACAGGCACCGCACCGCGGCCCGCTCGGCGCGGAACCCCTCGCCGCCATGCAGCGCCACGGTGCC
>Ga0066661_10000715_pt1 | contig 12133 bp, 7 predicted proteins | sample GraSoiAngelo_110_FD_66454 | JGI IMG/M metagenome (GOLD analysis project Ga0066661, IMG submission 66454) | Grasslands soil microbial communities from the Angelo Coastal Reserve, California, USA - 14_0903_12_30cm | ecosystem: Environmental > Terrestrial > Soil > Grasslands | place: USA... | reverse complement strand
TCACCCAGCAGCCGCTGGGCGGCAAGGCCCAGTTCGGCGGCCAGCGCTTCGGCGAGATGGAGGTCTGGGCGCTCGAGGCGTACGGTGCCGCCTACACCCTGCAGGAGCTGCTCACCGTCAAGTCCGACGACGTCGTCGGCCGCGTCAAGACGTACGAGGCGATCGTCAAGGGTGAGAACGTGCTCGAGCCGGGCGTCCCCGAGTCGTTCAAGGTCCTGATCAAGGAGCTCCAGTCGCTCGCGCTCGACGTCAAAGTGTTGACGGAACAGCGCGAAGAGGTCGAGATCCGCATCCAGGACGACGACATGACGGAGCGCGCGCAAGAGATCGGTTTGCTGATGGGCGACGAGGACCCGCGCCTTTCGCAGACCGCGCTCGCCGAGCGCGAAGCCGAGCGCGACCGCCTCTCGCAGGCGGCCGCGGCCGTCGTCGGCATCCCGCCGACCGACGAAGACGAAGAGGAGGAAGAAGCGGAAGCCGAGCCTGCCGCCGTCACCGAGGGCGAAGAGCCCGAGGAAGAGGAGGAAGAGCTCGACGACGCCGCGCCGCTGGTCAACGCTTCACCCGCGCGCGGCCGCGCTCCCGACGACGACCTCTTGCCGGCGAGCCCGCTGGGCGGCCTGCGCGCGACGATGACGGACGACGGCGAGATCGTGGTCGACGAGGTCGTCGACGAAGACGTCCCCGCGGTCGCGGAAGAGGAAGACGACGACGAAGGCTACGTCCTCGAGGAAGAAGACGAAGACTTCAAGGAAGAGGAAGAAGAGGACGAAGGCCCTCTGGCCCACTCAACCGACGACGACTACTGATGTTCGCTGGCCCACCGATGGACCCGGCTCCGACCGGGTCCCTTCTTTTATTGCGGCCGGGATAAAAGAAATTCCATCGTCCGGCGCAAGCCAACGTACACCGGATCGTGTTCCGCGCAGCTTTCCCGGCAAATGCCAAGGGCGGTCCGGCACAGTGCCGCAGCTTCGTCGATGCGATCGATCTTAATAAGCAATTGTGCCAGGTTCGTGAGCGTGAGCGCAATCAGCGGATCGTTCGGTCGGCGCACAGCCTGTTGAATGGCGAGGGCGTTCCGATAGAGCGGTTCGGCTTCCGAATATCTCTCGATTCGTGAGAGAAAATTCGCGAAATTATTCAGCGGGATTGCAACCTCGGCATGATGAGCACCTAAAGCGGACTTCGTCACAGTGAGAGCGCGCTCGAATGATGTCTCAGCCTCATCGAGACGGGACGTTAAGGTGAACAGTCTCGCGAGCGTATCTAAATCCTTCGCAACTTTGACGTTCCCCTGGCCGAATATGGTCTCATCGACGGAGAGCGCGTCCTTCAGCAGGGATTCTGCTTCGTCATACCGGCCCATCCGAAGCAGCAGAGAGCCGAGATTATGCTCGGTGCTTGCGACACTTGAGTTGTTAGCCCCGTAGATCCGCTGCTCGATCGCCAGGGCGCGGCGATACAACTCCTCGGCGCGCCCAGGCTCGCTGTCACGAAGGATGTCTCCGAGCAGCGTCAAGCTTTGCGCAACTGCAGCACTGTGCGCTCCGTGGACTGCCTCTGCAAGCGAGACGGCGCGGCGGCAAAAGCGTTCTGCTCCGATGCGATCGTTGCGATCCACCAAAACCATAGCGAGGCGATGAAGAACTGTTGGAAGCGCCTCTTGGTCGTAAAGCTCAGATACCTTAAGGGCGCACCGAAGCGCGCGTTCCGCGTCCTCAAGATGGAATTTCCGGTGAAGGACTGTCGCTAGGTTGCTAAGATCTCGACCTACTATCGGATTTTCCGGACCGAAACGGGTGCGATCGAGATGTAATGCGCGACGAAACGCCCGCTCGGCGCCGTCCAGGTCGTCGGTATCACGCAGCAGATCCGCTAATAAGGATAGGTCCCGTGCGACGACCGGGTGTTCCTCCCCCAATGCCGCTTCGTGGATCGACATACCGCGGCGGAATAGTAACTCCGCATCTGCGATCGAGCCACGGTGGTATAAGTATATTGCACATTTGACGGCGAGATCGCCACCTGGAATGAAGGCCTCGGTGTCGGGTAAGGCGTTCAATGAAGCACGAGCATGAGGAAGAAGGCGTTCGCAATCGTTCCAGGTAGAGACATCACCGGAAGGAAAGAGCGACTCTATAACGGCAACGGCCGTAGTAGCCCATATGGTAATGTTCGTTGTAACCAGTTGCTGCGCGGCTGCTTGAACAAGACCGTGAATCGACACCGTACGGTCGGTGCGAGAGAAGACCATCAGTGAAAGTCGGTTGAGCGCTCCAAGCGCGTCTTCAAGTGCACTTTTCTTCCCGATCGTTGATCGAAGGCCCTCGACCGCGATACCTGGTGAAAGCATCGGCTGCAAAGCATCTGAATAGAGTTCGAGCGGCTGTAAAAAAATTGCCTCGGGAAGTCGTTCGGATGCAAAGAAGGAGCTGAAACACATTATCGCGGCGGCTCCCTTGGCCTCTGATTCGGCCCTTTCAATAGCTTCTTGAAACGTTGCGAACACGGACTTCGGATATTCAGCATCCGGCGGAGCGACTGCGAGATGTGCCGTTAGGCGCTTGAGGTAACCGTCGGCGGATGTCGGGGCGGTCATGCGTAAATATGCTGCCGCATGGGCGACTGCTAAAGGCAGCAGTTGAAGGGTTTGCACGATGCGCCGGGCGTCGGCGGCGGAAAGGCGGGCGTTGCCCGACGCGCTTCTGAGATATGTAACCGCCGTTGGTTCGTCCCAGATCGTGAGCGGTACGATGCTGACGATGTTATCCGCCCACGTTTCAGCAGCCCGGCTCGACGTAGCGATGACGTCGAGGCCGTGCGTCGGCTTCCAGCGGCGCAACAGGTTCTCGTCTCGGATATCGTCGAAAATGAGTAAAGCGGCGCCAGAAGATTTCCTTATTATATTGCTTCTGACGCTGATAGCAGCGATTTTGCGGTCGTCTATTTTCACAGCGTCGGGAAAGAGCGCCGTTCCGAGAGCAATGAATCCTTCGATGATCGACTCTTCGCTCGTGGCCGGAAACGCCCACGTCATCTCGTAGCGGTCACGATTTCGGAGCGCGTATTCGTGAGCAAGAACTGATTTGCCGACTCCACGCATACCGCATATCACTGCCGCTTGGTCCTGGCGAAGTGCGCGTTCAATGGCTTTTAATTCTTCTTGTCGGCCGGTAAATAGGATTGTCGATGCATTATCGGTACACTGTAGCGTAGAGCGGCGCCTAGCTATTTGCGCTGCAGCGGAGGTCATGAGCGCCGCAATTGCTGCATAGAGTTCCCAGTGCTGCCAGACTTCGGTCGGGCCAGGGTTCGAAAGCCGATTGACGAGGTACGCGAGGAACGCGCCACCGAGCAAGACGAAGAAGCTCGAGGCGAAGGCTCCAGTCCGCGTATTTTGTAACCGCGCGATCAAGCGTGAGCGTGCAAGAATCGCCATCTATCGCACCCGCGAAAGCAGGCTGGTCCTTTTGACGCTTTGGAACTTGGTCCTGCCCCGCTGAACTATGCCGGCGACGCTGGTTGAAAGAAACGGAAGAGGGCCGCGCGCCACACCCAGCGCACGACCCTCCTTCCGGCCCACACCCGATAGGGGCCTAGCCGCGTGCCACTTCTCGACGCCCGACGTTCCGTGGCGCATCCAACATTGCTATCATCGCGTCGACGACTTCGGCATCCCACTGGGTGCCGCGGCCTTCGCGCAGGATCTCCATCGCCTCGCGCTGAGCGATCGCGGGGCGGTACGGCCGGTTGCTGATCATCGCGTGGAAGGCGTCGGCGACCGCGACGACGCGTGCCTCGAACGGGATCTGCTCACCCTTCAGCCCGTAGGGATATCCTTTGCCGTCCCAGCGCTCGTGGTGCGCGCGCACGATCGGCGCGAACGGTGCGAGCGCCGGAAGCTCGCCCAAGATCTCGGCGCCGAACTCGGCATGCTTCTGCATCTCGATCCACTCGTGCTCGGTCAGCGGACCGGGCTTGAAGAGGATCGCGTCGGGCGTCGCGATCTTCCCGATGTCGTGAAGCACACCCGACTTCACGACGATGTCGGTGGTCGCGGCGGAGAGACCCATCGCCTCCGACAGGCGCCGGCACCACGCTCCGGTCGCATGGGAGTGCGCGCAGGTCGCTTCGTCGCGCGCCTTCAGCATTGCAAGGACGCCTTCGATGAGGCCCGTCGTCGCGCGGTGCGGGTCCTCGAAGCGAGGTCCGGGCGCGAGCGGGAACGCTTCGGCGACGTTCGCCTTGACGATCTCGAGGAAGACCAGGAGCGCCGAGAAGTCGAGGTCGAGCGGCTCACCCTCTGCCGCCGCGACGTCGCAGCTCGTCGAGACCAGGTCATGGAGGACCGGCAGCGGGTACGCGCCGTGGGCCATCCGCGCCCACGAGACGACTGCGTCCGGATTGGCCGCCTCGAGCGACTGCCCGAGTGCCGAGACGAGCGACCGAATGATGAGCTCCGAAGCCTGTCCCGCGGAACGCGGTCCGAGGCGTTCGAGCACGGTTTCGGCGACCGTCGCCCTGCCGTCTACCAAGTGCCGCGCCAGCGCGGCTCGCCCTTCCATCGTTCGTTCTCTCGAACCTAGATTGCTCAGATGCCCGACGGGAGGACGGAGCAAGCTGCCATTCCGATGGCGACGATGGTGACGATGCTGGCGATCACGGACGGCTCCTTGGACGTGCGGGGGACGTCTCCACACTAACAAGGACGCTCCCAGGCCACACTCGTCCGAAAGGACGAGCCCGTTCCAGCAATCAGACGAGTTGGTGCCGCCGAGCCTCCGCCACGGCCTCGCCGCGGCTGCCGCAGCCGAGTTTCCGAAGGATGGACGAGACATGGGTTCGGACCGTGTTCACGGTGCGCCCCTGATCGTCGGCAATGGCTTGGTTGCTAAGGCCTTGGCTCATCCCTTTCAGCACCTGGAGCTCGACCGGCGTGAGGACTTCCGCCTCGGCCTCCCGCACGAATAAGTCGTGCACGAGGACCTCGAGGAAGCGCGCGATACCGGCCACGCCGGCCAAGCGCATCTCGCGAAGCGCGGATTCCGCCTGCTCGGGCACGCGGTTCATCAGCGCGACGAGCAGCGAGTCGAAGATCTTCAGATCTGGTGCCGTAGACCGTAGTCCCCGGAGCATCCGTTGCGCCAGCGCGTTTCGCTGGAGCAGGACGTTCGCCACCACCGCGCAGCGGTCCGCGAGCCCGCGGATACGGGCGAAGAGCGTGCGCTCGTCGGTGTCCTGTGCTGCGAAGGTCTCATAGTTTTCGAGCGCGCTCAGCGCTTCGGCGCGTGCGCCGGACTTTGCGAGAATCACGGCGAGCACGGCGAAGCGGAGCCGGTTCTGGAACGGCGTGAAGTCACGGTCGGATGCCGCGCTCAGCAATGCTTGCGCCTCGCGCAGCTGCCCACCGGCGCTGAGCTGCAGCGCCTTGCCGAAGAGGTATGCGATCAGCGCGATGTGGCCCCGGTAAGAGATCGCGCTCAGCTCCCGGTCGATTTCCGCGATCCGCTCGATGTTTCCGCGCTCGCCTTCGAGCTGGACCAAGGTGCGCAGGCCGTACACCCGCATCTGCGGATCACCTGCCTTCTCGGCGTTCGCGGCGACCTGCGAGGCGTACCACGCGGCTACCGGTATTCGACCGGCGAACATGTGGAGCGACATCAGCGTGGTGAAGCAGCGTGCAGCCGCGCCGAACTCGCCGAGCTCCGTTGCAAGGCGCGTAGCCTCGCGCGTATAGGACTCGACGGCCGTATCATCCGAGCCGAAGAACGCGATCGTCGCCGCGCGCGCGAACGTCCGCAGCCGAAGGCTGTCGTCGCCGAACTCCGAGAGCTCGATCGCTTCCTCGATCGCGGACTGCGCTTCCGCTTGGCGGCGTGCATATGCGTACGTCATCGCCAGCGTGCCGAGCACCGAGGCGCGCTCCGAGGCATCGAGATCCGGCCGCTCGCGCAGGGCTTCGAGAACCGGCGTGGCGTCGAAGCGGCCTTGCTGGTACAGCAGGAGCGCGTAGCGCGTCGCCACCGCGACGCGGAACGAGACGTCCTCGCCGATCCGCTCCAGGACGGCGCCGTACCAGCGTTCGGCTTGGTCGACGCGGCCGTGAGCGTCCTCGAGCGCCGCGCGCAGCGCGAGGACTTTCGGGTTGCCGGCGGAGATCGCGCCGGGAAGCGACCGGACGGCGCGCTCGACGATGTCGAAACAGCCCTTCTCGAGCAGGCTGAAGTTGTACTCGGCGAGGACGCGCTCGACTTCGCGGGCGGCGCGCGCGTCGGCGAAACGCTCCAGCGCTTCGCCGTACATGCCCATGCGCTCGAGCAGACGGCCCGCGGTGACCTGGGCGGCGCGCAGCGCCTCGTCGCCTTCGAGCGCGACCTGGCGCTGCACGAAGTCGCGGAAGAGGTCGTGCAGCTTGTAGACGCCGGCGTCCAGGACGCTGATGAAGGCGACGCGCTCGCGCAGCGCTTCGATGATCGAGGCGGCGTCGTCGAAGCCGGCCGCGACGGCGAGGCGCGTCTCGAGCCGCGGCAGGAACGCCGCCGTGCGCAGGAAGCCGCGGATGCGGTCGTCCAGCGAGTGCCACACCTGCTCGGCGAGATAGCGGTAGACCATCTCGCGCGTCCCCGCGGACACCGCGCGCAGGTCGCTGGCGCGGGTCGACGTGCGCAGCGCGAACGTCAGCGCGGCCGGCCAGCCGTCGATCAGGCCGAGGATCTGCTCCAGCTCTTCGTCGCGCACCGCGACGCGCGTCGCGCGCGCGCTCTGCTTCGCCTCGTCGATCGTGAAGCGCAGGTCGACCGCGTCGACGACGAGATCGGACTCGCCGTAGGCGAGCCACGACGCGACCGGCAATTGCAGCGGGCTGCGCGAGGAGAAGAGCCAGCGCGGCCCGTCCTTGGTGCGGTCGACGAGCGCGGTGATGAAGCGCGAGATCTCGGGATCGTCCTCGCCGTTGTGCAGGTCGTCGACGACGATCAGCGCGCTCAGCGAGCGGATGTGCGTGCCGACCCAGGCGGCGAGGTCGCGGCCGGGGGCGTCGGAGTTGCGCGCGCCGTCGAGCGCGGTGGCGAGCGAGCGGCGCAGCGCCGGGACGACGCTCTCCAGCGCGTCGGCGAAGCCGCGCACGAACGGGACGAGCGTCGAAGCGTCGGGCGGGACGTCGTAGACGATCGCCGACGGCACGGTCGCGATGTACTGGCGCACGGCGACCGACTTCCCGAAACCGGCGGGCGCGATGATCGTCGCGATGCGGTGCTGCGCGGCGGTCGCCAAGCGGTCGAGGACGCGCGGACGATCGATCGGACGGAAAACTCCGCCGAGATCGGGACGCCCGTCGGCTGCGACGCTGCGGATCACTGCTGGGAGTCCCTACTCCCCCGGTGGAGGACACCCCTGGCGACCCGCGGCCGAACCCGACGGTCCCGGCCAATCTTTGCGATCGGTGAACGTGGCGACCGTCCGCTCCGGATTGGAACACGACTGGCCGGACGGCCGGGAAGCCGAACCGTCCGGGCGCCCGGGCTATCGCGGAGCCGCGGCGGTCCCTAAGCGCGGCCTAGCCGCGTTCGCGCGCGATCAACCTGAGATACCGGCGCGGCTCGAACGACGGGTCCGCGTCGATGCGGCGGAACGCCTCTTCGCGGATCTGCGTGCCGAGCTCGCGCCGCTGGCGCATCGCCATCTCGAGCTCGCGGAACGCGCGCTCGAACTCGTCGCCGTCGAGCGTCGCGATCTGCTTCTTGAGCCGGTTGATGTCGCCGTTGAGCCGGCCTTGCATCTCGTGGCTGACCTCGCGCTCCGCTTGATGGATGCGCGTGAGCAGCGCGTTGAGCTGCTCGACCGTCGGCAGTCCGAACGCCGCGCGCGCCGGTTCTTGCGCGGGCGGCGCGGCGGCGCGGACGGCCCGCGGTTTGTTGCCCGGGCGCGGTGCGTCGAAGTCCGGATAGAGCCGGATGATCGACTTGATGCGCTGCGGTCCTTTGGGTGACTGTAACCCCTCCGCGATCCCTGCCATGATCAGTCTTGACCGTAACGCCGTGTCGCTGATGACACGTAAGTACTGCGGATCGATACCGACCGGCCGGCGGTTGGGGCCGAAAAAATCTTCGTCGCGCGCCAAGGGAAGACTCATCGCCTTCTGCCAGAGACTGGCGCGCGCGCTCCGGGTTCCGTTCACGAACGAACCGGTTACGTCAGGGGTTACACGTCACCTTTTCCGCGCGGGTCACGGGCGGCGCCGGCCTCGCCTTCCTCCATCTCGGCGATCGTGATCATCCGCTCGCCGGCGAGCATCCCGGTATCGTCCGCGGCGATCACCGCGTCGTCGTACTGGTCGAGCACACCGCCGTCGGTCGGCTCGTCGGTCGTCTCCTGGTCGAGGTCGGCAGTGGAGCGGTCGTCGTTCATGGACCTTCTCTACCCGCGAAATCGCGCCGGCGCGCGCCGCGGGTACAACCGACGCGAGGAGAACGAGATGCCGAAGAAAGGGAACGCCGACGAGTTCGCGCCGCTGCCCTCGACGCTCGAGCGGTCGCCGAAAAAAGCGCAGGACACCTACGAGAAGACCCTGGAGAGCGCCGAAAAGACGTACGACGGCGACGAGGAGCGCGCGCACCGCGCGGCATGGGCCGCGGTCAAGCACTCGTTCGAGAAAGTCGGCGACCACTGGGAACCGAAGGACCACCGCGGCCCCTCGGACCCACGCGCCGCGCAGCACGGTCCGAACGCCTCGGGACCGTCGTACGGCGGCGTCGACGTCGAGGGCAAGACGAAGGACGAGCTGCTGGACGAGGCGCGCAACCTGGGCGCGCACGTCACGACGCACATGACCAAGGCCGAGGTCGCCGGCGCGCTCGGGAAGGCGAACGACCGCGCGACGCGCCGCGCGCGCGAGGGCGGATAGGGCATTTCGCGGCCGCCCGGAATGGCCGCGCCGATGTTCCAGCGTCTCACCGTGCTCGCGCTCGCGGGCGTGCTCTCGTTTGGTCTCGCCTCGGGGGCGGACGCCGTCGCGCCGTTCGACTTCAACTCGACGCCCGGCCGCTTGCCGAAAACCGTCGTGCCGACCGACTACCGTATCGCGCTGACGCCGGACGCCGGCGCGAAGACGCTGCGCGGGACGGAGAACGTCGCGCTCGACGTGCGGCGCGCGACGAGCACGATCGTGTTCAACACGCACGACATGACGATCTCCGAGGCGCGCTTCGACGGTGCGCGCGTCGCCAGGATCACCACCGAGAACGACAAGCAGCTCACGACGCTGGCGCTGGCGCGGCCGGCCGCCGTCGGGCACCACGTGCTGGCGCTCGCGTACGCCGGGAAGATCGAGGATGCGCCGCAGGGCTTGTTCGCGCAGGACTACCGCAGCCCCGACGGCTCGTCGGGCCGGATGCTGTCGACGCAGTTCGAGTCGACCGACGCGCGGCGCATGTTCCCCAGCTGGGACGAGCCCGCGTTCCGCGCGACGTTCCAGCTGACGGTCACGATCCCGGCCGCGTGGAGCGCCGTGTCGAACACGCCGGTCGCCTCGCGCACCGCGCACGGCGGCCGGCAGACGATCGTGTTCCGGCGCACGCCGAAGATGCCGACCTACCTGGTGGAGCTCAGCGCCGGCGACCTTGCCTCGACCTCGGTGACCGGCGACGACGGCGTCAAGCAGAGCGTGTGGGCGGTGCGGGGCGACGAGCAGTACGGCGGCTACACGCTCGAGTCGGCGAAGCGCATCCTCTCGTTCTACGACGAGTACTTCGGCGTGAAGTACCCGCTGCCGAAGCTGGACCACATCGCGATCCCCGGCGGCTTCGGCGGCGCGATGGAGAACTGGGGCGCGATCACGTACAACGAGAACATCATCATCCACCGCGCCAACGCGACGCTGGCGCAGAAACAGATCGGCTACAGCATCGTCGCGCACGAGATGGCGCACCAGTGGAACGGCGACTTGGTCACGATGGGCTGGTGGGACGACATCTGGCTGAACGAGAGCTTCGCCTCGTGGATGGCGGCGAAGGCGACCGACAAGTTCAACCCCGACTGGCACTGGTGGCAAGGCCAAGCCGAGTCGAAGGAAAACGCGATGAACGCCGACGCGCGCTCGACCGTGCACCCGATCCAGCAGCACGTCGTCAACGAGCTCGAAGCGGACGCGGCGTTCGATCCGGCGATCACCTACGACAAGGGCCAGGCGTTCCTGCGGATGCTCGAAGCCTATCTCGGCGAGGACACCTTCCGCGCCGGCATCCGCGCCTACATGCGCAAGCACGAGTACTCCAACGCGACGACGGCCGATCTGTGGAACGCGCTGACCGCGGCGAGCAAGAAGGACGTCGGTGCGCTGGCGAAGGCGTGGACCGAGCAGCCTGGGTACCCGGTGCTGACCGTCAGCGCGTCGTGCGACGCGGCGGGGAACCGCACCGTCGCGCTCGCGCAGCAGCGGTTCCTGATCGACGGCACGACCGACGCGAAGACGGTCTGGAACGTGCCGGTCGGGATCGCGAGCGGCGGCGGCGCGCCGGCGTACGTGCTGCTGACGTCCGCGCAGCAGAGCGGGATCCCGGCCGGGCGCTGCGGCGAGCCGCTGCGCGCGAACGCGGGCGGGATCGGCTACTACCGGGTCGCCTACGACGCGCCGACGTTCGACGCGAACCGCAAGGGCTTCGCGGCGCTGCCGGACGACGACAAGATCGCGATGCTGTACGATCAGTGGGCGCTGGTGCGCGTCGGGCGCGCACCGCTCGCGACGTACGCGGCGCTGGCGAGCGCGATGGGCGACGACCGCAACGCCACCACGTGGGGCACGATCGTGACCGCGCTGACCGCGCTCGAGCGCGACACGCGCGCGACGCCGGACCACGACGCGTTCGTCGCGTACGCGCGCGGCCTGGTCGGCCCGCTCGCGGCGTCGCTCGGCTGGGACGCGAAGCCCGGCGAGTCGGTGCAGACCGGCGAGCTGCGCCGCACGTTGCTCGCCGCGCTCGGCGCGTGGGGCGATCCGGCGACGCTGGCCGAGGCGCGCGCGCGCTTCGACCGGCTGGCCGCCGACCCGGCCTCGATGCCGGCCGACCTGCAGGCGACCGTCGCCGGCATCGTCGGCACGAACGCCGACGCCGCGACGTTCGACAAGCTGCACGCGCTGGCGCAGAGCTCCAAGGACCCCGTGCTCGCCGCGCGCTATCGCGCCGCGCTGATGCACGTGCGCGATCCGAACCTGGCGGAGCGCGCGCTCGCGATCGCGGTCTCGAACGAGGTCCCGCCGCAGCAGCGCGCCTCGCGCTTCGGCTACGTCGCCGCCGTCGCGGACTGGAACCCGAAGCTCGCGTGGTCGTTCTTCCAGGCCCATAGCGCCGAGATCACCGGCAATCTCTCCTCGTTCGAGAAGATCCTGAGCCTCGGCAACGGCGTCCCCGGCACGTTCTGGGACGCCGCCGCGCCCGCGGACATCGAAGGCTGGCTGAAAGCCAACCTGCCGCCCAACGCGGCCGAATATGTCGCGAAGGGGATGGCGAAGGCGCGCACCGACGGCGCGATCCGCGCTCGGCTGCGGACGGAGGCGCATGCATTCCTCGCCGCGCGCGGAGCGGCCAGGACGTAGGGTCGGCGCAGGGCCGCAGCAAACGTATGTTCGCGTCCGCCATGCCTCGCCAGACCGCTCTGTTCGCCTCCGCCGCCAGCCCGACGCGCCTCGTCGGCGACCGCGGCGACGTGACCTACGTCCCTGAATTCCTCGACCGCGCGCTCGCCGATGCGCTCGTCCGCGAGCTCAAGGCCGACACGCAGTGGCGCGCCGACTCGCGCATGATGTACGGCAAGCGCGTGCTCGTGCCGCGCGAGACGGCCGGGCGCGGCGAAAAGATGGCGCAGCCGTGGACGCCCGCGCTCGCGCTCGTGCGCGAGCTGGTCGAGCGCCACACCGGCACGACGTACGACTACTGCTTCCTGAACCGCTACCGCGACGGCCGGGACGCCGTCGCCTGGCACGGTGACCACGACGGCGGGCGCGACGCACGGCTGGTCGTCGCCTCGCTCTCGCTCGGCGCGACGCGCGTGTTCCAGCTGCGGCCGAAGAAAGACAGCGGCCTGCGCCACGACCCGATCACCGTCGAGGTGGCGCACGGCGACCTCATCGTCATGG
>Ga0066661_10000713_pt1 | contig 12162 bp, 9 predicted proteins | sample GraSoiAngelo_110_FD_66454 | JGI IMG/M metagenome (GOLD analysis project Ga0066661, IMG submission 66454) | Grasslands soil microbial communities from the Angelo Coastal Reserve, California, USA - 14_0903_12_30cm | ecosystem: Environmental > Terrestrial > Soil > Grasslands | place: USA... | reverse complement strand
CGCCGATGCGCTGCAGGCGCTGGAGGGCCGTCGTCACGTAGCCCGCGAGCGCGCGCTCGTCGACCTCCGGCCCGACCATCTTGAGCGTCGCCGGCAGGAACACGTTGCACGCGAGGGCCGGCACCGGGCCGTCGCCCAGGCGCGCCGCCAGACGCTCGAAGGCCTCGTCCGACTCCATGAGCGCCTTCGCCACGGGCAGCTCGCAGTAGTCGGCGGCGCCGTCCAGGGTCGCCAGCTGGTCCTCGCCGGAGATGCAGCAGCCGAGTCGCATGTCGCCCAGGTTAGCGAAGATTTGATCGAACTACTACCTCCTTGACATGCAGGGCTGGGCGATAATGTATTCAGGGTGGTCGAACAATCGCTCGAACACGGCCGTCCCACCATGCGGGACGTCGCCCGCCGCGCCGGGGTCTCACTGGCCACGGTGTCGTACGCGCTGAACGAGGGGCCGCGGCCTGTCAGCGGCGACCTCCGGCAGCGCGTCCTGGCGGCCGCCGAGGAGCTGGGCTACCGGCCGGCGCGCCGGGGCCGGGTCCGGACCCGGCCGCTGACGGTCGGGGCGATCGTGCCCGACGCGAGCAACCTGTTCTTCTCGCGGGCGCTCGGCGCGATGGAGTCCGTGCTCCGGCCCGGCGGCCACGTCCTGTTCGCGGCGTCGAGCGGCGAGGACCCGGCCCGCGAGCTCGACCTGGTCGCGGCGTGCGTCCGGGCCCGGGCGGACGCGCTGGTCCTCACCCCCACCGCCGCCGTCCCCGCGCAGGTCGAGCGCCTGGCGGCGGGCGGCCTGCCGGTGGTCCTGATGGACCGCGAGGGCGGCTCGACCGCGCTCGACCGCGTGGTCATGGACAACTACCGCTGCGCGTTCCAGGCCACCCGGCTGCTGATCGAGAGCGGGCACCGGCGGATCGCGCTGGTCAACGGCCCGGTCCCCGTCAGCACGGCCGCCGAGCGCCGGCGCGGCTACGCGGACGCGCTCGCGTTCGCGGGGCTGCCGGTGGTCGAGGACTACGTGCGCGCCGGCGAGTTCAGCCACGAGCACGGCCGCCAGGCCACGCTCGACCTGCTCTCGCTGGGCACGCCGCCGGAGGCCGTGTTCTCGAGCAGCGTCATCCTGACGTCGGGCGTCCTCCACGCGCTGCGCGAGCGCCGGCTGCGCTGGCCGGACGACATCGCCATCGTCGGCTTCGGGGACGCGGCGTGGGTGCCGGCGGTCACGCCGCCCCTGACCGTGATCGAGCAGCCCGCCCAGCAGCTGGGCGAGGTGGCCGCGCGGCTGCTGCTGGCCCACGGCGGCCGGGAGCGGGTCGGCCAGCGGGTGGTGCTCGACGCCCGACTGATCCTGCGTGAGTCGCACTGGCGGCCGTCGCCAGCGCTGGCGCCACCACCGTGACGACCTGGCTCGCCACCGCCCCCAACGGCCCGACGGAGGGGGTGTTCCGGAAGGGGGGGCCCGCCCCTCCTGCACTGGGGGTATCCGAATGAGTGATCGCTGGCCGCTGAGCGCGTTCGCCGACGAGGTGGCGCCCGACCTGGACGAGCAGCTGAAGGCGCTCCGCGCCGAGGAGATCGGGCACGTCGAGCTGCGCTCGGCCTGGGGCGTGAACGTGGCCGACCTGTCCGGCGAGCAGCTGGACGAGGCCGTCCGGGCGCTGCGGGAGGCCGGCATCGGAGTCTCGGCCATCGGCTCGCCGGTGGGCAAGGCGCCGGTGGACGGCGACCTGGACGCCGAGCTGGGCCGCCTCCGCGCCTGCCTGGACGCGGCGGACCGGCTGGGCACGTCGCTGGTGCGCGTCTTCTCCTTCTACGTCCCGGAGGGCCGGTACGCCGAGCACCGGGACGAGGTGCTGCGGCGCATGGCGGCGCTGACGGCGCTGGCGGCCGAGCGCGGTGCGACCCTGGTCCACGAGAACGAGTCGCACATCTACGGCGACACCGGCGAGCGCTGCCGCGACCTGGTCGAGTCGGTCGGCTCGCCGGCGCTGCGGATCGCGTTCGACCCGGCGAACTTCGTGCAGTGCGACGTGAAGCCGATGGCGGAGGCGTGGCCGCTGCTGCGCGACTACGTCACGCACGTCCACATCAAGGACGCGGTGGAGGTGGACCGGGGCGGCGCGGCCTACCCGGCCGAGGCGCTGCCGGGCGCGGTGATGCTCAGCGTGCGGCCCGCCGGCGAGGGCGACGGCGACGTGCCGGGGCTCCTCCGGGCGCTGGACTCGTGCGGCTACCAGGGGTTCCTGACGCTCGAGCCGCACCTGCACTTCCACCTGCCGGAGATGGACGGCCCGCAGCGGCTGCACGTGGCGGCGTCGGCGCTGCGGGGGCTGGCGGCCGGGCTGGGCTGAGCCCGCGCCGGTCAGGCGAGGTCGTCGAGGCCCAGCCGGCGGCGGTTGTCCGCGCTGTCCTCGACCAGCGTCCACGAGCGCAGGGCGCCCTCGACCACCTCGGCGACCCAGATCAGCGTCAGCCGGCGCTCCTCCGCCTCGGGCAGGCCGAGATGCGAGCCGGTGGTGTGGCCCTGCACCGCGACCCGGCGGTCGCGCTCGGCGATCCGGTGCGGGTGGATGCAGTAGACGGGGTACGCGCCGGCGTAGCCGCGCCAGCCGTCGATGTTCGCGTCCCGGCCGACCAGCGACGCCTCGTCGAACACGCGGAGCTCGTGGTCCTCGGTCATGAGCCGGCCCATGCCGTCCACGTCGGCGTGGTTGATGCGGTCGATGAAGCTGATGACGGCGGCCACGGGCGGCGCCGAGGCCGGGCTCGGCGGGCTGGGCGGGCGACCCGCTGCCCCGGTGGCCCCGCCGAGCACGACGTCGGCCACGAAGGACGCGTAGTCGGCGTCGAGCGGGCCGCTGCCCAGGAGCAGGCGGTGGTAGAGCGCGCCGAACACGATCTCCATGAAGGCTTCCGGGTCCAGCGAGGCCGGCAGCTGGCCGGACGCCTGCGCCCGCCGCAGCACGTGCAGGAGGGCGGCCCGGCGCGGCCGCACGAACCGGTCGAGCAGCGCCGGGGCCAGCGCGGGGTCCTGCTGCGTCTCGGCGATGAGCGCCGCCAGGTGGGGGCCGAACTCGGGGTCCGCGTGGAACCGGACCGCGGTGGCGACGATGGCGCGCAGGTCGGCGGCCACGTCCCCGGTGTCCTGGTGGTCCACCGTGGCGGCGGCCTCCTGGTCGAGGGCCTCCAGCAGGACCGCGCCCTTCGACGGCCACCAGCGGTAGATCGTCTGCTTGCCGACGCCGGCGCGGGCCGCGATCCCCTCCACGGTGAGCTTCGCGTAGCCCTCCTCGCGGCACAGCGCGAGGGCGGCGTCGAGGATCGCCCGGCGCGAGCTCTCGCGGCGGCGCGACGCCCGGGGACCGGTCTCCGTGGTGGCCATCCAGGCCAACGATAGCATTGTTAACGAGACGAGACGGACCGTCTTGACAGGCGGTACGGCCGGCGGGTAACGTGCGGTCCGTGATACGCAACGCCGACACGCTGGCGGTTCCCGGCGCGCAGCTCCACTACGAGGTCTCCGGCTCCGGCCCCGTCCTGCTGACGATTCCGGGCGGACCGGCCGACGCCGCCACGTTCGCCGCGCTGGCCGGGGCGCTCGCCGACCGTTACACGGTGGTGCGGTACGACCCGCGCGGCGTCTCCCGGTCGAGTCTCGACGCGCCGGCGGACGCCGCGCGGTTCGTCGAGGTCCACGGCGACGACGCCCACCGCCTGCTGGCGGCGCTCGGCGACGACCCGGCGCTCGTGCTCGGCAGCAGCGGCGGCGCCGTGATCGGCCTGGAGCTCGCCGCCCGCCACCCCGAGCAGGTGCGGACGCTGGTGGCGCACGAGCCGCCGGTGATCAGGCTGCTGCCGGACGCCGACGCCCAGCTGGCCGTCACGGAGGAGGTCTACCAGATCTTCCGGCGCGAGGGCTGGCCGGCCGCGGTCCAGCGGTTCCTGGCCAACGCCGGCCTGGAGGCGGGCCCGCGGCAGCCACCGGCGGACCCCGAGGCGGCCGAGGCGATGGCGCGGATGCGCGACAACTTCGACTTCTTCCTCGCCCACTACCTGCGCCCGATCAGCGGCTACGAGCCGGACCTGCCGGCGCTGCGGTCGGGCTCGACGCGGCTGGTGATCGGGATCGCCGACGCCACGGGCGGGCAGCTCGCGCACCGCTGCGCGGTCGCGGTGGCCGAGCGCCTCGGCCTGACGCCCGTCGTGTTCCCCGGTGACCACAACGGCTTCGCCAGCCGCCCGGCCGAGTTCGCGGAGGTGCTGGACGGCGTGCTCCGGGCGGGCTGAGCGGGGATCCCGCTCAGCCCGCGCCGGCCACGTTGCGTTTCCGATAGTATCAATCTTGTTCGTTGCAATGCGCTGAGGGTGAATGCATACTGTGGAGGGATGCCCGGAGGCAGGTTGACGCGCCAGGACCGCCAGCACATCGCGGCCGCGCTGGCGGACGGGGTCGGGTACGCCGAGATCGGGCGGCGGCTGGGCAGGCCCACCTCGACCGTCAGCCGGGAGGTGGCCCGCAACGGCGGGCCCGGCGGCTACCGGGCGGACCAGGCGCAGCTGGCGACCGGGCGGCGGGTGCGCCGGCGGCGGCCCTCGGGCGCGGCGCCGGCGCGGCTCGTGCCTGGCGCCGCCGCGGGGCGCGACGCGGGGGCGGTGCGGGGCTTCGTGGAGCGGTTCGCTGACCTGATGGCCCAGACGGGGCTGTCGCGAATGGCGTCGCGGGTGTTCGTCACCCTGTTCACGAGCGACGCGGGGTCCCTCACCGCGGCCGAGCTGGTCGGGCTGCTGCGGGTCAGCCCGGCGTCGATCTCCAAGGCGGTGGCCTACCTGGAGCAGCTGGAGCTGGTCACCCGCGAGCGCGACGCGCGGGGCCGGCGCGAGCGGTACGCGGTGGGCGGCGGCGACGTGTGGCTGCGGGCGTGGGCGGCGAGCGCGCGCAAGAACGCGTCGTTGGCGGAGGCGGCCCGGGAGGGGGTCGCGGTGCTGGGCGCGGACACGCCGGCGGGCACGCGCCTGCGCGACATGGGCCGGTTCTTCGCGCAGCTGGCGGCCGACATGCGCGGCGGCCGCTCGGCCCTGGCCGAGGTGGAGGACGCGCTGACGGTGCTGGCGGCGCTGGTCCAGGCGGCGGCACCGCTGACCGTCGAGGGGCTGGCGACCGCGCTGGGCTGGCCGGTCGCGCGGGCCACGGCGGCCCTGCGCCTGGCGGGGCCCGACCGCCTCACCGCCGCGCAGCGCGAGGCGCTGGCCGCCCGGGGCTGAGCGCCCGGCCGGCGCGCTGCGACGCCTTCAGGGGGTTGCCGTACCGCCGCCACGTCATTCAGGCCCGAGGACGTGGCGCAGGTACGGCAGAGGCCTGGGTGGCCCGCCCACGGGCTCCAGGGTCCGAACACGCGAGGGTCCCATCGGTTCGCTCGATGCTTCTATAACCCGGGACCACTATCCTGACTCACATGGCCGCCGAGGAATCGATCCCTGCGCGCCCTCGCGGGCAGCGCAAGGTGCCGCGCGCTGTCCGCGAGCCGCAGATGCTGGAGATGGCGGGACGGATCTTTGCCGCCCGTGGCTTCCACGACGCTTCCATGGACGAGATCGCCGAGGCCGCGGGCGTGTCCAAGCCCATGCTGTACAGCTACTTCGGCTCCAAGGATGGGCTGTACTTCGCCTACGTCAACGCCGCCTACCGGGAGCTGATCGCCGCCATCGACGAGGCCGTCGCGATGGCCGGCTCCGATCCCGAGGAGCAGCTCCGGCTCGGCACCGTCGCCTACTACACGTACGTGGACGAGCACCGCCACGCGTTCCGGGTCCTCTTCCGGGAGATCGGCGACCCCGGCGGCGAGCTGGCCTCCCAGCGCCACCGCCTGGTCCGGCGCGTCGGCGCCGCGATCGAGGCGATGGTGGTCGCCGCCGAGGCGCGGCCCTGGCAGCCGGTCGACACCGAGGTGCTGGCCGAGGCCTGGATCGGCGCCGCCCGCTCACTGGCCGACTGGTGGCTCGACCACCCCGACATCTCCGCCGAGGCGATGACCCACCGACTGCTCGACCTGATGCTGGGCGGGGTCAGGGGCTTCTGCAATGCCCCTTGACACATCCCTAACTCTGAGTAATATTACCGAGCGGTAGGGGTTTCTGACAGCCACCTCCCGGGAGAGAGAGGGTGGGGGGGAACGAACGGTCAGCGGGGCGCCTGGGCGCCCCGCTGACCAGATCGCCGCTACTCGCGGCGGGTCCGCTCCCGGTCGCCGCCGCCGCTGCGACCACCGCGGCCGCCACGGTCACCGCCGCCCCGGCCGCCCCGGAAGCCACCGCCGCCACCGCCGCCACCGCCGTTGCGGTCACCGCGCGGCTCGCGCGGCGGGAGCGGAGGCAGCGACATCGCGGCCGCCACGGCGTCCATGTCGATCTGCTCATCGATCGCCTCACCGCGCGCGGTCAGCTCCTCGATCGCCTCCTGCCGGCTCAGGTTCAGCCGGCCCTGGCTGTCGATCTCGGTCGCCTTGACCACGATCTCGTCGCCCACGTTGACGACCTCCTCCACCCGATCGACCCGATGGTCGGTCAGGCGGGAGATGTGGACCAGGCCGTCCTGGTTCGGGAGCACCTCGACGAAGGCCCCGAAGGACATGATGCGCACGACCTTGCCGCGATAGATGCGGCCGACCTCGACCTCGTCGGTCAGGCTCTTGATCCAGTCGATCGCCTTGCGGGCGCTCTGCTGGTCGGTCGACGCGATGAAGATCTTGCCGTCGTCCTCGACGTCGATCTGCGCGCCCGTCTCCTCGACGATCTTGCGGATCACCTTGCCGCCCGGGCCGATCACGTCGCGGATCTTGTCCGGGTTGATCTGGATGGTGGTGATGCGCGGCGAGTACGGGCTCATCTCCTTGCGCGGCTCGGGGATGACCGCCAGCATCTTGCCCAGCACCGTCATCCGCGCCTCGCGCGCCTGCTCCAGCGCCTCGGCCATGGTCTCGCGGGTCAGGCCCTTGATCTTCATGTCCATCTGGAGCGCGGTGACGCCGTCGCGCGTCCCGGCGACCTTGAAGTCCATGTCGCCGAGCGCGTCCTCGACGCCCTGGATGTCGGTCAGGATCGCGTACCGGCCCTCGCGCGTCACGAGGCCCATCGCGATGCCGGCCACCGGCTTGCGGAGCGGCACGCCGGCGTCCATCAGGGCCAGCGTCGAGCCGCACACCGACGCCATCGACGTCGAGCCGTTCGAGGACAGGATCTCGGACACCAGCCGCATCGTGTACGGCCAGTCGTCCACCGACGGGATCACCGGCACCAGCGCCCGCTCGGCGAGCGCGCCATGCCCGATCTCGCGGCGGCCGGGGCTGCGCAGCGGCTTGGCCTCGCCCGTCGAGAACGGCGGCATGTTGTAGTGGTGCATGTAGCGCTTGTTCTCCTCGAGGCTGAGGCCGTCGAGGCGCTGGGCGTCGCCGACGGTGCCCAGCGTGAGGATCGTCAGCGCCTGCGTCTGGCCGCGCCGGAACATGCCCGAGCCGTGCGTGCGCGGCAGCAGGCCGACCTTCACCTCGATCTCGCGGATGTCCCGCACCCCGCGGCCGTCCACGCGCACGCCCTCCTCGATGACGCGCTGCCTGACCCGGTCCTTCAGCTTCTTCTCGAAGATCGCGCTGATCGTGTCGCCGGCCTCGGGGAAGCGCTCGAGCAGCGCCGCCTTGACCTCCTTCTTGAGCGCGGAGATGCGCGCCTCGCGCTCGGCCTTGTCCGCGCCGTACCCGGCCTCGTCGAGACGCCCGGCGACCTGCTCCTGGACGGCCGCGACGATCTCCGGATCGAACTCGGGGGCCGTGAACTCGATCTTCGGCTTGCCGGTCGCCTCGCGCAGCTCCAGCAGCGCGCGGCAGATCCCGCCGATGGCCTCGTGGGCCATCTCGAGGGCGTCGACGAGCAGCCGCTCGCTGACCTCCTTGGCGCCGGCCTCGACCATCAGGATCGCCTCCTGGGTGCCGGCCACGACCAGGTCGAGGTCTGAGCGCTCCATGTCCGCCTGCTTGGGGTTGACGACGAGTTCGCCGTCGATGTAGCCCATGCGGACCGCGCCGATCGGGCCCTGGAACGGGATCTCCGAGATCGTCAGGGCGGCCGAGGCGCCGTTGATCGACAGGATGGGCGGGTCCGACTCCTGGTCCACCGACAGCACGGTCGAGACGACCTGCACGTCGTTGCGGAACCCGTCGGGGAACAGCGGCCTGATGGGCCGGTCGGTCAGCCGCGACGTGAGGATCGCCTGCTCGCTGGGCCGGCCCTCGCGGCGCAGGAACGCGCCCGGGATCTTGCCGGCGGCGTACAGCTTCTCCTCGTAGTCGCAGGTGAGCGGGAAGAAGTCGATGCCCTCACGGGGCTCCTTCGACATCATCGCGGTGCAGAGCACCACGGTCTCCCCCCTGCTGATCAGGACGGCGCCGCTGGCCTGCTCGGCGACGGTGCCCGTCTTGATCGTGACCTGTTGACCGGCCACCTCGAACGTTTTCGTGACTTCAGCCACGTGACTCATTACTCCTCTGCCCAGGAGGTCAGGGACCCAAAAGCTGAGCTCGAAGCGCATCGGCCTCGAGGCCAGGTTTCAGGTGCCGGACCCCCCAGAAATCAATCGGGCGGGGGTACCCCCGCCCGCACTCACTATCTCCTGAGCCCCAGCTTCGATATGAGCGCTCGATAGCGCCCCACGTCCTGCCGGCCCAGGTAGTTCAGCAGTCTGCGACGCTTGCCAACCAGCAGCATCAGACCGCGACGCGAGTGGTGGTCCTTCTTGTGGGTCCTGAGGTGCTCGGTGAGCTGCAGGATCCGCTCCGTGAAGATGGCAACCTGAACCTCGGGTGAACCCGTGTCGGTGCCATGACGGCCATGCTCCGCCGCCAGCTTTGCCTTGTGTTCGTTCTCGACTGCCAAACTGGGTGGGAATTATACCGATTGGCTCACGTTCCGACCGGCGAGCGCCGGGAGGGCGTCCGCGAGCTGGCGGAGCTGGTGCAGCGGCAGGTCCATCGGGCGCGCGTCCAGGTTCGGCAGCTCGGCCAGCACCGCCCGCGCCTCGTTCTTCGTCCGCGCCGCGCCGGCCGCGATCAGGCCCTCGCGGAGCGAGCTCGCCGCCGCGGCCGCGGGGTGCTCCGCCACCTGCCGGGCCAGCAGCTGGGGGCCGGTCACCGCGTCGTCGCGGCGCTCCGCCTCGATCACGGCCAGCGCGCCGTCCCGGGCGATCAGGCGCAGGCGGTACGACGCCCCGAGGAGCCGGCCCTGCCAGCCCTCCGCGGCCAGCAGCGCGTTCGCGGCGGCGCCGGGGAGCGCCAGGCGCAGGCGACGGCCCCGGTACGCCAGCAGCAGGCGCGGGGCCAGCGCCGGCGCCAGCGACAGGTCGGCCGCGGCGGTCTCGGGCAGCTTCGGCCGGCGCTCCGGCCGGGCCGCCGCGTGCCGCTCGCTGAGCCGCCACAGCTCGGCGACCGGCAGCGGGTCGGGCAGCTCCCGGGCCAGCGCCTCGGGGAGCGGCCGCTCCCCCGCCTCCACCGCCATCGGGCCGTGCGTGTAGATCCGGTCGCCGCCGGGCGGGTCGCGCTCGACCGTCCGCCACGTCGCGGCCACCGGCCGGGTCACGTACAGCGCGCTGGCCCCGCCGATCGCCTGCGCGCCCTCGTACCGGTTGAACCCCGGCCGCACCTCCTCGACCAGGAGGTGCAGCGCGTGGAGGACGGCCTGCACCTTGAGCCCGAGCGTCGGCTGCCGCTCCCCGTGCCCGTAGCACAGGAGCAGCCGTGAGTGGTCGTCCCGGCGCAGCGCCTCGCAGCCGCGGGCCGCGAACAGCCGCACCCCCTCCGGCGTGTACGGCGGGTCGGTGAACACCAGGTCGGCCGTCGCCGCGAGGTCGGCCGGCAGGCCCAGGCGCAGGTCCGCGAACCGGCAGGCGACCGCGGCGCCGAGCTGGGCCGCCGAGCGGTCCACGTGCTCCAGGAGCTCGTCGTCCACGTCCACGACCGCGACGCGGCAGCGGGGCGCGAGCAGCGCCAGCGCCAGCGAGGTCAGGTCGTGGTCGCCCACGCAGAGCACGGTCGCCCCGTCCAGGTCGTAGTGGTCGGCGAGGTAGCGGGCCCGGCGCACGCGGGTCTCGACGGTGGCGGCCACGTGGTCGAGCTGGCGGCGGCGGCGAGGCGCCGCGGCGGTCAGCTCCGCCATCCGGCGCTCGACCTCCCGGGCGCTGCCGCGCAGCGTCGTCCCCCACGGCTCGGCCGGCTCGCGCAGGCGGTGGCCGCGCGGGCCGCTCTCCAGCCACGGCTCCAGCCGGCCCAGCACGTCGGTCACCGAGCGGTGGGACAGGGCCGTCGCGGCGATCAGCCGCTCGGTGGTCACCGGCGTCCCGTCGCCCAGCAGGCGCACGAGCCGCGCCACCGGCCGGGACTGCACGCCCCACGCCGCGCGCAGGTCGGCCAGGGCCTCCGCGAGCGTGCTCAGGTCTCGACCACCGAGCCGTCGGAGCGCGGGTCGGCGCCGGCCCGCCAGCGCTCGGGCCCGTCCACCACCAGCGCCGCCGCGTGGCCGAACTGGTGGTGCCGGACCGGCATCAGCCGGCCGCCGGGCACGGCGCGGGCCACCGCGCCCGCTTCCGGGTAGTCCGCCTCGACCAGCAGGCCGCCGCCGCCGTTCTGGACGCGCAGCCGCGGCTCCGCCACCGCCTCGGCCGGGGCCAGCCCGCGCTCGACCAGGTTCAGGAACACCTGGGCCTGGATCTGGGGCTGGCCGTCCCCGCCCATCGTCCCGAACGCGGCCCAGCAGCGGCCGTCGCGCGCCGCCATCGCCGGGATCAGCGTGTGCATCGTCCGCTTGCGCGGCTCCAGCCGGTTGGCGTGGGCCTCGTCCAGCCGGAAGTACATGCCGCGGTTCTGGAGCAGGACGCCGGTGCCCTCGACCACGACGCCGGACCCGAACGGGCCGGCCACGCTGTGGATCAGCGAGACGACCGTGCCCTGCTCGTCGGCGGCGCAGAGGTAGATCGTGTCGCCCTCGGGGATGGCGGCCGCCGTCCCGGCCGCGACGTGGTCCGGGTCCAGGAACGGCTCCGGCGGGACGTCCGCGAAGTCGGGGTCGGTGATCCAGCGGTCGCGCAGCGGGTAGACCTGGTCGCGCACGCGGACCAGGTCGCGGGCGAACTCGACGCCCGGCTCGAACCGCTCCAGCCGCTCGAGCCGGCGCAGCATCCCGGCCGCGCACAGGCCCTGGGTGGGAGGCGGCAGCTCGTACACGACGAGGTCGCGGTACGGGAACGCGATCGGCTCGACCCAGGCCGAGCGGTGCGTGGCCAGGTCCTCGAGCGTCAGCAGGCCGCCCCGGCGCTCCAGCGCCGCCACGATCGCGCGCGCCGTCGCGCCCCGGTAGAAGCCGCCGAAGCCGGTGCGGCCGATCTCGGCCAGCGTGTCCCCGAGCTCGGGGTTGCGCAGGGCCATGCCGGCCTTGAGCGGCGGGAACAGCGCCGCCGCCGCCGCGTCGCGCAGCAGCCAGTCGGCGTTCTCGACCAGGTGCTCGGCCAGGCGCTCGGTGACCCCGTAGCCGTCCCGCGCGTGCCCGGCCGCCGCCTCCATCAGCGGCGCCAGGCCCATCGTGCCGAACCGCTCGACCAGCCGGCCCCACGCCTCGACGCTGCCCGGCACCGTGACGGCCAGCGCCCCGTGCTCCGGCATCGCCCGGTGGCCGGCGGCCCGCACGGCCTCGATGGTGGCCAGCGAGCCCGAGCGGCCGGCGCCGGCCAGCCCGACCGGCGCGGCGGCGCCGGCGGGCCAGACCAGGGCGAACAGGTCGCCGCCGATCGACGTCATCTGCGGGTACACGACGCTGAGCACCGCGGAGGCGGCGACGGCGGCGTCCACGGCGTTGCCGCCCGAGCGCAGGACGGCCGCGCCGGCCTCGGTGGCCAGGAAGTGCGGGGTCGCGAGGACGCCGTGTGTCACCGGACGCCCCCTTCACCCGGACGTACGCCGGGAAACCTACACGACGGCCATGGGGCCGGGCGGTGCAATGGGCTCCGCCCGAGCGAATGAGTCCGTGATCCAGACGCGCGCCATCGTCGCGCCCAGGCCCGGAGGGATGCGCCGCGGGCGCCCCGAACGTCCCGGACGAGCCGGGGGGTTCCGGAAGGGGGGGCCTGCCCCCACTTGC
>Ga0066661_10000711_pt1 | contig 12171 bp, 4 predicted proteins | sample GraSoiAngelo_110_FD_66454 | JGI IMG/M metagenome (GOLD analysis project Ga0066661, IMG submission 66454) | Grasslands soil microbial communities from the Angelo Coastal Reserve, California, USA - 14_0903_12_30cm | ecosystem: Environmental > Terrestrial > Soil > Grasslands | place: USA... | reverse complement strand
GGCCTGACCCTTCCCCCGGAAGTCCTCCTCGCGAACGACGCTGACCCTAATGGCCACACGTTGCAGATCGAGCGGATAGACGCGGGGGGTCGGGGAGCGGTCGCGCTCAACCCGGATGGGGCCATCACGTACACCCCGGCGGCGAACTTCCACGGGACCGATGCGTTCACCTACACGGTGCGCAATAGCGAAGGCGCAACTCGGAGGGCGACAGCCCTGATGCGGGTGCGGGCGACGAACGACGCGCCGGTGGCCGGGGACGATGCGGCCACGACAGAGGAAAACCATCCGGTGACGCTCACGGCGGCGGCGCTCCTGGGGAATGACGAAGACGTGGACGGCGACGCGCTGAGGGTGCTGGCGGTGGGCGAGGCCCAGCGCGGCCTGACCCGCGTCAATCCCGACGGCAGCGTGACGTACACGCCAGGGCTCGACTTCGCGGGGATCGACCAGTTCACCTACAGGGTGAGCGACGGCCACGGGGGGAACGCAACGGGGACGGTCTCGATCACGGTGACACCGGCGGATGACCCGCCGGTAATGACGGCGGACGCTGTGGAGGCGACGGCGGTGGTGGCGGGGGCGGCGGCGCTGGCGATGGTCGTGGCGGGGCCGATGGCGGCGGCGGTGGCGATGGTGGCGGCAGGGGCGACGGCCACGGCGGCAGCGACGGCGGCGGTGGTGGCAGAGGCGACGACGGCCGGTGTGCCGGCGAATCGTGAGACGGGAGGGCCCGGTGGCCCGGCGGCGGGCGCGAATGTGGAGGATCCGATCGTGGCCGCTGCCCCGCCCGAAGGGATAGCGGACGACACGCGCGTCGAGCAATTGCGCCAGGCCATGGCCGCGTTCGCACCGTCGGAATCAGCCACGGACATGACGCTCCCGTCCGACCTCCAACACCAACTGACGCCGGTGCTGGCCGCCGCCTCGCCATCAGGACAGGGGCATAGCTGAGACGAACCGGGTCTGAGCAGGACACACCTCCTCCCGATGGAGTGGGCGCGGGAGGGGCGTCGCTCGTCTGCCTGTTGATCCTGGCCCGGTCCTTTCCCGTCTACTCTACCTAGGATGCCTGGCACCAAAAGCTCTGAATAAATCACCCTCATGCCTGTCCGGAATGTCCCCTGCTTATTTTTACTTGACTCATCTGTCGAGCTGTGACAAGTTAAGCCACTGAATTTCACAAGTCCCAGATTGCCTGAGCGGACCGGGTTCCTGAGACCTCCAAGGTGAAGGGCGTGACCGGAAGGCTCCCTCCCAGCGAGAGGGAAACAACGGTCGCGCCTTTTTTTTATCGGTAGAACACACCGGGACAGGGCGTCAGAGAGGAGGAACACGACTATGCCGGAGCAGACCGAAAAGCCGGAGAAGAAAGCACGAGAGGGAAAGGCTGTTGCGTTAAGCGTCAGGCTGACCCCGGTGGGGACCTCGGACCAGCCGGTGTCGGCGAATCACACGACAGTCAGCGTGGCGCAAGGGATCGCCTACCTGGATTTCGGCTTCATCGAGCCCGCCATGCTGGCTGGCCTTGCCCGCATCGCGCGGGAGGGCAAAGCGATGCCGGAGAAGTTGGAGGGGAAGCTGGTGGTGCGTGTCGCGATGGGCCTGGATGTCCTCCAACGTTTGGATCAACAGCTGCAACAAGTCCTTGTGGGACTTCGCGGCGTAAAGACAGCGAAGCAGTGAAGCACCTCGCTTGGGCGGTTTTGCTGGCTCTCTGGTGCGGCACGGTGGCTGCCGCCTCCGTCGAAGAAACGGGCCTAGGGCTTCCCCTGGTCTGTCACCTGGGTGAGACCTGCTGGGTTGCCAACTATGTCGATATCGATGCCACGGAGGCAGCCCATGATTTCCGCTGCAAAGGCCGGACGTACAATGCCCACGATGGCACGGATTTCGCGATTCGGGATCGTGGGGTGATGGAGCAAGGCGTGACCGTCGTTGCGGCGGCGCCCGGCACCGTCCGTCGCGTGCGGGATGGGGTGGAAGATCGCGCACTCACTGATGAGGGGTCAAAACGTGCCATCGCTGGGCGGGAGTGCGGCAATGGTGTCGTACTCGAGCACGACGGCGGGTGGCAGACCCAGTATTGCCACCTGCGTCGTGGGAGTATTCGGGTTCGGGCCGGCGAGCGAGTCGAGCGGGGGGGTCCGCTCGGACTGGTCGGGCTTTCAGGAAAGACCGAGTTTCCCCATGTGCACCTGACGGTGCGGCGTAATGGGCAGGTGATCGATCCCTTTACTGGTCGCCTGCAAAGTGCCGGCTGTGGAGGCGAGGAGAAGCCGCTCTGGCAGGCCGATGCGCATGTTTCCTATGAATACGTGGCCCTCTACAATGCGGGGTTCTGGGACGGGCAGCCCGATGTGGAAGCGATTCGAAGCGGCAGAGTGTCGAACAGGCCGCTGCCACCGACCGCGACGGCGTTGGTCCTCTGGGTGGATGTCTTCGGCATCCAGGCCGGCGATCTTGTCCGCTTTCGCATCATCGGTCCGGATGGGAAGGCGATTCTGGACAAGGAGGAACCCGTCGACCGGACGCAAGCTCGGCGGTTCATGTTTGCTGGCCAGCGCCAACGCGCCGATACGTGGTCTCCAGGAACGTATAGCGGCCAGATTACTCTCACGCGCGCGCTCGATGGTCATCTGGTGGAACGCAGCATCAGCCGAACCCTGACGATCCAGTAGAGCGCAGAGTGAAAACCAACGGCGCCGCGGGCAACGATCTGCTGGTTGGACAGGACGGGGCCGTGGGTTGGCAGGCGATGACGGACGGCGAGGCATGGCTCTTGCCTGAATAAGGGAGAGACTATTTCTCGGCGGGGTCGGATGCCACTCGCAGTGTCGTGGGCTAACTCCACGTAATACAACAAGAAGGTGATGTTCTCAGCATGGGCTGGCAACCAGCCGGGGAGAAGACTACATTCCGCTTACGTATATCTATTTGTGTAGCATTCGTATCTAATTGTGCAGCCCTGAACGGGGCTGATCGTCCTTCTCGCGCAGGGGCTGGCGCTAGCAGCGCCCGTGCAGGCGGGCCTGACCGACTCTTTGGTGGGACGGGATGCGGTGACATTGAAGGGGATGACGGCGATGATGTGCTCCTGACATGGCGAAAGGAAAGGATGGCGGCATGATGAAGAAGATCCTGTTAGCCGTTTTGCTACTCGTACTGCCTAATGCGCTGTTTGCTGATGCGGGCGGCGCTGTCAAGAGGTATCCGCCGTATCCGGATGTGTGGGGGTATGAGTTGCCGTGGCCCTCAGCGGATGATCCAGGCACGTTGCCTAAGTTCTATAAAATGCCGGACGGGGAAGTAACAGTTACTTATCTTGCAGAGTTGAAGAAAGTTGTTCAGCCTGATGGTACTTGCTGCAATTTAGACCTCAAGAGCGCTGCTCTCTCATTTTTCACAGGAAAAACGTGGAAGCTCACGGATGATGAAATGAATGCGTTCGGCCGCCAGGAAAAAGGAAAGTATGTGCCACACACGAAATCGATCCTCCTCCCAGATGGGACCCAGATCGTCCTTAAGAATGAGGGGCATCCGAAATGCTATATCCCAGTGCCTGGGTCGTTAGCCAAGATAAATCCTGCAGGAAGGGTCGAGCTGAGAAAAACCGTGGTCTACCTGCCAGAGCGCCCATACGTGCGACCAATCAATCCCTTTTGTGAAGGGGCAAATGGGGCGGATTCCGTGATTGAAAAGGTTGAAGCATTTTACAGTTCATTGGTGCCGCTCGACGAGGGCAGTTTCCTGCTGTATGACCTAGACGGTCACTACATCTTACGTCTCGATAAGGATTTGACAATCCGTTACAAGCCAAACGAGCGGTTTTTTCTGGTCGATCGAAGCGCGATCGACACTCTGGTCTACGGCAAAGATGACGCTGCGGCCATCGAGGCAGTGTTTAAGTATGTCTTGGGTCTGAAGGAAAGGAGCAAGCCATGAGTCGCGCTAACACCTTCGACAGCTATCCCTGGGCGACGAATTTCCACAGGCTTGCCAGTCAACTGATCATCACCAACGAAATCGGTGAGGGCGATCCGTACCGGATCGCGAACGTGGCCATCAAAAGCGGCACCAAGCTATACACGCAATTTCCAGAAAGTGGATACAGCTTTGGGTTTGTGCAATGGGATCTGGCGAACAACGTTAATGGTCGAACGATCTTCACGAGCATTTTGGACCAAGCTGTTTCCAAAGGCCTCCTGACTGCCAATGATGAAGCAGTTATCCTCATAAAGGTAAAGCTAAAGAACAAGGACTTCTTACAAAACCCCAAGCTAGACCTCTCGGATCGAGAGGTGGGTTTGATCAACAAGGCGCTGGACAGTCCAGACGGTCGGGATGTCATTAACAGTGAACATAAAAGTGCGGTCTCGGAGGCAGTTAGCAGCGCGGACCGTGCCATTGCACTCGCCACCGTTCCTGTGGCCCCTGGGTTTTGGGGAAGTGATGCGCAACCTAGTGTTGCACGCCTCTTTTTGGCCGACTTTCACAATCAATTGCGAATTAGTCCTGGTCGCCAAATGGAGCGATTCCTCCAGGGACAGAGGGTGACCCTCGGCGGTGGCAGCGTGCAGATGGAAGGCGCCACGCTGGGCCTGGACGACCTGGTTGCCTTTTACTTCAGCACGAGTTTCGCACAGACGCCTGTCGGCCTTAACGATGAGCTGCGGCGGTTCACGAACGTCGTCCGGTTTGCTGGCGGCTATCAGCCGAGCAGTCTAGAGGAAGCTGTAGGGATGCAAGCCGTCTGGCTTGGCTTTGTGGCCGATCGTGCCGGTAGCCTGCCTCGGTTTCAGGAAGCCTTGGGGACGTTCGTCGCTCCGGCGATCAATTTCGTCGTCCAGACGCAAGGGGAGCCGTATGCTGCAGGGGTGCTTGAGCATCTCATTACCCGTCCGAGGGGAGAGGACCCCGGGGAGTCCTTGCAAGGCACTGACCAAAACGATCTGGTGCTGGGCGCTTCCAGTCACGACATCCTCATCGGCGGTGCGGGCGATGACGTGCTGCGGGGGGAGGCGGGCAAAGACCTGTATGTGTACAACTCCGGCGACGGGAATGATGTCATTGTCGATACATCACGAGATCCCAATGGGGATGGCGTGGCTGATGGAGACGGTCAGGGCGCCATTGTGTATGACGAGCATGTGTTAGGAGGCGGGATCCACCACACCACTGATGCGGCCAACACGTTCGCGAGCTTGGACGGCCGGTTTACGTTTGTGAAGTCCGGCAATGATTTGGTCGTCACGAGCACGAGTGACACCACCGGCGGCAGCATCACGATCAAAGACTGGCAGGACGGCCAACTGGGCATCACGCTGGCGAATGCCCCGGACATCGCGACGAACTTCGACAACGGGGGGCAGACCCGCACCGTGTTTCAGAAGGTGGATCACTACGTGCAGGTGGGGACCGACCCGGATGGCAATGCGATTCTCGAGCCGGTTTTCGCGCCATTCTTCGATGACAATGGCAACAACACACAGTCCGGCACACCCCAACTCGGCGGGCTCAGGCCACCCCTGGGCGACGACAACAATCTGATCCACGCACAGGGCGGGAACGACGCCATCGCGAGCGGCGCAGGCAACGATCAGCTCTTCGGCGATGCGGGCGCCGACACGATCTTTGCCGCCGCCGGCAATGACGCGATTACACGAACGGTGCTGTCCGGTAGAGGGAGCGGAGCGCGAAACCGCAAATGGAATCGAGTAATACAAGAAGCCGCACTGGTAATTGGGGTGCTGTTGCTAATTTGGGGGATTTCACCCCAAGTTGCTCATGCACAGTCTACTGACAAGTATGTTGGCATTGTTTGCTCCGCAGATAAGGATGAGCTTCTTATTATTCCCAATTCTCAAGAAGAGGGCGTTCAAGTGCCCCGAGGCGACATCTATGATGCGTATAAGAGAGTAATTAGGCGCACCTGCAAATTAAAGAAAAGGACCATAAAAATAACAATTAAGTACAACCAGGCTCGTCCGAAAGGGGAATGCGGGGCATGGCCACATGCGTTCCTCACTATTAAGGAAAATAGCCAGATTATTGTTGGAGACGTTACATTTCACGCGTGCTCGAGTTTTACTTCAATCCATAGGGTTCTCTTTAATGGATCGACAGGTTGGCAGGTATGCATAGGTAGAGACTACGACCTGGAGGAGCCTTGCACAGCTGGACCAGTTAGAAGCATGGCTGAAATGGATAACGTGTGGGATCAATACATATCGTCGAAAGCTAGCCCTCATCCTGCAGACGGAAGGAAATCGCAGTGAGTAGTGAATGAAACTCCTAAGGATTCCATTTGGGGAATAATAAAGGGGATACAAGATGCCGGTCACTAACTTACATTCAATAGACGATCCTGAAACCTACAGGCGCTTACGAGATAACAAGATAGAATTTTTGGAGAATGAGAATTTGTTTCTGGGTCGGAGCCTCAAAGGCCTTCGGGCTCGGCCTGACGATCCGCGCGACCCAAACAGTAGCATCTCGATCGGATACGGAACTGATCTGCTAGTGAATAGCCCCGCTGATATTGCTGGGTTTTATGCTGCTGCGGAGATACCGTTATCACAAGAGGCGTTGGGTTTTTTAATCGTTTATCGGAACTCGAGAACACCGGCGAATAGACAAGCTCTTTTGGATCATTTCCCTGCGTTGCCAAATGTGCAAGCAGCCGAGGATTTATTAGATGCACATCTCCAGCTAGCATTTGAGAGTAAATTGGATGCAAGGTTAGGCTTCACCCTAGGGCAATCAAATGAACGGATTGCTCTTGTCTCTTTAGTCTTTAATGGTGGACTTGGAAAAATTACATCAGCGCTGAAGACTGCACTGCAGACAGATAATCGTGCACAAGCGTGGTATGAAATCCGGTACAACTCTAATAAAGGAACCCTGGCCTTCCGTGATGGGATTGCTCCCCGACGATATCAAGAGTCGGATGTGTTTGGATTATATGGGGTCGGTGATAGCCCGAACTCCGATCTTGAAGCCAAAGAAGTGTTGCGGATGTATACCAAGTATAGAGACCTGCCATTGGAAAGCGGGGGCATTAAAGCATATGAGGGAATCTTTCGTCCGACCAATCCTAGAGCGCAAAGTTCTTTGATCGAACAGCAAATCTTTCCTGCAAAGGACCGACTCATCATGAACTTCGGTGAGGGCCAAGCCATCGATGGCGACGTGTTGGTCGGCCAAAACGATCCCAAGGGCACCGATGGCCTGGTGGGAACCGCAAACAATGACCTGATCTTCGGCGAAAAAGGGAATGATGTGCTCCTTGGCGGGAAGGGCGATGACGTGCTCTATGGCGGGGAAGGGGACGATATCTATATCTACACGACCGGCGATGGCCACGACCGGATCGAAGACACAGAGGGTACGAACCTCATCACAGTAGACGGCCAGATGCTTCAAGGCGGTATCCAGGTCGCGCCAGGTGCGAGCACCTTCCAGGGCCCTGATGGGCAGTTCACTTACACAATCAACGCTCAGGGCGATCTTGATGTCAGCCGCACGGGCGGCCCCGTGATTCTGACGATCAACGAGAACTTTCAGAACGGGCAGTTCGGTATCACGCTGGCGAATGCCCCGGACATCGCGACGAACTTCGGTGGTGCCACGCGCACGGAGTTTCAGAAAGTGGATCACTTCGTGCAGGTGGGCACCGACCTGAACGGCAACCCCATCTTCGAGCCGGTCTACGCCCCGTTCTTCGATGAACAGGGGAACGACACCAGGACCACGTCGGATCCCGGCCGGCTCACCCCGCCCATCGGCGACGACAACAACCTGATCCATGCGGGCGGGGGCAGCGACTTCATCGCCAGCGGGGCTGGGGATGACCAGTTGTTCGGCGACGCGGGCAACGACACGATTTTCGCCGGCGGGGGGAACGACCGGGTCTTCGGCGGCACGGAGAACGATTTCCTCGACGGCGGACCCGGCTCCGACGCGCTGAGCGGTGACGAGGGGGACGATACCGTGTACGGCGGTGCGGGCAACGACTCGGTCGTGGGGGGCCCTGGCAACGACTTTATGAACGGCGACGATCCGAACGATCCGGTGGGCGTCACCGGCAACGATGTGCTCGATGGGGGCGATGGGGATGATGTGTTGGAGGGCGGCGCGGGCAACGACGTGCTCATGGGCGGCGCCGGCAACGATCACATGGAAGGCGACTTCGCGCTGAATTTCAATGCGACCGGCAACGATTTTCTGGACGGCGGTGCGGGCAATGATAGCATGCAGGGCGGCGGCGGCGATGATGTGCTCCTTGGCGGCGCGGGCGATGATCTTCTGCAAGGCGACGGCCCGAACAATCCGGCGATCCCATGGGATTCTTCAGTGGACGGCAACGACGTACTGGACGGCGGGGCCGGCAACGATGAACTGCAGGGCGGTGGGGGCGATGACATCCTCGTGGGCGGCGCGGGCGATGATCTGCTGTTCGGCGACGACACCTTTCCCGTCACCGAAACCGGCAACGATCTGCTGGACGGCGGCGCAGGGAACGATCAGCTGCAAGGGATGGGTGGCGATGACGTGCTGTTCGGGCGCGACGGTAGCGACACGTTGTTCGGCGATGATCCGAACAGACCCGATCGTGCCGGCGGCAACGACTTCCTCGACGGCGGCGAGGGCAACGACATCCTGACGGGCCAAGGGGGCAATGACATCCTGGCCGGCGGATCGGGTGACGATACGCTCCGTGGGGATAGTTTTTTGAGACCCAACGGGCTTGGCGGGTTTACGGAGATCCAGGCGCCTAACCCCGGCAATGACGTGCTCGACGGCGAGGCTGGGAACGACTTCCTGGAGGGGGATGCGGGGGACGACGCTCTCGTCGGCGGGACGGGGAGCGACACGTTGTACGGAGACAGTTCCACTGATCCGGGCGTGACGGGCAACGACTCGCTCGACGGGGGTGAGGGCGATGATCAGTTATTCGGCGGCGGCGGCGATGATGTGCTGACGGGCGATGCCGGCAATGATCTGCTGTCGGGTGATGACCTGAACAGTACGAACCTTTTTGGGGTCCAAGTGTTCACGGCCTCCAACGCTCCGGGCAGCGACCAACTGGATGGCGGCGAGGGAGACGATCGCCTCTTCGGCGGGGGCGGCGACGACACGCTGACCGGCGGAGCGGGGAACGATTACCTTCTGGGTGACGATTTTCCCGGAATCGATCTGTTCGGCAATTCCATCTTTTTCCCCTCGAGCACGCCGGGCGATGACTTGTTGGACGGCGGCGACGGAGACGATCAACTCTTCGGGCGCGGCGGGAACGATGTCCTGCTCGGGGGTGACGGCAATGATCTGTTGGACGGCGGCGTTGGGAACGACTCCCTGGACGGTGGGGCTGGCGACGATACGCTGACAGGTGGCGCCGGCGATGACGTGCTGGTCGGTGGCGCCGGCAATGACGTGCTGACGGATGAGTCGGGGAACAATCTGCTGGACGGAGGCGACGGCAACGACATCCTGACGGTGTCTGACATTGGGAACAATACGCTGCTGGGCGGGGCGGGCGACGATCGGCTAACCGGGGGCCAAGGGAACGACGTGCTGGATGGTGGCTCCGGCAACGACATCCTGACGGGTAGTGGCGGCAATGACACATACGTGTTCGGGCGCGGCTACGGCCGGGACACGGTGAATAACATCTTCGGCAGCGGCGGGACTATCCAGATCGCCGCCGACACCGCGCCCGGCGATGTGACGGTCACACGCGTCCAGGATCTCACGCGAGGCATCGACGATCTGGTGCTGAGCATCAACGGGACGGCGGACCGGCTCACAGTCTCGAACTTCTTCCTGGATCCGATCTTCCAGGTCCAGCAGGTCGTGTTCGCGGACGGCACGACATGGGATGTGCCGACCCTTCAAGATTTCGCACGGCGTGTGCCTGATCCGGATCCGGGGCCGTCCTCGCTTATCGGCTTTGACGACAGCAATGACATCATCCGGGCGTTTGGGCCCGGCAATGTCCTGATGGGGCTGGGGGGGAACGATGTGCTGGATGGGCGGGACGGCAACGACACAATGTACGGCGGTCCCGGCAGCGACACCTATGTCTTCGGCCGAGGCGCGGGGCGGGCCCAGGTGTTTGATTTGGCCCAGCCGGGGAGCGGGGATCTGGATACGATCCAGATGGCCGATGTCACACCGGATGAAGTGACGGTGCTGTCGAGCCCCGAGCATCTGGTACTGGCGCTCAACAACCCAGACGGGACGCCAGGGACGGCGGACCGCCTGGCGCTGGCGTACTTCAACGTGGACGAGGCCTTGAGGGCGGTGCAAGTGCAGTTCGCGGACGGGACGGTGTGGGACGCAGGCACGCTGAGGGCGTTGGTGAGCGGAACGCTCAGCGATGCTGACTCGGTGAGCGTCCCGTCGAGACCGCCGTCTGGCGACGGGGGCGGCGGAACGTCCGGAAGCGGCGGCACTGGGGTTGGGACGACTGGCCCGACGGAGACGCCTGTGCTTGTGGGCGGACCGGGCGACGACCTGCTGGGCGGCGGCCCCGGCGACGACACGCTGATCGGCGGCGCGGGTAACGATACGTACCTGTTTGGACGCGGGAGCGGCCACGACACGATTGTGGAGGACGACGCGACGGCCGGCAATGTGGATACCGTGCAGTTCTCGGCGGACGTTGCGCCAAGCGATGTAGCCGTCACGGGCAGCGGTGACGACCTCGTGCTGAGCATCAATGGGTCAACGGATCAACTCACCGTGCAGGCCTTCTTCCTCGACGCCGCCCATCAGATCGAACAGGTGTCGTTCGACGACGGCACGGTCTGGGACATCGCAACGATCGAAGACCACCTGCCGAAGACGCTGACCGGCACGAGCGGCGCAGACACGCTGTACGGCGGTGCGGGGCCGGACACGTTTGATGGCGGCGCGGGCAACGACACGATGTACGGCTATGACGGCAATGATACGTACCTGTTCGGCCCCGGGTCTGGCCAGGATACAGTCTTGGACTTCGATCCAACGGCCGGCAATGTGGACACGATTGAGATGGCCTCTGGCGTGGCGCCGAGCGATGTGACGGTGACACACCAGCAGGACCTGGCGGCCGGCGTTGACGATCTGGTGCTGAGCATTAACGGGACGTCCGACCAGCTTACGGTGCAATCCTTCTTCACCGATCCCGTCTTCCACGTGGAGCGAGTGGCGTTCGCGGATGGAACAGTATGGGACGCAACCGAGTTGAGAGACAAGACGCTCCGTCTGTGGCAAGGAGGACCCAACACCGACTTTATCATCGTCCCGAAATTCGGTTTCGAGTCGAACGATAATCTCGTGGATGGCGGGGCGGGGGACGATTTCCTGGAGACGAGTATCGGCAATAACGTCCTCCGTGGGGATGAGGGCGACGATCGCCTGTTCGCCGGAAACGGCGCTGACGAACTTGACGGCGGTCCGGGCGACGATCTTCTGCAGGGAGACGGCGGGTTTGTGGGATTTGTCGGCGCGCCCGGCCGGAATGACACGCTCCTCGGAGGCGACGGCAACGACACTTTGAATGGAGCGGGTGGTGACGACCTCCTCGACGGCGGAGCAGGGGACGACTTCCTATCAGGAGACGGCGGGCTCTTCCGCGGTATCTTTGGGAACCTAGTGAGTGAAGCGACCAATCCCGGCAATGACACGTTGTTGGGCGGCGAAGGCACCGACACGCTCTTCGGCGGCCCCGGCGATGATCTCCTCGACGGCGGGGCGGGCAATGATTTGTTGGCCGGTGGGCCAGGCAACGATACGTACCTCTTTGGGCGCGGCTCGGGGCAGGACACGATCGATACGATATCGGACTCGGGCAATTTCTGGACTGAGGTGAACGTGATCCAGATGGCGGAAGGCATCTTGCCGGGCGATATCGAAGTGAAGGCGGAGGTCGATCTGAGCCGTGGCCTCCCGTCCGGTGACAATCTGGTGCTGAGCCTGGAAGGGACTGCGGACCAGCTCATCCTCCAGGGCTTTTTCCTTGACCCGTTTGTCCAGACTTACTCGGTGCAGTTCGCCGACGGCACGACGTGGGACGTGGCCACGTTGAAGGAGAAGACGCGATTCATCACGGGCACCGACGGACCGGACTTCCTGCATGGCCACGAGCTGAACGACGTGATCACAGGCCTCGGTGGAGACGACATC
>Ga0066661_10000703_pt1 | contig 12225 bp, 11 predicted proteins | sample GraSoiAngelo_110_FD_66454 | JGI IMG/M metagenome (GOLD analysis project Ga0066661, IMG submission 66454) | Grasslands soil microbial communities from the Angelo Coastal Reserve, California, USA - 14_0903_12_30cm | ecosystem: Environmental > Terrestrial > Soil > Grasslands | place: USA... | reverse complement strand
GTCAGCCGGCCGGCCTCGTCGCGAACCACGCTGGTCAGCGCGGCGTCCGCGCTGACCCTCGATGCTGCTTCGATCCGTCAATGCTGCACGATCGGCCGGATCTCCACCTTGTGGCTGCGCGCCGGCCACGTCCGCGCGGCGTCGAGCGCGGCGTCGAGGTCGGGCACGTCGAGCACGGCGAAGCCGCCGATCGTCTCCTTGGCCTCCATGAAGGGGCCGTCCGTCAGGATCGCCCGCTCCCCCTCCCAGCTCACCGTGGTCGCCGTCCGTGCGGCCTGCAGCTCCTCGCCCCCGGCCAGCACCCCGCGCTGGGCGAGCTCCCCGAACCAGCGCATGATCGCGCCGTAGTCGCGCTCCTCGTCGCCCAGCGCCTCCCACTCCTGGTCGGAGCGGACGAGCATCAGCACGTACTTCACGGCGCCGCCTCCGCCTCGGCGGCGGCCTTGAGCCCGCTGAGGATGGGCTCGAAGCCCTGCGCGATCCGCGGCCCCATCATGGCCGAGTAGAGCGGGCCCAGCGGGCCGCGGATGGTGATGGACTGTCTGATCGTGGACGCGCCCGCGCCCGCCGGCTGGACCCGGCACGCGAAATGGAACCGTCCGAGCGGGATCGGCGACGTCTCCAGCTCGAACGACCGGCCCGGATCGACCTCACGCAGCGTGATGTCGTGCGTGCCGCCCGCCTTCGTGGTCATCTGGCCGCGGGCGCCGCTGACGAACGGCCCCTCGATGGCGACCGCGAGCACGTCGGGGTTCCAGCCCGGCCAGGTGCTGACATCCGACCAGATCCGCCACACCCGGTCGGGGCTGGCGCTGGCCTCCAGGGTTCTTTCGTATGACGCCATCGGCGCATCCTCCGAACGAAGCGGGTCGCCGTCCACCGGCGGCCCACTCCATAGGAACGAACGGGGAGGGCGCTCGTCGACAACGGCGTCTCGTTCGGTTCGCCGCCGGGTCAGGTGCCGAGGATCTTTCGCTTCTGCGCCTCGAACTCCTCGTTGCTGAGGATGCCCTGGTCCCTGAGCTCACCCAGCTGCCGCAGCCTGGTGAACTGGTCGTCCACCGGGGGCGCCGGCGGGGTCGGCTGCGCGTATGCCTGCTGCTGGTACTGCTGGTGCTCGTACTCCTGCTGTTCCTGTGCCGCCCAGCGGCCCGCCTGCCGGCGCGACACCCGGCCCGACACCGCCGTCGCCGTGCCGGCGATCACCGCGGTGCGTGCGACCCCACGCATGAGTCCTGGCATGACTGCTCCTCCTCGTCGCGTCAGGCCCGCACCGACGCGGCTTCCGCCGCGTCGAGTGAGGCGAGGATGGCCTGCACCGGGATGCGCCCGCCGGCGACCAGCTGCGCTCCACCACGCCGCAGCGCGGTCGCCAGCGGCGCGGCCCACCGGTTCTCGTAGATCAGCAGGCCGGCGGTGCTGCCGGGCTGGATGGCCTCCGCCGCGCTGTCGACGTCGTCCTGGTCCAGGAGACCCGAGGACGCGCCTTCGAACATGGACAGGTCCGGCTCCCCGTCCGGCCCGGGCCGCGTGAGCGCCAGGCGGACGACGGCGCCGTCCTGCATCTTCCTGATGAACACCAGGTCGAGCACGCGGATGATGCCGCGGTCGACGAGGTCCACGAGGAGAGGGAGGCCCTCTCCAGTCATCCTGCTGCCCGGGAACTCGATGACCAGGTAGTCGATCGGTCCCATCTCCTCAACGTCGCTGCGCATCTCAACTCCCGGAGTAGTGCCTCGCGGACCACCGACCGGCGCCACCGGCACACCGTCACGATCGGTCAGAACGTATCCGCGTCGTCGGGAGCGCACGTCACGGACGTGGTGCGGCACCGCGACAAAACGCTGCACTCCGAGTCCGGGCTCGGATTGCGCAACGAAGTGTCCATGCCGCTGGCGGCGGGCTCGTCGGGGCCGGTTCGCCAGGGGAGATACGCGGAGTGGCGAGATGACTGATCGTGGCGGGCTCGCGGTTCGCCAGCCACGTGGTGGCGCCGAGGCCCGCACGCCGCGAGCGCACGAGGAGCCGCGCGCTGGCGAACGTCCTGGTTGAGTCCCGCGCACGATTCGTCGAACACCCGCGGGACCGCGGCAGCACCCGGTCAGGTCCAGGCGCATCCTTCCGAGGCGGAGGTATGAAGATGAGGACTCCTTCCCCGCAGGATCCGCCCAGGCTGCGCAACCCGGCCGAGGTGCCGGTCTACGTGTTCCTCGTGGTCCTGAACGTGCTGATCGCCGTCGTCCTCGTCGGCGGGGCGATCGTCGAGCTGGCCCCCACCCCGGTCCACCTGCTCGTCATCGCCTCGACGCCACTGCGGCTCGCCGTCGGCTCGCTGCTGCTGGCGGCGTTCGTGCTGGGCCCGCTGTTCGTCCTCGCGCGGCAGCTCACGCGCGCTTCCAGCCGGGGCAGCTCGGTCCTCGCCACCGCCCACCAGTTCCCCGAGATCGAGGCGATGAAGCACGAGGCGGCCGGGCGCCTGGGGTTCAGGAGCGTCGCGAGCCCGAGATCTACGTCACGGCCGGCAACGGCGTCCTCAACGCCTTCGCGGCCAGCGCCTTCCGCCACGACTTCGTGGTCGTGCACTCGGACCTGTTCGCCAACACCCTGGAGCAGAACTGGCGCGCGCTTCGCTTCATCGTCGGCCACGAGCTCGGCCACATCCGCCTCGGCCACACCCGGCTCTGGTACCAGCTGTCCGTGGCGTTCTCGAGCCTGATCCCGCTGCTCGGGCCCTACCTGTCCAGGCTCCGGGAGCTCTCCTGCGACCGTCACGGCGCCTGGTTCGAGCCGGAGGGCGGGGACGGGCTCGTGCTCCTGACCGCCGGCCGGTACGTCTACCGGGAGGTGCGGCTCCCCGATCTCCTGGACCAGGCGCGGCGCAACGTCGGCTTCTGGAACACGGTGGCCCAGCTCCCGCTGTCGCATCCCTTCACCGTCCGCCGCATCGCGGAGCTCAGCCGGCTCGGCCTGATCGAACGCCAGCCGCCGGTTCCCGGCGACGGGACGACTCCCACCGGGAGGCCGACGGTCGTCGACGGCCACCCGGTCTGAATCGCGCTCCCGGCTCCGGCTCAGCCGGTCGGCGCCGCTTTCGCCGGCCGCCACCGGGCGGTGATACCGAAGAGGATCAGGACGTCGACCGCGACCATGGCCGCCGACCACCAGGGATACGTCGCGAACGAGGCCATGTGGACCAGCGCCGCCAGCAGCACCACGACGATGCCGAACCACCGCCCCCAGCTCCGGCCGATCGCGACCGCGCCTCCCGCGGCCATCAGCAGGATCCCGAGCGCCAGCCACAGCAGGGCCCAGATCCAGAGCGGGCCATACACCGCATCGTCGAGGAACCAGCTCGTCCGCACGAACGCGAAGATGCCCTCCAGGACGACCCAGGCGCCGGAGAAGAGGAGCATGAGGCCGCTGAACAGGACCCACCCGCCCTGGAGCTCGGCGATGGGCCCCGCCATCCTGTCGTAGCCGCCGCTCACGTCACCCGTCGTGCTCATCGGTACGCCGGCACCGCCTGCGGCCGCGTCATGTGACGGCGCTGCGCGTTGTAGACCGGGATGCCCAGCACCAGCGCGACGCCGGCCAGGATGAACGGAGCCCAGTAGGTCCACGGATTTTCCGCGCTGGTGTTGCGCGAGTACCAGATGAAGAGGATCGAGAACACCAGGGCGAGGACGGCCACGGTCACGTCACGGACGAAGTGCGCCGTCACCAGCGCGCGGCGGTCGTTCCAGCGCCACCTGATCTGGGCCAGCGCCGAGAACGCGTACGGGATCGCCGCCGTGATCCCGGTCATGAGCACGAGCGTCGTGAAGGCCCGCGGCCCGCTGTCGCCCAGGAAGTTGACGATCATGGCGACCGACGCGAGCACCGTCGAGGCCACGATGCCGAACGCCGGCACGCCGGCCTTCGACAGGCGGTTGAACCGCTCCGGGAACAGCCCGTCCCTGGCCGCCGCGAGCGGCATCTCGGCGCAGATCATCGTCCATCCGTTGAGCGCGCCGAGGCCCGAGATGATGACCAGGATCGCCATCACGTTGCCCCACGCGGTGCCGCCGAACATCGAGTCCACCGCCGCGGAGTACGGCGCGCTGACCGACGCGAGGTCCTGGTTCGGAAGGATCCCGAAGATGGCGACGAGCGACAGGATGTAGACGAGCGCCGTCGCCAGCGTGCCCAGGATCGTCGCCCGGGGCACGTTGCGATCCGGGTCCCGCACCTTGCCCGCCGCGACCGACGCCGTCTCCACGCCGAGGTAGCTGAAGAGGGCGATCGCCATGCCGCTCCCGACGGCGAGGATCGGGCTCTGGCCGCTCACGTTCCACGGCAGGTAGCGCGCCGTGTTGATGAAGAACAGGCCGACCGTGGACATGAAGGCGAGCGCGGCGAACTTCAGGATCGTCGTGACGACCTGGATCGCGCCCATGTTCTTCACGCCCGACAGGTTGATCGCGGCCGGCACCCACAGCCCGACCAGCACGAGCAGGATGGAGAACAGCTTGTTGCCGTCCTTGTTCACGAAGTGCTCGACGTACAGGACCCAGCCGACCGCGATCGCGGCGTTCCCGGCCCACGCGGTGATCCAGTACGACCACGCGTTGATGAACCCGACGCCGTTGCCGAACGCGACGCGCGCGTACGCGTAGGGTCCGCCGTCGGCCGGCAGGCGGCGCGCCAGAGCGCTGAACAGGACCGCCAGCGCCAGCGCGCCCACCGTCGTCAGGCCCATCGAGACCAGCGTGATCGGGCCGTAGGGAGCGAGCGACGTCGGCAGGTTGAAGACGCCGACGCCGATGATGCTGCCCATGATCAGCGCGATCGCCGTCGTCAGCCCGAACCGGCTGGCCGGCGCGGCGCTGGTCGTCGCCGCCGGCGAGGTCGGCTGGACCTGGCCGGGGACTGCGTTCTCTGTCATGTCGGTGGCTCCTAGATGCCGTCGCGCTCGAACGGGCACGTCATGCAGTGGCCGCCGCCGCGGCCCTTGCCCAGCTCGAAGCCGGCGATCGGGATGACCTCGACCCCGGCGTCGCGCATCTTCGCGATCGTGTGCGTGTTGCGCTCGTACGTGACCACCACGCCCGGCTCGAGCGCGACCGTGTTGTTGGCGTCGTCCCACTGCTCGCGCTCGGCCTGGTACCGGTCGCCGCCGGTCTCGACCACGTTCAGCCGCCTGACACCCAGCGCGTCGGCGACGGCCGTCACCAGGTTGTCCTCGACCGTGACGTGGAAGTCGCCCTCGCTGGTCGAGGGGCGCAGGCTGATCGTCCTGACGTTGTCCACGACGCCCGGGTAGGCCGTGGCGACGTCGCGGTCCAGCAGGGTGAACACCGTGTCCAGGTGCATGTGCGCCCGGTCCTTGCTCATCAGCGCCACGATCACGCGCTCGGCCGCCCCGTTCTCGAACAGCCGCGAGGCCAGCAGCTCGATCATGCGGCCCGTCGTGCGCTCGCTGAGGCCGACGAGCACCGTGCCGTGCCCGATCGGCAGGACGTCGCCGCCCTCGAGCGAGGCGTGACCGAACTCGTCCACGTTGACGCGGCCGCCGTTGGCCCGCTCGGTGTCCGGGAACCAGAACCGCCAGTCGGCCTGCCGGAACATCGGGTGGTGCCGGTAGATCGTCAGGAGGTTCAGCGACTCGCGGCGCCGCGCGGGCCAGAACATCGGGTTCACGCTGACGCCGCCGTAGATCCAGGCCGACGAGTCGCGCGTGAACAGGCTGTTGGGCAGCGGCGGCAGCACGAACGTGCCGTCGTCGTCGAGGCCGGCGGCGATGAGCGACACGTCCTTGAACCGGCGCCAGTCCGGGTCCAGCTCGGCGATGGTGAGGCCGCCGATGAGGTGCCTGGCGAGCCTGTCGGGCGGCATGCAGTCGAGGATCTCGCGCAGCTCGTCCACGAGCGCCCAGCCGACCGTGGACTGGTCCACGACCGCCTCGACCAGCGCGGTCCTCGCCTCCGGGCTGGCGGCCAGCGCCTCCGCCAGCAGGTCCTGCAGGTAGTACACCTCGATGCCGCGATCCCGGAGCACACGGACGAACTGGTCGTGCTCCCACTGGGCGCGCTCCACCCACAGCACGTCGTCGAACAGCAGCTCGTCGTGGTTGGACGGGGTGAGCCTGGTCAGGCTGAGGTCCGGCCGGTGGACCAGGACCTTGCGCAGCCTGCCGACCTCCGAATGAACGCCGAACTTGTCCATCTGCGTGTTCCTCTGCGGGCGTGCCTACGCCGGGTGGCCGACCGCCACGTCCGCCGACACGTTCGTGCCGGCCCTGCCGCCGACGATGTCCCCGATCTGGTCGAGCGAGCCGATGGCCGCGCGCCTGCCGGTCACCGAGGCGAACCGCACGGCCGCGTCCACCTTGGGGCCCATCGAGCCGGCGGGGAACCCGTGCGCCTCCAGGTCGTTGGGCGTCACCCAGTCGATCCGCCGCTGCGCGGCCGTGCCCCAGCCCGTGTAGACGCCGTCCACGTCGGTCGCCATCACGAGCAGATCGGCTCCGATCGCCTCGGCCAGCAGCTCGCTGGCCAGGTCCTTGTCGATCACCGCCTCCACGCCGTCGAGCCGGCCGGCCTGCGCCGTCGTCGGGATGCCGCCGCCGCCCGCGCAGATGACGATCGACTCGCTCTCCAGCAGCCTGCGGATGGCCTCCATCTCGACGATCCGCCGCGGCTTCGGGGACGGGACCACGCGGCGCCAGGCCGCGCCGTCCTGCCTGAACTCCCAGCCCATCTCCGCGGAGCGGGATGCGGCCTCCTCCCGGGTGCAGACCGGCCCGACGAACTTCGTCGGGTTGGCGAACGCCGGGTCGTCCGGGTCGACCTCGATCATCGTCAGCAGCGTGGCCAGCGTCGCGCCGGGCGGCAGCGCGTTGCGCAGCTCCTGCTCCAGCAGGTAGCCGATCATCCCCTGCGTCTCGGCGCCCAGCACGTCGAGCGGATACGGCTTCACGTCGCGGTACGACTCCGCCTGCAGCGCCAGCAGGCCGACCTGGGGACCGTTGCCGTGGGCGACCACGACCCGGTGCTCGGCCGTCAGCGGCGCGATCGCCCGCGCCGCCACCGCGACGTTCCGGCGCTGGTTGTCGGCGGTCATCGGCTCCGAGCGGCGCAGCAGCGCGTTGCCGCCCAGCGCGACGACGATCGTCGGCCTCCCCTCGTCCGGTGGACGCATGAGCGGGCTGGCCATCACGCGTCACCCAGCGTGGCGACCATGACGGCCTTGATCGTGTGCAGGCGGTTCTCCGCCTGGTCGAACACGATGGAGTGCGGCGACTCGAACACCTCGTCGGTGACCTCCACCGATTCGAGGCCGAACTCCTCGTAGATCTGCTCCCCGATCTTCGTCTCCCGGTCGTGGAACGAGGGCAGGCAGTGCATGAACCGCACGGACGGGTTGTCCGTCCTCCGGATGACGTCCATGTTCACCTGGTAGGGCTGCAGCAGGTGGATGCGGTCGCCCCAGACCGACTTGTCCTCGCCCATGGACACCCAGACGTCCGTGTACAGGAAGTCGGCGCCGCGGACCCCGACGTCCACGTCCTCGGTGAGGGTGAGGCTGGCTCCGGTCTCCGACGCGATGGACCGCGCCGTGTCGACCAGCTCGGGATCCGGCCACAGGCTCGCCGGCGCGCACAGGCGGACGTCCATCCCCAGCTTGCAGCCCATGACCATGAGCGAGTTGCCGGTGTTGAAGCGGGCGTCGCCGAGATAGCAGTAGGCCACCTCGTCGAGCGGCTTGCTCGAGTGCTCGCGCATGGTGAGCATGTCCGCCAGCATCTGCGTGGGGTGGAACTGGTCGCTCAGGCCGTTGTAGACGGGCACGCCGGCGTGGGCCGCGAGCCGCTCGACCACGGACTGGCCGAAGCCCCGGTACTCGATCGCGTCGTACATCCGGCCCAGCACGCGGGCCGTGTCCTCGATGGACTCCTTGTGCCCAATCTGCGAGCCCTCCGGCCCCAGGTACGTGACGTGGGCGCCCTGGTCGTAGGCCGCGACCTCGAACGCGCACCGGGTCCGGGTGGAGGACTTCTCGAAGATGAGGGCGATCTTCCTGCCCGCCAGTCGCGGCCGCTCGTGGCCCCCCTTGCTCTCCGCCTTCAGGTCGGCCGAGAGCTGGATCAGCGACAGCAGCTCCTCGGTGGTGAAGTCGAGCTCCTTCAGCCAGCTCCGGCCCCTGAGGCCCATGGCCGTGGCCGCCGATACCTTGCTCAGAGTCATCTCGCTCTCCTAGCCCGGCAGCGTCCGGGCGCCGGATCCGCCGACCGTCGCCGTGTCGGCCGTATCGGCTGTGTCGGCCGTGTCGCCGGGCGGCGCGATCCGCTCCACCCGGAAGCCCGTGAACCCGAAGATCACCGCGATCAGCGGGTTCACGATGTTGAAGAACGCGTACGGCAGGTACTCGATGGTGGGCACGCCGAGGACGCCGGTCATGTAGGCGCCGCAGCTGTTCCAGGGCACCAGCGGCGACGTCACCGTCCCGGTGTCCTCGACCGTCCGCGACAGCATGCGCGGCGCGAGGCCCTGCTGCGCGAACGCGTCGCGGAACGCGCGGCTGGGCAGCACGTCGGCGACGTACTGGTCGCCGGCCACGATGTTGAGCCCGATGCACGTGGCGGCCACCGTCGCGATCAGGCGGCCCGCCGAGCGAGCCCGGCGCAGCAGCGGCGCCATCAGCCGGTCGAGGAACCCGGCGTGCTCCATCACCGCGGCGAAGCTGAGGGCGCCCAGGATCAGCCAGACCGTGGTCAGCATGCTGACCATCCCCCCGCGCGAGAAGAGCGCGTCGATCTTCTCGTTGCCGGTTTCGGACACGAACCCGGTCGCCATCGCCTTGTAGATCGCCTCGATGCCGTTCAGCACCGCCCCCTGCCCGGACTTGCCGGCGAACGCCTCGACCACGTGCGGCTGCGTGAACGAGGCCAGGGCCCCGGAGAGCACCGCCGTGCCGAAGATGGCCAGGAACGGCGGCACGCGCCAGAGCGAGAGCAGGATCAGCAGGACGAGCGGGAGCAGGTTGACCGGCGAGATCCAGAAGACCTTCGCCAGCGCGTCCTCCGCCGCCGTCGTGTCCGCGGTCGACGCGGACGAGCCGAACACCAGCCCGATGACCACGAAGATCACGAGGCTGATGCAGAAGGACGGCCCGACGGTCCAGAGCATCCCGCGGATGTGCTGGTTGACGGTCACGCCGCCCACGATCGAGGGGATCAGCACGGTGGTCTCGGACAGGGGCGACATCTTGTCGCCCATGTACGCGCCGGACACGACCGCGCCCGCCGCGATCGGCGCCGAGACCCCGAGGACCGGCGCCATGCCGACGAACGCGACGCCCAGCGTCCCCGCCGTCGTCCAGGAGCTGCCGGTCACCATGCCGACGACGGCGCAGATCACGGCCACCGCGCCGTAGAAGATCGCCGGGTGGAGCAGCCGGATCCCGTACGAGACGACCGTGGGGATCGTGCCGGCGAGGTTCCACGTGCCGATCAGCGCGCCGACCGCGAGGAGGATGAAGATGGCCCCCATCGCCGTGCTGATGCCGCCGATCATCGCGGCGCTCAGGGACGCGCTGGTGTGGCCGTTCTTCAGGGCGACGAGGCCGGCCACCACGGCGCTGGTCAGCAGCGCCACCTGCAGCGGGCCGTCGGTCGCGGCGGTCCCGAACAGCACGATCGTCAGCGCGATCAGGCCGACGAGCGCCACGACGGGGATCAGGGCGTCGAGCAGGCTCGGATCTCGCGGCGCTGGCCGGGCTGCGGTCGCCATCGTCTCCTCCGCGTCAGACGAGCTGGCGCTCGGCGCGCGGCTGCGCGGTGGACGTGGACCGCGGCTCCGTCCCTGGCCTCCGGCGCAGGAACACCTTCCAGGCCTCGGCGATCAGGACGATCGAGAAGGACACGCCGAGGCAGATGCCCCACTGGCCGAGGCTCAGCTCCGTCGTCTTGAGGATCGCCTGCAGCAGCCGGAGCTCCGTGGCCAGGACGATCGCGGCCACCGTGAGCGCCGTGGTCTTCAGCAGCGTGCTGTTCTCCAGGATCAGCGACCCGAAGATCGAGCGCCGCTCGTCCGCAGTCTCCAGCGAGAAGAAGAGGTTGAACAGCGCGAACGTGGTGACGGCCATCGTGTGAGCGACCACGCCGTTCTCCGACGCGGGCGCCCAGTGCGCGACGCCCAGCGTGCCGACCGCCATGATCAGCCCGAAGACCGCCAGCTCGAACAGCCGGCGCCGCGGCAGGATCGGCTCGTCGGTGGCGCGGGGCCGCCGCTCCATCAGCCCCGGCGCCGGCCGCCCGAAGCCGAGGCCGATCGCCTGGAACACGCCGGCCGTGAAGTTGATGTACAGCGTCTGCAGGGGCAGGAACGGCGTGCCGCCGAGGATGTTGAAGATGGCCGCGCCGATGAACGTGAGGATGAACCCGAAGAGGGTCCCCATCTGGTAGCGGATGTACCGGAGCAGGTTGTCGTAGATCGCGCGGCCCTGCTCCACGGCGTTGACGATGGTGGCGAAGTTGTCGTCCGTGAGGATCATCACGGCCGCCTCCTTCGAGACCTCCGTGCCCGTGATGCCCATGGCGACGCCGATGTCGGCCTTCTTGAGGGCCGGCGCGTCGTTGACCCCGTCCCCGGTCATGGCGACGATGTCGCCGCGGGCCTTGAGGATGTCCACCAGGTGGACCTTGTCCTCCGGCGCGACGCGGGCGATCACGCCGATGCCGTCGATCTGGCGCCGCGCCTCCTCGTCGGTCATCGCCGTGAACTCCGCGCCGGTGATCGCGCGGCCCTCGATGCCGAGCTGCCTGCCGATCGCCTCGGCGGTGACGGCGTGGTCGCCGGTGATCATCCGGACCTGGATGCCGGCGGCCTTGGCCCTGGCGATGGACTCCCCGGCCTCCGCCCGGGGCGGGTCCATGATGCCGACCAGGGCCAGGAGCGTCAGCTGGTTCAGCGCCCCCAGGAGGTCCGCGGCCGGGTCGAAGCCGGCCGCGTCGAAGTCCTGGCGGGCCGTGGCCATGACCCGCAGGCCCTGCCTGCCCAGCGCTGCGTTGGCCTCCAGGTAGGTGTCCCGCGCCAGCGAGTCCACGGGGACGTCCCAGCCGTCGGCGTCGCGAGCGGCGGCGGCGCGGGCCAGGAGCTGGTCCGGCGCGCCCTTGACGAACGCGCGGACCACCTCCCTCCCCTGCTCGTCACGCATGCGGTGGAAGGTGGCCATGAGCTTGTACGCGGCGTCGAACGGGACCTGCGCGATCCGCGGGTAGTCGCGCCGCGTCTCCACGGCGTCCACGCCGCCCTTCGCCGCCAGCACGACCAGCGCGCCCTCGGTCGGATCCCCGACCAGCTTGCCGTCCCGGACCTCGGCGTCCGAGGCCAGCACCATGGGCAGCAGGAACTCGTCCAGCGAGACCGGCGGCCTGCCGCCCGCGTGGTTGATGTGGCCGGCGGTCGAGTAGCCCTGGCCGGTGACCGCGTAGCGCCGGCCGACGACGGCCATCTGCACCGCGGTCATCTGGTTGAGCGTGAGCGTGCCGGTCTTGTCCGAGTTGATGGCGGTCGTCGAGCCCAGCGTCTCGACCGAGCGCAGCCGCTTCATGATCGCGCCCGCGTCCGCCAGCGTCGACGTGCCCTTCGCGAGGACCGTGGTGACGACGGCGGGCAGGCCGGTGGGGATCGCGGCGACCGCGAACGCGACGGCCGTGAGGAACAGGGTGCTGAACTCGTTGCCGCGGGCCAGCCCGAGGCCGATCGAGATGATCAGCGCCGCCCCGGCGATGATCAGGATCTGCGAGGTCAGCCGGTTGAGCTGGCGGGTCAGCGGGCTCTCGCCCTCGGACTGCGCCTGCAGCATGCCGGAGATGCGCCCGACCTCGGTGCCCATGCCGGTGGTCGTCACCAGCAGCCGGCCTGCCCCGCGCGTCACGGCCGTGTTCATGTAGGCCATGTCCGTGCGGTCGCCGAGCGGGGTCTCGACCTCCGGCACCGCGTCGATGGTCTTGGGCACCGGGGTGCTCTCGCCCGTCAGCGCGGACTCGTCGATCTCGAGCGCCGCCGTGCGGATCAACCGTCCGTCGGCGGGGACCAGGTCGCCCGCCTCCAGGGCGACGACGTCGCCCGGCACCAGGTCGCTCGAGTCGAGCTCGGTCATCCGGCCGCCGCGCGTGACCCTGGCCTTGACGATCAGCATCTTCTGGAGCGCGGCGACGCTGGCCGACGCCTTGCCCTCCTG
>Ga0066661_10000700_pt1 | contig 12244 bp, 10 predicted proteins | sample GraSoiAngelo_110_FD_66454 | JGI IMG/M metagenome (GOLD analysis project Ga0066661, IMG submission 66454) | Grasslands soil microbial communities from the Angelo Coastal Reserve, California, USA - 14_0903_12_30cm | ecosystem: Environmental > Terrestrial > Soil > Grasslands | place: USA... | reverse complement strand
CGGGCAGCCAGTGGGCGGCGGCGCTGGACGCGGCCAAGGACCCGTGGTTCCACTACTCGACCGGCACCGGCCTGTACCACCACGAGCGCTCGTGGATCGACGACCTGACCGTGCCCTGGGCGGCGCTGAAGGGCTACATGGACCGGCTGGAGCGGGGCGAGACGATCGACCGGCCGACCGGGGACATCCTGGAGCGCCGCGACCGGCTGGCCGGCGAGTACCGCGGCTTACTGCAGACCGACCAGGACCGCGCCGCGTTCGACCAGAACGTCGAGATGGCGCGGATGGTGGCGCCGTACATCGAGAACCACAACATGTACATCGAGCACCGCCACCACACGCACTTCTGGAACAAGATGCGCGACATCGGCGACCGGATGGCCGAGGGCGGGCTCCTGGAGGACCGCGACGACCTGTTCTACCTGAACCGGTGGGACGTCGGGATCGCGCTGAACGACCTGGTCACGCACTGGGCCGCGTACAACTCGGCGCCGATGCGCAAGCAGTACTGGCGGTCGATGATCTCGCGCCGCAGGGAGATCATCGAGGTGCTGCGCAGGTGGGACCCGGAGCAGGCGCTGGGCCCGATGCCGGCGGAGATCAACGAGCCGTTCATGATCATGCTGTACGGCCTGACGACGGACCGCGTGGCGGCGTGGCTGGAGGACTCCGAGGACGGCGGCCGGGAGCTGCGCGGCGTGGCGGCCTCGGCCGGCGTCGTCGAGGGCCCCGCGCGCGTCATCTTCTCGCCGGACGAGATCCCGAGCGTCGAGGAGGGCGAGATCCTGGTCTGCCCGATCACCGCCCCGTCGTGGGGCCCGGTCTTCGGCCGGATCAAGGCCACCGTCTCCGACCTCGGCGGCATCATGTCGCACGCGGCCATCGTCAGCCGCGAGTACGGGCTGCCGGCGGTCGTCGGCACCGGCCGGGGCACGAAGGTGATCCACACCGGCGACCGGCTGCGCGTGGACGGCGACAGCGGCAAGGTGACGATCCTCGGATGAGCTACGCCATCCCGCTCGCGGACTGCACGGCTGACCGCGCGCCCGAGGTCGGCGGCAAGGCGATCGGCCTCGGCAGCCTGCTCCGGCAGCACCGCGACGTGCCGCCCGGGTTCGTCGTGCCGACCGGCGCCTACCGCGAGTGGGTGGCGGCCCACGGGCTCGATCGCGAGCTCGAGCGCCTGGCCGGCGGCGCCGTCGACGCCGCCGGCCAGGAGGCGGCGTCCCGGGCGATCCACGACCTGTTCCTGGACGCGGCGCTGACCGGGGACCACGCCGAGGAGGTGGCGACCGCCTACCGGGGTCTCGACGCGCACGCCGACGCGGTCGTGGCCGTGCGCTCCAGCGCGACGGCGGAGGACATGGCCGACGCGTCGTTCGCCGGCCAGCAGGAGTCCTACCTGGGCGTGTCCGGCGTGGAGTCCGTGCTCCGGCACGTGGTCCGCTGCTGGGCCAGCCTGTTCACGGCCCAGGCGATCAGCTACCGGCGGCGCCTGGGCATCCCGGCCGGGCAGGTCGCGATGGCCGTGCTCGTGCAGCGGCTGGTCGCGGCCGAGGCGGCCGGTGTCATGCTGACGATCGACCCGGTCACCGGCGACCGGTCGCAGATCACGATCGAGGGCGCGCACGGCCTGGGCGCCCCGGTCGTCGGCGGCGAGCTGACCCCGGACCGGTTCACCGTGGACAAGGTGACGCTGGAGATGCGCTCGCGAGCGGTGGTCCCGAAGCCGTTCGCGGACCGCTTCGACCTCGCGACCGGCGCCGTGGTCCGCGGCGAGCTGGACGAGGCGGAGGGGGCCGCGTCCTCCCTGACCGACGAGGAGGTGCTGCGGCTGGCCGCGGTGGGCAAGGAGGTCGAGCGCGTCCACGGCGGCGCCGTCGACGTCGAGTGGGCCGTGGGGCCGGGCCCCGACGGGCCGCGTCACCTGTACCTGCTGCAGGCGCGGCCGGAGACGGTCTGGAGCGCGAGGCAGGCCGCCTCCATCGTCGCCCCGCAGTCGACGGCGCTGGACCGGATGGTCGCGGTCATGTTGGGATCACGCAGGAGCCAGGGGAGCCAGGACAGATGAAGACGAGCACCGATCGCATCCTCACGACGCACGTCGGAAGCCTGGCGCGTCCGAACGCACTGCTGGAGACGATGCGGGAGAAGGAGAACGGCCGGCCCTACGACGAGGCGGCGTTCGCGGCGCAGGTCCGCGAGGCCGTGGTCGACGTGGTCCACCACCAGGCGGAGGTCGGCCTGGACGTCGTCGCCGACGGCGAGATGGGCAAGGTCAGCTTCCTCACGTACGTGGACGAGCGCATCTCGGGGTTCGAGAAGATCCCGGGCCGGTCGAGCATGGCGCCGTCGTGGAAGCGCGAGCTCGAGATGTTCCCCGACTACTACCAGGAGTACTTCAAGAAGTACTCGCACGCGGTCGCCCCGATCCACGTGATGATCTGCCGCGGCCCGATCACGTACGTCGGCCAGGAGGCGGTGGCGAAGGACATCGCGAACCTGAAGGCCGCCCTGGCGCAGGTGGACGTGACCGAGGCGTTCATGCCGGCGACGTCGCCGCGCGGCTTCGGCGGCAACGAGTACTACGCGACCGAGGACGAGTTCAACTGCGCGCTCGCCGACGCGCTGCGCGAGGAGTACCGCGCCATCGTGGACGCGGGCCTGGTCCTCCAGGTGGACGACCCGGGCCTGACCGAGATCCTGAGCGACAACCCCGACAGCACGATCGAGGAGCGCCGGGTCGAGGCCGGGAGGCACGTCGAGGTCGTGAACTACGCGCTCCGGGGCATCCCCGAGGACCGGGTGCGCTTCCACACGTGCTACGGCCTGAACCACGGCCCCCGGCTGCACGACGTGCCGCTGTCCGAGGTCGTGCCGTTCATGCTGGCGGTGAACGCCGCAGCGTACTCCTTCGAGGTCGCGAACCCGCGCCACCAGCACGAGTGGCGGATCTGGGAGGACACGAAGCTGCCGGACGGCAAGCTGCTGATCCCCGGCTTCCTGAGCCACGCGATGAACTTCGTCGAGCACCCGCAGCTGATCGCGGACGGGATCGAGCAGTACGCCAACCTGGTCGGCCGCGAGAACGTGATCGCGGGCGCCGACTGCGGCTTCTCGTCGCGGGCCTCGTTCTCGCCGGAGGTGCACCCGAGCGTGGTCTGGGCCAAGTTCGAGGCGCTGGCCGAGGGCGCGCGCCTGGCGTCCCGGGAGCTGTGGTAACGGCGGTCGATCCCGAGGTCGCGCGCTGGCTGTACCGGCGCATGGTCCTGATCCGCCGGTTCGAGGAGCGGATCGACGCGCTGCGCCAGTCCGGCGCGCTCCAGGGCTCGGCGCACCTGTCCATCGGCCAGGAGTCGGTGGCGGCCGGCGTGTGCGCGCGCCTGAACCGCGACGACTACGTGGCCAGCACGCACCGGGGCCACGGGCACGCGATCGCCAAGGGCGTGGACGTGGCCCGGATGATGGCCGAGCTGTTCGGCCGCGAGACCGGCACGAACCGGGGCAAGGGCGGCTCGATGCACATCGCCGACACGTCGGTGGGCATGCTCGGCGCGACCGGCGTGGTCGGGGCCGGCATCCCGATGGCGCTGGGGGCGGCCCTGTCCGCGCGCCGGCGCGGCACCGGCCAGGTCGCCGTGGCGTTCTTCGGCGACGGCGCGATGGGTCAGGGCGTCGTCTACGAGTGCCTGAACATGAGCGCGATCTGGAAGCTGCCGCTGGTGTTCGTGTGCGAGAACAACCTGTACGCGGAGTCCACGCCGGCCGAGTACGCGCTCGGCTCGACGGACCTGGCGCCGCGGGCGGCGCCGTTCGGCGTGCCGGCCTGCGCGCTGGACGGGCAGGACGTGCTCGCCGTGTACGACGAGATGGGCCGGGCGGTGGAGCGGGGCCGCGGTGGCGGCGGGCCCACGTTCCTGGAGTGCAAGACGTACCGCTACCACGGCCACTTCCTGGGCGACGACCCGCGCCGCTACCGGACCGCGGAGGAGGAGGCGCACTACCGGGCCCGCGACTGCATCGAGGGGTTCGCCGAGCGCAGCGGCCTGCCGGCGGACGAGCTGCGCTCGTTCGACGAGGAGGCCGTCCGAGCGGTGGACGGCGCGGTCGCGTTCGCGGAGCGGAGCGCCCCGCCCGCGCTGTCGTCGCTGACCGAGGACGTGTACACCCGATGACGCGGACGCTGGTGTTCAGCCGGGCCGAGAACGAGGCGCTGCGCCAGGAGCTGGAGCGCGACCCGTCCGTCATCCTGCTCGGCGAGGACGTGGCCGGCGGCGCGGGCCGCGCCGAGCAGGGGTTCATCGACGCCTGGGGCGGCCCGATGGGCTCGACCAAGGGCCTGATCCAGCAGTTCGGCCCGGAGCGGATCATCGACACGCCGATCTGCGAGATGGGCTTCATCGGGGCCGCGGTGGGCGCCGCCGTGACCGGCCTCCGGCCCGTGGCGGAGCTGATGTTCGTGAACTTCGTCGGCGTCTCGCTGGACCCGATCATGAACGAGGCCGCGTACCTCCGCTACATGCTGGGCGGCCAGGTCAGCGTGCCGCTGGTGATCAAGACGGCGATCGGGGCGACGGGCGCCGGGGCCGGCAACGGCGGCGGGACGGCGGCCCAGCACTCGGGGAGCATGTACTCGCTGTTCGCGCACATCCCGGGCCTCAAGTGCGTGGTCCCGTCCGACCCGTACACCGCGAAGGGCCTGCTGACGGCGGCCATCCGGGACGACGACCCGGTCGTGTACTGCAGCCACCGCGCGCTCGCGGGCGTCCAGGGCGAGGTGCCGGAGGAGGCGTACACCGTGCCGATCGGGCGGGCCCGCGTCCTTCGCGAGGGCGGGGACGTGACGCTGGTCGGCATCGCCCGGATGACCGGCGTGTGCCTGGAGGCGGCCTCGGAGCTCGCCGGCCAGGGGGTCGAGGCGGAGGTGGTGGACCTGCTCAGCCTGGCGCCTCTGGACGAGGAGACGGTGATCGAGTCGGTCCGGCGCACCAAGCACGCGGTCGTGGTCGACGAGGACACGCCGCGGTGCAGCGTGGCGCGGGACGTGGCCGCGGTGATCGCGGACCGGGCGATCGACCACCTGGACGGGCCGGTGAAGACGGTCACGGGGCCGCACGCGCCGGTGCCGTACAGCGGGCGGCTGGTCGCGGCGTTCGTGCCGTCGCCCGAGGCGGTGGTCGCGGCCGCGCTCGCCACGCTGCGGGACTGACCCGGTGGCGACCGACCTGCGGCTGCCGCAGCTCGGCGACATCATGACCGAGGGCCGGCTGACGGCCTGGCTGCGGGAGGACGGCGCCGCCGTCGAGGCGGGCCAGCCGCTGTACGACCTGGAGACGGACAAGGTCAGCTTCACGGTCGAGGCGCCGGCGGCGGGAGTGCTCCGGCGCGTGGTGGCGGCCGGCGAGCTGGTGCCGGTGGGCACGCTGGTCGGCCAGCTGCTGGCGAAGGACGAGCCCGCGGGCGGCGGGGAACGGGAGATCCGCGCCACGCCGGCCGCCCGGGCGCTGGCCCGGGAGCTCGGGGTGGACCTGGCTGCCCTCACGGTGAACGGCCGCATCCGCGAGGCGGACGTGCGGGCGGCGGCGACGTCGGATGTCGCCTCGGTGCCGTACTCGGGCCGGCGCCGGGCCATCGGCGAGCGCATGCTGCGCAGCCGCCAGACCACGGCGGCGCTCACGCTCGCCAGCGAGGTGGGCGTGGACGCGGCCCTGGACCTGATCGACGAGCTGAACCGGGAGTGGCGCGACGACGGCGTGGTGGTCACGCTGACCCGGCTGATCGTGCGGGCCTGCGCGGTGGCGCTGCGCGACCACCCGATGCTGAACGCGCGGCTCCACGACGACCGGATCGAGCAGCCGGGGACCGTGGACGTCGGCCTGGCGATGGACCAGGAGGCGGGGCTGCTGGTGCCGGTGCTCCGGGACGCCGGCGGGCTGTCGCTGCGGGAGGTGGCCGCGTCGGCGCGGGACCTGGCGCTGCGCGCCGAGTCGGGCCGCCTGACCCAGGCCGAGGCGGCCGGCGCCACGTTCACCGTGACGTCGCTGGCCGGGACGGTGGTGGACGCGTTCACGCCGATCCTGGACCCGCCCCAGGCCGCCATCCTGGGCGTGGGCCGGGTGCGCGAGGTGGCGGCGTTCGAGGGCGAGCGGGTGGTGCGCCGCCGGGTCACGACGCTGAGCCTGACGTTCGACCACCGCGTCGCGGACGGGGCGCCGGCGGCCCGCTTCCTGGGCCGGGTGGCGGAGCTGCTGGGGAGCCCGGCGGAGCTCCGATGATCCCCGCCGGCGAGCTGCGCCACCTGACCGTGGTCGTGTCCGACCTGGAGGCGGCGGCGCGGGGCTACTCGCTCGTGTACGGCGTCGGCCGCTGGCGCGTGGCGCGGGCCCGGCACCTGCCCCACGCCGTGGCGACGGGCACGACGGCGGCGGGGCTGACGTTCCGGCTGGTCGAGCCGGCCGGCCGCGGCGGCGTGTTCGACGAGTTCCTGGCGGCGCGCGGGCCCGGCATCCACGGCCTGTGCCTGACGGTCGTCTCGGAGCCGGAGATGCGCCAGCTGACGGCGCGGATGGCGGAGGCCGGCATCGCGGTCCTGCGCGAGGAGACGCCGCCGGGCACCTCGCGGCACTACCAGCTGGACACCCGGGCCGCGCTCGGCGGGTTCTGGCTGGAGGTGGTCGTGCCGGTGGGCCGGGACCACGCGGACGAGGAGTGGCACCTCGCGGCCGCCGGCGGGCGGCCGCCGGGCGTCCCGGAGATCGCCCGGCTGTGGCACGTCGGCGTGGCGGTGCGCAGCCTCGCGGAGCGGCTGCCGGCATACGAGCGGCTGCTCGGGATGGCGGGCTGGGACCGCGTGGAGTTCCGGCCCGAGCCCGGCTCGCTCGACCGCTCCACCCTCGACGGGGTGGCGGTGCGGCACGCGTTCTCGCTGGTCAGGGGCCGGCTCGCGGACATCGAGCTGGAGGTGATCGAGCCGACGCTGGAGCCGACGCACTACGGGCGCGAGTTCATCGACCGGGTCGGGGAGGGCGTCCACCACCTGCTGGCGCTGCCGTCGCTGCGCGAGGGTGAGTGGATCCGGGTGCGGGAGTGGATGGAGTCGCTCGGCGTGCCGGTGGCGATGAGCGGCCTGGTCCGCTCGGGCGCGGCCGAGTTCTTCTACCTGGACACCCGGCGGCTGCTGGGCGGGCACCTGCTGGAAGCGATCTGCAGGTACGAGTAACGGAAGGAGGTCTGAGGTGGCGGATTCGGGGTTCGACGGCCAGGTGGCGATCATCACCGGGGGCGCGGGCGGCCTGGGCCGGGCGGTGGCGGCGCGGCTGCTGGCGGAGGGCGCGCGGGTGGCGCTGGTGGACAGCAGCGAGGAGCGGCTGCGGCAGGTGGCGGGCGAGCTGGGCGCGTCGGCGCTGCCGATCCGGGCGGACGTGACGGTCGAGCAGGACGTGATCGACTACGTGGCCAGGACGGTGGCGGAGCTGGGCCGGGTGGACCTGTTCTTCAACAACGCGGGCATCGAGGGCCGCATGGCGAAGATCGTGGACACGGAGATGGCGGACTTCGACCGGGTGATCGCGGTGAACCTGCGCGGCGTCTTCCTGGGCCTGCGCGAGGTGCTGCGCGCGATGCGCGCGCAGGGCTCCGGCGGCGCGATCGTGAACACGGCGTCGATCGCGGGCCTGCGCGGCAGCAGCCGGCTGGCGCCGTACTCGACGTCGAAGCACGCGGTGATCGGCCTGACGAAGGGCGCGGCCCGGGAGGGCGCGGAGTTCGGGGTACGGGTCAACGCGGTGGCGCCGGGCTTCATCGACACGCGGATGCTGCACTCGATCAACGCGATGGCGGGCGACCGCGAGACGGCGGAGGCGGAGCTGGTCTCGCGGGTCCCACTGGGCCGCCTGGGCACCCCGGACGACGTGGCGAACGTGGTGCGGTGGCTGCTGAGCGCGGAGGCGTGCTACGTGACGGGCGGCGTGTACCTGGTGGACGCGGGCGTGATGAGCTGAGGCCGCGGCCTCAGCTGGTCGTGGCGGTGCGGTCGACCGCGTCGTACAGGGCGTCGACGTCGACGTCGCCATAGGGGGTCACGACCACGTCGCCCGCGCCGTACACGAGCCACTCGCGGATCCGGCCGCCGGCCGGCCGCGCCAGCTCGATGCGCCGCCGGTCCGGGTCCACGAGCAGGAGCTGCTGGAGCCCGGACGACTCGGCGTAGGCGACGGCCTTCTCGCGTCGGTCGTGGTCCTCGGTACAGGGCGAGAGAACCTCGACGATCAGCGCCGGATCGGTCTCGTAGAGCCGGTCCGGGGCGGGGGAGCAGACGACCATCACGTCCGGGTAGTACCCGTTGCCGCACTCGGTGCGCACGAGGCGGTTGGACGTGAAGGGACGGCGGCCGCGAGCCCGGGCGCCGGGGGCGAGGGCCTCGTACAGCAGGCCGGCGACCAGGTCGTGCCGTTCGGAACCGCCGGCGAGCGCGTACACCCGTCCCGCGACGAGCTCGTGGCGGCGTTCGGAGGCGCGCTCCCCCTCCGCGAACTGCTCGAAGGTCGTGAACGCGATGGCCTCCGCCATGCGGCTGATGCTACTTCACCCGGGTGGCGGCGGCGAGCCGGCCCGGCGGGGCGCCGCCGCCCGGAAGTCAGAACAGGCTGTCGGGCAGCCCGAAGTGCGCCTTCGCGAACTCCGACGCCAGGTTCAGGTACTGCGCGGCGATGTGGCCGCGGTACATCGCCACGTCGCGGAAGTACCGCTGCATCGGCTGGCCCCGCTTGGCCGGAGACGAGCCGCCGCTGCGGAACAGCAGCTCCACCGCGTCCGCCGCCAGCCGGCCCGACTGCTGGAGGATGCCGAACAGCCGGATGTCGTCCTCCCTGCTGAACGGCTGCCCGGTCGTTGCCCAGCGCTCGCAGTACTCCATGTACATCTCGCCGGCCCGGTAGAGCAGCTGCTCGGCCGAGTCGGTCAGGCCCCGGGCCAGGCCGAACGTGCGCTGGAAGTCGTGGTGCTCGTACCGCCACACCTGGGGCGGGAACGTCGTCTTCCGCGTGGTGATGCTCTGCTCGAACTCCTCCAGCGACGCCTTCGCCGCGCCCACCACCGAGACCACCAGGCCCGCGTGGTAGACGCCGTACAGCATGCCCAGGTACATCGGGTTGCCGTGCAGCTCGGTGCCGGGCGTGGCGCCCTCCGTCCGCGTCCAGTTGGCGACGACCGTCAGGTGCTCCGGCACGAAGACCCGCTCCAGCCGCACGCTGTTGGACCCGCTGGCCTGCATCCCGAGTTGCTGGCCGCCGCCCCAGTCGTCCAGGATCGTGAACTGGTCCCGCGGCACGACCAGCACGATCGCGACCGGCGGCGCGTCCGCGTCGTCGTTCGGCAGCAGCGCGTTGCCCATGAAGTGCGTCGAGTACGGCACGCCCGAGCAGTAGTCCCACGTGCCGCTGGCCACGTAGCCGCCGTCCACCACCTGCACGGTGCCGCCCGGCAGGGGCCGGTGCGGGCCCCGGAAGTCGCCCTCGGGCCCGAAGATCTCGCGCTGGGCGCGCTCCGGCCAGTACGAGCCGACGACCCACGCGTGGTGCGAGCCGAGCGTCAGCCCCCAGCCCGTGCCCGGGTCGCCCGTCGAGATCTCGACCATCGCGCGCCAGAAGGTGGGCAGGTCGAACTCGTAGCCTCCGAACCGGCGCGGCTGCAGCATGCGGTAGAAGCCGGCCTCGAGGAACTTCCGGTGCAGCTCCTCCGAGTAGCAGCCGCGGCGCTCCGACTCCTCCTGCTGCTCGCGGATCAGGGGCTTCAGCGCGGCCGCGCGCCTGACGATCTCGGCCGCCGTCAGATCGGGCTCGGGGGCGGGGACGTCCGCCGCGGTCGTGCGTGCCGTGTCTGCCATAACTCTCCTTTCCCCGATCCTCCAGGGCAATGTTGGCATGGTAGCGTGCTAGTGTTTCAAACCGCTGGCGGCATTCGTGGTAGGTAGAACCTCATGATCGAAGTCGACGAGACCACCATCACACAGGCGGTCCTGGACCGGCTGACGAGCTGCCCCGACCCCCGCCTGCGCCAGGTCAGCGAGGCGCTCGTCCGTCACCTGCACGCGTTCGTGCGCGAGGTGGAGCCGACGATGGACGAGTGGATGACCGGGATCGAGTTCCTGACCCGCACCGGCCAGATCTGCTCATCGAACCGGCAGGAGTTCATCCTGCTGTCCGACACGTTCGGCATCTCCATGCTGGTCGACGCGATCAACCACCGCTTCGCCGAGGGTGTCACCGAGAGCACCGTGCTGGGCCCGTTCTACATCCAGGACCCGCCCGTCCAGGCGCTGGGCGCCGATATCTCGGAAGGCGCCGCCGGCGAGCCGCTGCTCGTCGAGGGGACGGTGCGCACGACGGCCGGGGCGCCGGTCGCGGACGCCATCGTGGACACGTGGCACTCCGACCAGGACGGCTACTACGACGTCCAGCGCGGCGACGAGCTGACGCTGCGAGCGCGCTTCCGCACCGACGCCGGCGGCCGGTTCTGGTTCTGGTCGATCGTGCCGGCCAGCTACCCGATCGCCAACGACGGTCCCGTCGGCGAGATGCTGCGCGCGCAGGGCCGGCACCCGTACCGGCCTGCCCACGTGCACTTCAAGATCATCGCCCCGGGCTACGAGGAGCTGTCCACGCACGTCTTCGTGGCCGGCGACCCGTACCTGGACTCGGACGCCGTGTTCGGGGTCAAGCGGTCGCTGATCCGCGACCTGGACCGCCTGCCGGCGGCCGAGGCCCCGCCCGGCCGGGCGCTGGACGGCCCCTTCGCCCGGATGCGCTACGACTTCGTGCTGGCGGACACGCCCGTCACGGCCGGTACGTGAGGACCCGGCCCCACAGGCTGGACGTGCCCCAGATGCCCGAGCGCAGGCACTCCAGCTGGACGATCTGGCTGTGGTCCACGAAGAGGTTCACCTCGGGCCCGTAGTTCTTCACGTACCAGGCGAACACCTCGGGATCGGCCGCCTCGAACATGACCCGCTCGGTGCCCAGCGCCGAGATGATGCGCGCGACCACGTCGGTCCGCCACGTGTGCACGCTCTCCGTGATGCCCTCCGACTCGATCATCACCATCGGCGCGCCGGCGTCCAGGCAGCGGCGCGCGATCTCGATCGCCCGGCCCGGGTCGCTGACGCCCTCGGCCTCGAGCTGGTCGGCGTTCGTGGCGCCGCCGGCGCCGAACTGGATGCCCACCTCGGGCTTCGGCACCAGGCCGGCCCGCTGCACCCGCTCGGTCAGCCGCACCACGTCGTCCACCGGCATCGTGATGAAGCCCGTCGAGAGCTCGACGATGTCGAAGCCGACCTCCCGACACGCCTCCAGGTAGCGCTCGACCGCGGTCTCGCCCTGGCCCAGGACGTACTCGATGAAGCCGCCGGTCGAGACCTTCACGTCGTGCGCGTGGCACAGGTCCACGATCCCGGCCAGCGCCGCGCGGGGCATCAGGCTGAACGACCCGCCGGCGAACTTCAGGCTGTCCACGGAGTCGCCGAACCCCTCGAGCAGGTCCTCCAGGTAGCGCCGGCCGACCACCGAGTAGTACGGGCCGCGGATCTCGGTCACACCGTGCGTGCGCGGCTTGTCCTCGCGGCGGTTCGTGCGCAGGAACGCGAACGGCTGTGCACTCGTATCGATCATCTCGCGAAACCTCCCGACAGGGCCGAGCACAGCTCCTCGACGCGGACGTGCTCCAGCCCGCTCACCAGCCCGACGATTCGATCCGCGGCCGCCTCGCCGGCGACCGGCGCCGCCAGCCGCCGGAACTTGGCCTCCACGTCGTCCCGGCCCGCCGGCCGGGTCAGGAAACCGCGGTAGTCCGACTTCTCGCGGGTCAGCACCCGGCCGTCGCGCAGCGCGATCTCGACCCGGCACGCGTGCTCGGCCGGGAACCGCGCGCTCAGGTCGGCCGCCGGTCGCACGTCCACCCTGCGCAGCAGGTCCTGCACGTCCGCGCGGACGATGCGCTCGGGCGCGTACTGCACGGGCAGCACCTGGCCGTCGAGCAGCGCCACGGCCACCAGGTACGGCAGCGAGTGGTCCGCCTCCTCCTTGGTCCGGATGGCGCGCTTGTCGCCCTCCTCCCCGCCGCCGATGATGTCGTACGCGACCTGGAACACGTCGAGGCCGACCCGCTCGACCTGGCCCGGGTCGATCCCGGCCTCCTGGCGCAGCTCGAGGACGGCCTCCAGCGCCGCCTGCGAGTGGAACTCGGCGTTGTA
>Ga0066661_10000699_pt1 | contig 12247 bp, 9 predicted proteins | sample GraSoiAngelo_110_FD_66454 | JGI IMG/M metagenome (GOLD analysis project Ga0066661, IMG submission 66454) | Grasslands soil microbial communities from the Angelo Coastal Reserve, California, USA - 14_0903_12_30cm | ecosystem: Environmental > Terrestrial > Soil > Grasslands | place: USA... | reverse complement strand
CAGGTCGTGGTCGCGTTCGCCGGTCACAACCTCGTCCACGAGTTCGAGAAGTACGCGTTCCCGTACCTGGCCATCGTGTTCGGCATCGCCGCGATCCTGATCTTCGGGCAGGCGCACCTGGGCCAGGGTGTCAACGCCAGGGTGCAGGGACCGCTGGGCGAGACCGGCGCGTTCACGCTGACGTTCACCGCCGCGTTCGGCTACGCCGTCGGCTGGAACCCGTACGCGTCGGACTACACGCGCTACCTGCCCTCCCGCACCAGCCAGTTCCTCACCGGGCTGTGGGCGGGGCTCGGCGTGTTCGTGTCCTGCGCGATCCTCGAGGTGATGGGCGCCGCGCTGGTCACCATCCCCGCGACCGCGGGCCTGAGCAACCCGACCGACCAGCTGATCGAGCCGCTGCCGGGCCTGCTCGCCGGCCTGGTCCTGCTCGGCGTGGCGCTGGGCGCGGTCACCGCCAACGTCCTGAACGTGTACAGCGGCGCGATCTCGTTCCTCACGCTCGGTATCAGGCTGCCGCTGCGCATCCGGCGGGCCGCGGTCGCGCTCGGCGCCGGCGTCATCGGGTACATCGTCGGCGTCGTGCTGGAGAGCCGGGTCGGGCCCGGCAGCGGCTACGAGAACTTCCTGCTGCTCATCAGCTACTGGATCGCGCCGTTCCTGGCGGTCGTCCTCACCGACTACTGGCTGCGCGGCGGCCAGTACGCGGAGCGCGAGTTCTTCGACACGAGCCACCGGCCCTGGAGGGGAGCGGTCTCGATGGTCGTCGGCATCGGCGCCTCCTTCCTGTTCTGGAACAACGCGCTCATCACCGGCCCCATCCCGAAGGCCTACCCGGCGGTGGGCGACATCACGTTCATCGTCGGCTTCATCGCGACGGCGGTCGTGTACTGGGCCCTGAGCCAGTTCGCCGGCTCGCCGGACCCGGAGAAAACGCCGGCGTAGACGCTACAGCCCGAACGCGCGCTCCGCGGCGTCGGCGACCAGGCGGCCGATCGCCAAGGACGACGTCGCGGCGGGCGACGGCGCGTTGCGGACGTGCAGGACGCGGTCGCCCTGCACGTCCACGACGAAGTCGTCCACCAGCGCGCCCGACGTGTCCAGCGCCTGCGCGCGGACGCCCGACGGCCCCGGCACCATGTCCTCCAGCGCCACGTCGGGCAGGTAGCGCTGCACCGAGCGCCAGAACGCGCGCTTCGACCAGTCGCGCCACATCTCGACGGCGCCCATGCGCCAGTGGCGCCGCGCCAGCGTGCGGAAGCCGCGATTGCCGAGCGCTTCGGCCAGGTCGCGCGGCCGCAGGTCGCGCCGGCGGTAGCCCTCGCGCGCGAACGCCAGCACCGCGTTGGGCCCGAGCCAGACCTCGCCCGTACCGATGCGCCGCGTCGCGTGCACGCCGAGGAACGGAAACGCAGGGTCGGGGACCGGGTAGATCAGGTTCCGGCTCAGGTGACGGGCCTCCGGGCGCAGCTGCCAGTAGTCGCCCCGGAACGGCACCACGCGCGGCTCCCGCGCGCCGTCCGACAGCGCCGCGACGCGGTCCGCGTACAGGCCCGCGCACGTGAGCACGCGCCTGGTCTCCAGCTCGCCCGCGGTCGTCTCCAGCACCATGCCGTCCGCCACCTGGCGCAGATGGAGCAGCTCGCGCCCGGTGTGCACCTCGCCGCCCGCGTCGCGGACGTCGTGCGCGTAGCTCGTCGCCACCAGGGAGAAATCCACGATGCCGGTACACGGCGACCACAGCGCGCGCATGCCGGCGCAGTGCGGTTCGAGCTCGCGCAGCCGTTCGCGGTCGATCAGCTCGAGGCCCTCGACGCCGTTCGCCACGCCGCGCTCGTACAGCTTCTGCAGGCGGTCCAGCTCGGACGTCTCGGTCGCCACGATGACCTTCCCGCAGCGCTCCGTCGGGATGCCCCTGGCCTCGCAGTACGCGTACAGCTCGCGCGCCCCCGCCACGCACAGCCGCGCCTTCAGCGAGCCGGGCGCGTAGTAGATGCCGGAGTGGATGACGCCGCTGTTGTGGCCCGTCTGGTGGGCGCCGATGCGCGGCTCCTTGTCGATCAGCGCGAGGCGGAGTCCGGGTCGCCGCCGCAACAGCTCCCGAGCGCTGGCCAGGCCCACGATGCCCGCGCCGACCACAACCACGTCGTAGCGGTGCGCGCCAGGGGTTGTTTTCGCGGACACGCGGGCAATCGTAAGCGGTCCCGTGCCTCGAGACCCCATGCAAACTAGGGCATTTTGCCCGGGTTACAAGGCGTGAATTATCTGACAGACTCAGCTCGTGCGCCAGCCGCGGCTCCTGCAGGGGCTGCCTCCCGACGAGCATCGGAAGCTGGTCGAGCGGGCGAAGATTCGCTCCTACGGGGTCGGTGAGGCCGTCTACCAGGAGGGCGATCCGGCCGACTCGCTCCACTTCGTTCTGGACGGCCGTCTGGCCGTGAGCGTGACCAGCGCCGACGGCCGGGAGCTCACGGCCGCGATCATCGAGCGCGACGAGGTGTTCGGCGAGCTCGCGCTGGTGGTCACGGAAGGCATCCGGCACGCGACGGTGCGCGCGCTGGAGCCGACCGAGACGATGGTCATCTACCGGCGCGACTTCGACCACCTGCGGCAGCGCCACCGCGCGTTCTCCGACCTGCTGGTCGACATGCTCACGGTGCGCGTGATCCGGCAGTCGGTGCAGCTCGAGGAGGCGCTGTACCTGCCCGTCCAGACCCGCATCCTCCGCCGCCTGGTCGAGCTGGCCCGGACGTACGGCGGCGGTCGCGAGCCGGCCGTCATCCCGCTGACGCAGGAGGACATCGCCGGGCTCGCGGGCACCGCCCGGGCGACCGTCAACCGCATCCTGCGCGCTGAGCGGTCCCGCGGCACGGTGAGCCTCGAGAAGCGCCGGATCACCGTCCTCGACATGGAGTCCCTGGTGCAGCGCGCCCGACTCGTCCGCGGCACCGTCGACGTCCGACTGGTCTAGTACCGAATCAGGCCAGAACCAGGCCAGACGCGAACCATTCCCGGCCAGGAACTTATCAACGCCTTAATCAACTATTAGGAGTGCGTGCCGGCGCTTGAGACGGCGCCTGGCCGCTGGTAGCGTGCCTCCAGAACCGGCGACCCGGTCGGTCGCTGGCGCCAGTCGCATGGCGAGGAGGGGCCATGAACTTCCGCTGTCGGCCGGTGCGGCTGGTCCGGCTGACGGCTGGACTCGGTCTCGCGCTGGCGCTCACGGTCGCTGTCTCGACGCCTGCGCTGGCGCACGCCACGCTGATCGCGTCGAACCCCGGCAACGGCACCGTGCTGGCGTCCTCCCCCGGCCAGGTGCAGCTGCAGTTCGACGTGCCCGTGAACTCCCGGCTCAGCGACGTCCAGCTCCTCGACCGCAACGGCCACCGCCTCCTCGGACCGATGGTCGAGCCGATGCCCAACGTCAGCAGCGAGCTCGTGATCGCCCTGCCGCCCCTGCAGCAGGGCGTCTACCAGCTGGACTTCCAGGCCCGCGACGACACCGACCTCCACGAGACGGCCGGCGATATCGTGTTCGGGGTCGGCGAGGCCGCCGACATCCAGGCGCCGGCGGTCGTCCCGGCCGCGCCCTCTTACCTGGAGACCGGCATCCGCTGGCTGGAGCTGGCCGGGACGTGCCTCCTCGTCGGCGTGGTGGCGGTCTGGCTCGGCATCCTGCCCGCGGTCGGCCGCCGGCGCTCGCTCTCGGTCTGGACGCGGAACCGGCTGCTCGCGATCGCGACGATCGCCTACGTCGCGTTCCTGGTCGGCAAGGCCGGGCAGCTGCTGCTGGCGGCCGGGGGCCTGCTCCCGGTGGACGCATGGTCCTGGCCGGGGTCCGTGTGGATGGCGCTGACCGCCGGCCGCTTCGGCCTCCTCTGGCTGGCCGCGATGGCGGCCGCGGCGATCGTGCTCATCGCGGTCCGGGTCGCGGTCGTCCGGCCCGGCTCCCGCGTGATCGGCGCCGCGCTGGTGGTCGCCACGACCGCCCTCCTGGTCGTGACGACCGCGACGAGCCACGGCGCCAACCAGAGCGGTCCCGACCCGCCGCTGATCGCGATCCGCGTCGTCCACCTGGGCGCGGCCGGGCTCTGGGTGGGAGGGCTCAGCGTGCTGGTCTTCCTGTTCGCGGGGGCCCTGCGCGGCGGCTCGCCGGAGGCACCGGCGGCGCTCGTCGCGCTCCGGCGCTTCACGGGCCTGGCGTTCATCGCGGTCGGCCTGCTGACCGTCAGCGGGCTGCTGCTGGTCGGCCGCGGCGTGTCCTCGGCGTCGCAGCTGACGACCACCACGTACGGGCTCACGCTCGTCGCCAAGCTGATCGCGGGCGCGGCGGCGTTCGGCTTCGGGATCCGCCACACGCTGCTGCTCAGCCCGCCGCGCGGGGGCGGCGTGGGCGGCCCGGTCAAGCTGGCCAGGTCGGTGCCGTTCGAGGTCGGCGCCATGCTCGTCGTGCTGTGGGGCGCGGCCGCCCTGGGCGCCACCGCCCCGGCGCCGCCGGCCGGCGAGTCCGAGTCCGTCGGACCGGCCCTCGAGGCCGACACCACGGCGCAGGTGGACGACCTGGCGATCCGGGCGCTCATGGAGCCGGCGCAGCCCGGCGCCAACAGCCTGTTCGTCATGGTGCGCAGCAGCACGGCGGGCCCCGAGCGGGCGATCACGGGCATCCAGGCCACGCTCGACCAGCGTGGCCACGCGGTCGAGACGCTGATCGGCCACCAGTCGAGCCCCGGCGACTACGACTTCCCCGCCGCGACGGTGCCGGAGACGGGGCCGCTGGACGTCACGATCACGGTCACCCTGGCCGACGGCACGCTGGCGCGCACCGACTGCGAGTGGACGGTGTCGCCGCCTCCGCCGGCGCCGCCTCCGGGCCTCCCATCCACGCCGTGGGAGCCGCTGCTGAAGGCGCTGGCGGTGGGCCTGGCCCTGGCCCTGGCGGGCGGCGTGAGCACGAGGTTGCTGATGGGCCGCCTGCGCAGGGTCGTGGCCAGATAGTCGGGCCCGGGCTAGATCGCGAAGAACAGCCCCCGGACGCGGTTGATGACGTCCTCGTCGCCGCGGGCGCAGCCGCCGGGGAAGCGCTGGTACGCGGACAGCACGAAGTCGGACGGGTCGAAGCTGAAGACCGCCTCACAGCCCGCGAAGTCGCCCTCCTCGGGCTGCGCCGACCACTGGCCGTCCTTGACCGTGACGCGCCACTTGCCGCCCCACTCGCTCGACACCTCGAGGCCGTAGACCGTGTCCACTCCGGCCGCCGACGTGGCGTCCACCGTGTACTGGAACAGCACGAACATGTACGGGATCAGCACGCCGGCGGTGCGCTCGTCGAGCTTGCGCAGCTTGTCGCCCAGCCCGTACCGGATGTCCCACGTGTGCACGCCGTAGTCGATGACCTGGAACGCGGGATAGAAGAAGGTCGGCAGGGGGCCCATGTACGGGTGCGGGACCAGGAAGTTGCTCCAGTCCTGCTCGCTCAGCTCGTCGAAGATGCTGAACATGCGCTCGGAGCCCTTCTTGAGCCGCGCGATGACCTCGTCACGCGGGTACGCGCGGAACGCCTGCGCGTGCTCGTTGAGGAGCTCCGCCATCGCCGGCAGGCCCAGTGCCTCCGGCGCCGTCTCGCCGTTGAGCGCCATGTCCCAGCGGCTGAGGTAGCCCTCGGTCACGTCGATCATGTGCCCGACCACGTCCCGCACCTGCCACTCGCTGCAGCGCGTCTGGACCTCCCAGTTGGCGGGGTCGTCGATCAGGTCGTAGAACGCCTGCCGCTCGGTCTTGACGACGTCGAGGACGAGTGGCTTGGCCTCGTACGACATCGTGTTGACGGGCTGGCTGATCGTGCCCATGGCATCATCCTCCGATCGTTCATCCGCCGTCTCTCTCTCCGGTGCCGGCCGCGGCGGCCAGCCGGCTCATGATGCCCCGCACGTGCTCCAGCTCGTCCCGGTTGACGGAGTGGCCGAGGTCCGGATAGAGGACCGTCGTGACGCCGGCGTCCAGCCCGCGCAGCACCTCCTCGGCGTGGCGCACGCGGAACGCGGGGATGTGCGGGTCGTGGTCGCTGCAGCCCAGGAACGCGGGCGTGCCCTCCAGCGACCCGTGGTCTTCGCGGACGAGGTCGTCAGGACCGATCACGCCGCCGCTGAGGCCGGCCACACCAGCGTAGCGGCGCGCGTTCCGGACGGCGAACTCGAGCGTCAGGCAGGCGCCCTGCGAGAACCCGAGCAGGAAGACGCGCTCGGGCGGGATGCCCGCGGTCCCCAGGTGGGCCAGCAGGCTGGCGACCACACCCAGCGCGGACGACAGCCAGGGCTCGTTGCTCTCGATCGGCGCCCGGAACGAGTTCGGGTACCACGTGCCCCCGGCGGCCTGGGGGGCCACGAACGCCCAGCCCGGCGCCTGGATCTCGGGCACCAGCGTGAGGATGTCCCGGGCACTGGCACCTCGTCCGTGCAGCAGCACCATCGCGGCGGTGGCGTGCTCCGGCGCCTCGCCCGTGGCCAGCACGGGCTGGCCCGCGTGTGGGTCGGTTGCCGCCATCGCGGCCACCATAGCACCGGGTGATTGCACATGCAACCAGGTGCTCGTAGTATCCTCCCGACGTGGCTGGAGGGATCGCCAGGGACCCGAGGCTGGGAGCCTGGCGCGCCTTCGTCGAGGCGCACACGGCCGTGATGGACGTCCTGGAACGCGAGCTGACCGAGCGCCGGGGCATCTCGCTGACGTGGTACGATGCTTTGCTGCAGCTCAGCGAGGCGCCGGGCAACCGGATGCGGATGAGCGAGCTGGCCGATTCGATCGTCATCAGCCGCAGCGGGTTCAGCAGGGCAGCCAGGCGCATGGAGGAGGCCGGCCTGATCGCCCGCGAGCCGTCGCCGGAGGACGGCCGGGGCGCGTACGTGGTGCTGACCGAGCAGGGGCGGCGGACGTTCCGGCGGGCGGCCGCGGTGCACCTGCGCGGCGTCGAGTACCACTTCCTGCGCTTCTTCGACGAGGGCGAGGCCGAGATCGTGGAGCGCGTGCTGCGCCGGGTCCGCCCACCGCGGCGGACGGCCGCGCGCTACCAGTCGCTGCCGCCGCCGTCGTCCGAGCCGCCGTCCCAGTCGCTCGAAGAGTCGTCCTGCTGATCGGAGCCGCCGTCGTCGTCCTGCTGCCGGTAGCGGTCTTCATCGCGGTCGCGGTCGTCGTAGTCGAAGCCCTGCTGCTGGTAGCGGTCGCCGCCGAAGAGCTCCTCGCCCAGGCCGGTGACCGCGTCCGCCACCAGGATGCCGCCGCCGACGCCCAGCGCGATCTTGCCGGCGCCCGCGAGGAAGCCGCCCATCCCGCCGCCCTGTCGTTGGGGCGCGTACTGGTAGGGCTGCTGCGGGTACGGCTGGTAGGCCTGCCCGGAGGGCGGTGCTGACGGCGGCAGGAACGAGCCGCCTCCCCCGCCGCCGGCCAGGCGGGCCTCCGCCTGCTGGAGCGCCCGCTCCTGCACGAGCAGCGTCTGCGCCATGTAGTAGGCGGCGCCGGGGAGCGCCTGGAACCGCTGCTGGATCAGCGCCTCGGCCGCCGGGTCGCGGGGACCGGCCTGGGGCGCCGACTGCGCCAGCCGCTGGAAGAGGGACTCGATCAGCTGCTGCTCTCGCGGGGTCATGCTCCAACGTCCTCCGTGCTAAGCCGTCAGCCGGACGATCGTCACGCCGTCGCCGCCCTCCCGCTGGGGGGCCGGCTCGGACGACTGGACCAGCGGGTGCCGCGCCAGGTGCTCGCGGACGGCCGCCCGCAGCGCGCCGGTGCCCTTCCCGTGCAGGATGCGCACCGAGCTCACGCCCGACATGACCGCGTCGTTCAGGTAGGTCTCCAGCTCCTCGAGCGCGTCCTCGACGCGCCAGCCGCGCATGTCGAGCTGCTGCGCGACCGCGCCCCGGTCCGGCGGCCGCAGCACGACGATCGACCGGCCGTGGTCCTCGGACTCCCGCCGGCGCGCGCGGCGCAGGTCGTCCACCCGCGCCCGGACGCGCATCGATCCCATCTGCACCTCGCCCTCGCTGCCGTCCGCGGAGAGGTCGAGCAGCTCGCCGACCTGGCCCAGGCTCAGCACCTCGACGGCGTCGCCGATCCGCGGCGGCCCGTCCAGGCTCTCGTCCGCCGGCTCGGCGGCCGGCCGGCGGCGCGTGGACCGCGACGGGGCGGGCAGGCGGTCCTCCATGCGCCGGGTGCGCTTGCGGAGCTCGTCGAGCCCCTCGCGGGTGAGATCGGGCTGACGCGCCTGCGCACGCACGCGCGCGAGCTCGGCCACCACCGCGTCCAGCTCGTGCCGGGCCTGGGTCCGCGCCTCGTCCAGCACCCGGACCCGCTCCTCGTCCAGCCGGACGCGGTCGGCGTCCAGCTCCCGCTGCCGCTGCACGACCTCGGCCCGCTCCTGCTCGAGCTGCTGGCGCTCGTCCACGGCCGCGTCGCGCTCCTGCTCCAGGTCGCGCAGCAGTCCCTCCATGCGCACGCCCGCGGTGCCCAGGTGGCGGCGGGCGCCGCGCACGATCCGGGGGTCGAGCCCGAGCCGGGCGGCGATCGCGAGCGCGTTGCTGCGGCCCGGAAGGCCGATCTCGAGCTCGTACGTCGGCGACAGCGTCTCCAGGTCGAACGCCACGGACGCGTTGACCACGCCCTTCTGCTCGTGCGCGAACGCCTTCAGCTCGGAGTAGTGCGTGGTCGCGATCGTGGGCACGTGCCGGTCGAGCAGGTACGTCAGGATCGATCGGGCCAGCGCCGAGCCCTCGTCCGGGTCCGTGCCGGCGCCCAGCTCGTCGAACAGCACCAGCGCCGGCGGCGGGCCATCCGGCGAACTCCGGCGGAGGGCCGAGATCGCGCGCAGCACCTCGACGATCCGGGTCACGTGCGAGGAGAACGTGCTGAGGCTCTGCTCGATGCTCTGCTCGTCGCCGATGTCGGCGAACACCTCGTCGAACACCGCCAGCTCGGAGCCGTCCTGCGCCGGCACGTGCAGGCCGGACTGAGCCATCAGGGTCAGCAGCCCGACGGTCTTCAGGGCCACCGTCTTGCCGCCGGTGTTGGGCCCGGTCACGACGATCATGAACCACTCGGTGCCCAGCTCCACGTCGATCGGGACCACCCGCCCGGTCAGCAGCGGGTGGCGGGCCCGCCGGAGCAGGATGCGGCCGTCCCTGTTCATTGACGGCTCGATGGCGCGCTGGAGGCGCGCGTAGCGGGCCTTGGCCAGCTGGAGGTCGAACTCGCCCAGCGCCTCGATCGCGCGGCCGATCGCCTCGGCCTCCACCCCGATCTCGGTCGAGACCTCGCGGAGGATGCGCTCGATCTCCTCCTGCTCCTGGGCCTGGACCTCGCGCAGCGCGTTGTTCAGCTCGACGACGACCAGCGGCTCGATGAACAGCGTCGCGCCGCTGGCCGACTGATCGTGGACGATGCCGCGGACCCGGCCCCGGAAGTCGGCCTTGACCGGCACGACGTAGCGGTCGGCGCGGGTGGTCACGATCGGCTCCTGGAGCACGTGGCCGAACTCGCCGACCAGCGTGCGGAGCCGCTGCTGGAGGCGCTGGGTCGCCGCCCGCACCTCGCCGCGCAGCCGCCGCAGGCGCGTGCTGGCCGTGTCCAGCACCTCGCCCTCGTCGTTGATGATCTCCTCGATCCTGCGCACGAGCTGAGGGTGGACGGGCATCGCCTCGCCCAGCGCCGTCATCTGCGGATACGTGTCCCCGGACAGGTCGCCGAGCAGCCGGCCCACCGAGCGGGCGCTGCGCAGCGTGTTCAGGACCAGGACCAGGTCGGCCGCGGTCAGGTCGCCGCCGCGGGACGCGCGCAGCAGCTGCGTCCGCACGTCCTGGGCGCCGGCCAGGCCGGCCCGCGGCTGCTCGTCGATCAGGCGCACCGCCTCCGACGTGAAGGCCAGGCGCTGCCTCGCCTCGTCGAGGTCCGCTGTGGGCGCGAGCGCGAGGATGCGCTCCCTGCCGACCGAGAAGCCGGCCTCGCCGGCCACCTTGGCCAGCACCTTCGGGAACTCCAGCGTCTGGAGGCTCTTCTCGTGCATGTCGTGATGCCGGCGCGCAGGCGGAAGCCGCTGGGTCGGCCGGCGCACACGACGGTATCACGCCCGGGGCCGGATCAGCCGGTCGACAGCCGTCATCATTCTTCGTCGAGCGGATGATCTACAGGAGCCCGTATCCAGACGTTCCGGTGCCCCCGGTGAGCCTGCCCCAGCTGGTCCTCGAGCGGGCGCGGGAGCGAGGGACGCACCCGGCGCTGATCGACGGCCTGACTGGCACCGTGACCACGTACGCGGAGCTGGCGGACGCGGTGGACGGGCTCGCCGCGGGCCTCCACGGGCTCGGATTCCGGCCGGGCGAGGTGGCCGCGATCTGCGCGCCCAACCGCGTCGAGTTTCCCCTGGCCCTGCTCGCCGTGACCCGATTGGGCGGCGCGGTGACCACGATCAACCCGGCGTTCACGCCGGCCGAGATGGCGCGGCAGCTGGCCGACTCGGGCGCCGTGCTCGCGTTCACGTCTCCAGAGCTGGCGGACCGCGTCCGCGAGGCGGGCGGCGGACGGCTGCGCGACGTGCTGTGCTTCGGCGACGCGGCGTTCGCCGCGCTGACCCGGACGCCGGGCGCGCCGCCCGCGGTGGCGATCGACGCCGCCTCGGACGTGGCCGTCCTGCCCTACTCCAGCGGCACGACCGGCACGCCCAAGGGCGTGATGCTGACGCACCGCAACCTGGTCGCGGTGCTGCTGGCGATGCACCCGGTGGAGGGGACGTCGGACCGGGACGTCACGATCGCGGTCCTGCCCTTCTTCCATATCTATGGGCTGGCGATCATCCTGAGCCTGGGGCTGTACCGGGGCGCCACGCTGGTGGTGCTGCCGCGGTTCGAGATGGAGCAGTTCCTGGCGACGGTGGAGCGCTGGCGAGCGACCCGGCTGCCGCTGGTCCCGCCGCTCGTGCTGCGTCTGGCGCGCGAGCCGGTGGTGGACCGGTTCGACCTGAGCAGCGTCCGGGTGGCGATCTCCGGCGCGGCGCCGCTGGCGGCCGAGCTGGCCCGGGAGCTGGCGGCGCGGCTCGGCTGCATCGTCAAGCAGGGCTACGGGCTGACCGAGCTGGCGCCGGGCAGCCACATGCAGCCGGAGGACGGGGGGATGCCCACGCCCGGCTCCGTGGGCGTCCTGCACGCGAACACGGAATGCCGGCTGGTGGACCCGGTGACGCTGCGGGACGTCGGCGCCGGCGAGCGCGGGGAGATCTGGGTGCGGGGGCCGCAGGTCATGAAGGGCTACCTGAACCGGCCCGAGGCGACCGCGGAGATGATCTCGCCGGACGGATGGCTGCGGACCGGCGACGTCGGCACCATCGACGGGGATGGCCAGCTGTTCGTGGTGGACCGGCTGAAGGAGCTGATCAAGTACAAGGGGTTCCAGGTGGCGCCGGCCGAGCTGGAGGCGGTGCTGCTGACCCACCCGGGCGTGGCCGACGTGGCGGTGGTCCCGAAGCCGGACGAGGACGCGGGCGAGATCCCGAAGGCGTTCGTCGTGGCGCGGCCGGACGCCGGCGCCACGGCCGAGGCACTGATGGCGCACGTGGCGGAGCGGGTGGCGCCGTACAAGCGCGTGCGCGAGGTGGAGTTCGTGGCCGAGATCCCGAAGTCGCCGTCGGGCAAGATCCTGCGCCGGGTGCTGGTGGACCGCGAGCGGGCGCGGGCGGCCGGGGGCGCCTGACGCATGCCGTCACGCCGCATCCGGCTGGCGCTGTCCGTCGAGGGCAGCATCTTCCCCCTGGACCAGCAGCACCGCCTGATCGAGCTGGGCCGCGTGGCCGACGAGGCCGGCGTCGACGACCTGACCGTGCCCGAGCACGTGCTGATGGGCAGCAACGCGAGCGAGCAGGACCCCTGGAGCACGTGGGAGCCGCGGCAGCTCGAGCTGCCGTGGCCGGAGCCGCTGCTGACGCTCGCGGCCATGGCCGGGGTGACCCGGCGCCTGCGGCTCGTCTCCGGCGTGGTGATCGCGCCGCTGCGCCCGGCCGGGCTGCTGGCCAAGATGGCCGCCACCCTGCACGCGCTGTCCCGGGGCCGGTTCGTGATGGGCGTCTCGCCGAGCTGGCACCGCGACGAGTACGACGCGCTGGGCGTGTCGTTCGCGGACCGGGGCCAGGTGATGGAGGACGCGATCGGCGCCTGCCGGGCACTGTGGAGCGAGGCTCCGGCCAGCTTCCGGTCGCGGACAGTGCGGTTCGAGGGCA
>Ga0066661_10000690_pt1 | contig 12297 bp, 14 predicted proteins | sample GraSoiAngelo_110_FD_66454 | JGI IMG/M metagenome (GOLD analysis project Ga0066661, IMG submission 66454) | Grasslands soil microbial communities from the Angelo Coastal Reserve, California, USA - 14_0903_12_30cm | ecosystem: Environmental > Terrestrial > Soil > Grasslands | place: USA... | reverse complement strand
GATCACGCTCCGCGCTCATCACGATCAAGGTCACTTTAGCTGGCGGACAGGATCAGGAACGCCTCGTAGTACGGAAGCCAGCAGCACCGCTGTGGTGGGCGCCGCACGCCGCCCCGCCCGACCTCGTCGGCCGATTCACGTGGCGGGCCGCCGCCCCCAGCCGTCCGTCCCGCTCGACCAGCAGGCCGTCGCGATCGACGCGCAGCACGCGGCCCTCGACCTGGTCGGCGCTGCGCAGGCTTACCGTGGCTTGCGGGCCGTGATCACGCTCGTCGCGACCCAGGGGCCGCCGTACCAGAAGCGCCAGCCGAGGTCCCGGACCTGGATGTCGTCCATCGAGCGCTCCTTCAGGTGATCGGCATACGCGTCCGCGACGTAGTGGATGTCGGCGATCACGAGTCGGCCGTCGGGCCGGAGGACTCGGATCGCTTCGTCGAGCGCCTGCAGGCGGCCGCCGGCCTCATGGATGTTGTGGATCGCGAGGCTACTCAGGACAACATCCGTGGAGGCGTCCGCGAAGGGCATCGCCCTCACGTCGCCGGTGTGGAGCTCAACGCGACCCTCCACACCCTCCAACTTGGCGTTGCGGCGGGTCACCTCCGGATCGTTGCCAGACTGCTCGGCGGTCCGCCACAGGTCGATCCCGATCGCCCTGCCGTTCGGGAGCAGCTGCGCGGCCATGAGCAGAACAGCACCCCGACCGCAGCCCATGTCGAGCACGGTCTCGCTCCCGCGCAGGTTCAGATCGCTCAGCAGTTCCTCCCAGACGGCGAACTTGCCCCTGGTGGTGGTGTGGAGGTAGTTGGCGGCACTGCCCATGAGCAGGATCCCGAAGAGGCCCGCCGGCCACGCTAGAGCGGCCCAGCGCCCGGGCCGCCGACGGGCCAATGCCGCGCCGGCGAGGCAAACTGCGCCGAAACCGGCGTTCAGCGCCGGCCAGCGTGGCTCGTCGATGCCGTAGTTGCCACGGCGGCTGATCCGTGCCATCGAAGTCCCCGCCATTGTCCTCATTTCCGCCTTACCGGCGCGTTCGTGCGAGCGAGGAGAGCCCAGCCTGCCCCTCACGAACGGCGCCCACGCCTCGGATACGGCGGCTGCCGAGTAGCAGCGTGACCCACCGCGCGCCCAGCCCGCTGGACGCCGCCTCCCAGCTCGGCGTCCGCCCGGTCCAGCTGGCGCAGGCAGCCGGTTAGCCGGAAGTTCCTGACGGCCGGCGAGTTCGGCTGAACTCGAAGGAGGCGTGCAGGTTCTGGCTACAAGCCGGGTTGCAGGCCGAGGAGGGCGAGTGCGCGCTGCTGCAACGGAGTGGGCTCGGCGACCTTCTCGAAGCTGGCGTCGCCGCCCTGGAGGCAGAGGCGGTTCTTGGTCAAGGTCGCGAGTTCGTTGAGCAGGGTCTTGAAGCTGGCGGGACACGAAGATCGTCGACCGACCACGTCTTCATCTCGTTCCGGTCCTTCCGGCGCGAGTAGTTGAACGCACCCCTCGGAGCCTGTCGGCTGGAGGATCGAGGGGTGGTCGTGCTCCAACGTGGTGGCGCGCCGGACCCCGACGAGAGGTCCAGCTGGGCGAGCTGCTGCGCCGCGACCAGCAGCAACTGCGCGACGCGCTCGCCGAGCCCGACGTTGCATTCATCGTGACGCCGGTTGAGGCCGAGGCGGACTTCGTCCGCGACCACGATGGGATCGTGAAGCCGGCCAGCGGAGGTGGAGCGTCGGCGGGCGTGGATGCGGCGCGAGTTCGGGGTGGACGTGGTGTAGGCGTGACGCTGCCTGCGGGCTCGCCGAAGCAGCACTACGCGCCTGTAGGCGCGACTACAGGGTCACTCGCCATGCACGAATCGCGGCTGGCGTGATCGGCAGACCTACGCGAAGAACTCGTCTTGAGCGTAAGGGTCCTCGTTGACGACCCACGACTCGGTGACCTTGCCGTTGCTCAGGTGGAACACGTGCGTGTAGTTACCCTCCAGATGCTGGCCCCGGCGGTCGCCGCTCGCGCGTGCCAGTACGACCACGTGATCGTCGCTCGCCAGCACGTCATGGATCTCCACCCGGAAGGTGCCGTCGGTCTCCGCCGCCAGCCGGCCGAACTGCCCCAGGGTGGCGTCGATGCCCTCCCTGGTACCTGATACCCAGTTGCGCCCGTTGGTGTGCCACCTGACGTCCGGCGCGAAGAGGTCGCGTAGCGCCGCCAGGTCCCCACCCTGGAAGGCGGCGTAGCCGCGGCGGACGATGTCGGCGTTCTCGGTTGCAGTCATGCCAGTCAACTTAGTTGCTCAGATGTTCAGTTGAATAGTCTTGATCTGCAACTTCGGTTCGCCTGCCACGGCTCGCCGCCGCCCGGCATGCTTCCCTCCACCCGCCGAAGTGCCGCGTGAGCGTCCGCGCCGACGGCCGCCGGCCGGCGCCATCCCACTCCGCCGCGGTCGGCCATCGCCCGAGCTCGCCGCGAGCACCCCGGAGCGCGGCGAGCATCGCCTGAGCGCGGTCGTCGAGGATGGCGTCCCAGGACACGTCCACATGCCCCGGCCGGACGCCGATCGTTTCGGCGAGCAGCTCGCGCCAGCCCCAGCGTCGCTCGATCGTCTTCGCGCACGGCCGCGACGCCGTCGCCAGCTCCCACTCGCGCCAGCGCGGCAGGCGCCCATGCTCGGCATGGAACGCGCGAACAGCGGCGAGGGCCTGGTCGTGGTACTCGCGCGAGAGGGGTGGGTGAGACCCGGCGGTGGCGTCAGCGAGGCGCGGGACTCAGCTCAGATCAGGCGCGGTTGCGCATCGACCGGCCGGGAACTGTTGGCGCGCGCTCGGTGTACTAGCGACATGGGCTGGAGACCATCCCGGCTCGCCACGGGGGCGACGATCGTGGTGCTGCTGCTGGTGACGACATCGTGCAGCGCCGTCCGCTCGCCCGCCTCGCCGTCGAGTGCCTCGACCAGCCCTGGCCCCGCCGCGACGGGTACATCGGCGATTGGGGGCTGCTCCGGCACCGCGATATCAACCGCGGAACCGCCTGCCTGGGCTCAGGGTGGCTTCTCCATCGCTGACGGTAGCCCGTGGGTGCCGTGGGCGCTGGGAGAGCCAGGCGATGCGATCGCCTACCTCTTCGCCGGGGAGCTCGTGGCCGATGGCCAACGGCGCAACGGGACCAGCAACAAGATCCTGTGGGTGGTTCGGGACGGTGCCGCCCGGCCCCACGTGGAGGGACATCCGCTCGGCCGGTCGCAACCAGTGGTGTCGTTCGACGGCGGACCCAGCATCGTGGATGTCCCCGCGGCCGGCTGTTGGACCTTCCAGGTCTCCTGGGGGTCCCATCCGACCAGCAGGAGCGTCATCAACCTGGAGGTGCTGCCGGCGGGATCGCTTCCCTCACCCCCCGGCGTGGCCGCAGCCGGTTAGGTTAGCCGCGATCTTCCCCCGCCAGCTCTGCCAGGGCGCGCCTGGTCGCGACGGTGTCGGGGTGATCGGGGCCGAGGACGCGCTCGAAGAGGGGGCGGGCGGCATCCAGCTCGCCCTGATCCCAATGCATGAGCGCCAAGTCGCCGAGGCTGATGGCAGTGTGGGGGTGGTCGGAGCCCAAGACCCTTTCCCGGATGGCCACGGCGCGCTCGAAGAGGGGCCTGGCGGCCTGTAGCTCGCCCTGAGCGCGAAGCAAGCGGGCCAGACCGTGGAGTCTGAATGCCAAGTCGAGGTGGTCGGGCCCCACCACCCGCTCCCAGATGGCCAGGGCGCGCTCGGCGTCGGCGCCAACTCGACGAGCGCCTGGTAGACCGCGAGCTCGAGGGCGGCCGGCGTGCTGACGCGGACGCTGACCAACCCGGAGCCCGCAGCCGGCGCCGGAACGCGTCCTGTCGGGCCCGGCGCTCAGGCGGCTCGTCGGTGGTCGGCAGTTGCCGGAATCCTCGCTAATGAGGAAGATGAGGCATGGCTGGCCAAGATCGCCGGCCGCCTTGAACTCCAGCTCCGTGTACGAGAGGTCGGGCCGATCGCGCACCGGCGACCCATACTGCAGCCCGATGATGCCCACGTACAAGTCGGACTGCGCCACCATGTCCACGCACACGGCGGCCGGCGAGGAGTCGCGCGCCGCGAAATAGGCCATGTCGGTCACGGCGTGGCGCGCGCGGAGGACCGCCTCGACCGCGGCCGCCACGAACGACCCCGGCTCGTCAGGCTTGCCGAGGTCGGAGGTGTGGCTCAGGAAGACTCGCAGCGGCGTGGCGCCGGTGATGCCGCCCGTTCCCGCGGTGCCGATTGCGCCCATGCTGCCTCCGTTCCCACGTGCTGCTGCGGGGTTCAGGATAGCCGGGCGGAACGGCGGCCGCGGTGGCCGGTACGGGTCGCGTAGCGCAGGGTCCGCCCGCTGGTATATCTCCCGGTATGAATTCCGCGCGATCCCGGCGTGGTGTCGCGGGCGGCGAAGTAGGCCATGTCATCGACCACGACGAGTGAGCCGGTCACGTTCTTACGAAGGAGTCCCCATGTCACGCGTCCGCGTCCACAACTTCTCGATCTCGCTCGACGGATACGGCACCGGCGACGGTCAGAGCCTCGAAGCGCCCTTCGGACACGCCGGTGTGCGGCTCCACGAGTGGTTCTTTGCGACGAGAACCTTTCGCGAAATGCAGGGCGAACCGGGTGGAAGTGTCGGAGTCGATGACGCCTTCGCCAGCCAATGGGCGTCCGGCGTCGGCGCCGAGATCATGGGACGGAACAAGTTCGGACCCCAGCGTGGTCCGTGGGTCGATGAGGAGTGGCGGGGTTGGTGGGGTGACGATCCGCCCTTCCATACCCCGGTGTTCGTGCTCACCCATCACCCTCGTCCCTCGATCGAGATGGCCGGCAGCACCACGTTCCACTTCATCGACGCAACCCCCGACGCAGCCCTTGAGGCGGCTCGGGAGGCAGCCAGTGGCCTTGACGTCCGCATCGGCGGAGGACCCTCGACAATCCGGCAGTTCCTCGCCGCGGACCTCATCGACCACCTGCATGTCGTCGTCGTGCCGGTCCTCCTTGGACGCGGAGAACGGCTCTGGGACGGGTTCACGGAGCTCGAAGCGCGCTTCCATGTGGAGTCGGTCAGCTCCCCGAGCGGCGTCACGCATGTGACGTTCGCCCGTCGCGCAGCGTCGCCATATCCCGGCTCCGAAACGGCTGATTGAGGTAGGACAACGCGTCTCCTCGGGATCCTGTTCAAGCACCACCTGGTCGGCCACGCCTGCCTCGTGCCGGCCCATGACATCGACCGAATCACGGAGCGGGCGGTGTACCTCTCCGTCGACGCGGCGGCGGAGAGCACCCCCTCGGGCACACCTCCTACGGCCTGTCTCGCGCCTCCGCCAGCCAGTCCACCCAGCGCCTCGACCCTGCTCCTGTCCAGATCGCCTCCGAGTTCGCCGCCGCCTAACCTGGTAGCGTCGGCGGCCTCAAGCACGCAGTGGCCGACCTGTCGAGGAGAGATTGATCGACGTCGTCGGCGTGTACCTCAACCCACCGAAGCGGGCGGTGGTGCTCTGCGTTGACGAGAAGAGCCAGATCCAGGCCCTGGATCGCACGCAGCCCAGCCTGCCGCTCAAGCCAGGGCGTGCCGGAACAATGACGCACGACTACAAACGTCATGGAACAACCACTCTGTTCGCGGCGCTCGAAGTGCTGACCGGGAGGGTGATCGCGGAGTGCCTACCCCGACACCGCAACGGTGAGTTCCTAGCCTTCCTGCGCAGGATCGACCGCGAAGTGCCGAAAGGGCTTGGTACCCACCTCATTCTCGACATCTACGGCTCCCACAGCTGACACAGCACTCGCCTCGACCCACGCCGACACTCCGCCCGTGCCTCGAAGCAGCGGCTCAGCCCTCACCCAGTCACCTGCGACGGCCTTTCGGGATACCACGAGAGGTCCTCCCGTCGCGACCACCACGCCTCAGCAGCGGCCAGCGCGCGCTCAGCTTCGGGCACACCCCCGATGAAGCCGGCGGTCGCCACCCAGTGCAGCGGTATCCACGTGAGCGCAGTCGGGAGGAGCCGAGTCTCGTCAGCCGTCAGCGGCTCCGGTGCGGTTCGATCGTATGCCTCGAGCAGTACGGGACGGTCGAGCTCAGCCCCGCTCTCGACGGCCCAGTACAGGCTGCCGGCGACGTCGTAGATACGCTCCCGAACGCGAACAAAGTCCAGGTCCAGGTTGGCCCACGACCCGTTCTCAAGCGCCACCGCATTGCCCAGCTTGTAGTCACCGTGGATCGGTGCGCGCGGAAGCTCAACTCCCTTGCGAGCAGCGGCCAGTTGATCGAGAAGATGGCCGGCACGGGTCACTACAGCATCAGCCGCTGTGCCCAGGCGGCGACGGGTGAAGCCGAGCCAATATCGCAGCTGACGGACGGTCCTGTGGTCGTCGAGCGGCTCGGGAGGCCCAGGCTCCCACGCCGCCCGAAGCCCCGCGTGCAGTCGCCCGAGCTCCTCGAACAGCCGCACGTACGATTCCTGGCTCGCGGCCGGCTGTATGTGCGGGACGAAATCCTCGAGCTCGGCCCACCGATCGCCGACCCGGACGACGTCGTGACCGAGCATCGCGATCGGCCGCGCCACGTGGACTCCAGCACGCAGCAGCCGTTCGCGCAGGCGACGCAGCCCGGCCACGCGTCGGCGTGTGGGCCATGGTCGGTGCACGCGCAGCACCGTCGGCGGGACGGTGTCGATGCGAACGTTGAGATTGAACCCGCCGCCGATGTCGGCCCACTCGGCCTCGACCGCGAGCCGGTCGATCAGCGCCGCGACAGCCGGGTCATCCGTGCTGGCGCGCGGCCCGAACCAGCGGGGTGGTGGAGGTGATTGTGTCAATGGCCTCCACTGACGCTACCACGTTTCCAGTTACTTGCTGACACTACGCTAGCAAGTCAGTCACGGTCAAGAGGCGGGATGTCGAGTCCATCATGGCGTGCGTGCCACTTCTTCTCTTGCGCCCTTGCCGAAGCTGAACGCAATGATGTAGCCTCGATCGTGGCGAGCACGCCTGATAGCGGTCTCACAGTTGTCTACAACGTTGCGACCTATCCTCTGGCTCTGCTTGATCTGAGCAGGATGCTTCAGGACGAATGTCCAGCCATCGATTCCCATATCGCCGGACCTACGATTCGCTTGGATGCCGTTGATCCGATCAATGATCCAGTTCTGGAATTCGAACGGCTTCAATCTCAATGGCTCCGTCTCGGTCGTCGGTCGGTCGCCCATCATCGAGCCGTGAGCTTCGCCGATGACCCGGCGACCCGTGCGTACTACGACCGGCGGGCACCGGAGTACGGCGATTGGTGGAACGGCAACGGACTCTGTGCGCGGCCAGAGCGCCCAGGCTGGCGGGAGGAGACGGAGCGAATCGTGGCGCTCGTCGGCTCTCTGCCTGCGGGATGGACGCTCGACGTCGCCTGCGGTACGCGATTCCTCACCCGCCACCTGCGCGGTGCGGTAGTGGTCATCGACTCGGCGCTCCGCCCGGATGTCCAGCCGGAAGAGTGGCAGGAGCGCATCCTCCGCGATGGTTCGCGGCACCAGGTGTTCAAGCGCTACCTGGCGGCCGAGCAGCTCGCACGAGAAATCGGCGGGCGGGCACTGTTCGCAGGCACCTGGTTCGTGGCCGCCGCCCGCGACGACTGGTCGCGACCTGCACGATCGTAAGCAAACCGCTCCGCCTATGGCGTGGCAGCCGGGCGGCGACCCGCCACCGTCCACCTACACCAGCCTGCAACCCCACACCTCCGCCAGCCGCGCCCGCACCTCCTCCAGCTCCTCGGCCGTGGCCCCCAGCCACCGGTCCCGCACGTCGCTGTACCGCGGCTCGCACGGCCTCTCCACGGTGCTCTCGGTCTTCTGCACGAGCGCCAGCAGCACCAGGGAGTAGATCAGCCCGACCTGGTGGTCGTTCAGCGCCACGTGCGGGATCGGCCGGAGCGAGCCCGGGTCGTGCTCCCACTCCTCCAACTCCCGCAGGACGGAGACCAGCTCGCGCGCCCGCTCCACGATCCGGGCAGCGTCGCCGCCCTCGGTGATGGCCTCGCCGAGCTCGCGGGCCCGGTGCCACAGCTGCGCCCGGCGGCTGGGCTGAGGCACGGTCGCGTCGGCGGCCTGGGACCGGCGCGGGTTCTCCACAGGTTGTGCGTACATCTGTTCGTATTTTGTCGCATACGCTTGACCTTGTGGACGACACAAGGACGCAGCGCCCACTTGGCCGCGAGGAGTTCGGCCAGCTGCAGCGCGGCGATCGGCTCCGCGACCGCGGCGGGCGGGAGTGGACGCGACCCGGCCGGGCCTGGTAGTCGTCCGCCAGCCGCAGCCCTCACCCGACGTTCAGGTGGGATAGAGCGTCCGGCGGTAGCCGGCCCTTCTCCAGCCAGCGAGCTGCACGAGGGTCTCGACGAATGCGAGCTCGCCTCCGGCTATGGCCGAGATACGGGCACCTATTCCTGAACGCGGTCGATCAGTTAATCTGAACGACGTGTTCCTGAACATCGTCGTTCAGATAGTGCCACCGCGTGGTTGAGCGCGCGCCCCGCCGCGGGCGTCCGCGGGACCCCGGCGTGGACGAGGCGGTGCTGACCGCGGCCGTCGAGCTGCTGGCCGAGGCCGGCTTCGCGCGGCTGACGATGGACCACGTCGCGGCGCGCGCCGGGGTGGGTAAGGCCAGCCTGTACCTGCGCTGGCCGAACAAGGTGGCCCTCGTGGCGGAGGCGATCCAGCACCGCTCCGGCGTCGTGCCCGACGTGCCCGACACCGGGAGCCTGCCCGGCGACATGCGCACGTTCCTCCGGGCCCTGCTGCGGACGTTCGGCACGGCGTCGCAGGCGATGGCTGCGGTCATGGGCGAGGTCGGGAGCCACCCCGAGCTGCGCAAGGCCTGGCGCCAGGGCCTCGCGGCCGCCCTGACCGACTGCGTGCGCGAGATCGTCGAGCGCGCCCTGGCCCGCGGCGAGCTGCCCGCCACCAGCGACGTGGAGCTGCTCTCGATGCTGCCCATCACCCTCGTGCAGCACTGGCGGCTGGAGCACGGACAGGCGCCGGACGACGCGACCGTCGAGCGGATCGTCAGCCAGTTCTACACGCCGTACTGAAGGAGTCGCCATGTTCGCCGCCATCGCCAGTTTCGACATCCGGTTCCGCTGGCTGATCGTCGCCGTGTGGCTGGTTGGCGTGGTCGCCGGGGTCCGGCTGCTCCCCAGCCTGACGGCGGTCACCCACGCCAACAACGGCTCGTTCAACTCCTCGTCCAGTCCGAGCGTGCGGGCGAGCCAGCTCGCGGCGCCGTTCCAAATCGCCGACCCGAATCAGACGGCGACTATCGTCGCCTCCCGGGCGGCCGGGCCGCTCACCGACGCCGACGCCGACGCCATGATCCAGGTGGAGCAGGCCGTACGGCAGCTGCCCGGGGTGGCCTCGGTGAAGGATGGCGGGACATCGCCGGACGGCCGCGCCGCCCGGGCTGTCGTGACCGTGCCCGGGTCCGTATCGTCCAACAACAGCGCTGCCGACGACGTCGTCCACCGCATCCGGGCCGCCATGGCGCCCGCCGGCGCGCCCGCTGGCCTGGACCTCCACCTGGCCGGGCCGCTGGCCGTGGAGGTGGACGGTCGGGCCACGGAGTCGGGCGGCATCACCCGTTTCACCCTCCTGTTCGTGACCGTGGTGCTGTTCATCGTCTACCGCGCCGCGCTCGCCCCCCTGGTCACGCTCATCCCGGCCGCGCTGGCGGTGGTGATCTCGGGTCCGCTCGTCGCTGAGATCATGGGCCGGGCCGGCATCCCCGTCCCGCCATCGACCCAGCCGCTGCTCATCGTGCTGCTGCTCGGCGCCGGCACCGACTACGGCCTGTTCCTGTGCTTCCGGTTCCGCGAGGAGCTGGCTCGCGGCGGCGAGACGCGCGAAGCGCTCGTGACGGCGGTCGCCCGGGTAGGCCGGGCGCTCACCTTCTCCGGCCTGATCGTTGCCGCGGCCCTGCTCACCATGCTGCTGGCGCCGTCCGGCATCTTCCAGGGCATCGGCCCCTCGCTGGCGATCGGCATCGCCGTCATGCTGGCCGCCGCGCTCACCCTGATGCCGGCCCTGCTCGCCATCTTCGGGCGGGCGGTGTTCTGGCCGTCGCGGCCGCTGTGGGGCGCGCGGCGGGCGGTGCTGTGGGGCCGGGTCGCCGAGCACGTCGTGCGCCGCCCCGTCGTGATGCTGGCGGCCGGCGTCGTCCTGTTCGGCGTCCTCGCGGCTGGCTTGATCGGCTTCCGCACGACGAGCGAGCTCGGCAACCCGGCGCCGGACGGCAGCGACTCCGCCGCCGGCACGGCAGTGCTGGCCGCCCACTTCCCGCCGCCCACCCCCACCGATCAGCTGCTGCTCCGGTACGGCGCCCCCGTCACGAATCCGGCCCAGCTCGACCAGGTGCGGGCGCAGCTCGCGAGCGCCCCCGTGTTCCGCAGCGTCACCGGACCGGTGGTCAGCGCCGACGGCCGGACCGTTCTCTACGATGCAGTGCTGCGCGCCGGCCCGGTCGGCAGCACGCCGGCCGCCAACGCGGTGCCGAAGGCCACGGCCGCCCTGGCCGCCGTCGCCCGCGCGACGGAAGCCCGGGCCTACGGCGTCGCCGGGCCGGACGCCTCGCTGAACGACGTCCTCACGTCCTCCAACGCCTCGCTGGCGCTGGTGGTCCCGGCCATCCTCGTGCTCATCCTCGTCCTGCTCGGCCTGATGCTGCGCAGCCTCGTCGCCCCCTGGTACCTGGCGCTGACCGTGGGGCTGTCCTACCTGTCCTCGCTCGGCTTCGCCATGGTCGTGTTCGTCCACCTCGGCGGCGCGGAGGGGGTCGTGTTCATCCTGCCGCTCCTCATGTTCGTGTTCTCGATGGCCCTGGGCGAGGACTACAACGTGCTCGTCATGAGCCGGATCCAGGAGGAGGCCCACGACGCCGCGACCCTGGCCGAGGCGCTCACCCGAGCCATCGGCGTCACCGGCACGACGGTCACCGCGGCCGGGGTCATCCTGGCCGGCGCGTTCGTGGTGCTGGGCCTCGCCGGCGGCAGCAGCCAGACCCAGGAGCTCGGCTTCAGCATCGCCTTCAGCGTGGTGCTGGACACGTTCTTCGTCCGCACCCTCCTCGTGCCCTCCATCGCGATGCTGCTCGGCCGCTGGAACTGGTGGCCAGCGCAGCTGTCACGCCCGGCGCCGCTCTCGCCGGCGTCGATCAGATGATGCAGCGCTCCGACAATCGAGGCGTTGCCGCCAACGAGCGGCTGACCGCGATGGCGGGTGCGGTGCTCCTGGTGGTGTTCGTGGTCGAGCTCGCGACCGTGTCCGATCTCGGCACGCTGCTGTCCGCCCACGTTTTCGTCGGGGTGCTGATGGCCGGCCCGCTGGCCGTCAAGCTGGGCTCCACCGGATGGCGGTTCGTCCGCTACTACACGGGGAATCCAGCCTTCGTACTCCAGGGTCCGCCTCCACTCCCGCTCCGTCTGCTGGCCCCGCTCGTCGTCGCCTCCACCCTGGCCGTCGTCGGCAGCGGGATCGCGCTCGTCTTCACCGGCCCGGCGTCCCCCGGTCCGTTCGTCGCCCTGCACGTCATCAGCTTCCTGGTCTGGATGCCGGCGATCGCGATCCATGTCATCGGCCACTTTCTCGAGGTCCCACGCCTGATCGCGAAGGACTTGAGGCGCGGTGCGCCGGAGCCGGCGCCCGGACGCCGGCTGCGGCCCGGCGTGACCCTCGGCATGTTGGCGGCCGGAGCGATCGCCGCCCTCCTCCTCAGCCCCGCCGCGGCGCCCTGGATCGCGTGGATCGATGCCGGAAGGGCACCCGGCTCCGCGTTCTTCGTGGTCGGCCTGGGCCTCGCGGCCGGGGGCATCCTCGTCGCCCGGCTGTTCAGGTGGTGGTAGATGCCTGGCCCGGCGGGCGCGCTCCTGGAGCCCGCCCCGCACCTCGCGCTCCGGTCGGACGACGGCGTCGAGGCCGGCATCTCGGCGGCGACATCGTCGTGCGCCGCGCCGGCTGGCTGGCGCGGGCGCCTGCGGGAGTCGTGGCCGGGCTGGCTGCAGGAGGTGCCGCTGGGTCGCGGAGCGCAGGCTGCCGTAGCGCGCGACCGCACACTGTAGTGGCCGGGTCAGCCGACTCCGGTGACCCCGCCCGTCTCGTCGTTGCGGTAGCGGCCCTTCGAGGGGCCGTACGACGTTCGCCGCGGCAGCCGCACGAGCCGGGCACCGACGTCCGACCAATCGTGCCGCTGTGTCCCGAGCCGGCCGCCCCAATCGACCAGGATCCCGTCCCTGTCCACGCGCCGGACA
>Ga0066661_10000676_pt1 | contig 12359 bp, 11 predicted proteins | sample GraSoiAngelo_110_FD_66454 | JGI IMG/M metagenome (GOLD analysis project Ga0066661, IMG submission 66454) | Grasslands soil microbial communities from the Angelo Coastal Reserve, California, USA - 14_0903_12_30cm | ecosystem: Environmental > Terrestrial > Soil > Grasslands | place: USA... | reverse complement strand
ATCGGTTACCCGATTGTCGGCGGAGACGCCAGAGATTCTCTGGAAGCCCGGGTGCTCAAGCAAACTGAGGAATTGCACGCCGCGAACAGAAAATTGGAAAACGAAATCAAACGACGCAAAGGACTTGAAGGCGAAATTCTCGAAATCAGCGATCGCGAGCAACAACGGCTCGGACAGGAATTGCACGATGGGATTTGCCAGCATCTCACGGCCGTTGCATTCATGGCGCGCTCGGTCGCGCTCCGGTTAAAGAATCATCGTGTCATTGAAGTCGATGATCTGGAAAAAATCGCCGAGCTGGTGAACGCCGCCGCCGCCGACACGCGCAATGTCTCCCGCGCCTTGCATCGTATCGATGTCGATTCAGCCGGCTTGGTCGGCGCTCTCCAGGACCTGGTTGACCGGGAGATCTGGAAGACCCCCTGCCGGCTGGAGATCAATCGACCGTTTCATATCGATGATGACGCAGCCGCATCCCATCTCTATCGCATTGCGCGCGAAGCCGTGATCAACGCCAACAAACACGCCCAAGCCCGGGAAATTATGGTCGAACTAGGCCGATCAAAAAAAGGAAACTTTTTGAGCATAACCGACGACGGCGTTGGATTTCAGAACAAGCCGAACAAGCCTCAAGGATTGGGCTTTCACATTATGAACTATCGTGCGCGGGCCGCCGGCGGTCACTTGGAAGTGGCATCTCCGAGGCGAGGCGGCACGCGTATTGTTTGCTACTTGCCCGAAACCAAATGAAACGCGTCAGATTCGAGAACAAAAATTCAAAATGCGATCGGCCGGGCGCGAAACGCATTGTGATCGTGGATGATCATCCGCTTTTTCGAAAAGGCCTCGAACAGTTGATCAATTCAAATGACGGCCTGGCCGTTTGCGGAGAGGCCGGCAGCGCCGCCGAAGCGATAGACGTGATCCGCCGAATCACGCCCGACCTGGTGATTGTCGATGTTAGCCTGCCCGGCGCCAATGGCATTGAGTTGATCAAAAACATCCGGGCGGAATTTTCCAAACTACCGATTCTGGTCCTCTCGATGCACGATGAATCGCTTTATGCGTTGCGCTCTCTTCGCGCCGGCGCGCAGGGCTACGTTATGAAACAGGAAGCGCTCGCTAACGTGCTCACCGCGATCCAACAGGTCTTCGACGGGCGTCCTTATCTGAGCGCGGCCATGTCCGCTAAATTGATTGTTAGTTATGCTGAGGCACCCGACAACGGCAAAGCCGCCCCGACCGACAATTTAAGCGACCGCGAGCTGGAGATTTTGGAATTGATCGGCAAGGGACATGAAGTGCGCGAGATCGCGAAAGAACTTCATTTAAGTCCGAAAACAGTCGAAACGCACCGCGCCCATATCAAAGAGAAATTAAATCTCAAGAACGCGCGCCAGGTCACTCGTTTCGCAGTGCAATGGATGGATGCGCGCGGCGCGTAGACTGGGCGGCGCGAAAAATCGGATCGCAAGAATTCGAAGGAACCGAAACCACGGTGCTCTTCGATCCTTAAGAAAGGAGAATTATCAACCATGGCCAAAGTCGTCAAAGTTATCGAACTGCTATCGGAATCGTCGAAGAGCTGGGAGGATGCCGCGCAGAGCGCCGTAAACGAAGCCTCGAAAACGTTGCGTAATATCCGCTCGATCTACATCAAGGAATTCACCGCGGCAGTGGACAACGGCAAAGTCAGTAGCTACCGGATCAACGCCAAAGTCACGTTCGATCTGGAGAGCGAGCGGACTAAACCGCGGCGCTGAGCGCAGAGGATCTTCCCTGTGCTCAATCGCGCTTTGGCTTGAGCAGGGGGAAAAGAATCACGTCGCGGATCGATTCCGCGCCGGTGAGCAACATTGACAATCGATCGATGCCGAGGCCGAAGCCGCCCGCCGGGGGCATCCCATGCTCGAGCGCGAGTAAAAATTCTTCATCGATCTTTTGGGTTTCTTCGCCTGCTTGCTCGAGCAAACGCTGTCGCTGCACATCAGGGTCATTTAGCTCGCTGTAACCGGGTGCAATCTCCACGCCATTGATGATCAGCTCGAAAACATCGACAACTGAATCGTCCTCGTTGTTTTGCTTGGCCAGAGGCACGAGCTCCTTCGGACAATGCGTGACGAAGAGCGGATCGATGGTCTCTTCTTCCACTAACTTCTCGAAGACTTGCTGCGTAACTTCATAATCGGCCATGCGCGGACTGATCTCGACCTGCAATTCCGCGCAACGCTCGCGCCGTTTTTCGCTCGCGTATTCGAACCAGGCCGGGTCGATTTCACGGATCAGATCGCGATAGCGGGCGCGGCGCCAGGGTCGCTTCAGGTTGATTGTGCGGGTGATGTTTCCATCGACATTCCGGTGTTCAATTTGTTGCGAACCGCAAATTTTGTCCGCGAGATGACAAATCAATTCTTCGACCAGGTTCGCCATTTTCTCGAAGTCGGCATAGGCCCAGTACGCCTCCAGCATGGTGAATTCTGGATTGTGCTTTCGGGATATACCTTCGTTCCGGAAATTTCGGTTGATCTCGAAAACTTTGTTGAACCCACCGACGAGCAAACGTTTCAAATAAAGCTCGGGCGCAATGCGCAGATAAAGATCGAGACCGAGCGCTTTGTGGTGCGTGCTGAACGGTTCGGCGGCGGCGCCGCCGGCGATCGTTTGCAGTATCGGCGTCTCCACCTCCCAAAACCCGCGGTCCTCAAAAAAGCGCCGGGCCTCGCGAACAATCGCGATGCGTTTTTCAAAGTTTTCCCGCGAGCGCTCGTTGGTGAGAAGATCGAGATAGCGCTGGCGATAGCGCGCCTCGATGTCCTGCAGCCCGTGCCATTTCTCCGGGAGCGGCCGCAGGGACTTGGCCAGCATTTGGAACGTGCGCACTTTCAACGTCGGCTCACCGGTTTTGGTGAGAAAACACGTTCCCTCGACGCCAATAAAATCGCCGATATCTAGCAAGTGGAAAAGATCAACAAGTTCGGTCCCGACTTCCCTGGCGTGAATGTAAATTTGAATGCGGCCGCTGGCGTCGCGAAGATCGAGAAAATGGCTCTGGCCCATGTCGCGATGTGCGGTGATGCGTCCAGCGGCGTGAACGATTTCGCCTTCTTTAAAGTTCGCGCGGATCTCGGAGATGTCGCCGCCGGTCGCGAAAGCTTTTCCGAAAGGTTCGACGCCCTGGGCACGGAGCGCGTCGAGTTTTTTGCGCCGCAACCCGATCAGCTCATTCTCTTCGTCCATCCTTGGCGAGCGAATGTAAAGCGGCGCGGCAAAATGAACAGCCTGAAAGGTAGCGGCTGCCGTTGAAGCATGATGCGTTAAAGCGTTGAAAATGGTTTGCAAAGAAAAGATCGACAATGAGATACTTGGGTGGATCGAGCAGTCCCTGCTCGATGCTAAAATTTAGCGGCGCAGCCGCGCTTATTAACATCGCCCGCGGAGCGGCCGATCCACCTCAAATGCCTGTCGATTTACCGGAAACAACTTCGAAAATGGAAGGACCGCTGGTCAAGCAATTCTCGGTCTTTCTCCCGAACAAGGTGGGCGCGCTGCTCGAGATCGTGAAGTTATTGAATGCACATGAAACGCATGTGGTGGCGCTCAGCGTTTCGGAATCCACCGACTCAGCCATCGCGCGTATCGTGGTCAGCGATCCCGGGCGCGTCGAGCGACTGTTTCATGAGCACGAAGTTCCCTTCGGCGTTTGCCAAGTGGTGGTGGTGGAAATGCGCGAGGTCGCCACGCAACTGGCTAAACTTTTCGCGGCTCTGCTCATGGCGGAGGTGAACGTGCACTTTACTTATCCATTGCTGACCCGGCCACGCGGGCTGGCCGCGCTCGCCCTGCATGTGGACGATACCGAGTGCGCCTCGTCGGTCCTGACTGGCGAAGGATTCAAGATCCTAAGTCAATCCGACATTTCCCGATAGGGAATTGTCGATCCAACGTTGGTTCGGGTCGGTTGACAATTTTACGAAAACGCGTTTACAGAAGTGTCGTTGGCCTCCATGCGAATCCTTACACTCTCCTCTTTGCTAAAATCCGATAGCAGTTTCAAAATCGGATTGGGCGTCGTCATTTTCTTTGCCGCGGCGGAAATTTTCAGCGTCGGCTATTACTACATTGGCCGAGCGCGCACCGGTAGCGCAGCGGCGCCGCCGAGCATCGCCGCCGTCAGAACTCCGTCCGCGCCCGCGGCGACTCCATCTGCCAGAAAAGGGGAATCTCCCGCGGCTGAAGCTTCACCTGCCGCGCCGTCCTTGTCCGATCGACTTTTGAAGGAAGCTGTCGAACTTCGTGATCGAGGTGACACGGCCAACGCGCTCGCCCGCTTGCAGGAGGCATCAGGACAGGATCCAAAGAATGCCAGGATTCTTGAAGAATTGGCGAAAACTTATGAATCGATGCAAAACATCGATCGTTCGAACGAAACCTGGCGTAAGATCCAGGAAATAGGCCCTTCGGCGGGCGCGTCCTTCGAACTGGCGGATAAGCGGCTGAAAATGGGTGTGCCAACGCCTGGGGTTGCCGAGGCTGGTCCTCCTGGCCTGTCACGACTTAATACCGGTAGTTCGCCCGTCGCGGCGGATACAGGTTGGGGCGGGTCGACTCTTGGAATCACCGAAGCCACCGTCACCGAAACACCCGACCCCGATGCCGACACGAATCTAATGCTTCGAATCGGAATAAGAAAACAATCGAAGACGGTGATTGATCATACCAAGGTGAAGATCCAGGTCTTCTTTTACGACACGATTGACGACAAAGATATCAAGCTGACGGATGCCGACGTCACTTACGAATGGTTGACGCCGAATCACGATTGGGCCGATACCAATCCGGAGATATTGTCGGTAACTTATCTGCGTCCAAAAAATAAAGTGCTCTCATCCGAGGCGGCGTTGGCCGCGGCTGCGGCGTCGGTCAATCCGGGAAAGAAAAGTCGAACGAGCAAACCCGGTTCCAGTGCGGAAAGCGGGCAACGGAAGTATCTTGGCTACATCGTGCGCGTTTATTATCATGACCAGCTGCAAGCTGTGCGGGCCGAGCCGCCCAGGCTGCTGAAACTTTATCCGCCGTCTCCTACTGCTTCGCCGTAATGCAATTGCTCATCGTGCACCACGACGCTGAGATGGGCGGCCAACTGGTGCAAATGGTGCGGGATTACACCGCACACGATTGCGATCTTGTCGGCAGCGACGACGCCGCGATCAACTGGGGCCGGCGCCGCTCGCACTGCGCTCTCCTCTTGACCCAGGTCGAGGATGACGGAATTGACGGCCTGGTTTTGGGCGGTTCACTCAGCGAAATTTTTCCCGGGCTGCAGACATTATTTCTTCCGGCCTATCCAGCTTCGGCACGGCGACTCGAAGTTGCCGACACAAAAGTTTTTCCGGAGCCAATTGACGGGGAAGGTTTGCTTGCCGCGATTGCGCGGGCGGAAACGGCATCCGCGGGCCCGCCGGATTTGTTTCACGTTGTTGATGTACTGCAAATGTGTTGTCTCAGCCGGCGGGACGGAGCGGTGCAGATCGTGCAAGGAAAGCAGAGTGGCATCGTTTTTTTGCGTGATGGAGCGATTGTTCATGCCGAAGCGGCAGCGGCACACGGCAACGAAGCGTTGTTTGAAATCATCGCATGGAAATTTGTCGAATTTGCTTACGACCGTACCTTCCGTCCCCCGGTTGAGACAATCACGATTCCGTGGGACGAGGCATTGATCGAAGCAGTTGCTCAACATAAGCAGCAAAAACTGGCTCAGGCGCCGGGCTGGCGAGCTTGAGCAAATCGAACCCGCGGGAACGGACCACTTTTTTATGGGACGACTTGCGTTATCCTACGGCGTCATGAAGCCGCTGCTGACCGTCGCTTGCGTGTTCCTGTTTATCGCTGGAGCCCACGGGCAAATTCAGGTCGAGCTGAAATTGAAGCGATTGCAATACATCGCTTACGAACCCGTGGTTGCTACGCTCGGCATCACCAACCTTGCCGGGCGAGATGTCGATCTTCACGACGCCGAGGGCCAGCCGTGGTTTGGATTGGAAATCACTGGAAGCGAGGGTCAACCGATCGCGCCGGTTACCACCGATAACAAGCAGGCGCCGCTCAAGATCGAGGCCGGCAAAAAAGTAACGCAGCGAATCAATCTTACGCCGTTTTACCCCGTGCATGACTTGGGCGTTTATCATGTCCGCGCCCACATTTACTTCGCAGATTTAAGCAAATTTTTTTATTCGCAGACCAAGGTTTTCGAGGTGACCGAGGCACGTCCGATCTGGCAAAGAACAGTCGGTATGCCGGACGGCGCCGTCGGCCCGGGTAACGCACGCACTTACTCTCTCCTGACCAATCGTTTTCCCGACCACACGTCGCTCTACGTGCGGGTGGAGGACAAGGACAGCGGTATCGTTTATGCGACTTATTCGTTAGGCCGCATGATTGCTTTTGATGAACCACAGGCGGAACTGGACCGCTCGAATCAACTGCACATTCTGCATTGTGCAGCGCCGCGCAGCTGGGCTTATTCGCGCGTCGGGTTGAATGGCGAGCTCATCGCGCGTTCCTCTTTCATGGAAACGAAGACCCGACCGCGCCTTTTTCACACCACCGAAGGCACGGTCGCGGTCCGCGGCGGAATGCTGGAGACGCCGGCGGCACAATCGGCGCGCGACTTGCTTCCGAAATTGTCGGAGCGTCCGCCGGAGATGCCGAAGGACGACTAGCATGCCGCACCGTTTTTATCATCTCAATTTTGTCATCACCTGGGTGTCGGTTGCCGGATTGGCATGCGCGCTCGCGTCTCCCCGCCCGAGCTCCGCGGCGCAATCGAAAAGTCGCGAAGCGAGCGCACGAACCAGTCGCCCCTCTACGCTTGTCGTGATCGATGCCGGCCACGGCGGTTTTGATCGTGGCGGGATTCCCCGCCAGCGCATCGCGGAAAAGGACATGACGCTCGACGTCGCGCTGCGCCTAAGAAAGAAATTGCTGGCGGCTGGCTATCGCGTGGTCATGACGCGCGACAGCGACGTCTTCGTCCCTCTGCCGGGCCGCGTCGCGATCGCCAACTCCAACCGCAACGCGATCTTCATCTGCATTCATTTCAATTCCGCTACCCGCACCGGAGCCAACGGAGTCGAGACCTATTACTACCGCCGCGATGCTATGGCTCTCGCCGCCAACATCCATCGAAATGTCATCGCCGGCGCGCCTTCGGAGAACCGCGGCATTCGCCGTCGCGGTTATTATGTCTTGCGCAAAACTACCAGCCCAGGAGTCCTGGTGGAATGCGGATTTCTGACCAACCCCGCCGAAGGGCAGCTCGCCCTGACCTCCGACTATCGAGACAAATTAGCCGAGGAAATTACCCGCGGAATTTTGGGCAAACCTGCCCTGGTCGCGCGCGCGCCGGCGTCACGCTACTACCCTCCGGCCACGGAAGCGGAAGCTCAGCCGTTCAATAGCTATGTCGGCACCGATTTCATCAAAGTACCACCGGAACGCTCCACTGCGCGGCATCGGAAAGGATCGAAAGGGGCACGGAGCAAGAAATCCTCGAATCACAGGACCGCTCAGAAAACGAAAAGCAGCGGCAGCGCGACGGCAAAAAAGTCGACTTCGGAAAAGTCGGAGGACTAATTGGACTCGCCGATTTTAAATTCGGCGCAGATGAGACACGCGGAAGAAGCCGCCTTCGCGCGCGGGATCGAAGTCGAAACATTGATGGATGAAGCAGGCGTGGGCATTGCGCGAGCAGTTCGTAAATTTTTTCCTCATCCAGGGACGTGTTTCGTTTACGCCGGAAAGGGCCACAACGGCGGAGATGCGCTCGTCGCCGCGGAACATCTGAAGCGCGCCGGATGGAAGATCGACCTCCACCTGGCCTTCCCTGAAAGCGAATGCGGCGAACTGACACGCAAGAAACTGCAAACTCTGCATCGGCATCCTGCCGAGGGAACGCGGGCTGGCAGCCCATGCCACACCATTGTCCTCGATGGTTTGCTTGGCCTTGGCGCCGATCGACTTCTTCGCGAACCGATCCGTGCAGCCGCTCGCGAAATTAATCAACTGCGCCACGCGCACAACGCTTTTGTTTTTGCGGTCGATCTTCCCACCGGTCTGGACGCCGATTCCGGCGAAGTCGATCCGGAGGATTGCGTCATTGCCGATTTCACGATCACAATCGGTTTCGCCAAGCACGGCCTGATTGTCGATCCCGCGCTCGACTTCGTTGGCCGAATCGAGGTTGTCCCACTTGTCGATCTTGCTCCGGAAGTAACAGCGCCAAAGGAACTCGCCGGCACCGCTCATTCCCTCAGCCCGCTTTTGCCAAGACGAAAATTCAGCGCCTACAAAAACCAATTTGGCCGCATCGGCATTGTGGCTGGTTCGAAGGGATTTGTCGGCGCTGCGCTCATGACCACGAGCGGCGCGCTGCGCGCGGGCGCGGGGCTGGTGGAGGTTTTTGTCCCGGAGGAAATTTATCCGATCGTTGCCTCGGCAGCGCCCGTGGAGGCGATGGTCAAGCCGGTTCGCTCCTATCGTAAATTGGCTGAAGAGAAGATCGACATCTGGGCGCTCGGGCCCGGTTTGGGAGAAGCGCACCCGACGGAGATCCTGGATCTAATCAAAGGCGCCGAACAACCGATGGTTGTCGATGCTGACGGATTGAACATTGTTGCCCGCAAGATCGACATCTTGAAACATTGTCGCGGTCCGCGGTTGCTCACCCCACATCCTGGCGAAATGGAACGGTTGTTTGAAGTGGGAAAAATGTCGCGCGCGGGAACGGCCAGAAATTTCTGCGAACAATTCCCGGTGACGCTCTTGTTAAAAGGCAGCCGCACCATCGTCGCCGAGCGCGGCCGGCCGCTCAGTTTTAATACAACTGGAAATCCCGGAATGGCGAGCGGCGGAATGGGCGATATCTTGACCGGTGTGTGCGCCGGATTACTCGGACAAGGCTTATCGGTCTACGACGCCGCGCGACTCGGCGCGTGGGTGTGCGGGCGCGCGGCGGAGATGTCGATCTTCAACGGACACGCGAACGAGCAATCGTTGCTCGCAACCGATGTCCTCGAGCGTGTCGGCAATGCGTTTAAGGAAATGCAAACTCCGCCGATTTAGGAATCGATGAACAGCCAAACGCAAAGCACCGAGTTTGCAGGGCCGCAACGGGAGACTTTCTGGAGACGCTTGAAGAAAACGCTTGGCCCGGTCGCCGTGATTGGCGTGGTGATCGCAAAGTTTTTTGCCAAGCTCAAGTTCTTCATTCTTCCAGCGCTCAAGTTTCTGCCGATTCTCCTCAAATCGGGCGGCACGATGCTGCTGATGATTTGGATTTACACCGCGATGTGGGGCTGGAAATTCGGCGTCGGCTTCGTCCTGCTTTTACTCGTGCATGAATGCGGCCACTTGATTGTCGCGAAAAAATTCGGTCTCAAAGTTGGCGCACCCGTTTTCATCCCCTTCATGGGCGCGTTCATTGCGTTGAAGGAAGCGCCGCGCAACGCCTGGATGGAAGCGTGCGTCGGAATCGGTGGGCCGATGCTTGGAACGCTCGGCGCGCTCGCGTGCAATTCGTTGGGCGAAATATTTGACGCGCCGGTTTTCATCGCCCTCGCCTGGTTTGGTTATTTTCTGAATCTGTTCAATCTGACCCCGGTCGGCATGCTCGACGGGGGACGCATCGTCACGGCGTTGTCACGCTGGCTTTGGTTGCCAGGTTTCGCGCTCCTTCTCTTGCTCGGATGGAAGTTTCCGAACTTCGTTGTCTGGCTAATGGTGCTGCTGTCTTTGCCGCGCGTCTATTCCCTTTTCCGCAAACGCACTGAAGAAGAACGGCGCTATTTTGAAGTCACCCCGACGCAGCGCTGGACGATGTCGATCCTATATTTCGGACTGATCTTCGCGTTGATTTCCGCCATGCATCTCGCGCAGAACGATCTGCATGAGCGCGGCGTGCGCGCCCACGGCAAGGGCCAAGATATTTTGGTTCAATGATCACTTGTAGCCGCTTCGTTCTGCAAAGCGGGGAGAAAAAAGCGTGACCCGCTTCTCGCCGCACAGCACGGCAGCTAGCGTTCAATCAGTTTCTGGAACCGCAGATCGCCGCGTAAAGGGTCCCATTCCCATCGGAATTTTAGATCGTTGAGTGTGATGCGGACGAATTCCTGGGAGTCAGCTCGTAAAGCCAGGCGAGCAGCATCGCGATCGGGAATCCGAGCACGAGCGCGATCACAACAAATCGCACCGTCCAATTGGGAATCTCGAAGAACGGGAAAACCTGCGTGGCAATCTGCGCCAGCAGCCATGCAGCCATTCCGTACACAACGGCCGCACGGTAAACATTCCGCCGCTTTAGCTCGGCTAGGAACTTTTTCAAATCCATGGCTTTTCTCCGCAGATTTCGCAGATTATCACAGAGGGAAAGAGGAGGCTATCTTCGAGCCGCTTTCGGCAAAAGATCGACAATGCTAGATTGCGTGGATGCCGTTTCAGCTCGAATCCAATTACAAACCACGCGGCGACCAGGGACAGGCCATCGCGAAGCTAATTAAATCCGTCGAAGCGGGCAATCGTCATCAAACGCTGCTCGGTGTCACGGGGTCCGGGAAAACTTTCACGATCGCGAACGTCATTCGCGAGCTGGACCGGCCGACGCTCGTCATTTCGCACAACAAGACGCTGGCGGCGCAGCTTTACTCCGAGTTCAAACAATTCTTCCCGCGCAATGCGGTCGAATATTTCGTCAGCTACTTCGATTACTATCAGCCGGAAGCCTACATTCCGCGTTCCGACACTTACATCGAGAAGGACTCGTCGATTAATGAAGAGATCGAGCGATTGCGCCTCGCCGCGACCAGCGCGCTGCTCTCGCGACGCGACACTATTGTCGTGGCCAGCGTCTCCTGCATTTACGGCATAACTTCGCCGGAAGATTATTTGAGCATGCTGCTAACGATCAAGCGCGGCCAGCACATTAGCCGCGAGGCCGTCCTCGGCCGTTTGGTCGACATGTTATACGAACGCAACGACATGAATTTTTCGCGCGGAAGATTCCGCGTCCGCGGCGACGTCGTTGAAATTTATCCCGCCACAGCCGACGAGGAAGCAGTCCGCATCGAATTTTTCGGCGATGAGATCGATGCGATAACGCGGTTCGACCCGCTGACCGGTCACGCGCACGAATCGTTTAGCGTCATGACATTTTACCCCGCCAAACAATTCGTCACACCAGCGGATAAACTCAATCGCGCTTTGCAGACGATTCGCGAAGAACTCGAACAACGCATTGTCGATCTTGAAGCGCAGAACAAACTTCTCGAAGCCCAACGATTGCGCATGCGGACGGAGTACGATCTCGAAATGCTTCAGGAAATGGGCTTCTGCAATGGGATCGAAAATTATTCGCGGCATTTGTCCGGCCGTCCGCCCGGCTCCAAGCCCTACACAATCATCGACTTTTTCCCGAAAGATTTTCTGGTGGTGGTCGATGAATCGCACGCCACCATTCCGCAGGTCGGCGGCATGTATGAAGGCGATCGTTCGCGCAAAACCGTTCTTGTAAATTACGGATTCCGTTTGCCGAGCGCGCTCGACAACCGCCCGCTCAATTTCGACGAGTTCATGAAAATGACGAACCAAGTCATCTACGTAAGCGCTACTCCCGCTGAATTCGAGATCCAAAACAGCATTGTCGGGAACAAAAGTTATTTTCCGCACAAGCGACAGCGCATTGGGCAAGATGAGCCAGTGCCATTTGTCTTACCTGGAGAAACTGTAGCGGCGGTCTACGACCGCCGAAAAAATCCAGTCGACGCTCGTAGAGCGCCGTTACAAATTTCCCGCACCGACGAGCCGCCGGAAAAGTTTGACGCGCACTCGCCCGGTGCGCCGTTGGTTGTCGAACAAATCATTCGTCCCACTGGACTGCTCGATCCAAAAATCACCCTCAAACCGCTCAACAATCAGATTGACGAGACGATTGAGTTTTGCCGTCAGCGCGTGGAGAAAAACGAGCGCGTGCTCGTTACGACTCTAACAAAACGCACCGCTGAAGATCTGGCTGATTATCTGCGCGATGTTGGACTGAAGGTCCGCTATCTGCATAGCGACATCGACACGATTGAGCGCGTCGAAATTTTGCGTGGCCTGCGCGCGGCCGATTTCGACATTCTTGTCGGCATCAATTTACTTCGGGAAGGTCTCGATCTTCCCGAGGTTTCGCTCGTCTGCATCATCGACGCGGACAAGGAAGGATTTTTGCGCAGCCAAACGTCTCTGATCCAAACCGCCGGGCGCGCTGCGCGCCACGTCAAGGGCGAAGTGGTTTTGTTTGCCGACCAGGTCACCCAAAGCATGGA
>Ga0066661_10000667_pt1 | contig 12396 bp, 10 predicted proteins | sample GraSoiAngelo_110_FD_66454 | JGI IMG/M metagenome (GOLD analysis project Ga0066661, IMG submission 66454) | Grasslands soil microbial communities from the Angelo Coastal Reserve, California, USA - 14_0903_12_30cm | ecosystem: Environmental > Terrestrial > Soil > Grasslands | place: USA... | reverse complement strand
GCGAAGACGCGCCCGATGTTGTAGCAGAAGCCGGCACCCGTGGCGCGCAGCCGCGCCGGAAACAGCTCGGGAAGATAGAACGGGAACGTGCCGAACACGCCGTAGACACCAGCCCCGACCAGGAACAGCATTGCCAGCCGCGTTTGCGGCTCGAGGTCGAGGCCGAAGGTCGCGAACAGCACCAAGCTCGAATACAGGAAATAAACGATGAACATCGGTCTGCGCCCGAGCAGCCGCGCGAGCGGGATCGCCGCAAGTGAGCCGAGGAATCCGCCGAAGTTGAAAGCGTTCGAAGCACGCGACTTCCAGGCTTCCGCCAGAAGCCTCATCGCAGCCGGCGGCAGATCCAGGTGTGCCGCATGCTCGCCGGCCAGCGTTACACCGAGGAGCGGTACGAAGGCGTTGCAACCCCACCAAGTCAGCAGCGCCGTGACGGCGGCAACGAATCCACTAAGCGTCGCAGCGCGCATATCCGGACGGAACAACTCGCGCGGCGTTGGCGATGGCCGCTGCTGCGTGCCGGCTACCCAGCGTTCGCTCTCGCGTATGAACAGGCGCACGGCAACCGCTAGAACCAGCGGCAAGAGCCCGGCGAGGAATACGTAGCGCCAGGACGTCTGCGGCGTCCCCGCGAGCCACACGCCTGCGACCTCGTAGTTGACGGTGCTCGCGAGCACAATGCCGAGCGGCGAGGAGGTCTGAACGATGACGCCTGCCTCGACTCGCCTCGTTTCCGGTACCGCCTCCGCCACCAGCGTCGCGCCGATTCCCCACTCACCGCCGATGCCCAGGCTGGCGATCGCGCGGAAGACAACGAGCTGCCAGATGCTGGTGGCCGCGGCGCACAGCGCGGTGCCCGCTGCATAAATCGCGATCGTCACGAACAGCGCGCGCTTGCGCCCGATGCGATCGGCTACCCAGCCGAACAACACGCCGCCGGCCGCCCAACCTATCAGCAGAATCGACGTGATCGCCCCCGTCCAGAAAAGCGTGGCCTGTCGCGCCTCGGGCGAGCCGAGCGGCAGCCGCAGCAGAACCGGGACACAGTTGGGCGCTACAAACGTGAAGAGGAGGGCGTCGAACACGTCGAACCCCCAGCCTGCCCACCCGGCCGCGACGACCAGCCACTGGTAGCCGGACAAGCCCAGGAGGCCGCCAGTCGTGTCAGGCTCAACAACCGCAGGGTCTCGATCCACGGGGCAGTCCTGTGCGACCAACGCGCCTGTTAGCAGTGTACCGGTTCCGCTGCTAAGAGCGGCAACGGGAGCTCTCTCTCAAACATGGCAAATTTTGCGCACGATCAGTGCGTCCGGTCACGGTATTCCTGCGCCACGCGGGGTGAACTTTGGGGGGTGATTCTCGTTCTATTATTTATAGGCTGAAAGTGGCCCACGACCCTTTCAGCAGACGAGGCCAACTTAGCCATGTCTGACGGTCATACCTCGAGTCGCGTGCTGCCGGTCGCGAATCTGCGCGAGTTCTTCAAGGACGCGCTGCAGGGCGCGCTCGCCAAACAGCACCTGGCGGTCGAAGACCAGACCGAGCACTACGTGGTCAATGTGCTCACCCTGTTCGCCCGCTCCGAGGCGCTCTACGAGAGCACGCCCGAGGGTGCACGCCTCAAGCCTCTGGCAGTGATGCTGGCGGAAGCGCTCGAGGCGCCGTCCGCTGGCGACCGCAACCGCAACCTGCAGCGGTTGGGTGATGTGTCGCTGTTCATCGCCGGCTTCTTCGCTCAGAGCTTCGCGCGCAAGCTGATCGATATCGACTACCACATCGCGATGGGAGGGCGCGCGTACGGCGCGCTGGCGCACACTCTGACGCGAGGCAAAGGACGCGTTCTCGGCCATGTGTTCGCCGAGCTGTCGCAGAAGTTCCAGCCGATGGTCGATGCGCTGAACGAGGTGAGCGAGACCTCCTACTCTCATTCCGACAAGGACATCCTGCGCCTGTACGAGATCTGGCTGAAGACGGGCAGTCCGCGGTGCCACGAGATCCTCAAGCGCCTCGGCGTCGACCCGACCGCCGCCGGCGGGACCACGTTCGCGCACTAAAAGCGCATGATCCTCAAGCGCCTGCAGGATCTCATCGGCGGAATCTACGACGTGAGCATCGCTCACAACGTGTACGACTTTCTGGTCACCGACCGTGGGCGCTTGCCGCCTGCGGCGCGCGTGGGCGCGGCCGATGAGGAGCTGCTCGTCGCTGAGGGGGCCGACGGCGGCGGCGGCGAGGTCCGGATGTCGCTGTACCTGGATCCGGCACTGCTGGAGCGCCTGAGGCGCGAGGATCCGATGGTGCACCTGCACGACGGCAACGTTGCGGACTACTGGACGGCGCTCGAGGGCGTCAGCCATTTTCTGTACGTCGCGTGGAATGCCGGCCACGACAAGCCGGTGTCGCTGCTCGAGCTCGAGATGCAGGCGGAGGTCGACAAGTACGTCGCCAGCTACTGGCTGTTGCGGCGGCAGTTTCCCCAACGCTTTCCGGCGGAGCTGCTGCGCCTGTTGTTCGAGCGTACGCGTATCGATCCCGCTCTGGCGGCCGGACGCGCGGACCTGTATCGCGAAGCGAGCCGCTACGCGCAGAAGTTCTGCCGGCGACTCGAGCAATCGTTGCGCGGCGCCGGCGGCCGCTCGGAGCGCGAAGTGGTGGCGGAGCTGCGCAGGTTCTATCGCCTGACGAATGCACGCAAGGTGGCGCACATCGAGCGCGCCTAGTGGCTGTGTCCACCACGCGGCAAAAGGTGCGACTCCCTGTGCCGCTAACTGGCTCGCCCGTGCCGCGGAACCATACAGCATTGGGCGTCTTTTTTTGGCCTAGAGCGACTGCCCGCGAACAGCATGCCGGTTCCGGCTGCAGCCGTTTCAGTCGTCCGTGTCTTCGCCGCCGTTGCGCTTCTTTTCTTCGATCGCGCGCACCAGCTTGATCCACTCCGACAGCTTGCGCAGATCGGTACGCGTTGTGTTGCCGGTTTTGTGTTCGCCGGCCGCGACGCGCTGGTATGGGTCGTGAGGGCCCTTGGGTTGGCCCGGCTGCGCCTCCGGCGGCCGCTCTTCGATGATCTCCAGGACCGGACGCCGGTAGTCGGGCGGCGCGTCCTGCCATTCGACCGAGGCATTGCCCCGGTCATCGTGCACGACCTTGCCTATGCGCCGGCGCTCGGCTTCCTGCGCTGCGTCGTCGCCGTTTGGGGGATGGGTCTTTTTACCTGAATTGTCCACGGATTATGTCGGGTTCTTGCCGCCCCCTCGCGACCTGTGCACGTTAACCGTGCGGGCCGCAGCGCTGCCGCGATATGCGTCACGAATCGTTCCGGGACTGCGTGGCATCGTGATGGTGGGCACGCAGCAGGCCGAGCGCCGTCTTGCCATCGCGGATTCTGCCGCTCAACGCCCAGTGGTAGGCCTCGTCGACCGGTATCCAGTGGACCTCGATGACCTCTGCATGCTCGTGCGCAGTGGCGACGGGCTCCAGTCCGGTGGCGAGAAACAGATGCAACACCTCCGTGAAGATGCCCGGCGAGCTCAGATAGGAGTCGAGGTTGTCCCAGGAGCGTGCGCTCACGCCCGCCTCCTCGGCCAGCTCGCGCTGCGCCGTAACGAGCGGCGGCTCGTCGGGCTCGAGCTTGCCGGCTGGCAGCTCCCACAGCCAGCCGCCGGCGACGTAGCGGTACTGACGCAGCAGGCACACGCGCTGTTGGTCATCGATGGCGACAACCGCCGCGCCGCCCGGATGATGCACCACCTCGAGCTCGGTCCGGTGCCCGTTCGGCAGCACGACCTCATCGGTGGTCACGGTGATGATGCGTCCACGGAAATGAACCGTTTGCTTCTCAGGCTTCATACGCCTCCGCAACCGATGTTGCCTCGCCGATGCTCGCCCGATTCGCGGGCCGCTTCAACGAAAACTTGTCGCGGAAGTGACTGCCGTCGCTGGCAGGCGAGGAGCGCGTTACGTATATTCGCCAGCTAAGCCTATGCCGACTTCCTCACACCTCGAGAGACTCAACGGACCGCAGCGCAAGGCCGTGACCTACGGCGAGCCGCTGCCTGAGAAGGGATTCAAGGCCGGACCTCTGCTCATCATCGCCGGCGCGGGCACGGGCAAGACCGATACGCTCGCGTATCGCGTGGCCCATCTGGTCATCCACGGGGTGGACCCGGCGCGGATTCTGATGCTCACCTTTACGCGCCGCGCGGCCACCGAAATGCGCCGCCGCGCCTTCGAGATCACCAAGAAAGCGCTCGACGAGGCGCTCGGGGGTGTCAGCCAGACCATCACGCAGCGCTTGAGCTGGGCGGGCACGTTCCACTCCGTCGGCAACCGGCTGCTGCGCCACTACGCGCCGCACTTGAAGCTCGATCCGCAGTTCAGCGTGCTGGACCGCGCCGACTCGGCGGATCTCATGGACGGTCTGCGCGAGGAGCTGGGGCTCGCGGCCAAGGAGCAGCGTTTCCCGCGCAAGGACACCTGCCTGCAGATCTATTCGTACCGGGTGAACACGTGCGCGTCGCTGAAGGACACCCTCGAGCAGCAGTATCCGTGGTGTGCGCAGTGGGAAGCGGATCTGACGCGGCTGTATCGGGCATACGTGGAGCAGAAGCAGCGCTGCAACCTGCTCGACTACGACGATCTGCTGCTGTACTGGCACGTCATGATGTCCGAGCCGCGCCTGGCGCAGCATGTCGGCTCGCATTTCGATCACGTGCTGGTGGATGAGTATCAGGACACCAACAAGCTGCAGGCGCAGATTCTGCAGGCGCTGAAGCCTGACGGCTCGGGGCTCGCAGTGGTCGGCGACGACGCCCAGGCGATCTATTCGTTCCGCGCCGCCGCCGTGGAGAACATCCTGGGCTTTCCGGACCGGTTCAGCCCGCGAGCCGAGGTCATCACGCTGGCGCAGAACTATCGCTCGACTCAGGCGGTGCTGGACGTCGCCAACGCGGTGATGGCCGAGGCGCCGCGCCAGTACCGCAAGCATCTGCTGTCGATCCGCGGCCAGGGAGCCCGGCCGCGCCTGGTGACGGTCGACGAGCTGCAGACCCAGGCGGAGTACATCTGCAACGAGATCCTGCGGCGCCGCGAAGCCAACGTGCCGCTCATGCGCCAGGCCGTGCTGTTCCGCAGCGCGAGTCACAGCGACATCCTCGAAGTCGAGCTGGCCAAGCGCAAGATCCCGTTCGTGAAGTTCGGCGGATTGAAGTTCCTCGAGGCCGGGCACATCAAGGACCTCATGTCCGTGCTGCGCTGGGCCGACAACCCGCGCAACACGCTGGCCGCCTTCCGCGCGCTGCAGCTTCTGCCGGGTATGGGTCCGGTGAATGCGCGCAAGGCTCTCGAGCATCTGGAAGCGCACAACTATTCATTGGAGGCGCTGCAGAGCTTCGCGCCGCCGCCGCCCTCAGCTCTCGACTGGCACAAGCTCACGGAGCTGATGCTGGCGCTCGCCGATCCGCAACGCCAGTGGATCGGCCAGGTGCACCTCGTGCGCGAGTGGTACCGGCCGCACTTCGAGCGCATCTTCGAGCACTTCCACACGCGCCTGGGCGACCTGGATCAGCTCGAGCAGCTGTCCGGCCAATATGCCACCCGCGAGCGCTTTCTCACGGAGCTCACGCTCGATCCGCCGCACGCCACCAGCGACCTCGCGGGCCAGCCGCTGCTCGATGAGGACTACCTGGTGCTCTCGACCATTCACTCTGCGAAAGGAATGGAGTGGGACACGGTTTACGTGCTCAACGTCGTCGACGGCAGTTTCCCGTCGGAATTCTCGACGGGCAAGGCGGAACTCATCGAGGAGGAGCGGCGCTTGCTGTACGTCGCGCTTACCCGCGCGCAGAACGATCTAGCGCTCATCGCGCCGCTCAAGTTCCATCTGACGAGCCAGCCGCGGCAGAGCGACAGCCATGTTTACGGCGGACGCAGCCGCTTCGTCACCGAGAAGGTGTTGAAGCACCTCGACGCGGCGACGTTCCAGGGCTCCAGCTTTGCCGGCGTCGCGGCCCTCGAGCAGCACGGCGAGCACTCGACGCTCGATGTGAGCGCCCGACTCAAAGAGATGTGGTAGGGGGAACGGGCGCGGCTACTTCTTCGGTTTGACGAACTTCAGCGTGAAGCGGTCGCTCTCGCCGATCTGCGCGTACTTGTCGCGGTCCTGATCTGCGAGTCGGTAGGTCGGAGGCAGCGTCCAGACGCCTTGCTCGTAGTCCTTCGTATCCCGCGGGTTGGCGTTGATCTGCGACTTGCCGGCGAGCCTGAAGCCCTGCGCCTCGATCAGCCGGATCGCGTAGTCCTCGTTCACGTAGCCGCTTTTCGCCTTCGGATCCTGCGTGACCGCCGGGTTGCCTCGGTGCTCGACGACCCCCAGCACGCCACCCGGCCGCAACGCCTTGTACATCGTGGCGAAGGCCTGCGACGCCGCCTCTCGCGCCATCCAGTTATGGATGTTGCGGAAGGTCACGACCATGTCGACGGACCCCGCGGGCACCGCATCGCCGCCATTCGACGGAAACGTGACCAGCGTGACGTGCGAGTACAGGTCGGGCCGTGAGGCGAGCTTTTGGTTGTAGGCGTCGAGGCGCTGCGTGACGTACTTGCTCTGCGGGTCCGGCTCGATGACGGCGGCGGTGTACTTGCCCTTGTCCGCTACCAGCGGCGCGATCACCTCGGTGTACCAGCCCGGCTCCGGCCACACTTCGAGCACGCTCGTCTCCGCGCGAATGCCGAAGAACAGCAGCGTCTCCTTGGGATGGCGGTAGCGGTCGCGGGCGCGGTTTTCCTCGGAGCGCTGACTGCCCGCGAGGATGCGGTCCAGCCCCTGGGCGGTCGTCTGTCGCGTGCTGGTCGCCGCGCAGCCAGTCACCAACAGCGCGCTGGCGATCACACCCACGGCCGATCTGCTGTTCGCGAACATAGTCACCCAACCATGGTAGCGAAAAAAGAACCCCGCGCGAGGCGGGGTTCTTGGCATCCGATGGCCTTCCGTCAGCGGCGGAAGGGACCGCCGCCCTGGCGGGGACGCTGCGGGCGCTCTTGTGCTTCGTTGACTCGCAGCGGCCGGCCGGCCATCTGAAAGCCGTTCAAGGCCTGGATCGCGCCCTGCGCCTCGTTCTGAGGCATGTCGACGAATGCGAACCCCCGCGGCTTGCCGGTCTCGCGGTCGTTGATGAGCTTGACCGATTCCACTTTGCCGTGACGCTCAAACAGGGCCTTGATGTCTTGCTCGGTGGCGGTGAAGGGCAGATTGCCCACATAGATCGTCGTCATCCGGAAATCTCTCTTGGAAATGCGGACAGCGGCGGGCCGCACGAGTCGGTCGCATGTACCGCGTGATCAGTCAAACAGGTCAAGGCTTCAAGGCACACGATCGGCGTTTCAGTCAATGCGCAGCGCCTGGGGCCTGACGGCCTGCACCTTCGGTTCGTGCACGGATGAGACATGCGGGGCGGGATTCGATGACTTCACAGACTCGGACAGAAGCGTGCTTCATCCATAGCGGATACGAACGCAGAAGTGATGCTACTCCCGGCTTTTGCGGGAAGCAAACAGCCGTTGCGCCGGCCCTGCCAGGCCTGCGTGGCGAATGTGGGGTGTACGCGACGCCCGCCTGACATGTGCCGCGGGACCGGGGTCCCCGGGAAATCGCGCGTCTTGTTGATCACAGGGCGCGCTCGTGTGGCGGGTGATGCGCGATTTCCTGGGGTGGTTTTCAGGCGTCGGCGGGCTCGAGATAGGCGTAGCCGTCGAGCTCACTCTCGTAGAATCGCTTGAGCATCTGGCTTTCCGCGATGGTCATGCGCCCGTCGCGAATGGCGCGCTCGCAGTCGCGCGTCAGCGCCGGATAGAGCTCCGCCACGTCGTACTCCATGTACTCGAGCACTTTGTTGGCGGTGTCACCCTTGACGATCTCCTCGATCCACCAGCCGCCCTCATCGTGCAGCCGCACGTGCACGACGTGCGTGTCGCCGAACAGGTTGTGCAGATCGCCCAGGGTCTCCTGGTAGGCCCCGACCAGGAACGCGGCCAGGTAATACCGGTCGCCGCCCCGCAGCTCGTGCAGCTCCAGGGTGCGTTTCAGCTCGCGCAGCGACACGAAGTGGTCGATCTTGCCGTCCGAGTCGCAGGTGATGTCCGCGAGCACGCCGGTGCGCGTCGGACGCTCATCCAGGCGGTGGATCGGCATGATCGGGAACAGCTGGTCGATCGCCCAGCTGTCCGGCAGCGACTGGAACACGGAGAAGTTGCAGAAATAGGTGTCCGACAGGATCGCTTCCAGGTCGCCGAGCTCCTCCGGCAGACGCTCGAGCTTGCGGCCATAGTCGCGGACCCTGGCGCAGGTCGCCCAGTACAGCCGCTCCGCCAGCCCGCGGAACTCGAGCGACAGCAGGCCGAGGTTGAACATCTGCAGGATCTGCTCCCGCGCCGTCAGCGCATCGTGATAGCACTCGACGAGCCGCCGCTCGCTGACCGAGCGGTAGGCTTCGAACAGGTCCTGCACGGGTTGCGGCAACTCCTCGTTGCCGCTGTAGTCCTCCGCTTCATGACCGGTGACGCGGAACTTGTCGAGCGCCGAGGAGCCGAGCGCATCGAAGATGAGCACGCTGTGGTAGGCGGCGACGGCGCGGCCGGACTCGCTCACTATGATGGGGTGCGGGATGTCGCGCGCGTTGCAGACACTCGCCACCCGGTAGACCACGTCGCTCGCGTACTCGTTGAGCGTGTAGTTCATCGAGGAGGAGAAATTCGTGCCGCTGCCGTCGTAATCGACGCCCAACCCGCCGCCGACGTCGATGTACTGCAGGCCGGCGCCCATCAGCTTGAGCTCCGCGTACACGTGGGCGAGCTCGTTGATGGAGTCCTTGACGCGGCGGATGTCCTGCAGCTGGCTGCCCGGATGGCAGTGCACGAGCTGCAGGCAGTCGAGCATGTCCAGCGACTTCAGCGTGTTGAACAGCTCGAGGATCTCGGTGATGAACAGGCCGAACTTGGATTTCTCCCCGGCCGAGGCGCTCCAGCGTCCCGAGCCCTCGCTGAACAGCTTGACCCGCACGCCCATGCGCGGGCGCACCTGGTAGGCCTGCGCATGCTTGAGGATGAGCCCGAGCTCCTCGAAGTTCTCGACGACCGGGATGATCGTGCGGCCGAGCTTGGTGGCGAGCGTCACCGCTTCGATGTAGCTGTCGTCCTTGAAGCCGTTGCACACGATGAGCCGCTCGGGCGCGTTCTCCGTCATCGCCATCACGGCAAGCAGCTCCGGCTTGGAGCCCACCTCGAGCCCGAAGCCGAACTCCTTCCCGTAGCGGTAGACCTCCTCGACCACCAGGCGCTGCTGGTTCACCTTGATCGGAAATACGGCGGCGTAGCGGTTGCGGTAGTCGTTCTCCGTGATCGCCTGGGCGAATGCGGCATGCAGGTGCCGCAAGCGGTGCGCGAGGATGTCGGAGAAGCGCACGACGACCGGTGTCGTGAGGTCACGGGCCTTCAGGCCCTCCACGACCTCGTACAGATCAATGACGTTGCCCGTCTGGGTATCCGGGCGGACGACCACGTGGCCCGCGTCGTTGATCGAGAAATAGCCTTTGCCCCACGCATTGACGTGGTAGAGATCGAGCGAGTCCTCGATCCGCCAGGGTTGAGCGGGGTTGTATTTGCGGTTGCCGTTGACGGCGCTCTTCGGATCTGCAGCCACGTTGCACGCACCATAGCAAAAATGCGTGTCAAGTGAGAGTCTCACCGAGCGGGAGTCGCGCTCCGCGCGACCGGCCGCGCGGGATCGCGGATCCATTCGCTCCACGAGCCGGCGTAGAGGCGCGCCCCGGAGAGGCCGGCGATCTCCAGCGCGAGCAGGTTGTGGCACGCGGTCACGCCCGAGCCGCACATTGAAATCGCCCGTTCCGCCGGGACTTTGCGCAAGGTTGCCTGCCAGCGGCGGCGCAACTCCGGCGCGGGCAGAAACTCACCCGAAGCCTCGAGATTGCGCGCGAACGGGTGGTTGTGCGCGCCGGGGACGTGGCCCGCCACCGGGTCGATGGTTTCGTTCTCTCCCGCGAAGCGGTCTGCGGCACGAGCGTCCACTAACAACATTGCCTCCCCGGTTGCGAGCTCGCCCCGCGCGAGTGCACGCTCGAGCTCGGCCGTGGTGACCACCTGGTTGGCGGTCGGTAGAGCCACGAACCTGCGCGGTTGGCGCGTGGCAGGCTTGGCGTCGACGGGCAATCCCGCGCGCTGCCACGCCGTGAAACCGCCATTCAGTACCGCCACCCGCGAGTGGCCCATCCACCGGAGCAGCCACCACAAGCGCGCTGCGTACGCGCCATTGCCCTGATCGTAGGCGACGACCTGTACCTGCGCGTCGATGCCCCAACGGCCGAATGTCTCGGCGAGCGCGTTGATCTCGGGCAACGGATGCCGGCCGGTCGACGCCGCAACGGGTCCCGACAGATCCTCGTCGAGATGCGCGTACAGCGCATGCGGAATGTGCCCGGCCGCGTACGCGCTCGCACCCCATTGCGGCTGCGCGAGCTCGAAGCGGCAATCGAGAATGGCCCAGCTCGGATCGGTCAGGCGCGTGGCCAGCTGCGTCGGCTCGATCAGCGTCGTGTGCATGGCAGTCTCTTGTCGATACAATCAGTCGATTGTCAGGGGCGGTTATGGCGATCGACGTCTACTGGGCCAGCGGCAGTCCGTACGCATGGCGGGTGCTGCTCGCGCTCGAGTGCAAGCATCTGCCCTACACGGGCCACCTGCTGCAATTCTCCAAGCAGGAGCACAAGTCGCCGCAGATGCTCGCCCTCAATCCCCGCGGCAGGGTACCGGTCCTGAAGGACGGCGACTACGTCTGCTTCGAGTCACTGGCCGTCCTCTACTACCTTGACCTCAAGTATCCGGAGCCGCCGATCTTCGGGCGTACGCCCGAGGAAGCCGGCACGATCATGCGCGTCATCTGCGAGTACCAGGCGTACATCGAGCCGCATCTGATGAGCATCGTGGGCGGGGTCTTTCAGAAGAATGCGAACCTGCGCGGCGATGAGATCACGAAGGCCATGCACGCCGTGGCGAGCGAAGCGCGCACCATCGAGGCGCGTCTGTCCAAGTCGGACTGGGTCGTAGGCGAGAGCTTCTCGGCGGTCGACATGGTCATCTTTCCGGGCATCCAGCTGCTGCGGCGCGCTCTCGAGCGGCCCGAAGCGCGCGAGCTGTCGTCTCGCTTCATGCCGGTCGAGGTCAACTACCCGGCCCTGGGCCGCTGGCTCGCGCGTGTGGAAGCCCTGCCGGGCTACGAGCGCACCTATCCACCACACTGGGGAAAGTAGCTTGCCCTGCGGGCGAAAACCACGCTTTTCGCTCGCTGCCGAACGGTGCGGCGGCGGTTGTCCGCAGAAATCGCCGCAGGCGATTTCTGCCAATAAACTAGGAGCATCATGAGCAATCCCCAGGTTCACGTCGATTTCCCAGGGCGCATTCTCTTCATCGGCTTCGGCAGCATCGGCCAGGGCGTGCTGCCGCTCATCCTGCGGCACATCGGCATTGCACCGGAGCGCATCACGATCGTGACGGCAGAGGACAAGGGAAGCGAGGAGGCCGCGAAGTACGGGATCAAGTTCATCACCGAGCGGCTGACGCGTGAGAACTACCGCCGCGTGCTCAATCCGCTGCTCGGCCGCGGCGACTTCCTCGTGAACGTCTCGGTGGAAGTGTCGAGCATCGCGCTGATCAAGCTGTGCTGGGACAAGGGGGCGATGTATCTCGACACCTGCATCGAGCCCTGGCCGGGCGGCTACACCGACCCGACAGTGCCCGCCAGCCGCCGTACCAACTACGCGCTGCGCGAGGAGGCGCTCGCTCTTCGGCCAGGCAACGCTCGCGCCCCGACCGCAGTGCTCACGCACGGCGCCAACCCCGGGTTGGTTTCCCATCTGGTGAAGCAAGCGCTGCTCAACATCGCTGCCGACACGCAGGTGGATGCCGGTAAGCCGAGCTCGCGCTCGGACTGGGGGGAGCTGGCGCGCCGCCTCGGCGTCAAGGTGATCCACGTTGCCGAGCACGACACACAGGTCTCCAACGTTCCGAAGAAGCTCGGCGAGTTCGTCAACACGTGGTCTATCGATGGGTTCGTCAGCGAGGGCTCACAGCCGAGCGAGATGGGTTGGGGCACGCACGAGAGAAACTTCCCGCGCGATGGCAAGCGCCACGACTTCGGCTGCATGGCCGCGATCTACCTGATGCAGCCGGGTGCGGCAACGCGCGTGCGCACCTGGACCCCCCACGCCGGTTACTGCCATGGCTTCTGCATCACGCACGCCGAGTCGATCTCAATCGCGGATTACTACACGGTGCGCGATGGCGCGCAGGTGGTGTACCGGCCGACGGTGCACTACGCCTACCACCCGTGCG
>Ga0066661_10000663_pt1 | contig 12410 bp, 8 predicted proteins | sample GraSoiAngelo_110_FD_66454 | JGI IMG/M metagenome (GOLD analysis project Ga0066661, IMG submission 66454) | Grasslands soil microbial communities from the Angelo Coastal Reserve, California, USA - 14_0903_12_30cm | ecosystem: Environmental > Terrestrial > Soil > Grasslands | place: USA... | reverse complement strand
TGGATGAGATCGCCTGGTACGGCGATGACAGCGGTCGCCAACGGCTGGACACTACGAGCGTTTTGAAACAAGATGAAAGGAACTTCGCCAAACACTTACTGGAGAATGGCAATGGAATACGAGAAGTAGCACAGAAGCGGCCGAATGCCTTTGCGCTCTTCGACACCCTCGGCAATGTTTGGGAATGGGTGAACGATATATACGCCGATGACTACTTCTCGAGTGGGCCCCAGGTCGATCCTACTGGACCCTCCACTGGTCCGTATCGGACTCTGCGTGGCGCATCCTTCGTTAGCGAGCCAGTAACTGTTCGCGTATCGATCCGCAACCCTAACCATCTGCCGGAATCGAAGGGCAGCAGCGTCGGATTTCGTTGCGTTGCGAAGCTGCACCTTGATTAGCGACTGCCAGACATCTTTGCTCAAGGAGAATGCGTGAAAGCGCTGGTTGTAACTCAAGAGAAAATCACCAGGGCGCTGATGCTTGGATTTCTATGTTCCCTGCTGGTCATTCCCAGCAGCTTCTCCGCACAATCTGGAAGCGCCCTCAAAAACTTGCCCATCGCTGATGTTCCAGATGACCCTGTGCTACCGCGAGTTCTATTGATCGGGGACTCTATTGCGCATGGCTATACAGAGGCCACGCGACGCTTGCTTCAAGGTCGCGCGAATGTCCATCTGATGATTCCTGTAACTGGCGGATACGACACGGAGAGAGGTCTCAGGAGCTTGGATGCATCGCTTGGCAAGGGAAAATGGGACGTCATCCACTTTAACTGGGGACTGCATGATCTGACGGTGCTGTTGGGACAAGGGGGAGTAAAGAACGATGGGACCCATCTCGTACCGCTGGACCGATACCAGTCTAACCTAGAGGAACTGGTAAAAAGCCTTAGACTGACTGGAGCCACGCTGATCTGGGCAACTATCACACCCGTTCCCGAGGGAAACGTTGCTCTACTGTATCGCCGGAACAGGGACGTCATTGCGTACAATGCCGTCGCTCGGAAGATCATCGAGGAGAACCGAATCGCTATCGACGATCTTTATGCGTTTGCCTTACCTCGGCTGAAGAGCATCCAGAAGGCAAATAACGTTCACTTCACCGATACAGGATCCGAGCAGCTAGCAAAACAAGTGGCAGCCAGCATTCTGGCCGCGCTGAAGGTGCACAGGCATGGATAGCCTGGCCCTTCATGAAGATCAGATGAGTTAGTTGGAACTGGAGTAATTGCGGGGTATTACGGGAGTGTGGCGGCAAACGCTGTGTTCCTGTCATTCTGAGTCCCTCTTTTTGGGGCCGAGGAACCTCCAGCGTGCGTAAGACCTAAACTGCGCGGTTATGGTTCTTAAACGATGATCCATCCTCGCCATCTCTTTATGGTAAGCCGCCGGGAGCCGCAGCCGAGCTTTTTAAGTACATCATTATGAGAAGTGCAGAAAATTTCGGGTTTACGATGTGTCTGGTTGCCCTGTTGACGGTCGCTCTACATGCGCAGTCGTATAAGAATCAGTTGCCGACAGTAATCTCGACAGATCGGCAGCTATTTATCGACGATTCCATTGTCGAAGCTCGATCAGGAGTAACCCGGGTGCTACATCAGCCTGTTAAGGCGCCTGCACCCATCATGGTGGGAGATCAGCCATGGGAAAACTGGACTGTCGACCTGTTCGGGATCCACTCTGTACATTATGACCACGCCAACAAGATTTACCGGATGTGGTACACGGCCTACGATGTTCCGGTAGACAACTACTATATCTGTTATGCCACTTCCAAAGATGCGGTGCACTGGACAAAGCCGATCTTGGGCCTGCATGAATTCAAGGGCTCGAAGGAGAACAATATCGTAAATCCTGGCCGCGTGTTCTGGCCAAACAGCACGGTAGTCGTAGACGAGCACGATCCGGATCCGGCCCGCCGTTATAAAACCCTAAGCTGGGACTTTGGCCCGTCCCATACTCCGGAAGCCATACCGGCCGGCTACTACAGGCCAAGCGGCGACGCTGAGTACAAGAAAGGCCGGCCACTCGGAATGTCAGTTGCTTTCTCCCCCGACGGTTTGCATTGGACTCCCTATGCAGGCAATCCCGTCGTAGAAGGGCCCACGCATGTCGGTGATACGAATTTTGCGTTGGGCTGGGATCCGCATTACCAGAAATATATAGCTTATCCCCGGCCAAGCTACGCCGCGTCAGGCGGGATCCGCACGATTGGCTTCTCCACAAGCGACGATTTTATCGATTGGACGCCTGTGGAAATCATTTTGCGGCCGGACTCAGAGGATGCGATCAGCGATGAGTTTTATGGCATGCCGGTAACAAGCTACGAAGGCAAGTACGTTGGCTTTCTGTGGATATACCATAACTCTCCGAATCCGGTCCTCGTAAAATCGCCGAATCTTGAGAACGAGAAGGGCTCGCAACAGACCCTGGATACGCAACTCACATATAGCGGCGATGGCAAAACCTTTATTCGTGTCGGGAATCGGCAGCCATTTCTGCCGGTCGGACCATCGGGATCGTGGGACAGAGGAATGGTGGTCGTTTCGGACATGCTTGTCCGCGACAAGGAACTCTGGATCTACTACAGTGGCTGGGGCTCACGTCATAATGATGATCAGCAGTTTCTGGGCAAGATGGTGAATGGGCAGCGCGTCATGGCAGCCGTCGGTCTCGCGAAATTGCGCCTCGACGGCTTTGTGTCGCTGCACGCGGGTGATGATGAAGGCATGGTGCTCACACGGCAAATTCTGCTACATGACCAGAAACATTTGCGCATCAATGCAGATGCGAGCCATGGGAGCGTTGAGGTAGAACTTCTTGACGAGAAGCTCGACCCAATCGCCGGCTACGCGCGTGGCGACTCGCAAGTGATGCGCGAGGATGCGGTCTCGAAAGAGATTACGTGGCGTACGCAGCCGGATTTATCCTCTCTTCAGGGCCACAGCCTGAGAGTCCGCATGTATTTGCGCAATGCAGACCTCTACTCCATACAACTGAATTAAGGACATGATCACGCGACGAGAATTTTGCGGCTGGATGGGCGCGCTATCGTTATGCCGCGTGCGTTTGGATGTAGCGCAGCCGGGGCCACCGCATCTCTTTGCGTATGTGACCTGCGGCGATAATCAATGGAATCTCGATTCGCTGCCGGTCGACAGTCCTGCTACCGTGCAAGCTATTTTTGAGTTCTTGTCAGATAACTTTGGGTTGAAGCGGATCTATTGGCGCGGAGAGCAGGATCGGATGTTGCTTCGGAACTGCAGATTTCGTCCAGAGAGCCCGGTTTATTACGAGCACTTTGTGAAGTGGCTGGGCCATTTGGACAACGAGCTGAAGCTCAACGACATCGCTGTCGCTTCCGCACATCGGCGCGGGATGGAGATTTACATATTTGACGGCCTCTTGGATCTTGGCGCTACAGCGGATACAAGTGGCGATGGACTGTATCCATACGTACGGGAAGACCGCCTTCGTATTGAGCATCCAGAGTGGGTCCCGCTGGACCGCTGGGGCGAGCGCATTGCTCCGGGGCCAATCGAGTACTGTTATCCGGAAGCCCGCAAGGCGCTTATCTCTCGTTATCTCCATCACGTCACAGAATATGGATATGACGGCATATTCTTCTATACCTATGTCGAGAACTGTGGCGCGCGCTATTTGGATGAGTATGGGTTCAACGAGCTGATTGTGGCGGAGTACGAACGCCGCTATGGCATAGATATCCGGAAACATCTGTTCAATAAAGAAGCCTGGTATCGTTTGCGCGGCGAGTATATGACGCAGTTTATCCGTGAGCTGCATACGGCCCTGGCCGCGAAAGGCAAGAAGCTTTCTATGGCCATCTATGCGCCCACGCCCAACTACCCCGAACCATGGGACGGGGCCAAGGTCGATATCCCGCAGGACGGAAACGTTTACCTTGACTGGGAAGCCTGGGTGGCTGAGGGCCTCGTCGACGAATTGTTTGTGTGGTGGAGAGGCGACCAAAAGGCGCTCCTGAATCGAATGGTGAAATTGTGCCGAGGCAAGCATGTGCAACTCACGGTCGCGGCAGCCCAACCGTTTGATCCTGGATGGAAGCTCTTCATGGAAGATGGTGTGACTCCGGTTGGGGTGTGGGCGCCTGGGTACCAACTCGACCGCGTGAGTCAACAGCCGAGCGCCGCGGAAGCGCTGAAGAGTCCTGACTGGCGGTGGCGCATGCAAGCGCTGGCGGATGTTGCTGCTGGGAAACTCAAGGTTGACGCGAGCTCGGTCGCCGCTCTCGCGAGCGACCCACATGTGCTGGTTCGCCGGCACGCCATGTTCGCGCTTGGGACTCTTCGCGTCGCGGCTTATGTGCCGATTTTGGAAACCGCACTAATGGACGAGGAATCGAGCGTGCGGATCGCCGCCGCTGTTGCCTTGAGTAAAGTAAATGGAGCGGAAAGCGCGCGGCGAATCCTGGCGGCTCTTTTGAGTGACAACGGGTTTCAAATGAGATGGGCTTGTGTAGAAGCGCTCGCAGCTATGAAGGAACTGTCTCTTCCGCTGGTTCTCCAAGGCGTCGCCAGCGCCAGGCCAGCGGTGCGTGAGGTCTGTATCCGAGTTCTTGCCGCCGAAGCGCCAGAATGCGCGCTGAACTTACGGCAGCCCGAGCGAGGGACTTGCGCCTCGTTGACTCTCAAGAGCGACGTACAGGCTGCCCAGGCGGCGCTAATCTCTGTGCTCCAAACCGAAAAAGAAGACTTGCCTTTGTTCTATGCAATCGACGGTCTCGCTGGCTACCGCTCGCCGGAAGTCATTACGTCTCTTCTCGGCTCGCTCGGTCACGGAACCCCAAAAGTTCAAATGTGGGCCACTCAGACGTTGACGAAAATGGCGCCCACAATGTCTCCAGATCAGTTGAAATATATGCTGCCGATGCTCGTCGAGCTCTTCCGCGAATTTGGAGACGGCAGCACCCGCCCGGACGCCGCCTGGGGGTGGCGCGCGGTTGGCAATGCGCTGCTCGCCTGCGGACAGAGCGGCAAGGAGACATTGGAATCGATGCGGGCCGAGCGCCAAAACCGGTGGGTGGCCTGGTTGGCTTATCAGGTCTTATATGTTCCGCAGTCGCCTGAGAAGGCGACTCTCTGCACAGAGGAGGAGGCTGTTGCGATGCACGCGAAATATGCTCCGCCATTTCCGGGCTGGCGAGCTTAGAACGTGAGCATCGGCAAGCCAGCCACACAGTAGCTGAGGAGATCTTCCAGATGGTTGCGCTGCTCAGTCTCAGACGACTCTTGACCTACATCCTTATTGGGATTGTCCTTGGTACAGCGGTGACAAGTTGCCCATTGCAGGCTCAGCAGAAACTCAACTTCGAACATTTGAGGCAGCAGAAATTCCGAATAATGCCCGTGAGCTACGGTGATTGGGTCGAAAACGGCGACTTGTTCTCTTCAAAAGAAGCCATCGAGGCATCATTTAAGGCCATCCACGATTACGGGAGCACGCATATTTATTGGCGACTCTTGTGGGAAGGTCACCCCATCGACAAAATGTTGTTCTACGGGAACAATCTTCAGGAGAGGAATTTTCGACTCAAGCAACCCTTCGAAGGAACTCCGTATGCCTGGAATCCCCATGAAATTCGTTATCCGCTGGAAGTGGCGCACAAGCTGGGAATGAAGTTCTATGTGTGGGTATCCATCTACAACGAAGGCGCGCCCCCTGCAGTCGCCGGCGAGTACTGGTACCAATCAGTGTTTGTCTACGAACATCCCGAGTTTCAGTTGGTGGACCGTACAGGCAAGCGATATTACTACGGGGTATTGGAGTGGGCCTACCCACAGGCGCGTAAATATTGGGTGGATGAGATACAGGAGATCCTCGACAAGTATGATGTCGATGGAGTCTATTTAGACGCCCGTCCAGAGGCGATTTGTCCAGAGACAGCCGACGAGTTCGGCTTTAACGATCCTGTAGTGAAGGAATATGAGCGGCGCTACGGTGTCAATATTCTTCGAGAGGATTTCGACTTAGAAAAGTGGCGCGCCTTGCGTGGCGAATACTTCACGCTCTTGGTCAAGGAGATAAGTGACCGCATTCACGCTAAAGGCAAGCTTTTCTCGCTTGGTATCTCCCGCGGTGATTATATCGGATACCCCGTAGGGAACATGAAACTGGAGTGGCGCAAATGGATTGAAGAAAAGGTGATCGACTATCTTCACCTGGACGAGTATGGTCACTGCTCAACCTCGAGTCTCAGTGCCGGCCTAAATCCCTCTGCCGTCCAGCCCTACGGCTTTGTTACTGATTATCCGACGGAACGAGGGTTGAAGCCGCTCGATGTTGCCGTGCGGGAAGACTATGGGCCCCTTTGTCATAAGCACGGTGTAAAGCTTTACTTCCGCTGCTATCCGTACCAGCCACGCCCTATAGAAAACGAATGCTGTGAGAGTAGAGCGACAATGAACCCTAAGCCAGTTCCGCCTGGCTGGTGTCAGCACCTGCTGGAGATGCCTGAGATCGATGGGGTTGATGAGGTCGCGCCGTTTTTCCTAAGCAAAATGTTTCCTCAATGGGCAGTGCCGCGCCGCGAGCAGCGCAGAACATATCCTCTTTTTAAATGAGGCGACTGAATCCGACTAATCTGGAGACTTAAATGAACTGTGATCATAGTCCGGGAATTTCCTTCCATACTAGCCGGCGAAGCTTTCTGAGGCAGGTGAGCATCGCGGCCGCTATGACGCAATTCGCGGCGCCCGGGCTCACGTTCCCGAGCGCGCAATCCGCTCGAGCCGGATCCCCACCCGATTTATTGCCGATTCCCGATTACATGACGTACGCGACTTCGCCGGATGGCAAGATTATCGCGATCCTGAGCGAAGTACGCAATGGCAATGTGCTGGCTCGCTACAGCTCGGATGATGGCTCAAATTGGGGTGAACCAACCCCATTGTTCCCGTTGGATATTTCTCGCGGGGGATGGTCATTGCAGAACTGCTTCACGGATCGCGATGGCGAATTGCAGATCCTCGGCACTCTCGATAATACGCCGCAGCATCCGCAGTCCATCTATGAGACCCGCTACGACATCTGGCATTTCCGCTCTCGTGATGCGCAGCGCTCGTGGAACGCACCCGTTTTGGTATGGAAGGGATATGCGGGCTCGCTGCTCTCGTTCCTTCAATTGCGCGACGGGCGTGTCGTAGTGCCGTTCTGCTATCTCACTCCCCGAACCTGGGCAAAGCGCGGCGAAGGTTTCGACCAATTTACGTACATGGGGCGTTTCAGCTCCTCTGCCGCGTACTCCGACGATAACGGCCAAACTTGGCACATCTCTTCCAATGAACTGAAAGAGCCCACGCCGGAGATCGGCGACGATGGCGGCATCGAACCGATTGTTCTTGAGCTGAAGACGGGTCGCCTGTGGATGCTGATCCGAACACAGAACGGCCGTTTTTTCGAATCGTTTTCGCAGGATCGAGGGGCAACCTGGACACATCCGCTTCCGACCGGCATCAGTTCCTCGGATTCTCCCTGCTCCCTCACTCGCCTACACGACGGACGCGTGGTGATGTTATGGAACAACACACTTCGTTATCCTTACGCAAACGGCGGTCGTGCCATACTGCATGGGGCGATTTCAGAAGACGATGGAAAGACGTGGCGAGGATACCGCGAGGTCGCTGCCAATCCGTACGCGATTGAGCCGCCGCCGCCGAATGGCGATCATGGTGTTACCTATACCGTCCCCGCGCTCACCGCCAGCGGAAAGCTCATTACTTCGCTCAGCACGGGTCACGGTAATGACACGTTACTCCTGCGAGTGGATCCTGAGTGGCTATACGAAACCAAACGAGAAGATGACTTTTCACGTGCATTGAACGGCTGGACCTCTATCGGAACGCGGGGCGTTGCGCTAGAGGCGCATCCTGACAACCCAAACCGGCGAGTCCTTGCGCTACGGAAGCCTGACCCGGAATGGCCCGCTGGCGCAGTTTGGAATTTCCCTGCCGGTAAGCATGGCCAGCTCAGCATGCGTCTGCGGTTAGCGCGGGATTTCGCTGGTGCTTTGGTCGGAATCACCGACCACTTCTCTGTTCCATTTGACGAGCAGGACCGTTTCTGCAACATCTTCAATCTAGACATTGGCCCTGGAGGAGCATTGGCCGAAGGCGGCAAGATCACGCCCGGACAATGGGGAGAACTGGCGTTCAAGTGGGACTGCGAGTCGCAGAGGCAGTGCAGCGTGACCGTGAACGGCCGGCCAGTTGCCAGGCTCTACATGAAACGAGAAACACCCGGTCCCTCCTACTTACGCCTCCGCTCCACCGCTCTTGGACAGGACAGCGGCGGGCTGCGAGTTGAATCGGTCGTAGCTGACGTCAGCGCCAGTTGGACCACATAGCCGGGGACGCCTGGAGCACCGTTTTCGTTGTTGAAACATTCAAGGCCATTCTGAACCGGGCGCAGATCACTCCATACCTACAAGGGCGAATAGAACGGCCTCGGTTATGACTACTTTCACCATTGGCTACGTTTTGCTTGTCGTATCGGTTAGCTCTTTCGCATATGCAAGCCCATCATCCGGGACGCAGACCGCAACCTCGCCTGGAGTTGCATCAGCGAATCGCCAAGCGCCTTCACCGCTTGTTGTCGCCAGCACTGATGAACTTTACAAACCTGCCCTGCTAAAAGACGGCAGGCTAATCGCAGTGGCACTTCCCATGATTAAAGGAGTACAGCAGGCGGTCGCGATGTATTCATCCGACAATGGCCGGACGTGGGGAGAATCCATGACGCTGTTCAGCCTGCCGCGCGATGAAGGCACATTCGGATATTTCAATTTCCTAATCGACCACGCAGGCGAAATGCATTTTTTCTTCTTGCTTGATCCGTCTACGGGGACAAGGTGGCACCAAACCCATCATCAGATGCTCGCCAAAGAAGCGGAACTCGATATCTGGCACCTGAAATCGAATGCTGGTGCTACGGCCTGGCAGGCTCCTAAACGCATATGGCAGGGCCGGGCCGGGGATATCCTGTCGGTCATCCAACTACGTAGCGGACGTATTCTTCTCCCGATCTGTTACCGCACCGATCGCAGTTGGGGAAACCGGGGCAGCGGTTTCGATGCGTACACGTATCATGGACAATTTGACAGCTCTGCACTCTATTCCGATGACGATGGGAATAGCTGGCATCAGTCGCCGAGCATCTTGCGAACACCCACGCCCGACATCACTACGATTGAAGGGGCGATCGAGCCGGTTGTACTTGAGTTGAAGGATGGGCGCGTATGGATGCTCATCCGAACACAGATGGGCCGCTTCTACGAGTCTTATTCAAAAGATAATGGCGACACGTTTTCGGCGCCCCGTCCAACATCTCTGCTCGCTTCTGATTCCCCGGCCGGACTCGTCCGCCTCTCAGATGGACGTATCGTGATGATCTTGAACCGTAGCTTGCGATTCCCGTACGCGTACGGCGGACGCCACGTACTCCACGCCGCGATTTCTGACGATGATGGGAGAACATGGCGCGGTTACCGCGAGATTCTCCGCGACCCTCTGCGTCAAGATCCTCCTCCGCCGGGAGATGATTTTGGTCCCGCCTATCCCTATCCCACAATCACCAGGGACGATAAGATCTTGTTTGCGCTCGCATGCGCAACGGGAACGCGAAATGCAGAACCGAGTGCCCGGCCTGGCTTCGTGTCAAGACAAAAGCGGGACCTCACGTTGCTGGATCCCGAATGGCTCTACGAAACGTCGCAACACACTGATTTTTCTGACGGCCTGGACGACTGGTCATCCTTCGGCGTGAAGGGCGTGCAGTTGGAGTCCGACCCGGCGCGCTTCGGTGCTCAGGTGCTCAGCATCCGCAAAACGGACCCTGATTGGCCAGCCGGCGCAGTCTGGAATTTTCCCATCGGCGCCCGCGGTCATGTGCACCTAAAGCTGATGCTAAAACCAGGTTTTGGCGGTGCACTCATCGCTCTAACAGACCATTATTCAGTCCCCTATGACGACGTGGATAGCTTTTATAACATCTACAACTTCGCGATCGGCCCAAATGGCACTCTGACGGATGGTGCAAGACTGGAACCGAATCGCTGGCACGATCTGGATCTGGATTGGGATACTGCTGCGTGCCAGGGACGTGTCGTCGTCGATGGACGCCACCTCGAGGTCTTATCAAGGCGACATGAAAGCGAAGGGATTTCTTATCTGCGTATGCGATCCACCGCGCCCGACACCGATCTCGCCGGGTTTCTTGTGAAATCGATTGATGCGACGATCAATTCCACCAAACTATTCTCGCAAAGCGTGCCGAGTGCGGGTGTCCCACATCCCAACTCTCTTCACGAAGCGCAGGCTTGGATCGACCATTTGTGGTACTTGCAACATGACTGGCCACAACTGGAGCGCTACCGCCAAGCGAATCTTGAGATGGGTCCGCCGAATCCCGGTGAGAACCGCGTCGTCTTCTTAGGTGACTCGATCACTGAACACTGGGACCTCGAGCGCTGGTTTCCAGGCAAGGGATATCTGAACCGAGGCATCGACGGGCAAACCACGCCACAAATGCTGGTGCGGTTTCGCGCCGACGTCATCAGCCTTGCGCCGAGGGTCGCGGTGATCCTCGCCGGGACAAATGACATCGCCGGGAACACAGGACCGACGACGCTCGAAGCCATCGAACAGAACTTCGCAGCGATGGCAGACCTGGCAGCAAGGAACGGCATCATCGCTGTTTTCAGCTCCGTGTTGCCGATCCACGATCGCGGTCCCGAGAGGAGTTCGCTTCGGCGTTCACCGGGAAAAATAAACGCACTAAATCTGTGGCTTCAGCAATACTGTGCCGGTCACAACCTTGTATACCTCGATTATTTCAGTCACATGGCGGAACCAGATGGCATGCTGCGGGCTGAACTCTCCGATGATGGACTGCACCCGAATGCGGCCGGATTTCGAGTGATGGTGCCACTTGCAGAGCAGGCGATTCAGCGTGCCCTCAATTCTCGGCCTTAGAGGAGTCGCAGGTGCCTTGCATGATCGTGGTTCTGGAGCAAGATTTTTCGAATACCTGCTAGGTTAATCTGCGCGAATCGTGGACTGCGCTTTACTGTGCAATGTCACAATACCGTGAATACCAAGGTGGAAACAATTATGCGACATTGGCAACAAGTCATCTGCATCTCGGCGGCTTTGTTACTGCAGTCATCGATGGCCGCGAGTGCTCAAGCCAGCTCGCCGAGCAATGTCGTACGGGCATGTCAGCCGGCACATCGCGTACAGGAATGCTCAGAACCTGACGAACTCGGCTCCCGCTTAAAGCGCGACGAACAGATCCTAAGAGACTGGCCCGCGCTCGCTCGCTACCGCGAAGACAACGCCCGATTAGGGCCGGCAGTGGGAGAGAAGCGCGTGGTGTTTATGGGCGATTCGATCACGGACTTCTGGGGACGACAACACGGCCAGTTCTTTTTTGGGAAGCCGTACATTAACCGGGGCATAAGCGGACAGATCACCGGACAGATGCTGATCCGTTTTCGCCCGGATGTCATTTGGTTGCGGCCGAAGGTGGTTGTGATTCTTGCTGGTACCAATGACATCTGGGACAACAATACTCCAGCTGCGTTGCTGCCGATAGAGGATAACTTGATGTCGATGACAGAACTTGCCAAGGCAAACGGAATCGGTGTTGTACTCGCGTCTGTCCTCCCCGTCTGTGATGCCTTCGACCCACAAACGCCCCATCGCTCCCCGCAACGGATCATTGACCTCAATGCCTGGATGAAAGCGTATGCTGCGACCAACGGATTGGTCTATGTCGACTACTACTCGGCCATGCTCGATGAGCATGGAATGCTCAAGCAGGCATTAACCTATGACTGCGTTCATCCCAATGATCGAGGTTATGCTGTAATGGAGCCTTTGGCCAACGCAGCTATTGAAACTGCGTTCCGCGATATCAGGGCGCGTAGCAGCCGGACTCGACCCTAGTTAAAGGTCCCACCATCGTCTTCACCGACGAAAGCGGATTGAGCGAGCGGCCAAACCGCTGCCGCCCTTGGGTACGAAGGGCAGACGCCGGTGCTGCAGTATTACTTACCTGGAAGACGCCATCGGCGATGGAGGAGGTGACTTGTTGGAATTTTTGTTTCCAGCTGTTCCCAGGAGCGATCCGCAGCCGGAAGATCATCGAGTTTCTCGCCCATCTGCTGCGCCACATTTCCCGGAGGCCGATGAAAATTCACAAAAACCGGGGACAAGGTGTCTACCAGTCGTCTACCAGTCCTCCTTTCGAATTGACCGGATGCCGACATCAATGGCAACGTTCGCTTTACTTTCCCGTTTGGTGCGTCAAAAAGTAGGCTCCGACCCTCAAATGCGTCGAATTGGTGTTTGTTTACTCACCCGACAGAGCCCC
>Ga0066661_10000658_pt1 | contig 12428 bp, 8 predicted proteins | sample GraSoiAngelo_110_FD_66454 | JGI IMG/M metagenome (GOLD analysis project Ga0066661, IMG submission 66454) | Grasslands soil microbial communities from the Angelo Coastal Reserve, California, USA - 14_0903_12_30cm | ecosystem: Environmental > Terrestrial > Soil > Grasslands | place: USA... | reverse complement strand
GCGGGGGGGTTCTGGAAGGGGGGGCCTGCCCCCCCTTGCACTGATCGTGGCCTGGGACCAGGCCGGCCCCGACCGTTCCGCCGCCCCGGTGTGGACGGGCTCGGTCCGGCTGGAGCGCGACGAGCTCCACGTCATGGCGATGGTGCTGGCGGGCGGCCAGGGCAGCCGGCTGCAGCCGCTCACGGCCGACCGCGCCAAGCCGGCGGTGCCGTTCGGCGGGACGTACCGGCTGATCGACTTCGCCCTCTCGAACCTGGTGAACGGCGGCGTCCGGAAGATCGTCGTGCTCACCCAGTACAAGAGCCACAGCCTGGATCGCCACATCGCGCAGATGTGGCGGCTCTCGCCGATGCTGGGCAACTACGTGGCGACCGTGCCGGCCCAGATGCGGACCGGACCGCGCTGGTTCGCGGGGTCCGCTGACGCCGTCTACCAGAACCTGAACCTGGTCAACGACGAGCGGCCCGACTGCATCTGCGTGTTCGGCGCCGACCACATCTACCGGATGGACCCGCAGCAGATGATCAAGCACCACCTGACCAGCGGCGCGGGCGTGACGCTGGCGGGGATCCGGGTGCCGATCGAGCAGGCGCCGTCCTTCGGCATCATCGAGCCGGACCCCAGCGGCCGCGTCCTGTCCTTCCGCGAGAAGCCGAAGGACCCGACGCCGGTCCCCGGCTCGCCCGGCGAAGCCTACGCCTCGATGGGCATCTACGTGTTCAGCACCCGCGCCCTGGTCGACGCGGTGACCGACGACGCGGACCGGGCCGACAGCAAGCACGACCTGGGCGGCAGCATCATCCCGATGCTGGTCGAGCGGGGCGAGGCGTCCGTGTACGACTTCCAGACGAACGACGTGCCCGGGGTGACCCGGCGCGACGTCGGCTACTGGCGCGACGTCGGCGACCTGGATTCGTACTACGAGGCAAGCATGGACCTGGTCGCGGTGGACCCGATCTTCAACCTGTACAACCGGGAGTGGCCCATCCTGAACTGGCAGCCGCTGGGCGCCCCGCCGGCCAAGTTCGTCTTCGACGACGAGGGGCGCCGGGGCATGGCCATCGACTCGCTGGTGAGCCCGGGCGTGATCGTATCCGGCGGCGCGGTGCGGCGGTCGATCCTGTCGCCCGACGTCCGCGTCAACACCGGGGCGGTGGTGGAGGGCTGCGTGCTGATGGACGGGGTCCAGGTCGGCCGCAGCGCCATCGTCCGGCACGCGATCGTGGACAAGAACGTGCTCGTCCCGCCCGGAGCCCGGATCGGCGTCGATCCGGAGCAGGACAAGGCGCGCTTCGCCGTCTCGAGGACGGGCGTGGTGGCCATCGGCAAGGGCCAGGTGGTGCCGCACTGATGGACGTCCCGCGGCCGACGGTCTCGCTGCTCACGCGGGAGTACCCGCCGGACGTGTACGGCGGCGCCGGCGTCCACGTCGAGCACCTGGCGGCGGAGCTCCGGCGTCGAGTGGACGTGCGCGTGCACTGCTGGGGCGACCCGCGCGACGAGGCCGGCGTCACGGCGTACCGGGCGTGGACGGCGCTCTCCGAGCCGATGCCGGAGGCGGCCGCGCTGCAGGCCATGTCGATCGACCTGGCGATGACGGGCGGGAGCAGGGGCAGCGACCTGGTGCACAGCCACACGTGGTACGCCAACCTGGCCGGCCACCTGGCGAAGCTGGCGTGGCAGGTGCCGCACGTGGCCACCACGCACAGCCTGGAGCCGCTGCGGCCATGGAAGGCCGAGCAGCTCGGAGGCGGGTACCACCTGTCGTCCTTCTGCGAGCGGACCGGGCTGGTGGGCGCCGACGCCGTGATCGCGGTGTCGCACGGCATGCGGGAGGACGTGCTCACCTGCTACCCGGAGGTGGACCCGGCGCGGGTCCACGTGATCCACAACGGCATCGACGCCGCCGCCTACCGGAGCGAGCCGTCCGAGGCGACCCTGCGCCGCTACGGGATCGACCCGGGCCGCCCGTACGCGCTGTTCGTGGGCCGGGTCACGAGGCAGAAGGGCCTGTCGCACCTGCTCGCGGCGTCGCTCCACGTGGACCCGCGGCACCAGCTGGTCGTGTGCGCGGGGGCACCTGACACGCCGGAGATCGCGGCCGAGGTCGAGGCGCTGGCCGAGCGGGTCCGGACGGAGCGCGGCGGCCTGGTGTGGATCGAGGGGATGGTGCCGCGGCCCGAGCTGATCCACCTGCTGAGCGGCGCCAACGTGTTCGTCTGCCCGTCCGTGTACGAGCCCTTCGGCCTGGTCAACCTGGAGGCGATGGCCTGCGAGACGGCGGTGGTGGCGTCCCGGGTGGGCGGCATCCCGGAGATCGTCGTGGAGGGCGAGACGGGCTACCTGGTGGACCTGGACGAGGCCGACCCGGAGGCGTTCGCGAGCGGCCTGGCGGCGCGGATGGAGGAGGTCCTGGACGACCCGGTCCTGGCCGTCCGGATGGGCGCGGCGGGCCGGGCCCGGGTGCTGGAGCGCTTCACGTGGGAGGCGATCGCCGACCAGACTGTGGCGCTGTACGGCTCGCTGCTGGCCTGACGATCAGCGATCAGGGCCGGGCTGACGCGGCTCGCTTCGAGTACGTCGTGTCCACGATCCGGGACGCGGGGAGGTCCGCGCCGTACTTCAGCAGGCCCACCGTCCGGTAGCTCGCCTGCAAACCCGCCAGCGACGCGGTGTCCGGCTTCAGCGCCTGGTCCCAGTCGTACGGCGGGACCGTCCTGAGCACGTCCGGGCCGATGCCCGTGTACTTGGACACGATCCCCAGCGTGTCGTCCGACGTCCGGTCCGGGCCCGTCAAGTCCCGGGCGCCCCTCACCAGCGCCTGGAAGAACCGCAGGCCCGCCGAGCCGCCCAGCTTCGCCCCGTACAGCACGCCGCTCCAGGTCGTCCCCGCCGGCGGCGCGGCCTTCGGGACGGCGACGCCGTGCCGCTCCATCGTCGTCGAGTACGGCGCCGGCGCCAGCGCGGCGTCGATGCTGCCGATCTGGAACGCCTCCTCCATGTCGGTCGCCGCCAGGTCGATCACGGTCATGTCCTTGAGGCCGACGCCCGCGCCCTGGAGCGCCAGTCCCGCCAGGTAGCCGCTGCCCGAGCCCGCCCCGCCGTCGATCGCGATCTTGCGGCCCTTCAGGTCCGCCAGCGTCCTGACCGTGCCGTGGTCCAGCAGCGGCTTCGCGACCTCCAGCTGCACCGGCGGGGTGCCGCCGGTCGGGATCGCCGCCATCGAGCCCACGATCTTGTACGCCAGCCCGCCACCGAGCCCGTTGAACACCGCCGCGTTCAAATCCGTGACCGCGACGTCGACCTGGCCCCGCGAGATCAGGTCCACCGGGTCCTGGCCCAGCCGCAGCGCCTGGAGCTGGACGTTCACGTTCAGGCGCTGGAAGTAGCCCCGCTCGATCGCGACGTACAGCGGCGCCCACTGCGTGGACGCCACGTGCCCCACCTTCACCGTCACCGGCGTCAGGTCGGGCGTCGGCGTCGGGCCGGCGATCCGCTCCGGCGAGCTCCCGCCGCACGCGGACACCGCCACCAGGGCCACCAGCGCGATCCAGATCCCTGCGGGTCCCCCACCACGCATCGCGATCCAGCGTAACGCGGGAACCCCGGGGTGCGTACGCCCGGGTCGGATCAGCGCAGCCGGATGGCCCGGTGGCGCGCCTGGAGCCGGGGCAGCACCTCGCGCCGCCACAGCTGCAGGCCCGGGTAGCGCAGGCCCACCGCCAGCGCCGCCATGGCGACCAGCGTGACGGGCCAGGAGTGGGTCACGTACGCGATCCCCGCCAGCAGCGTCAGGCACGCGCACAGCACCAGGACCAGCAGCATCGCCACGTCCCGGCGCAGGGCCCGCCACTGCCGCCGCTCGTGCCGGTAGAACGTCCGCAGCGTCTCGTCGAACTGGCGCAGCCGCCACCACCGCACGAGGAGGACGACCCCGCAGACCGCGATCACCAGGACGGCGGCGACCGCCCACGCGTACGGGTCGTCCAGGCGCCGCACGACGTTGATGGCGAGCGCGGCCACCAACCCGCCGCCGACGCCCGCCATCGCCAGCCGGCGGTCGATGGCGTGGGCCAGCTGGCGCCGCACCGTCGGGTTGCCGGGATCCGTCTCCACCGCGCGCCGAAAGTGCTGCATCGCCTCCCGCCGGCGCCCGCGCCGCTCCAGCGCGACCGCGAGGTTGGACTGGTAGACGGGCTCCTGCGGGGCCAGCCGCAGCGCCTCCCGGAACGCGTCCTCGGCGCGCCTCCAGTCGCGGCGGAGCATGGCGGCGCGTCCCACCGCGTTGTGGGACTCCGGCTCGCCCGGGTGGTTCTCGACCATGGCGGCGGCCGTCTCGCCGGCCGCGCGACCCTTGCGCAGCGCCGCCTGCGCCTCGAACACGCTGAGCATCGCCACGAAGCCGCCCGGCTCCAGGGAGAGCGCCGCGCGGGCCGCGTCCAGCGCCGGCCGGGGCCGGCCCAGCAGCAGGAGGTGCGCGCTGCGCAGGCGATGGGGCCAGTCGCTGGCCGGGGCCAGCGCCGCCGCCCGGTTGGCCAGCTCCAGGCCGTCGGCGGGCCGGCCCATCTTGCCCAGGCACCGGCTGAGGCCGCACAGGGCCTGGACGTCGTCGGGCTCCACCCGCAGCAGCTCGCCGTACACCGCCATCGCGTCGTCGAGACGGCCGGTGTCGGCCAGGATCCCCGCCCGCTGCAGTGCCTGACGCCGCTCGGCGCCGGTCACAGCAGCTTGCGCGCGCGCATGTACGCCTGCAGGTCGTCGTACATGCCGCCGCTGTTGGCGAAGAGGACGAAGTTGCGGGCCGTCTCGAACCACGCCCGCGTGCTCGGGCGCACCTCGCCCAGCGCCCGTTCGAAGTCGCGTGACGTCACCGACCGGATCGCCGCCCCGGCCAGCGACTCCTCCAGCGCGTACTCGACCGCGCTGTCGCAGAGGTGGGCGAGGTCGGCGCCCGAGAAGTCCTCGGTCCGGCCGGCCAGCCGCTCGACGTCGAGCCCGTCCACCGGCTTGCCCTTCAGGTGGTGGCCGAGGATGGCGATGCGCGCCTGGCGGTCGGGCGGGAGCACCAGCGCCATCCGGTCGAACCGGCCCGGCCGCAGCAGCGCCGCGTCCACGTCCCACGGGTGGTTGGTGGCCCCGAGGACGAACACGCCGTCGTTGCTGCCGTCCACCCCGTCCATCTCGGCCAGCAGCTGGTTGACCACGTTGCGGCCGGCGGACTGGCGGCGGAGCGAGCGGCGCTGGCCGATCGCGTCGATCTCGTCGAAGAACAGCACACACGGGGCGTTGCGACGCGCCGACTCGAACAGCTCGTGCAGGTGGCGCTCCGACTCGCCCAGCCACATGCTGAGGACGTCGTTCAGGCCGATCGGGATGAACCGCGCGCCGATCTCGCCCGCGGTGGCCCGGGCGATGAACGTCTTGCCGCAGCCGGGCGGCCCGTACAGGAGCAGGCCGCCGCGCAGCGCCTTGCCGTACGCGCGCAGCACCTCGGGGTTGCGGAGCGGGCCGATGAACGCCACGTTGAGCCGCCGCTTCACGTCCTCCATGCCGCCCACGTCCGCCAGCCGGAGCGTGGGGAACTCGGCGTCCCACCAGCCCGGCTTGAGCGGGTCGTCGCCGGCGGCGAGCGGCTGCTCGCGCTCGGTCCGCTCCTGCGGCTCCGATTCGCGCGGCTCGGCGCCCGGCCGACCCGCCAGGGCGTCGGCCAGACGCCGGTAGCCGTCGGCCCGCGCGGCGTCGCCTGCCGCCTCGGCCGCGCGCTGGGCGCCGCGGAGGGCGTCGGCGTTCGCCGGGTCGCGCTGCAGCACGTACGCGTACTGCTCGAGCGCCTCCGCTTCGGCACCGACCTCCAGCAGCATGGCCGCCAGGTGCAGCCTCAGCGGCAGCGAATCCGGGTCGCGCTCGACCGCCGCCCGCAGGGCTCGGACGAGCTCCGGGTCCGGAGGCATCGCCGCAAGACTGTAGCAGGGTCGCGGTCCCAGATAGACTCGGGCGACATGAGGCGTCCTCTCGACCAGCTCGCCCGCCGGACCGTCCTGGACCTCGAGCCGTATTCGTGGGAGCTGTCGAGCGAGGCGGTGGCCGCCCGGCACGGTCTCCGCGTGGAGGACGTTCTCCGCTTCGACCTCAACACGTCCCCGTTCCCGCCGGGTCCCTGGGACGCGGCGATGGAGGGCGCACGCCGCGAGGCGCTCCCCCACGAATACTTCGACACGGGATACGCGGAGCTGACGCCTCTTTTCGGCGCCTACTGCGGGGTGCCGGGGGACCACATCGTGGTCGGCGCGGGAGCCGACGAGGTGCTGGACATCGTCGCCAAGACGTTCCTCGACAACGGCGACCCCACGGTCACGTCCGACCCCAGCTACGCGATGTACCCGATCGTCACCGCCCAGCTCGGGGGCCTCGTCCGCCGGGTGCCGCTCCGCGAGGACTGCGGACCCGACGTGGCCGGCCTGCTGGCGGCGGCCCGGGACGCCAAGATCCTGTGGTTCTGCAACCCGAACAGCCCGACGTCCAACTCGGCCGACCCGGCCGAGGTCGAGCGCCTGGTCCGGGAGGCGCCCTGCATCGTGGTGATCGACGAGGCGTACGCCGAGTTCGCGGGCTGGTCGGCGGCGCCGCTGGTGGCCGCCAACCCCAACCTGGTCGTCGTCAAGACCATGTCGAAGGCGTTCAGCATGGCCGGCATGCGGCTGGCCTGGGCGGTGGCCCAGCCGGCAGTCGTCGACCTGCTGAACAGGGTCCGGCCGCCGAACAGCGTCAGCCGCGTCACGGCCCGGCTGGGCGCAGCCGCGCTGCGCGACCTGGACTCGATGCGGGCCAACGTCCGGGCGGTGCTGGCGCAGCGGGAGTCGCTGACCGACGGCCTGCGCGAGGCGGGCGCCCGCGTGTACCGATCCGACACCAACTTCCTGCTCACCGCGTGGGGCTCACCCGCCGATGCCCGCTCGCTGTACGGGTGGCTGGAGGCCCGCGGCATGGTCGTCCGCAATTACGCGGACCACCCGGTGCTCCCCGGCCACCTCCGGATCACCGTCCGGACCGCCGCCCAGAACGCGCGACTGGTGGCGGCCGTGGACGAGTGGCGGAGTCAGAAGTAGGTTCGGACGGCGCTCAGCACGCGGTAGTCCTCGTCCACCACCGGGATCGACCGCCACTTGTCGAACACGGTGCAGGGATGGGCGAGGCCGCACCCGACGGCGTCGCCCACGGCCAGCGGGTCGTCCGCCGGCACGCGCAGGTACGCGTGCTGGTCGTTCAGGCGGAACACCTCCATGGCGGTCGCGGGGCGGGCGGCGCCGTCGCGGCCGCGCACGGTCAGCGGCCGGGGCAGGCCCATGTCGTACGAGACGTCGCGCTTTCCGAACCCGAGGATGGCCAGGTCCGGCTCGGGCCGGGAGTGGACCAGGCCCCAGACCTCCAGCGCCTGCCGCAGCGGCTCCCACTCGGGCAGCCGGCCGCCGAACGGCCCGAGCCGCTCGTAGGAGCCGTGGTCGTGCGTGAGATAGCAGCCGCTGCGCAGCACGACCCTCACGGGCCGGCCCAGGTCCCAGCCGCCGGCCAGGTGGTGGACCACGCGATCGAACAGCAGGCTGCCGCCCGCCGTCACCAGCACCTCGTCCACGCCGTCGAACGCGCCCTCGCGGCCCAGCGACTCGGCCAGCGATCGCACGTCGCGCAGAACGCCGTCGACGCGCTCGCCGGGCTCCGAGGCGACGCCCTCGAAGCACTCGACCCCCGCCAGCCGCAGGGACCGGCTCCGGCGGACGGCGGCCGCCACACGCCTGCCGTCCTCCAGCGAGCGGCAGCCGGTGCGGCCCCCGGCCAGGCCCTCGTCCATCAGCTCGACGGCCCGCTCCGAGTCCACCAGGCACCAGACGCCGCCCGGCTCCCCGGCCAGCCACTCCAGGCCGCGCGGGTCCACGACCTGGTTGGCGATCACGATGCGCTCGACGCCGAAGTCGCGGAAGAGCCGGGCCTGGGCCGGCGAGGCGGCCGTGACGCCCCAGGCGCCGGCGGCGAGCTGCCGAGCGATCAGCTGCGGCGACATGGTGGTCTTCCCGTGCGGGGCCAGCGAGACGCCGCTGGCGCGGCAGAACCGGGCCATCACCTCGAGGTTGTGGGCCAGCGCCGCCTCCTTCAGGACGAGCACCGGGAACAGCAGGTCCGACAGCGCGTGCCAGCCGCGGTCCGCGACGCGGCCCAGGGGCACCTCGCCGGCGCCGGGCGGGAGCCAGCGGTCACGCTGGTCGAGTCCTTCGTCGAGCGCGATCACGGCCTGTACGCTACCCGCCGCTTGTGCGAACATATGTTCCAGCATGATCGCGCACTCCCACCTGACGGAGCGCATCGCCAGCCTCCCCGCTGACGACGCGCGCGCCTGCGTGCGTCTGTTCACGGTCGCCGATGCCGCGGGCTGGATCACGGTGCCCCGCTCGACGTTCCACAGCTGGGTCCACGGGTACGAGCACCGCGGGCGGGGCGGACGGGCCGTCGTGGGCGCTCCCATCGTGCTCTCGCTGGCCGCCGGACGGGGACAGCCTGCCGTGCCGTTCCTGGGCTTCGTCGAGGGCCTGGTGCTCAACGCGTTCCGGCGCACGGGAGTGCCGCTCCAGCGCATCAGGCCGGCGCTGGACCGGCTCGACCAGGAGCTGGGCCTGCGGCACGCGCTGGCGAGCGACCGCCTGACGACGGACGGCGTGGAGGTGCTGTACGACTACGGCGCCGTGCTCGACCCGGAGGGCATCGGCCAGCTGGTGACCGTGCGCAGCGGCCAGCGCGTGTTCGCGCCTGTCGTCCGCGAGTACCTGCGCCGCATCCGGTACGCGAGCGACCACTGGGCCGAGCAGGTGGAGCTGCCCGGCTACGCGGTCGCCCGGGTCAGCGTGGACCTCCGGGTGGCGCACGGGCGGCCGGTGCTCGAACCGGCGTGCATCCCGGTCGAGGACGTGCTCCACCGCTGGATCGCCGGCGACTCCCTGGCCGAGCTGGCGGACGACTTCGGCCTGAGCTGCGCCGAGCTGGAGGACGTCATCCGCGCCGCCACACGCCGCTGCGGAGCGTAGCGGCGCCCGGGATTCGCACATTGGTCGGCATGAGCGCTTCCCGGCGTCCGGGAACCGCACATGGGTCCGCATGCGCGAAACGCCGCACAGCCGGTCACCGTGGCAGCATGGGTGAGCGTCTGACACGTATATTGCATTGGCCGCTTCCAGCGGACTCGCAAGGAGCCGAGACACCATCGACACCGAGCTCGACATCGCCAGAGCGCAGCTCGAACAGTTGCCACCCGACGCTCCACCACAACCCGGACCGTTGCCGGCCGGCTCACGGAGGGTGCCGGCGCCCGACCCGTTGTTCGGTGGTCGTAGCTCCGATGTCCAGCGTGTCGCGACGACGTTCACCAGGAACCGCGCCGTCGTCCTGACAGGCCCCGATGGGATCGGCAAGACCCAGCTCGCGGTCGACTTCGCGCACCGGTACGGGCGCTTCTTCGCGGGCGGCGTCTTCTGGATCGACTTCAGCATCGCGGACGACGTCGCGCTGCAGGTGGCGGCGTGCGGCGAACCCGGCGCCCTGGATCTCCGCGCCGACTTCGCTGACCTGGCGCTCGACGACCAGCTCCACCTGGTGCTGCGGGCATGGCAGGAGGAGACGCCACGGCTCCTGGTCTTCGACGACTGCGACGACCCGGACCTGCTCCGCGAGTGGCTGCCCAGCATCGGCGGCGCGCACGTCATCGTGACGTCCCGGACGCCGGCCTGGGACGGCCCGCTCGAGCTGACGCCGGTGCCGGTCGGCCCGCTGGCAGCCGAGGAGGGCACGGCCCTCCTGCGCCGGCTGCGGGCCGGTGTGCCGCAGAAGGCGCCAGCCGCCCGCCAGATCGCGGAGGAGCTGGAGGCCGTCCCGCTCGCCGTGCGGCTGGCCGGCGGGTTCCTCAGCCGCTACGGCGACTCGCTCAGCCTGGAGTCGTACCTGGAGCAGCTGCGCTCGCGCGAGGTGCTGGAGCAGGCGGCCGCGCTGCTGGGCGAGAACGAGCCGCCGCCCGGGCCGGCCCATGCCCGCAACCGATTCGGGCGCCGCCGGCCGAACCAGTCGTCGCCGGTGGCGCGGGCGTTCGCCCTGGCCCACCGCTGGCTGGAGCGGGCGGACCCGGCCGGCCGGCCCGCGCTCGCCGTCCTGGCCGCCGCCGCCTGGTTCGCGCCGGGCCAGCCCCTCCGGCGGTCCGTCCTGCTCGACGCCGCCGCGGGCATCGGGAGCGACCAGGCGGTCGACCAGCTGGTCGAGCTGGGTCTGCTGGAGGGGGACGGCCAGGACCTGGTCCGGCTCCACCGTGTGATCGCCGACCTCGTCCGCGCGTCCGGCCCGGCCGGCGAGCCGGCCGCGGCCGCCGCGATGGTCGCCTGGGCGTGCGCCGCCAACGACGCCGGGGACGGGAACGAGCGGCTGCTCGCCGTCCCCCACCTGGACTTCGCGGTCCGGGCGGGCGGGGAGCCAGCGGCGGCCGAGGAGCACCTGGCCGACCAGTGCTTCGAGCTCGGGCGAGCGCTGTGGGCGGCCGGCGACCTGCGTCGGGCCCGCACCCAGCTCGAGCGCTCGCTCGACCTCCGGCTGCGGCTCCTCGGCGACCAGGACCCCCGGTCGATCGCCGCCCTGAGCGCCCTTGGATCCCTGCTCCAGTCCCAGGGCGACCTGGCCGGAGCGCAGGCGGCCCTGGAGCGGGCGCTGGAGCTCTCAGAGGCCACGCTGGGCGCCGACCACGCCGACACCGCCGTCGTGCTGACGAACCTGGCCTGGACGCTCCGGTTCCAGGGCGACCTGGCCGGCGCGAGGACCCATCTGGAGCACTCCCTGCAGATCTCGGAGCGGACGCTCGGCCCCGACCACCCGGAGACGGTCGGCCGGCTGGACGGGCTGGGCGTCCTGCTCCGCGAGCAGAGCGACCTGCCGGCGGCCCGCGCCTACGCCGAGCGCGCAATGGACGCGCTGGACCGGACGCTCGGTCCCGACCACCCGCGCACGCTCGTGGCGATCAACAACGTGGGCCTGCTGCTCCGCGAGCAGGGCGACCTGACCGGCGCGCGCGCCTGCCTGGAGCACGCCCTGACGACGTCCGAGCGGACCCTCGGGCCGGACCACCCCGACACGGCGACCGCCCTCGACAACATGGGCACGCTGCTCCAGGCCGAGGGCGACCTGACCGCGGCCCGGCAGCACATCGAGCGCGCCCTGGTGATCCGCGAGCGATCGCTGGGGGTGGACAACCCGGCCACCGGCACCAGCTACATCAACCTCGGGATGCTGCTCCGCGAGCAGGGCGAGCTGGAGGGCGCGCGATCCTACCTGGAGCAGGCGCTGATCGTCTCGCAGCGCGTCCTCGGCCCGTACGACCCGCAGACCGCCACCAGCTACAACAACCTGGGGACGCTGCTGCTGGAGCTGGGCGACCTGTACGGGGCCCAGCCGCACCTGGAGCGCGCCCTCGCGATTCGCGAGCAGGGCCTGGGCGCCGACCACCCCGACACCGCGGCCAGCCTGGCCGACGTCGGGGCGCTGCACGTCGCGTACGGCGACCTCGCCGGCGCCCGCGTGTACCTGGAACGGGCCCTGGAGATCCGCGAAGAGGTACTCGGCCTGGACCACCCGCTGACCGCCGTCAGCCACGACCGGCTGGGCCGGACGCTGCGCGACCAGGGCGACGCGGGCTCGGCGCGCCCGCACTTCGAGCGGGCCGTGGCGATCCGCGAGCAGGTGCTGGGGCCCGACCACCCGGACACGCTGGCCAGCATGACCGAGCTCGACCAGCTGGTCCGCGAGCTGGGCGGCCGCCGCTCCGCGTGGCCGGCGCGCCGGCTCCCCGAGGCCGAGTTCTTCGAGGAGGAGTAGGAGCCAGCTAGCGGTCGGGGGATCCGCGACCGCTAGCTGGTGGGTCCGGCGAACGGCAGGTCGTACTGCACCGCCGACCGCTGACTCACGTCCTGCAGAGCGGGCGAGACCACCAGGTCGTACGTCTGACCCGGGTTCAGCGGCGCCTGCGCCGTCAGCGTGACCGTCCGCTTGGACGAGTCGTACTGGGACTGCGTCGGGACGCCCCGGATCGACACCGCGCCCGCGGGGAGCGGGGCGAGGTCGGAGTCGAACTGGACCTTGACCGTGTTGCTCCCCACCGTCACGGCCGTGACCTCGGGGCCCGAGCCGAACGACAGCCGCGGGGACTCGCTCACCGCGTGGATGTACGGGTGGTTGCTGGCGTCCGGCTGGATGGTCAGCGTCTCGTCGACCGCGGTCTGCACCTGGCCGCGTGTCAGCACGAGGCGAACGACCACGCGGCCGGGCTGCGAGAGCAGCACGTAGTACCGCGCCAGGCTCGGGTCCGAGTTGTACACGAGGTTGAGACCGGTGAACGCGGCCAGGCCCGTCGT
>Ga0066661_10000645_pt1 | contig 12526 bp, 9 predicted proteins | sample GraSoiAngelo_110_FD_66454 | JGI IMG/M metagenome (GOLD analysis project Ga0066661, IMG submission 66454) | Grasslands soil microbial communities from the Angelo Coastal Reserve, California, USA - 14_0903_12_30cm | ecosystem: Environmental > Terrestrial > Soil > Grasslands | place: USA... | reverse complement strand
GTGGGCGCCGGCGCAGCGTTGACACTGTCGCCAGCCCGAAAGACCAGAGGCGCGTCCACTTGGACATGAACATCGTCGGGTCGCGATGCCGGCAGCGGCGCCGTCTCCGGGCTAATTACTGAGACAGTGACCGCCGAAGGTGGCGGGCCGCCACTGGGAAATCCTGAAGTGGATGGAGTAGGCGGCAGCGGTTTTGCTTGTTCACCCGGCTGCGCCAAGTGCGTCGTCGCCGGAAGATCCTCGTCCGATACGACGGGCGTGGACGGATTTGAGGCAAGCACGATGGGTTCGGCAGGCGGCGGGCAGCCACAATCGAGAGCTACTCCCCTTTGCACCTTATCCACGCGCCCGGAGTAAAAAAGTAATTGATCGGTGGGCTTCACCTGATAGGTGCGGTCTCCCATCAGCTCTGCAACGATCGCCGAAGCGGTGTTGCCCGGCAATCCTCGCACACATGTATTGCCGTATGAGTCCGCCCTCACGGCGTAATGGAATTCACCGGGACCCGGCAACAGGATGCGAAAGTCCGGCGTGAGCACGGAGTTCGCCGAAGCATTCAGACTAAAATGTGTCTCCAGCGCCCCCGTACTCATACCCAACATGAAGTCGCGGCCGCTCTCGGAAGAGGTGACAGAAACGGTTGTACCTGGGCAGACGCGAATCTCTCCCCCGCGCGACAGACTGAGTACAGCGGTGTCGGCTCCGGCCGTCACGGACGATCCACCCGCCAGGCGGCTCCCCGCCAGTACCACCGCGCCCGAGCTACCCGGGCTGACTGGCACCACGGCAGGGCGCCCTCCCAGCGAAAAGCTTGCGACGGACTGCGGTTGTGACGACTTTGCATCTTCGACCGCCTGCAAGCGCACCATCAGCCGGTTGCCCTTGGCATCCCATGTGTATGATCTCGGCGCAAGTAGGTCCACAACAACCCTGGTGATTGGTGGGTCGTTTTGGTACTGATCGATGCGGATCGTGCTGATCTGCAGTGCTTGCACGGGGATTCGCTTACGCGGTACCGCGGTTATAGTTCCGGGCAAATCTATGACCAGGCGAGAGGGATTGTCGAGTAGCTGAAGGGCGGGAACCACCGGCCGGGTTGAGATAATTTCAACGGCGGGACCGTTCTTGTCATGCGTTATCCCAACCGCGGTCACTGAGCCGTAGCCCTTATCTGGTTGCATCTCTTTCCTGTGCGGAGCGCCGATAGCTGGGCTCTTAATGGCTACTCCTGGGGCTGTCTGCCGGGCCTGCGCCAGAAGGATATGGGAGTAGGCCAGCAGCACGGAAAGCACAAATAGTTGGGCAGAAACTCTCGGCACAGACTTCACCTAAGGACTCTCGAAGACCTGTAAAACCTCAAAGATACCACCGGTCTTTGCTAGCGAGAAGTGGCGGCAGAGTGGCGGACGCCCGATGTGGAAAACCGAAAATCAGGACTCGGATAAGAACTCGTACTCGTCGATCACGGCGGCGACGGCGACTTTACCGTTGGACCCGCCATCATCAACGCGAACCACCTTACCCTTGCAGCGCACGCGGATACTCTCGGTGAGGGTAATTTCCGGCGGCAGAGTAAGGGTGAACTCAATCGGAGCACCAGTGGCGATTGATGCGTCTACGAAAAAGCAAATCCCACGAGCGCTTACATCTCGGGTTTGGGCGGACAATTCCTGCGCGCCATTCTCCGCGTAGGTGACGGCTACCGGCAGCTTGAGCGCAAACCGCCGGGTGGCCCGCTTGTCTTGTTGCGCTTCGGCCATGAGACCCTCCAAGAGTTCTGTAAGCATGGCTTGACGGGAGCACCGTGTCAAGATAAGAGTCGTATCCTGAGCCCGGAAAACGGCATTGGCAGGGTCAAAAACCCGTCTTGGGGGGCTCCGTGAGAATGAGATTACATTTTTTGCGACATATCCCCCCACACGTGGTATCAAGGTCCCTTGCAGATTCGATCAGTGGAGAGTGAAAGGTAGAGACTGTCGTCGTTGGTACAGAAACGCCCGGACGCAAAGATGCAGGAGAATGCAATGATCCTAATCACAGGAGCGAGCGGAAATGTCGGAAGCGAGGTTTTGAAACAGGCGGCCGCTGCGGGCCTGAAAATCCGCGCAACATTCCAGAGCCCTGTCAAAGCCAGTAAGGCTCCGACTGGAGTTGAAGCCGTCATCATGGATTACGCGAAGCCAGAGACCATTCGTCCAGCTTTGAAGGATGTTGAGAAGGTATTTCTGGTTGGTCCGCCAGCGCGGAATTTGCCAGCACTGGAAGGCAATTTCGTGAAGGAGGTGTGCGCGGCGGGGCGGACGCACGTTGTGAAACTTTCCGCGCTCGGAGGTCGAGCATCGCTGTTTCCCAGTGGACATCGGGATTCCGAGGAGAATATTGAGGCCTCGGGTCTGCCTTATACGTTTCTACGGCCAAACGGCTTTATGCAGAATTTTGTCAACTACAGCGGGGATACGATCAGGACGCAGAATGCTTTCTATGGCTGCCAGGGAGAGGGCGCGGTCAGTCTGATCGACCTGCGCGACGTTGCGACGGCGGCGGTCAAAGTGTTAGCCGCAACCGGACATGAAGGCAAATCTTATGCACTGACTGGTCCCGAGGCCCTCAACAATAGGCAGGTCGCGGAAAAGCTTTCACGCGGGAAGAAAAATCAGTTATGTGGATCTTCCTCCGGCCGACCTCAAAAAAGGTATGTTGTCCGCCGGCGTTCCAGAGTGGTTTGCTGATGCCTTGCTTGACCTGCAACGGCTCTATCGTGAAGGCGGAGCCAGCCTCGTGACCAACGACTTCGAACGACTCAGCGGGCGCAAGCCGATAAGTTTTGACCAGTTTGCACGCGACTACGCGACCGCATTCCAATCGGAGGCTAAGGCGGCCGGATAGCCGCCGGGAGGCGCCAGGCGTTTCGACGTCTGAGGCCCGCACGGGTACACTGATACGAAAGGTGCAGATTGGTTTTCATCCTCGACAATTACGACTCATTTACCTATAACCTCGTCCAATATCTGGGCGAGTTGGGCGCCCTGGTGGAAGTTCGCCGGAACAATCAGGTCACCCTCGAGGAAATCGATGCCTTGCGGCCGGAGCGAATCGTGATCTCCCCGGGACCGTGTACACCGGAGGATGCCGGCATCAGCATCGAGCTTATTCGCCACTTCGTTGGGAAGCTACCGATACTCGGAGTTTGCCTGGGACATCAGGCAATCGGGGCTGCGTTCGGAGGCAAGGTCGTCCGCGCCAAAAGCCTCATGCATGGCAAAACCAGCGAGGTCGAGCACGACGGCAAGACGATCTTCCGCGAGCTACGTTCGCCGATGACCGCTACCCGCTATCATTCGCTGATTGTGGAGGAAAAAGGCTTGCCCGCCGAACTGGAGATCAGCGCGCGAACTACCGATCGGTCTGGCGCAGACGTGATTATGGGATTGCGTCACAAAAACTTCCCGATCGAAGGTGTGCAGTTCCATCCGGAGAGTGTGCTGACGGGAGAAGGCAAGAAGCTGATTGAGAATTTCTTGCATATCTAGATGGGTGATCTGCCGACAGTCCAGAGTGAACAGCACTAGGAGCCCTTCACACCCTCACAAACCCTTCCTCGCTATCTCCACCGCCCGCAGCACAGCCTGGGCCTTATTCCGCGTCTCCTGAAACTCAGTCGCGGGATCGGAGTCGGCAACAATTCCGGCGCCCGCTTGCAGGTAAGCCTGTTTGGCTTTCATCAGCATGGTCCGAATGGCAATGCAGGAATCCAGATTGCCGGCGAAATCGGCGTAGAAAACTGATCCGCCATACACGCCCCGGCGCACTGATTCCAGTTCTTCGATAATCTGCATAGCCCTCACCTTGGGCGCTCCGGTAAGGGTGCCCGCGGGAAAACACGCGGCGAAAGCATCGAGGGCATCGAGATCGGGCCGCAACTTCCCTTCCAGCGCGGAAACGAGGTGCATCACATGGGAGTAGCGCTCGACATACATCAGATCGCGGACCTTTACTGATCCATACTCGCTGACCCGGCCGAGATCATTGCGTCCCAGATCCACCAGCATGACGTGTTCGGCGCGTTCCTTTTCGTCCTGTAGCATCTTCTGTTCGAGGCGAAGATCTTCGGCTTCGTCACGCCCGCGAGGATGCGTCCCGGCAATCGGTCGATATTCGAGCTTGCGTCCAGTTACGCGCACCAACATCTCTGGCGAGGAACCCAGCACATGAAGGGATGAATTCCTGGCAGTTTTCTTGGACTCGTTCTTGGATCCCAGGCTGCCAGCGTCCTCCATGCGCAGGAAATACATATAGGGCGAGGGATTCACAGTGCGAAGGGCGCGGTAAAGATCGAAGGGCGCGACTTCCGGCCTGAAGTCCAGACGCAGTGAGAGTACGACTTGGAAGATGTCGCCTGCCGCGATGTATTCCTTGGCACGTTTAACATGTTGCATGAACCGTTCGCGGCTCATACCGGCGTGAATTCTCAATTGCCGCACACGCGTTCGGGGTTCTTTCTGCCACTGCACATGTCGCAATCCGGCGACCAACTTCTTTTTCAAAATCGCGATGTCTTCCAGAGCCCGGTCGTACGCTTTGCGTGTACTTTCGCGAGAGACGTCCGCAGTCGCAATGATATGGATCTGGTGCCGCAGATGGTCAAATGCGAGCAAACGGTCGAAGAACATCAGCATGCCATCGGGCACGGTCAAGTCGTCTTTGGCGCGATCGCCAATGTTCTCCAGTTGCCGCACCGCGTCATAAGCAAAATAGCCGACGGCGCCCGCAGTGAAAGGAGGCAGTCCGGCTATAATCGCGGGACGATGCTCGCGCAAAAGTTCTTTAACGATTTGAAAAACATTCCCTGAACGGCGTTCTTCGTGCTTGCCACGCAGCAGAGTGAGGGTCTCCCCCCGTGCCTGGAGCCGCATATAAGGCCGCGCACCCAGGAAGGTGTAACGTCCGATTTGCTCGCCACGTTCGACTGACTCGAGCAAAAACGCGCTCGGTTCGTCTGTAGCCACGGCCATAAAAGCCGAAACTGGAGTGAGCAGATCGGCAGTAATCGACTTGACGACTGGTACCAGTGTCGCGGATTTAGCCAGACGCGAAAATTCTTTGTAGTCAGGACGAAGCATGATGTTGGTCGCACCGGGCAGAAGGAACCCCCGGCAAGTTGTCACATTATAGGGGAGCGCAACCGTGAAATACTTGTGGCCCGAGAGGTTGCTTGGAACGCGATGCAGCAAACTGTCTCTCCATCGCAGTTCCTGCCCGAACCAGCAGATGAATTGACGTAAGGCGCGTCACGTTGGAAGATGACCATTCCAGCTTTCGTCAGGATGAGGGCACATGCGAGTCAAGTTCTGGGGTGTGCGGGGTTCCACTCCTACTCCTCAAGCCGAGAACTTGCGTTATGGCGGCAACACCTCTTGTGTAGAGGTGCGGCTCGATGATGCTCTTTACATCTTCGATTGTGGGACGGGTTTCCGTTCCCTGGGGCAGCAACTTCAGTATGAAGCTAATGGTAAGCCGGTCCTGGCGCACATCTTTGTATCGCACTTTCACTGGGACCACATCCAAGGAATCCCCTTTTTTGGTCCTCTCTATGATAGTGCCGAAAATCGCTTCATCTTCCATTGCTCGAACCGCACCCGGAGTCTCGAGCGAGTAATGGAAGAGCAAATGGCTTCCCCCTATTTTCCGGTCGACCTGACCGAGATGAAGGCCCGCCGTGATTTTTATGATCTGGAGGAAGGACGTGTCCCCTTGGGAGAGGACGTCACCGTCCGGACTATGCAGCTCAACCATCCTCAGGGATGCATGGGATTTCGTCTCGACACCAAGCAAGGCGTGGTCGTTTATGCCACCGACAACGAACCCGGCAATGTGATTTTCGACAAGAACGTGCGCAAGCTCGCCGAAGGAGCCGACCTGCTTATCTACGACGCGCAATATCTTCCGGAGGAATACGAAGCTCACAAGCGAGGCTGGGGACACAGCCACTGGCGCGAAGCCATCAACGTGGTGATGGAGAGCGGGGCGAAAGAGTTGATCTTATTTCATCATGACCCGGATCACGATGATGCTTTGATCGATAAAGTAGTGCGGGAAGCACGAAATTACTATCCACGAGTGCGCGCCGCCGCTGAGGGCATGGATCTGCGGGTTTAAGTAGCAAGCCTCTCAGCCCTCACCAACTCACCGCGGTAAGGGCTGTGCCATGCTGGCCAGCGCATATCCCATTACGGCCATGGCTGCTGCGTTCTCCCGCAACTGGGCGGGAACGACCTTGTCCAGCGTGTCGGCGGCTGTGTGGTGGTAGTAGAAGTAAGTGCGGGCATCCTGCAAAATGCCGAAGGCCGGCACTCCCGCTTTCGCCAGCGGAGCAATATCGGCACCCGGACTATCGTTGGTGAGCTTGATTACGTTGGCCCCGAAACTTTTCAATATATTCTGCAGCGGCTGCAGCAATGGAACTGCGATAGAAGTAATTTTGGCGTCAAATCCAAGAGGGTGGCCAGCACCCGAGTCGCTCTCGATCGCCGCCACATGATTGGAAAATTCCGCCTGCTCATCCTTGGCATATGCGTCGTGTCCCCGGCCGCCGTTTTCTTCGTCCATCCAAGCAATCACGCGCAAGGTGCGCTTGGGACGCAAATGTAATTGTTGAAGAACATGTGCGGTCTCCATCGCGACCGCGAAGCCAGCCCCATCGTCGATGGCGCCGGTTCCAAGGTCCCAGGAATCCAGATGACCGGAGACGATCACGATCTGCTCGGGATGCTCCGATCCCTTCAAATCTCCGACTACGTTGTAGCTAGTTACATCCGGTAGCAATTGGGGTGTGAGTGTGAGGTGCATGCGCACTCTGCCTTGAGCGGCGAGATGGGCAATCAGATCAGCGTCTTCCGCCGCGACCGCGCCTGCGGGAATACCGGCCGCCGCGCTCCAACCGGTGTGCGGTAAACGAAAGTCCGCGCTGCCAACTGAACGAATCAATGAGGCGGCCGCCCCCAATTGGGCGGCTGCTTTAGCGCCATTACCACGATAGATAACAGCCTCGCCGTACGCCTCCATTGCTAAGCCATTCGCCGCCTTTTCCTTATCGAATGGAACGTTGAACAGCACGATTTTGCCCGCCACCTGTTCACGTCCACGGGCATTCAATTCGTCAAAACTTTTCACTACAACTACGTCTGTCGTAATCCCGCCTGCCGGAGTCGATGTACTTCCTCCGAGAGCAGTAAGAACGACCTTCTGCGTGGTTCCGGGGGCTTGTCCGGGAAACTCGACCAGGTCGGCGTTCTCCGTGCCGCGCACCCAGTGAGGCGCCTTTACCTGTTCCAACCGCACCTCCAGGCCAAGCTTGCGCAACTCCTCCGCAACATATTCGACTGCGGCCTGAGACTGTGGCGAACCGCTTATTCTTGGACCAATGTTTTCAGTAAGATGTGCAAGTTGCTGGTAGGTGTAGTCGTCGCGCAGAGCTGCATCCCGAATTGAAGCTAACTCCCGCAATAGCTGTGGCGAGAAGGCTTCCGCGACCGGCACTGCTTGGGGTGCCAAATGCGGTGCGTTATGCTCCGATGGCTTAACGTGGGAGGAAACCTGAGACATCGCGGGACAGAATGAAATGAGAAGTTCCAATAGTAGTGCACGAACTGTTGGTGTAAGACGAAGAACGGCTTTCAGAGTGGACATTTGATCTGATTTTTCCCTAAGTAACAGTTCTGTGACCGCGTTTACTGATTGTACCGTGATCCCCGCAGGGACTCCCTTTAGCCCGACTGCAACAGGCGCCCGGAACGTCAGTAATCTCAGCTGAGATAAGTAGTTACCGCGGAACTCTCTTTCATACAGCGTTCACTGTATTGGCGAATGGCTATGGCTTTGTCATACTTCCGGCGGGCTAATTGTACGTTATGAGCGACACTCCCGGAATTCCGCTGGATTTCACGACGACGGTCGAGATATGCACGGCGAACACTGCCCCCTACGGTGCCACGTCGGTTGCTCCTCCGGTGAGTTTGGGAGACATCGGTCATCATGCGCACGCTGTCCAGTTCTATGCCGATGACAGCTTCCTCCTGGAGGCTTTAAGTCGATTCATTGGTACCGCTTTGGGAGCCGGCGATGCCGCCCTCGTGATTGCAACCAAAGCGCACCGGGATGGGCTTGAACAGCGGCTAAAGGCGCGTGGACTGGAGACCATCACGGCTGTGGGACAGGGCCGCTATGTTGTAGTGGACGCTAATGAGACTCTAGCGAAGTTCATGCGGGATGGATGGCCCGATGCGGACCTGTTCGCCGACACTGTGGGCAGTGTTCTTGCCGCGACCAAGTCAGCCGCTCAGTGCGAGGGTGCTCGGGTCGCCGCCTTCGGTGAGATGGTCGCCGTGTTGTGGGCCGAGGGTAAGCCCAATGCGGCAATACGGCTGGAACAGCTCTGGAATGAGCTGGCCAAGGAACACTCGTTCTCTCTTCTCTGTGCCTACCCGATGAGCGCCTTCTATCGGGAGGAGCACGGCGCGCAGTTATTGCAAGTCTGCGCCGAGCATTCCGCTGTGATTCCAGGTGAGAGCTACACATCCCTCATTACAGAGGAAGAGCGTCTTCGCACTATTGCCTACCTGCAGCAGAAAGCGCTGGCCTTGGGGACCGAGGTACTGGAGCGCAAAAGGGTGGAACAGGTGTTGCGCGTGAGTGAGGAGGCGCTTCGAAAATCTCACGCCGACCTGGAGTATCGAGTCGAACAAAGAACTCGTGAACTATTCGAACTCACTTCTCGTTTACGGGCCGAGGTCGAGCAGCGCACCGTAGCAGAGGCTCATTTGCGTGAGTTATCGGGGCGATTGCTCAGTATGCGCGATGAGGAGCGGAGAAGAATCGCTCGTGAATTGCACGACAGTACCGGTCAACTGTTCGTGGCTCTCCAATGGAATCTCGCACTTCTTCAGCAGAGTGTGAGTAACGTGGATCCGGCCTTAGCTGAGAAGGTTTCCGAGAGTGTCCGTATCGCTGATCAGGCCATCAATGAAGTCCGGACCATGTCCTATCTCTTGCATCCTCCCATGCTCGATGAAGCCGGATTGCTGCTGGCGATTCACTGGTATGTGGACGGCTTTGTGAAGCGCAGCAATATCAAGGTTGATCTGGAACTTCCTGAGACGCTGGAGCGGCTCCCCCGAGATTTGGAAACTACTGTCTTCCGCATCCTGCAAGAAGCACTCACAAATGTGCATCGCCATGCTGGAAGCAGCACAGCCAGGGTTCAACTCACCTTAGCTTCGGGTAACTTGGGACTCCGGATTCAGGATCAAGGTAAGGGCATTCCTCGGAACAAAATAGAGGGTTCGCAGAACGTTGGCACCAGAATAGGTGTTGGTATCCGGGGAATGCGAGAACGGGTGCGGCAGTTCGGTGGCGAGCTTCAGATCTCGGCTGGCAACCCGGGAACCTGTGTGGAGGCGATCTTTCCACTGCCTCGTGACCAGGAACGAGGATGCAGTTACTAAAGCCCTTCTTCCACGGTGGTTAACGCTTCAGAATGTTTTTTGACTGGACACAGACGTTGGTGCCACTCCAGCTCTGCCGGGTGCTTTGGCGGCCTCCGGCACTGGAAAACTCGCAATAATCACGGTTCCCTTTCCGGCTGTGGATTGAATCTCCACGCGGCCTCCCATCTCGTGCACTCGTTCCCTCATTCCAGCCAGACCAACACCAACGCCGGTCCCGGTGAGCTGAAAATTCTCGATCAACTCCGTTGGCATCCCAATACCATAATCTCGCACCGTCAGCACCACCTCGCGCTGCAGGCGCTTCAGTTCAATTTCTGCCGTCTTACTTTTTGAATGCCGGTGAATGTTTGTCAGGCTCTCCTGTAGAACGCGGAAGAGCGCAAGTTCGACAGGTTGGGGCAAGCGCTGGTCGTGAGCCGACATGTTCAATGTTACTTGAATGCCGCTACGGCTAGCGAAACCGTCCACATACCATCTCGCGGCGGAAGCGAGACCAGCTTCGTCCAGGAGCGGTGGATGCAACAGATAAGAGATCGTTCGGGTTTCCGCCAGCGATATGTCTAACAACTTTTCGCATTCTGCAATGATCGCTTCACCCTTAAAGTCCGCCTTTCGGAGAAGGCTTAAATTGATCTTCAGACTGGTCAGATACTGCCCAAGGCTATCGTGAAACTCACGCGATAATCTGCGCATCTCATCATCCTGCAGGTTTAATAGACGGGCGCTAAGGCGGCGGGCTGCTTCTTCGCTACTGCGCGCAATTCTCTCAGCCTGCTTGCGACGCCTGAGTTCCAGGGTCAGCAGCCCAAAATGGGCCAACAGAAGCGCAGATGCAGCTGCGAACGCCACCGCAAGCACCGTAAGCATGCTTCTGTAAAGCCGGGCAGAGCTTTTCTGCCTGTCGTCCAGCAAATCCTTTTCCTCCCCGTCCACAGCATTTACGAGAGGGACGATTTCGTTCGTGAGCTCTCCCAACCTGGTTGTAATTGCGGCCTGACGGTTCGAATCTGGATGGCCAGCCTGTTTCAAGCGGATGGACTCTTGTTGCCATGTGAGCCTTTGCTGAAGCAAACGCTCGATGCGATCGAGCCGCTGTTGTTGACGGGGATTATCGGCAGTCAGGTTCTTGACTCGAAGCACGTTGTCGGCGATGGCATCGACGGACTTATAAAAAGACTGCAGCTCGAGCGGATCTCTGTCAATGATGTAGCCACGGCGCAAACCTTGGGAGTTCAGAATTTCAGACTGCAATTTCTCCAGAACGGCCCCTACTTGTAAGGTATGAGCGACAGATGTCTGGCTTTCCATAAGCCCTTGCGTGGCGCGATATGCCGCTACTGCGATCGCCGAAAGTATTGCGAGTGCCGCGACAAATGCTATCCATCCGGAGTAGTCAGGCAGCGCGTTAAATAGTCCCTTGCCATTCTTATCCGGGCTGGTTTCACGTAACCGCGTGGCAATATAGCTGGTGATGACGGCGGTGATTACGAATAAGCCTAGCGTGATCCAATCAGTTAGCGACCAGACATTAAAAAAGCCAGTGGGCGGTAGAAAAAGGGAGTAGAGGATGCCGCAGGCCATGGCCGCAATCACCCCTTGGAAAAAACCTAGCCAGGCACTTACGCCAATGACAAGCAGAGTGTATGTCAGCGCTACCGCCCACGGGTTGGTCGAGGTTCCAAAGGCACGAAGGGCAAACGCGAGGCCAACACAGACCACAACCACAGATATGGTCGACCACAGAAGAGATAGTGAACTGTGAGCGAATCTTCTCATGCCGGGCCTGTTGGGGATTGGCGATTATGTTATATATCACCGACGATACATGATTCTGTTTGTCAGGAAACACTAGAAACCTGTGAAATCCGAGTGCAACCTGTTAGGGTACCGCGTTTTCTGCGCCAATGACCTGGAGTGATTTCGAGCTCATGCCGCCAACGTCGGAGCGGCAACACTTCTTTCCGCTTTTGACGTCCCGCGTCCTTCCTAAAAAAAGCGGCCCCATTTTTTGGGGCCACTATTTTCAAAGAGGCAAAGGATAGGAGCGAAAGTCAGGGAAGGTGATGCAAGGTGCCGTTCCGGCGACCAGAACAGGCAAGCAGGAGATGTCGAGAACATTGGAAGAGAGTGAAGCTCATTCTGTTTTCAGCGGCCTCTTTAGTTGTAAGCAATAATGCACTTGCGCAGCCAAAGGGGAAAAACTCGACGCGGGGAGGCGAGATAATCTAAGTCTTTGAAAAATAAGTTTTTAGCGGAGGGATAATCCGTTTCTGCACAGCCTCTGATGCTGTTCTTCTGCAATCAAATGCAGAATGATGCACATTCGTTGCAGTGCGCCGCTTTCCCGCAGGAGAAATCGCGAGGAAAAAAAGACTCCGGCCGGTCCAACGCTGGCCGGAGTCGACAATTTTTAAATTCTCGTTTAGCTGTTCCCTGCTACGGTGCGCAGTTTACCGGGCAAGAAATGGTAGGGTGGCCACGGGCCACTGATCACCAGTTCACAATTTTTTAACTGTTTGGCAGCGGTCGTGTATCGATTCTGATACTTCTCCACGCATTTGGAATCAATCAGATGGGCGATATCGATCAGCATGCCGTCAGAGGCAACCCGCTTGCAACTGACCTCTTCGTCGAGGGGATTGAAGAGTTTATGCACCTGGACGGAAAGCGCACGAGCCTTAGTTTGGCGCTCCCTGTCCCGTGAGGCCTTCTCCCGAAGTTTGATTAGATATTCGCCTCCAACCGTATCGGGCAGCGGAATATCAATCATGGCATCGCGGAGCGAACCATCGCGCACCACCAACTTGAGGTGCATTTCCGACTTCCCGCGCAACTTGGCCACGCTCAGGCCAAAGGTGCGGCGATTGGAGCGCACAGCCTGGCGCAACGCGTCCTCGGTGTCGAAGATAGTGCCGAACTTGAAGGGCAAGACAGTCGCCGAACGAAAACAAACGCTCACCACTCGAGCGTGCTCCAGGACGGATTTCTCATCGAATTGAGTGCCATTGCGTTCGTATTCGCTA
>Ga0066661_10000641_pt1 | contig 12548 bp, 10 predicted proteins | sample GraSoiAngelo_110_FD_66454 | JGI IMG/M metagenome (GOLD analysis project Ga0066661, IMG submission 66454) | Grasslands soil microbial communities from the Angelo Coastal Reserve, California, USA - 14_0903_12_30cm | ecosystem: Environmental > Terrestrial > Soil > Grasslands | place: USA... | reverse complement strand
TCGAGTTTGTCATGATGCACGCACAGAATGCCGCACTTTTTCTCGGGCAAATCCCAAATCCCAGGACCGGCGAAGGTGAAGTGAACTTGGAGCTGGCAAAAATGTTCATCGATCAGCTCGCTATGATTCAGGAAAAAACGCGCGGAAACCTGACCAGCGAAGAAACAACTGTGCTGCGCAACGCGCTCGCAAATTTGCAGATGGCATATGTCGATGTTGCGCAGAAGGCGCCCAAGGGCGCGCAACCGGCTGCGCCGCAGAAAGAAACTGGGCCTGAACCGCAAGCCGCGCCGGAAAGATCGACGTCTACTCCCGAGCAAACGCCGCCAATTACTTCGACCGAATCCGAGTCGAAGAAAAAATTTACAAAAAGTTACGGACCGTAAAACTCTCCGATTGTCACCCCGGGCGAATGCGAGGGACCTCTCAAAAGCTCCTTACATATATCTCGTGACCGAAGCGTGATCCAAGCGTCCAATGTGAGATCCTTCACTCCGTTCAGGATGACAACGTGAAGAAGACTATCGATCTCAAGATCGTCACCGAACCGGCGGAAGCAGCTGAGGAAGCGGGTTTGCGTTACGTGAGCGACGATCAACCCGGTTACTCACGCAAAGTCAAAGGCGACGACTTCGAATATTTCGATACTGAGGAAAAACCCGTTCATGATGAGCAACGATTGCTGCGCATCGCACGTCTCGCTATTCCGCCGGCGTGGACAGATGTTTGGATTTGCCCCTCACCGAACGGCCACATTCAGGCAACAGGCCGCGATGCGCGCGGCCGCAAACAATACCTTTATCATGAGCGCTGGCGCGAGGTGCGCGACGAAAACAAGTACGACCGGATCGTGGTTTTCGCCGAAGCTCTGCCGAAAATTCGCAAAGGCGTGCGCAAGGATCTCGCTTTGCCGGGTCTTCCGCGGAACAAGATCCTGGCAACGGTGGTGCAGTTGCTCGAGCGGACCTTCATCCGGGTCGGCAACCAGGAGTATGCGCGTGAAAACAAATCGTTCGGCCTAACGACCATGAAAGATCGACATGTTGATGTGAACGGCTCGAAAGTCCGTTTCCGTTTTCGGGGCAAGAGCGGACGCATGCACGAAGTGGAGATGACCGACAAGCGCATCGCGAAGACCATCTCGAAGCTGCAAGACCTGCCCGGGCAGGATCTTTTTCAATATGTCGACGAAAACGGGGAAGTGCGCGACCTCACGTCGCAGGATGTGAACGATTACTTGCGCGAGATTACGGGCGAAGATTTCACCGCGAAAGACTTTCGCACCTGGGCGGGAACGGTGCTTGGCGGCATCGCGCTCAATGCGATCGGCGCTTTTGAAACGAAGAAGCAGGCGAAAGCGAACATCAAAGACGCGATCAGCGCGGTGGCGAAGATTCTTGGCAATACTGCGGCGATTTGCCGGAAGTGTTATGTTCACCCCGCCGTTCTGGAAACTTATCTCAATGGGAACTTAATCGAGGGTTTGAAGCAGAAAACCGAAGAAGCGCTGGAAAAAGAAGATATCGATCTTCGTGCCGATGAAGCCGCGATTTTGAAATTTCTCCAAGCGCGGTTGGCCAAGAAGGCTTCCTAGGCCTCCTGTAGGGGACGCTGTCACCGTCCCGATTAGGACGCAGAATGCTTCCCTCTACAACAGGCTATGTCTTAGCGAGGTCGGTTCCGCGGAGTTGGAGTTGATTTCGCCTTCGTGCTCTTGCGCACGGTGATAGTTGCTTCGCCAGGGGCGGGGGTGGGCAAGGCCGCCGGATATTTTTTAGTGCTCGGCCAGATCAAGCGCCACGGCTGCACTTTAACCGTCTCGCTAAATTCCTTGATGTTCTCGCCAGCGGGCCCGAGATCGTTGATCATCGATTTCAATTTCTGAGACGATTCGCGGAAATTTTGCAAGCTAACCCGGATGTTGTCGTTCTTGCTCAATTGATCACTAATTTGCTCGATGTTGGTGAGCGAATGGGAAAAAGCGCTGTCGGGCGCGGTTAGATTGACAAGGTGTTCGCTAAAAGTTTTGAACTGGCCGAGGGCTTGATTGAGCTCTGAATTTTCATCGGTGATGTGATTGATATTTTGCGCCGTTTGTTCGAGGTCCTTCATGGTGGTAGTGGCTTCGGCCGCGACCGGCTTGATCACCTCCAGCATTTTCGCCGCCGCTTCGCTAAAATCGGGGATACGCTCGCCGGCGAACATTTCGCCGTCGCGCGCTCGGCCGGACGTTTCCATTCCCTGTGTGATATCGATCGCCATTTCGCCGAGTAATCCCAGTTGCATTAGCCGCGTTTTGGCATCGCGGTAGACGAGCGCGCTTTTGTCCACTTGAACGTCAACACGCACTTCGAATCTCGGCTTGCCGTCCGCCGGCGTGGGCGGCGCGTTTGGATCGAGCGGATGCAGCGCGTCGGCAGCCTCCTGTGCGCGCCGATCCTCTTCTTTTGAGACCGGCGAATACAATCTCTGAACCTGGCCGATCTTACGACCAGCGAGCATGACCGGCGCGCCCTGTTTAATTCCAGCGGCGTTGTCGAGGTAAATCTTGTAGGTGGCGAGCGGCCGGAAAAGACCGGGCGCACCGAGGAGGATAAGAGTGAAGGTAATCACCGCGAGCGTGCCGACCACGAGAAGGCCGGTCATGATTTCATTTCGTCGCAATTGCATCTTGGCTTCCTTCCAGAATGGGGCCTTCGGTGCTGCCGCTCAAGAATTGAGCGACCACCGGATTGGCCGACTGCTTAAATTTTTCGGGCTCGGCGTCCTCAATGATTTTGCCTTGATAAAGCATAGCCATTCGCGTGCCGATGCGAAATGCACTCCCCATTTCGTGCGTTACGGTGATCGATGTCACCTTCGATTTTTCGCTCAGGCTGATGATCAACTCGTCGATCACGGAAGCGATCACTGGATCGAGACCCGCCACGGGCTCGTCGAAAAGAATCAGCTCGGGATCCATGACGAGCGCTCGCGCCAGGCTCACCCGTTTTCTCATGCCGCCGCTCAGTTCCGAGGGCAGACCGTCCTTTGAATCCTTCATCCCGACAAGCTCCAGCTTTTGATCGACAATTTCGTCGATCTCTTCGCGCGATTTGTCGGTTAGTTCCTCAAGTGGCAGCGCGACGTTGTCTCGCACGGTGCGTGAGCTGAGCAGCGCCGAGTATTGATAAACCATTCCGATCCTTCGGCGCACCTGCTGCAATTTGCGCCGGGGCAGGCGAGTGATTTCGAACTGCTTGAAGAAAATTGACCCCGAATTCGGCTCCAGAATTCCAAGGATCAGCCGCAGGATCGTGCTTTTGCCGCTGCCGCTTTGTCCCATGATGACAAGACGATCCTGCGGCCGGACGGTAAGCGAGAGTCCGTCGAGCACTTTTTTTTCCTCGAACTGCATTTTGACGTCGCGCAGCTCCGCGATATTTGAATCTCCCGTGCTCATGTTGGAAAAAAAACAGTGTAGATAATGTTGTAGACGGTATCGAACCCGATCACGGTCGTAATTGCAGTGACCACGCTTGATGTTGTCGATGTTCCAACACCGGCCGCCCCGCCTTTGACCGTCAACCCGCGATAACAAGCGATCGCGCCGATAAGCAGACCGAACATAAGACTCTTCAATATTCCCGTGATGATGTCGCGGATGAGCAACGCGTCCTTGACGAGATCGAGAAAGTAGACGAACGCGATGCTGAAATAGGCCTTGCAGACAAGGCTGCTGGCGAAGATGGCCGCGATGTTCGAGACCGTGGAAAGACATGGCATTAGAAAAAACAGTGCCAGCATGCGCGGCGCGACGAGAAAACGCAGCGGCCCAATTCCCATCGTTTCAATCGCTTCGACTTCCTCGGAGACCTGCATCGTCCCGAGCTCGGCTGTAAAGGCAGCGCCGATGCGCGCCGCCAACATGATACCGGTAAGCAACGGCCCCAGTTCTCGCGTAAAGCCGATGGCAACCACCCCGGGAACCAATCGCTCGGTCCCAAATCGTTGTAGTTGGTAGCCGGTCAACAAAGCCATCGTTAGACCGAGGAAGAACGATACCAGTCCGGCTAGCGGCACCGAATCGACGCCGGCGCGCTCGGTGTGGCGGAAAAAACTGGCGGCGCGGAATGGCACGCGTCCTTGTCCTATGCGCTCGAGCGTTTCCTCGAAGGTTTGAACGATGAACCAGAACATGCTGCCCACCTCGCGCAGAAAACTGCGGCCAAGGGCACCGATTCCTTGCACGACCTCCACCGGGTTTGCCGGCAGGGTTTCGCTATCTGCGCGAGTATTCGCCATGGTCACGGCAAGTTGCCCCATCTCGCGATGGGGAAAAGAAGAAAATGCGAAACGCGACTTGCGTCGGTTGCCAAGATCGACATCCCGTGTGCTTTAATCATGGGCGAAAGCTTTAGACATCGAGGAGGCCAGGCGTCTAAACTTAGCGGCGTGAAACTCAGAACGCCCGCTTTGATCGCCATTGTGATTCTTCTGTTATTCTTCTTGTTTCGCTCCGCGCGCGTGGTTCCCGCCGGCCACGTGGGCGTTGTCGATCTTTTCGGAAATGTGCGCAGCGAAGCGCTGCCATCCGGGCTTAATCTAATCAATCCACTCTCGAGCGTGCATCGGTTGTCGGTGCAAACGCGCGAGGTCAAGGAAACGATGGACACGCCTTCGAGTGAAGGACTGATTGTGCACCTAGACGTCAGCATTCTGTTTCACCTCAATCCAACCAAAGCGCCCGATGTTTATCGATCGGTTGGCATTAATTAAGAGAATGTGCTGATTAATTTCCGAGCTCATCTTCTCGCCGTTCAGGCGAATAAAGCGCTTTGCCGATAGTTGTGTGTTGGCGATCTAAATCCCTTGTCGTGGTTGCGCTATTGGCCGCGACGGCATTCAATCAGACGCGGTCGCAGGAAGGCAGCACGAAAAATCCCGCGACTAGCGAAACGATGCAAACTAATCAGAAAAAGTTCGGGCTCGTGATTCACGGTGGCGCGGGGACGATTGATCGCAGCAGGATGACGCCGGAAGCTGAGCGTGAATATCGCGCTGGCTTGGAACGCGCGTTGGCTGCCGGCTACGAAATCTTAAAGCGCGGCGGCTCGAGTCTCGATGCGACCGAAGCCGCCGTGCGCCTCCTGGAAGACGATCCGCATTTCAACGCTGGCAAAGGCGCGGTCTTCACAAGCGCTGGCACGAACGAATTGGACGCGGCCATCATGGACGGGAATACGCTCAAGGCCGGTACGGTCGCGAGTTTGAAACACATCAGAAATCCGGTGAGCCTGGCGCGGCTGGTCATGGAAAAATCGGGACACGTCATGATGGATGGCGAAGGCGCCGAAGTCTTCGCGAAGGAAAACGGAGTCCAGCTTGTCGATCAAAAATATTTTTTTACGCAGGAACGGTGGGACGCGCTACAGAAAATTAAGGAAGCTGAAAAGAGCGGCGGCGCTGGGGCAAAGAAATTTATCATTACCGATCAAGATCGACATGGCACGGTGGGCGCGGTCGCGCTTGATCGACAAGGTAATCTCGCCGCTGCAACATCGACCGGTGGAACGACGAACAAACGGGCGGGACGAATTGGCGATTCACCCATTATCGGCGGTGGCACTTACGCGAACAATGCGACCTGCGCGGTTTCGGCAACCGGCGATGGCGAATATTTCATTCGCGCGACTGTGGCGCACGACCTTTCCGCCTTGATGGAATACCGCGGAATGAAATTGCAGGAAGCCGCGCAAACCGTGCTCGATAAAGTCGCAAAGCTCGGCGGCAGCGGCGGACTGATCGCGATCGATGCTAAAGGTAATATGGCGCTGCCGTTCAACACCTCCGGCATGTACCGGGGACATGTCGATCTTGATGGCAAATTCGTTATCGAAATTTACAAATAATGCTGTCGAGGCGGCCATCTCAGTTGTCATGTCGAGCGTTAGTCGAGACATCTCTTGCTGTTAAAAACGAGAGATTCGTCGATTTCGCTGGGAATGACAAAGATTGCGCGTGAGGACACGCGCCTCTACAACCGTTTCGCCATGTTGCCAGCGTTTTCCGTTGTTATTCCTTGCTTTAACGAAGCCGAGCGGATCGGCGATTCCATCCGCGTAACGCTCGATTATCTTTTGCAAATCAGCCCGGGGGGCGAATTAATCGTCGTTAATGACGGATCGACCGACGCAACATCGACAATCGCTCGTGAAACCTTAGCCGGCGCGAAGATTGAAACTCGTTTGCTTGAGAATTTTCCGAACCGCGGGAAAGGCGCGGCCGTTCGGAAAGGATTGTTGGCCGCGCAAAGGCCGATCGCTCTGTTTTTCGATGCCGATCTGTCCACGCCGCTTGAAGAAACTCCAAAAGTGATCGGGCCGATCGCAAATGACCATGTCGATCTTGCCTTTGGATCGCGCGCGCTGGATCGCGGCTTGATTGGCGACCATCAACCATGGCGTCGAGAAACCGCCGGTCGGATTTTCAATTTGCTCGCGCGCGTCACAACCGGACTTCCGTTTTGGGACACACAATGCGGCTTCAAAGCTTTTCGTCTCGATGTTTGCCGGCCAATTTTGGAAGCCGTGCGAATCGAGGGGTTTGCCTTCGATGTCGAGCTCCTTTATTTCGCGCAGCGCGCCGGATTGCGCCTGCGCGAGATTCCAGTGCGCTGGAATCATCGGGAAGGCAGCAAAGTTCATTTCATTCACGACAGCTTGCGGATGCTGCGCGAGGTGATTGCGCTGCGAATAAAACGGGCGCCGTTGTAGCTGCCGCTGTCCTCAGCGGCAGAGTCGAACAAATCACATGCGGTTCTGCCGCCAGAGACGGTGGCAGCTACAACGCCCTACGCAAAGGCGGCGCGTCCCGCAGTCGCGGGATCGATCTTGCGCGCCTGCTTGAATTAACCGGTTGCTATTTCTTAACGATTTCGGCGTTCTCGATCATGCTGATGCCGTCGCGCTCAGCCAGTTTTCCTTTCAACGTGACTGTTTTTCCCGCATACTCGGCGAGCTGATCGTTGATCGGTTTGTGCTCGCCCACGACGAGATACGTTTTGCCTTCACTCGTGATGCCGACTGGACCGCCGCCTTTAATGCACTTGGCCGCGCACGAAGCGTGTTTATCGCCCATCGCGTTGTGATCGACATAGCACATCATATCGACTACTTCGCCCGTGACAGTTTTGCTCGCGGCCGTGTCCAGCTTTTCGTTGCCGTGCTCGTGCTCTTCCGCAAGTGCGAGCGGCGAAAAAGCCAAAGCAGCAGTGAATGTGAAAGCCACCGCGACTTTCAAAACCGTGGGTTTGTTTGGTGTTGAATTAAACATGAACAAATATCGGCCGCTATGCGCCTCGGTCAATTGTAGCTGCCGCCGTCTCTGGCGGCAGAGTTCTTCGGCTCGATAGAGTCTCGGCCTATCGAAGTCCTGCGATTAAATCGGCGAATTGCCCGAAGAAGTAGGAGGCATCATGTGGCCCGGGCGCGGCTTCAGGATGATATTGCACACTGAAAATGGGCAATTCTTTGTGGCGCATTCCTTCCACCGTTCCATCATTCAAGTTGATGTGAGTGACTTCGACATTCGAGGGCAATGATTCTGGATCGACCGCGAAACCGTGGTTTTGCGCGGTGATCGCGACCTTCCCGCTCTTTAGATCTTTGACCGGCTGATTCGCGCCGCGATGGCCGAATCTTAATTTGAATGTCGATCCGCCAAAAGCGAAACCGAGAATTTGATGGCCGAGGCAAATGCCGAAGATCGGTGTTTTGCCCATCAAATCGCGTACCGCTTTGTGCGCATAGGGGAGAGCGGCAGGATCGCCGGGGCCGTTGGAAAGAAAAACTCCGTCGGGATCGAGCGCGAGCACTTCCTCAGCGGTTGTCGATGCGGGAACAACGGTAACGCCGAATCCTTTCTGACGCAGCAACCGCAAAATGTTTTGTTTGATCCCGTAGTCGTAAGCGGCGATGCGAAATCGGATCGGCGGGAGCGACGGCTGATTCGTCTCGTTTCCATTCGCGACCGTCCAGGGTTTGCTCAGTTCATCGTTCGGATCCCACTGATAAACTTCGGGCGTGGAGACATCGCGTACATAATCCATGCCGATCACACCTTCGCCTTCGATCGCGCGCTGCGTCGCTTCCTCTGGTGAGATTTCCTCCGTCGTCAGACATGCCTTCATTGCGCCGCGGGTGCGAAGATGTCGCGTCAGCGCGCGCGTGTCGATTCTTTGCACACCGGGGATGTCCCATTTGCGCAAATACTCGTCGAGCGACATTTCGGAGCGCCAGTTGCTCGGCGTTTCGCTCAATTCTTCGATGACAAAACCGCGCACGTGCGGCGAGCCGCTTTCCTGATCGAGCGAGTTGGTCCCGTAATTGCCGATTAATGGATAAGTCATGGCCACGATCTGGCCGCGGTACGAGGGATCGGTCAGCACTTCCTGATAACCGGTCATCGCGGTGTTGAAACAAATTTCCCCTACGCGGGCGCCGGTTGCGCCAAATGATTCGCCCTCAAAGAACCTTCCGTCTTCAAGGGCGAGGATTGCGTGCATTGTCGGGAGCGATTGTCGATCTTAGCCGGCAAATTTCAACTGGTGGATCGAGCAGTCCCTTGCTCGATGTTAAAGTTAGGCGGCGAAGCTGCACTCTTTTTTAGCATCGCCCGACGGAGCGGCCGATCCACCCAAGTCGATCGCAAACAAAAATGCCCGAGTCGAAATTTCGACTCGGGCATTTCCAAAATTTTTACCCCGCCGGTGCCGTTTAGGTGGATGGCCCGTTCCCTTTCGGTAAAGGGCGGATGACCGTCGCCGCAGCGTCTGACTTCCAATTAAGGCATGTCATTTTCTCCGTGCGACCGAGCCTCCTTGCTTGATCAACTATCGGTTCGGGCATCACACCTGTAGTCTCGAACATCGCAGGGTAAATTTTCGAGAGCCGCTGGTTGAGAGTTGAGAGAAAAGCACTGGTTTCCTGCCCAACCCTCAACGAACGGCTCTCCCTTCAAAGAACTACTCGCGCAATTCCGCGCCGAGTTCGCGCTGCAAGCGTTCGCGAATTTTCGCGTGCGCCGCAGTCACTTCCTCACTCGTCAGTGTGCGACTCCGGTCGCGATATGTCAATCTGTATGCGAGCGACTTTCGGGCCGGGCCAAGACTGCTTTCGCTCCCGGAGAAAAGGTCGAACAACTGGGCGCTTTCGAGCAGTGGTTCGTTTACGGTTTCAATCAGGCGCAGGATTTCGGCGTGACTTAGTTTTTCCGGCACGATCATCGCAATGTCGCGTGTGACCGCGGGAAATTTCTCGATTTCACGAAACGTTTTCGTCGTTTCATCACTGCTCAGAATTGGATCGACCTCTAACTCCGCGAAAAAAACTCCACCCGGTGCACTGATTGTCGATCTACGCTGCGCGGAGAGTTGCCCGGCAAAACCAATCGCTCGATTCCAAGACAGAATTTCCGTTGCCAGTGCAAGGTCGACATCTTTGCCTCGGCGAAAAGACAGCGCCGGAATTTTGAGCGATTCAAGTGTGCCTTTAAGATCGACGAAATCGAGCTGGCGGTTCTCGCGCGTCCGCCAGTGTGGCGCGCTCGCCGCATTTCCCCAGAGAAGAATTCCAAGATGCCGCTCTTCTTTTCCTGCGGGTGGAACAAAGACTCGGCCCAGCTCGAAAATCGCGACGCGTTCCGCGCCGGCGCGCATATTGCGATCAAGCACACCAAGCAATCCCGTAACCAAACTTGGTCGCAGCGCGACGTGATCTTCACTCAGCGGATTGCGCAACTCAATCGCACCCTCGCCAAACGCAATGGCGGTTCGCGGGGTCAATTTAGATGTGCGCGCCTCCGACAATCCCTGCGCCGCCAGGCGCGCGCGCAATGAAGACTCGAGGTCGTGAGAACGATCGGCCGCGTTTGACAGCGTGAAGCGGCTCCGATTCGTGCCAGAGATTTTTTGCACACCATGCGCTCGCACCACTTCCTCGATAAGATCGACATCGCGCTGCAAATCACGACGGTAACTCGGGATTTTCCAAGTCGATCTTGTCTTTGCGCTTTTGCTTTTGCGTAGGCCGAACCGCGCCAAAAATTCGTCGACCGCTTTCGGTTTGATCGCCAGTCCGAGAACTTGATCGCATTTCTGGTAGCTCAGCGAAACGTCCGAATGATTCGCCGGAAGCTTTCCGGCGGCGGCAATTTCTTTGGCCGATTGTCCGCCTGCGATTTCCCGAATGAGTTCGGTCGCGCGTTGCGATGCGCGCAAAATCATTCCCGGATCGACGCCGCGCTCAAAGCGATAGCTGGCATCGCTCGGCAAATTTAGATTTCTCGCAGTGCGACGAATGCTCGCCGGTAAAAAGTAAGCGCTCTCGAGCAGCACATTTCTTGTCGATTCAGTGACGCCCGTTTCTTCGCCGCCCATCACTCCACCGATTCCGACTGCGCGCTCGTCATCGGCGATAACCAGGTTCTCCGGCGCGAGCGAGTAGGTCTTTCCGTCGAGGGCGAGAAATTTTTCACCGTCACGCGCCAGCCGCACGTTGATCCCGCCTTTGAGTTTATCGACATCGAAGGCATGCGTTGGCTGGCCGAGTTCGAACATCACAAAGTTGGAAATGTCGACGATGTTGTTGATCGAGCGAATCCCGACGCTTTCAATTTTCGCGCGCAACCAGGCTGGACTTGGCCCGACTTTCACGTTGTCGATCTTACGCGCGGAATAGAATGGGCACTCGTGCAGCGCGGCGATCTTGAGGCCTTTCTTTTGTAGGGCAGGCGCTCCGTCTGCCAATTTTTCTACCGGCAACCGGAGCGGTTGCCCTTCCAGCGCAGAAATCTCGCGCGCGAGTCCATAATGACTGAGCAAATCGCCGCGATTCGGCGTGATTTCGACATCGAGAATCGTGTCGCTCGGAAAAAGATCGACAATCGACGCGCCAACTTTTGCGTCCAGCGACAGAATTAATAATCCGGCCGCATCTTCGCCGAAACCGAGCTCCTTCGCGCTGCAAAGCATTCCTTCCGATTCGACGCCGCGCAATGTGTTTTTTTTAATTTCCAAACCATTTGGCAACTTCGCGCCGGGCAAGGCGAGCGGCACTTTGTCGCCGACCTTGTAATTGGTCGCACCGCAAACGATTTGACGTTTTGTTCCGCTGCCATCGTTGACTTCGCAAACGGTGAGCCGATCGGCGTTTGGATGCTGTGATGACGCAGTGATTTGCGCGACGATTATCTTGTCGATGTTAACGCCGCGGCGCTCGATCGCTTCAATTTCGACGCCACCGAGCGTGAGCAATTCGGCAAGCTTATCGATCTTGTTCGGAAGATCGACAAATTCGCGCAGCCAGTTAACGGAGAATTTCATCGGGTAGCGCGCGCGTCTCGCGCGCTGGCGATCGTGTCCTCGCGATCGCGAACTTTTTCGAAAGATTGTTTTGGCGAGACGCCAAAACCAGCAAGCGAGACGCGGGCGCTACCCAGAATAACACAAACCGCTCTCATGCGAATTGACGAAGAAACCGCAAATCGTTCTGCGCAAAGAAGCGGATGTCGGGAATGTCGAACAAGATCATGGCGAGCCGATCCATGCCGAGGCCAAACGCAAAGCCGGTCCATTTTTCCGGATCGTAAGCATCGTCGCCGCGCGCTTTGTTCACTTCTTCAAAGACGGCGGGATGCACCATGCCGGATCCGGCGACTTCGACCCATTGCTCGCCGCCCTTGAGCGCTTTCGATCGCACGTCGATCTCGAAACTCGGTTCGGTGAACGGAAAATAGTGGGGGCGAAAACGCACCGCTGTATCTGCGCCGAAAAGTTCGCGCGTGAAAAACTCGAGCGTGCCTTTCAAGTCGGCGACGCTGACGTTTTCATCGATATAAAGACCTTCGATTTGGTGAAACTGCGCGCTGTGCGTCGCATCCACTTCATCACGCCGATAAGCGGCGCCCGGCGCAATGACGCGAATTGGTGGCGGCGCCGCTTGCATCGCGCGGATTTGGACGGTTGAAGTGTGAGTGCGCAGCAGGCGACCGTCGGGCAGATAAAATGTATCCTGCTCGTTTCGCGCCGGATGATCACGCGGCGTGTTAAGCGCATCGAAACAATGCCATTCGGTCTCGATGTCGGGACCATCGGCCAGCGCAAAACCCATGCGACGAAAGATTGCGATCCCGCGATCGAGCATTTGCGTGAGCGGATGCAAGGAACCGCGCTCTTGCGGAGTGCCAGGCAGTGAGATATCGATCTTAGCGAGCGAGTCGGATTCTTGCTGTGAGCGAAATTTTTCCGCGCGTTGGCCAATTGCAGCGTTTACGGCGTTACGAACTTCGTTGAGCAATCTGCCGACGACCGGCCGCTCTTCCGGGTCGAGCGTTTTCATTCGATCGCCCCACGCGGAAATGCTCCCGTTGCGTCCGAGATAGCGTACGCGCACGGCCTCGAGCGCTTGCGCATCGCCGGCGGCGTCGATCTCGCGCAGGGCCGATTCGCGAAGTTGTTCGAGTGGGTGGCTCATTGGACGTTGAACGTTGAACGTTGAACGTTGAACGTT
>Ga0066661_10000640_pt1 | contig 12563 bp, 12 predicted proteins | sample GraSoiAngelo_110_FD_66454 | JGI IMG/M metagenome (GOLD analysis project Ga0066661, IMG submission 66454) | Grasslands soil microbial communities from the Angelo Coastal Reserve, California, USA - 14_0903_12_30cm | ecosystem: Environmental > Terrestrial > Soil > Grasslands | place: USA... | reverse complement strand
CGACGTCATGAAGGGCTGGCGCGCCCAGATGAAGCAGGACACGGACCTCGCCAACCAGGACCGCTTCTGGAAGTGGGTGAGGGACAACGTGGACTACCGCGTGCGGCGCGGCGTCTAGTTCGGATGGAGGCTCACGGATGGAGGCCGTACTTCTCCATGCGGTAGCGAATAGTGTTACGAGAGATTCCCAGCCGGGCGGCCGCGCGCGAGACGTTCCAATTCGTATCGCGCAGCGCCCCGAGCAGTCGCTCCTGCTCGTTCCCCGAGTAGGGCTCCAGTACTGAGGGTGTCGGTGGAGGCGCCTCGGCCGTCGGGTTCGTTCTGGGGCTGGGGCGGTGGAGCAAGTCTGGGAGATCGCGCAGCTCGATCCTTGGGCCCGGAGCCAGCGCCACCGCCCGCTCGATGATATTGCTCAACTCTCGAACGTTGCCCGGATAGCTGTAGCGCTGGAGCGTCGTCAGCACCTCAGGCGCGAAGCCATCCACGCGACGGTCAAGCCGCCTGCAGTGCAGGACCAAGAAATGTCGGGCCAGCAGTGGCACGTCATCCATCCGCTCGCGCAGCGGCGGCAGGTGGAGCCGGATAACGTTCAGCCGGTAGAGCAAATCCTCGCGGAACGTCTTCTCTTGCACGGCGTTCTCGAGGTCGCGGTTGGTGGCAGCGATGATGCGCACGTCGATCGGCACCGAACGATTGTCTCCCAGCCTCCGCAGCGAGCGTTCCTCTAGCACGCGCAGCAGCTTCGTCTGGATCGAGTTCGAGGCCTCTCCGATCTCGTCGAGGAAGAAGGTGCCCGTGTGAGCCTCCTCCAGCAGACCCCTGCGGGCGGACTGAGCCCCGGTGAAGGCCCCCTTGACGTGGCCGAACAACTCGTTCTCGAGCAACTGCTCGGGCAGCGCCGCGCAGCTCACCGAGACGAACGGCCGGCTGGCCCGCCGGCTCGCCGCACTGATCGCGCGCGCCACCAGCTCCTTGCCAGTCCCGCTCTCGCCGGTGAGGAGCACGGTGCTCTCAGTCTGGGCGACCCGGGGCAATATGTTGAGGAGCTCACGCATGGCCGCGCTGGCCCCGACGATCCCCTTGGGGCCAAAGGCGCTCTCGACCTCGGACCGGAGCAGATCGAACTCGCGGGCGAGCCTGCGCTTTTCGAGCGCGTTGCGGACGCGGATGAGGATCTCCTCGACCTGGAAAGGCTTGGCGATGAAGTCGAAGGCGCCCAGCTTCATCGCCTCCACAGCGGTTTCCACAGTACCGAAGCCCGTCATCAGGATAACTTCGACGTCGGGCGTCGTCTGCTTCACGACGCGCAGTACATCCAAGCCGGATACGGGTGCCATCCGGAGGTCGGCGATGACCAAGTCGAGGACGTCATCGCCAAACTGCTCGAGCGCCTCCTTGCCACCGGAGGCCTCCCCGACCTCGTAGCCCTCCCGACGCAACAGGATGGCCAGGCTTCGGCGCATGCTCGGGTCGTCGTCGACGACCAGGATCTTAGCGGCCATCGCCGGCGAGGAGCCGCTGGATTCTGGTCTGAAGCTCTCCGGCATCGAGCGGCTTTTCCAGGAAGTCGACGGCGCCGCATTCCAGGCATTCGGCGCGAGCTTCGGGCGAGCCAAAGGCTGTGACGATGATCACGCGGCACTGGGGGCGATAGCGTCGCGCCAGCGTCAGCAGATCGACCCCGTTCAAGGGCTCCATTCGAAGATCGCCGATGACGAGATTGAAGGTTTCTCCCTTGAGCCGTCCCACCGCCTCGGCCACTGATCCCGCCTCGATGACCTGGTAGCCATCCCGGCGCAACATGATGGCCAGACTACGACGGACGCCGGGTTCGTCGTCGACGACGAGGATCTTCGGCGTCATGCCGTCCGCTGATCGATCGGCAGCGTGAGCACGAAGCACGTGCCAACGCCCGTCTCGCTGTCCACACGGATCTGGCCGGAGTGCTCTTCCACGATGCGACGCACGATCGCGAGCCCCAGCCCGGTCCCGCCGGCACGTGTGGTGAAGAAGGGCTCGAAGATTCGGGGCAGGTGCGACGACGTGATTCCGGGGCCGGTGTCCTGAACGAGGATCTCCGCCATGTCACCCCGACTGCTGGTCTCGACCCTCAGCTCCCCGTTGTCGCCCATTGCCTGAGCTGCGTTCAGGAACAGGTTCCACAGCACCTGGCGCAATTGATCACGATCGGCATGGAGCATCGGCAGGACCGGATCGAACTTCGTGATGACGGTGATCGCCGTTGGCCAGCGATCGTCGCGCCGGAGCAGCGCCAGTGTGGTCTCGACCAGCTCGTGGATCTCTACCGGCTGGAACTGAGGCGGCTTAGGTCGGCCGAAGGCGAGGAAATCGGACACGATCTCGTTGAGCCGCTGGGTCTCGGTGTGGACGATCTTGAGCAGCTCGTCGTCCTCACCAGTCAAGGTGGAATTGGCGCGAAGCATCTGCACACAGTTGCTGATTGCGCCCAGCGGGTTACGTGCCTCGTGGGCGACGGCCGCCGAGATCTCGCCGATGGCGGCCATGCGGGTCTGATGGACGAGTTGCTCCTGGGCGGCGACGATCTCGGCATTGGACGCTTTGAGCTCCTGGTAGAGGCGCGCGTTCTCCATGGCGATGGCCGCCTGGCGCGCCATGCGCTCGAGAAGATCGACGTCTTCGGGTGAGAAGGTCTTCGCCGTCCGGTAAGCCACCCACAGCAAGCCAACGATCTCTTCTCGCAGCGTGATCGGGACAGCGACGGCCGACACGACGCCTTCCGCGCGACAGATGGCGTCGTAGCGGGGATCGTGCACAATGCTCTGATCGTCGAGATAGTTGGCGCTGATCAGCGGCGTCTTGCGTCGGAGCACGGCGCCGCCCATCCCACGCTCCGGATCGATGACCAGGTCCCCGACTTCCGCGCTGCGTCCCCCCAGGACGACCTTCACCCGGGCTTCTTGCTTGTCGCGATCGTAGGGCGCGATTGCCGCGATATCCGCCTTGACTAATTCGAGCGCGTACGCGGCCACAGAACGCAACACCGCGTCCAGGTCCAGCGTCGAGGACAGCTGCCGAGAGGTCTCGATGAGCGCCTGCACGGATTTCGTCATCCGGTTGAATGCGCTTGCCAGTTGACGTAGCTCACCGCCACCATTGACTGGAATATGGTAATCGAGGTTCCCCCTGGCGATTTCGTTGGTGCCGCGAACCAGCGTTCCGACCGGCCTGGTGATGCGCCGAGCTTGATAAGTGGCCCACACCGAGCCGATCGTGAGGACCACCACGCCCACCAGAATGATGTAGTTCCGTGTTCGGGCAATCTCGGCCAGCTCTTTCTGAATCGAGATGCCGACGCGTGCGGTGGCCCGTCGCTGGTCGAGCACGTAGACGGGAGCCGAGAAGTCGTAGACGGGAACACCGTCCGGAGTGCTATAGCGCTGGAGGAGTGACGCTCGGCTGCGTATGGCCCCCGTGGACAGGGTATCGTCGGCGATCTTGCCACGCTCGTTGACCCGCGTGTGAACGAGAACACGTCCGTTCTCGTCGAGGAGCATGGCGTAGAGGATCCTCCGTTCCCCCGAGATGCCATTGACCACGTGCTGCATCACGAGGTAATCGTCCGCCACGACGGCCTGCACACTACTTCTCGCGAAGACCTTGACCAGTTGGAACCCCGCGTCCTCGACGTTGGAGAGCACCGCTTGCCGCTGCAGGTAGAGGACCAGCGCGAGAAGCACGGCGAACAGCAGCTTCGTCGAGATGACGACCTGTAGAGCAAACTTCGTCTGGAGGCTGGCATCCTCGTACCAGCGCCGCAGACGATGCATGGGCGCGGTACCAATCAATTCACACGTAGACGCCGGCGTAGCGATCGAAGGGAAAAGATTGGACGTTCAAATTACGCTCGAGCCCAGTGACACTCGCGCTGCGAGCTGAGAACCTGAGCTGCGAATGACCTAGAAAGATCGCTGGCATGTCGGCGACGATTTTTGCCTGGGCTTGGCTATAACCCACACCCGGCGAGATCTGACCAGCGGGGATCTCGGAATAGCCAGTCAGATTATCAGGCATTCCGGTCTCAAAGAGAGGGCGTAGAAAGATCTCGGCCGCCGGCAGAATGGAGTACCAGTTGTAGATGAAGACGTAGTTGTCGACGCTATTACTGTCGCGGCGACTATTGAGCGCCTGCAGGAGTTGACTGCTGTTGCTTTGGGGTGCGCTATTTACCAAGTTGCCGAGGTCGTTCTTGATACACCTGGCGAGCTCGTCACCGTAGTATGAGTTTTCGTTGTACAGCAGCGTAATGTTTCCACACTCATTCTCAAGCGTGCGTCTGGCCTGGTTGGGGTTTTGCTGCGGAGGCGGAAGCGTCGAGCCGGCGTAAGCCTCGACGCGCGGAGGAATCGGCCCGTTGGCGGGTCGGAGTCCCGTTTTTGATTGGATCTGCTTGAAGTCGATCATGTCACGAAACGCTTGCCGGACCGCTGGCGTCCTCAACGCCGGGCTGCGCCAGTTGAAGCCCAGGTAATGCAGCCCAAACGGCTCGACCCGTAGAATGTGTGCACCCTGAAGCTTGCGTTCGCGTTCCTGATCGATGTCCCGTATAAAATCCAGCCGCTGTTTGTTGAACTCGGTCACGAGGTCGTCGGGATGGTCGATGACCCTGAAAGTGATGTGGTGCAATTTCACTGGGTCGCGGTAGTGTTGGTTCTTCTTCAGGACGATCTGGGACCTTTCCGACGAGTCAAAACAAAATGGGCCGGTGCCCAAGGGTGGGTTGCTCTCGTCGGTCATGAGAGCGAGGAAGAGCAATTCGGGTTTGTCATACTTCAGCGTGACACGCACCTTCTGCGGGCCCATCGCTTGGACGCGATCGATCAGACCCTGTAAAATCCGTTCGCGAAAGCTAGGAGGTTGCTGTTGCTTCACCTTCTGAATATTCTGGACGACGGAATCCGCATCGAAGGGAGCGCCACTCGAAAACGTCACCCCTTGGTGGAGTTGGAAGTCGTACATCAGGGACTGCGGACCAGGGGTCGGCTTGTTGGCCAAGCAAGGACGGAATTCCAGGTTGTGGTTTCCGTCGAGGCCGATGTCGAACAAGGGCTCGTAGATCGGCCACATGACGGTGTGAATGTGGAGAGTGTTGGACTTATACGGGTTGAGATTTTGGGGGGGGACATCAGTCAGCGCGACGACGAGGTTGCCATTCATCGTGTCCTCCTACTCCGACCGAAGGTCGATTCGGACGAACCGGTCGATGGGGAATGCGTTGACGTTGAGCTCGAGACCGGACACGCGCGTGGTATAGGCGGAGGCCCGGGTCTTGTGGAACAGGAAGATCGCCGGGGCATCGTCGATGATCAACCGCTGAGCCCTCTGATAGAGCGTGGCCCGGGCCGAGCCGTCTGTGGTGGTGCGCGCCTGCTCGAGCAGCGCGTCGACCTGAGCATTGCCGTAGTGGGTTAGATTGTCTGGGGAGCCGGTGCCGAACAGCGGAGCGAGGAAGATCTCTGCGTCGCCCAGGATGGAAGACCATGTATAGAGGAAGAGGTCTGATTTCCCCTGGCCGACGCTGTCGACCAATTCCTTATAGCTGGAGACGGTGACCGGATCGAGAGTGACATTGATGCGACCGAGATCGGTCTTCATAGCCTGGGCGATCTCCGAAACGAAGCCCCAGGCCGCGTTGTAACAGAGCGAGAGACGTAAGCCGTCGGGGAACCCAGCTTCCCTCAGGAGCCGTCTGGCGCCGTCCGGATCATAGCGGTCCCTTCTGGTCGGCGGGCTGTAGGCATCGGCGCCGGGCGGGATCGGTCCATACGCCGGAACGCCGGCGCCCCGCGCGATGAAGAGATTCATTCGCTCGAGGTCGACGGCTTTGGCGATGGCGTGCCGGACGCGAGGATCGTCGAACGGCTTGCGGTCCGTCCTGAATCCCGCATAGTAGATGCTGAGCGTGGACATCGTGATGAGCCGGGTCTTCGGATTCGCGATGACTCGCTCGTGGTAGAGCGGCTCGATCTCCGGGATGAAGTCGATTCGACCGGCCAAGAACTCCTCGACCGCCTGCTCCGGCTTGGGAATCGTCCGAAACGAGATCTCGTCGAGCTTCGGGCGCCCGCCCCAGTAGTTCGGATTCGCGGCCAGGCGGATCTCGTCGGCCGTCCAACGAACGAACGTGAAGGGCCCGGTCCCGACCGGGTGCTCGCCAATCGCGGCGCCGTACTTTGCTAGAGCGTCCGGGCTTACGATCGGCACCAGAAAAAGGAGATGAACCTTCTGACTCTTGAGCGTGACGCTCAGGGTGTGGTCGTCCTTGACGGAGACGTCGCGTATGAGCCCGACGAGGAAACTCTCTCGGACGTTCCGCGGCTCAGAGGTATAGAACCGACTCCCTTTGAGATAATTGCGTTCGAGGTTGAGCTTGACGGCGGTCGCGTTGAACGGTGTGCCGTCGTGGAACATCACGCCGCGGCGCAGGCGAAACGTGTAGGTGAGCCCGTCGGGACCGATCGTCCATGACTCCGCGAGCCTCGGTACGATCCCGCGCGAGTCCTTCGATGGCTCCACGAGAGGCTCGTAGATCGCCCACATGACGCGAGACGAACGGAGGTTGCTGCTGTTCTTGGCCGGATCGAGGCCATTAGGCTCGCCGTCGAGGTGGTGAACGAAGACCCGGGCGGCGCCCCAGACGGGGAGCGTCGCGCCGAGCACCAAGACGCCGACGAGGACGAGCAGCCGCTTAGCGCGTGTAGTCACGCCGTCTCGGCGATCCCGCGCTGACTTCCCGAAGCCACGGCCTCGTCAGCGAGTTCTACCCTGAATCCCGTGATGTCCGCTCCGCGGCGTGCGGCCATGCGGTGAATTTCCAGGCGCAGCATCTCGACGGCCTGGCGGTCGAGGTCCCCCGAGATCTCGAGGCGGTCGGCGATGGCACCCGCCACGGCTCCTCGCGCGTCCTTGCGCAGGACCAGCTCGAGAATCTCCGCTCTCAACTCGCGGGCCTCGCCGTCAACTTTGCAGCCCTTGAACTCGCAGATGAGCTTCAGAGCCTCGGCATCATGCACGCTGTTGCCACCCATGAGCACCTCCGGCGCTGGTCATCGAACCAGGCTCAGCGACCATCACTGCAGCTCCTCGATCCCCTCGAACATTTCGTCGGCGTGGAACACCCGCGGCAGAGTGTCGAGATCGCGGACGAGGTAGTAGTCCGCGGCCACGTCGTACTCGTCGCGCAGATCGACCGGCTCACCAAGCGCCAATCGGACGTACGTGAGCGTCATGTTGTGCTTGCAGACCCGGTCGAACGACGTCATCCCGATGAAAAATCGCCCGGCGTTGATCTCGGTGACACAGGGAACCCCGTTGGTGTTGGCCTTCAGGTCGATGCTGAAGAGGCCCGAAGCGGTGCGGTCCACCGCGAGGACGGCCTGCCGGCACACCTCGAAGACCTGCGGCTCATAGACCGTCTTGGCCAGTGCGGAAAAGGACGAAACGCCGCTGGCCCGGTTACTGCCATCGAAGTAGGAGAGCCGCTCAAACGTCCTGGCCAGAATCAGGGTTCCGTCCTTCCAGATGCTCTGGCAGAGGAAGTCCCGACCCGGTAGGTATTCCGACAGCGTGAAGCTCGAGACAGGAACGCCGCGCATCTGCTGCCAGTAGGTGATCCAGCTCCGCGCTTGCTCGACGCTACCAACCGGAATCGCACCACGCGAGCCGCTGCCGACACGGATCCGGCACCACACCCGAGATGGCGAACCGAGCCGCGCGAACGACGTATCGATCTCGTCGAGGCTTGCGACTGGATACGTCTCCGGAGCCGGAACATTCCGAGCCCGTAGAAAAGTCGTGAGCTCGTACTTGTCCTGACAGAGCTCGATGGTGCTTGGGCTTGGAAGAAACACGCGAGCCGCGATCGCTCCTTCGCAACGGACCAGAGCGAGCACATCGACATCCTGGGTCGGGATGATGAGATCGATCCGCTCCTTTTCCACGATGCGGCGGAGCGTGTCCGCTAAGCGCGGGTGAGTTGTAGGGGGCATCACGTAGTTCCGATCGGCCGGTGACTTCATGAGGATGAACCGATCCGTGTGGTAGCCGACGATGAACAGACCCGCGGTGTCGCGCTCCCGGAGACTCGCAATGAGGTTATTGGTACCGCCGCTTCCTGCACCACTAACGAGAAGCCGTCGCTCCATTACCCCCGCCATCGCTGGTGCTGTCTGCTTCCAAGGTGGCCGAAACCCCTCGAACGCGTAATGTTGGCAAGAGTCGTGCCCGGAATCACGACGCCAAATCGCGCGGTTAGGAGGGCGGACGCATGGCTCGGCTGGTGGTGGTGGTGGTGGCCCGAAGCCGACGCGCGAGGAACGTTCGCTAGCCGCGAGGGATCGCTCATCGTTTGCTCTCCGAGCCGGCGCGCTGTCCGCGCGGCGCCGGACGCGTGATTCGAATGCTTCCCTGACGGGTCGGAAAAACTGGCGCAAGTCTAGGAGGGACAGACAAGCGTGTCAACAGTCTATGGAAGTCGCTGAGGCCCCGAGAACCTAAGGTTCTTGTTTTGCCATCCGGGTCTGGTCAGCCAGTCGTTCCATGCAGAAGCGCACTCGATCCACTTCCCCGACTTCTCCGGTTCGCGTCGCGAGCGCCTCGGCGACGCGCAGCGACTGCTCGAAGGCGGCGCAGTCGCCAAGGCTCTTGAAGGCCGCCGCCGCGGACAGGACACCGTCGAGGGAGCTCTGCTGACGCGCTCGGAAGAATGCGATCCAGTACGTCTCCCGCGCCCGGGCGACGGCCTCTCCGGCGAGGCCGGGGAGCGCACGGAGCCGAATCGAGGCGGTCGCCACCGCGAGGAGCCCGCGCCAGCCTCGATCGCTGAGTGCGGCGGAATAGGCCAGTCGCCATGCGCGGACCGAAGCGTCCGGATTCCCCTCTGCGAGTGAAAGATCCATCGTCTGGATGTGCGCGGTCCAGGGGCCGAGGGTCTCGATATCGCCGAACACGGGATGCGTCATCGGATCGTCCCCTCTCACCACGTCCTGTGATCCGTCGACACTTCGGAATGATGTCCAGAGGACCAATCTCCAGCGCTCGCGGACCAGCGCTCCGCGAAGGCCCGCACGCGCTCTTCGGCCCGCGGATCTCTCGTTTGAGCGGCGACGCTTTGCGCGACGGCGAGACACCGTTGGACAACCGCCGCGTCGCCGAGCTCCGCGAAACCTCGGGCCGCCTGCAGCAGGCCCTCGACCGATCCTTCGTTGCGCGCGCGGAAGAGGGCCGCGAGATACGTCTCGCGGGCCTTCGCCGCGGCGGTCTCGCGGAAGCCCCCGTGCGCGCCGAGCCGCCGGTACGCGTCGCCCACTGCCACCATGCCCTCCCAGTGACGACTCTTGAGGGCAGCGGCGTACGCCTTGCTCCACAGCATCTCGGCGCTAGCGAGGTCGTTCCGCTTCAGTGCGTCGTCGACTCCGCGGAGCTGAACCTTCCACGCGGTCTGCGACGCAGGCTCGGGCGCGTGATCGGCGAACGCGTCTACGATCATCACCACAATCAGCATCAGTCCGAGCATCGAAGCGATTGCCAGGAGCAACGACCAGTACCAGCGGCTCGACAAGGGCTCTTTCATCGCTGCCTCCGTAGGTCGAGGATCCTTCGCTCACCATGCGTCACGTCTCACGTCAGGCCTCGGGAGCAGCTTCGATGCCAATCGGAGCCGGCAATGAAACCAACCGGTTACGTGCGAGAGTCAGGACTGTTGACGGCGGTGGTGGTGGTGGGCTTGATGGGACTGGCCCCGGCCCTCCCGAACTATCCAGAACGATCGGCACACGGGAAGTTTCGAATCCGTTCCTCCCTGGAATCGTGGGACGGGCTACTCGCGACGGCACTGGGGGAAGCTAGGCGTGCCAAGACTCGTCAAGCGACTGCGTTCACACGCGAGCGATCAGGCCCGTTTCCATGCAAGAAGCAGCGGGACTTTAGGGGACGTGCCTGGGGCTTGACTCTGGCTCCGGGGGGCGCGATCTTACTTGACGCGAGCCTCGGGTCGCCCGCTCCGCGTGCAATGGATGCGCGCAGACGACGACCCACTCTGACAGGAGAGAACTCATGGCCGAAGTCGACGGCGCAACCTTAGTCGCGAGGAATCTCAAACGGCAGGGCGTCCAGTTCATGTTCGGGATCGTCGGGTTTCCGGTCCAGCCGATCGCCGCGGCCGCGCAGAAGGAAGGGATCACCTACGTCGGAATGCGCAACGAGCAGTCCGCCTCGTATGCCGCCCAGGCCGTCGGCTATCTGACCGGGCGCCCCGGCGCCTGCCTCGTCGTGTCGGGCCCCGGCGTCGTCCACGCCCTCGCCGGCCTCGCCAATGCGCAGCAGAATGGCTGGCCGATGGTCCTGATCGGCGGCGCTTCGGAGACCTGGCGCAACGGCATGGGCGCGTTCCAGGAAGAGCGCCAGGTGCTGATCGCGACGCCGTTCTCCAAGTTCGCGCATGCGATCGAGCACGTCCACCGCATCCCGTTCTATGTCGAGATGGCGGTCCGGAACGCTATCTATGGGCGGCCTGGTGCGAGCTATCTCGACATTGCGGACGACATCATCACCGGAAAGGTCGACGAGTCCAGGGTGGACGAGCCGGCGCGCTGCCCGGATCCGCCGCGCACCCAGGCCATGCCGGACGATGTCGAACGCGCGTTGAACGTGCTCAGGTCGGCGGAGCGACCGCTCGTCATCATCGGCAAGGGCATGGCCTACTCACGCGCCGAGGACGAGGTTCGCGCTTTCATCGAGCGCACCAAGCTGCCGTTCCTCGCCTCGCCGATGGGCAAGGGTGTGATGCCCGACAACCATCCGCTGTCGGTCGGCGCGGCACGGAGCCACGCGCTGCAGAATGCCGACGTCGTCGTCCTGATGGGCGCGCGGCTCAACTGGATCATGCATTTCGGGCTACCGCCGCGCTTCAACAAGAACGTGCGCATCATCCAGCTCGACATCGCGCCGGAAGCGATCGGCCAGAACGCGCCGACCGAGGTCGCGCTGGTCGGCGACGGCAAGGCGATCGTCGGGCAGCTCAACCAGGCGCTGGGCAAGCGCGAGTGGGTGTATCCCAAGGACACGCCCTGGCATGCCTCGATCGCCGAGAAAGCGGCGGCGAACGCGGCCCAGATCGCGCCCCAGCTCGTCGACGATGCGGCCCCGGCCAACTATTACCGGGCGCTGAGAGATGTCGCCGCGTGGACGCCGGACGACGCGATCATCATCGGCGAGGGCGCCAGCACGATGGACATCGGCCGCACCCAGCTGTTCAATTCGAAGCCGCGGCACCGGCTCGATGCCGGCAGCTACGGGACGATGGGCATCGGCATGGGCTTCGTCATTGCCGCAGCGGTGGTGCATCCCGACAAGCCGATCATCTCGGTCTCGGGCGACTCAGCGATCGGCTTCTCCGGTATGGAGATAGAAACGGCCTGTCGCTATCAGCTCCCGGTCAAGATCGTCGTCTTCAACAACGGCGGCATCGGGCCAGGGCACGCGAAACATCCGGACAATCCGCTCCAGAACATGCGGCCGAACGCGCTGATCTACGGCGCCCGCTACGACAAGATGATGGAGGCGTTCGGCGGGAAGGGCTGGTTCGTCGAGAACCCGAAAGATCTGAAGTCCGCGCTGGAGCAGGCGACGGCGTTCAAGGGCCCGGCCCTGGTCAACGTCATGATTTCCCAGGAGTCCGCGCGCAAGCCGCAACAGTTCCGCTGGCACAGCTGATTTCACCGAGGCCTCACGGCTATAGGGCCGCTCCGCAAGGGGCGGCCCCTCTTTTTCGGGTGAGCGTGAAGCGCTGTCACAGGGGTGGGACGGTCGAGCCCCGACGCCAGTGCGACCACGACATGCCGATGGCCAGGATGGCGGCGACGCTGAACAGGCCGAGCCATGAGATCGCCGCGACGTTCTCGATCGGCAGCCAGCCCCAGCTGGCGACGAGCCAGTAGAGCGCGGCCAGGAACGCGTTGGCGAGCAGGAAGCCGAGGCCGCCCAGGGAGCGCAAGGTGAGTCGCAGGCAGACGAACCAGCCGATCAGCAGGACGACGCCGACGAACACGGTCGGCGGACTCCATTCGAACCCGGTTCTCTTTGCCCACGCGTAGTACGAGTAGCGAGTGGGATTGTAAGTCGCGCCGGCCACGAGCAGCGCGAAGGCGAACCGGGCGAGGAAACCGCCGAGCGTGAACGGGGCGCTGGCCGCCATCGCCGGGATTATATAGCCCAGCTCAGGAACGCTCACTGTGCTCCGCAAGGGTGGCCCTGGCCCTGGAATGCGGAAGGCGGAGTCTCTGAGCGACCGGCAAGTACAGCGCATCGACGTCACCGTGTTCACGGTGACCCTCGGAGCAGCCTACCGGATCAACCCCTACGTGACGGTTTTTGGCGGATACTCGTTCCTGCGCCAGCGACTCGGGAGTTCGTCGACGACGCCGGACTTCGATGCCGATGAGAACCGGGTCAAGGTCGGTGTTCAGTTCGGCTATCCGTTCGCGTTCGACCTGGGGAAGTAGTAGACGGCGGCACCGTTCCTTCCC
>Ga0066661_10000632_pt1 | contig 12649 bp, 12 predicted proteins | sample GraSoiAngelo_110_FD_66454 | JGI IMG/M metagenome (GOLD analysis project Ga0066661, IMG submission 66454) | Grasslands soil microbial communities from the Angelo Coastal Reserve, California, USA - 14_0903_12_30cm | ecosystem: Environmental > Terrestrial > Soil > Grasslands | place: USA... | reverse complement strand
CGCAGGTCGTGCCGCTGGTCAACCGCATGCGCGACGACGAGCCCCGCCCCGGCCTGACCCAGGAGCAGGCGCTGGGCAACGCGCCCGAGGCCCGCGACGGCTTCTTCGTCGTCCGGGCGATCCAGGAGAGCGAGGAATAGCGGCCACGATCAGCGACCTGCACGAGGCGCTGCGGCGCCGGGAGCTCAGCGCCGTCGAGCTGCTGGACCGGCACCTCGCCGTGATCGATCGCGAGGAGCCGCGGATCGGCGCGTTCCTGCGCGTCACCCGGGCCGAGGCGCGGGCGCAGGCCGAGGCCGCCGACCGCCGCCTGGCCTCCGGCAACGGGAGCGCGGGCCCGCTGACCGGCATCCCGGTCGCGATCAAGGACGTGCTCTCGGTCCGCGGCGTGGAGACGACCGCGGGGTCGCAGATCCTGCGCGGCTACCGGCCGCCGTTCGACGCCACCGCGATCGCCCGGCTGCGCGACGCGGGCGCCGTCTTCCTCGGCATGACCAACTGCGACGAGTTCGCCATGGGCAGCTCGACCGAGAACTCGGGCTACTTCCCGACGCGCAACCCGCGCGACACCTCGCGCGTGCCGGGCGGCTCGTCGGGCGGCAGCGCGGCCGCGGTCGCCGCTGGCGAGGCCGTCTACAGCCTGGGCACCGACACCGGCGGGTCCATCCGGCAGCCGGCCGCGCTGTGCGGCGTGGTCGGCATGAAGCCCACGTACGGCCGGGTCAGCCGCTACGGCCTCATCGCGTTCGCTTCCAGCCTGGACCAGATCGGCCCGTTCACGACCAGCGTCCGCGACGCGGGGCTCGTGCTGCAGGCGATGAGCGGCCTGGACCCGCTCGACGCCACCAGCGCCGACCGCCCGGTGGACCTGCTCTCCGGGCTGGAGCTCGGCGTCGAGGGCCTGCGCCTCGGGGTGCCCCGCGAGTACTTCCAGGTCGAGGGCATGGAGGCCGGCGTGAAGGCGGCCGTGGACCGGGCGATCCTCCAGCTGGAGCGTGCCGGCGCGGAGCTGGTGGAGGTCAGCCTGCCCCACACGGACTACGGGCTGGCGGCGTACTACATCATCGCCCCGGCCGAGTGCTCGTCCAACCTGGCCCGCTTCGACGGCGTCAAGTACGGGGCCCGGGACGAGGACGCGCAGACCCTGCTCGACACGTACCTGCGGACGCGCCGGCGCGGCTTCGGCACCGAGGTGCGCCGCCGCGTGATGCTGGGCACGTACGCGCTGTCGGCCGGCTACTTCGACGCGTACTACCTGAAGGCGCAGAAGGTGCGCACCCTGATCGCCCAGGACTTCGCCGGCGCGTTCGAGCACTGCGACGCGATCGTCAGCGCCACGACCCCGACCGTCGCGTTCCCGATCGGCGCCAAGGTGGACGACCCCGTCGCGATGTACCTGAACGACGTCCTGACGCTGGGCGGCAACCTGGCCGGCGTGCCCGGGATCAGCCTGCCCTGCGGCACGTCCGACGGCCTGCCGGTGGGCCTCCAGATCCTCGGCCCCCAGTGGGGCGACGCCGTGGTGCTCCGCGTGGCCCGCGCCTACGAGGTCGCCCGCGATGCGTGAGGGCTGGGAGGCCGTCATCGGCATGGAGGTCCACGCCCAGCTGGCCACGCGGTCGAAGATGTTCTGCGGCTGCTCGTCGGACTACCTGGCCGCGGCGCCCAACTCCAGCGTCTGCGAGGTGTGCCTGGGCATGCCGGGGACGCTGCCGGTCGTCAACCGGCGGGCCGTGGAGCTGGTCGTGAAGACGGGCCTGGCGCTCGGCTCCGAGATCGCCCGGCACACCAAGTTCGACCGCAAGAACTACTTCTATCCGGACCTGCCCAAGGGCTACCAGATCAGCCAGTACGACCTCCCGATGTGCCTGGGCGGCACCATCGACGTGGGCGGCCGCACCATCCGGATCACGCGCGTCCACCTGGAGGAGGACACGGGCAAGCTGGTCCACGCCGGCGACGCGCTGCACACGGCGGCGTCCTCCCTCGTGGACCTGAACCGCTCGGGCGTGCCGCTGATGGAGATCGTCACGGAACCCGACCTGCGCGGGGCCGACGACGCGCGCGACTACGCGACGGCGCTGCGGGCGATCCTGCGCGCGATCGGCGCGTCGGAGGCGGACATGGAGCGGGGCCAGCTCCGGGCCGAGGCCAACGTCTCGGTGCGCCGGGCCGGCGCCGAAGCGCTCGGCGTCAAGACCGAGCTGAAGAACATCAACTCGTTCCGCGCCCTGCACCGGGCCGTCGAGTTCGAGATCGACCGCCAGATCGACGTTCTGGAGGCCGGCGGGACGGTCGTCCAGGAGACGCGCGGCTGGTCCGAGGCCGAGCAGCGCACGTTCTCGCAGCGGGTGAAGGAGTTCGCGGACGACTATCGCTACTTCCCCGAGCCCGACCTGCCGCCGCTGGAGCTGGAGCCGGCCTGGGTCGAGGAGCTGCGCGCCTCGCTGCCGGAGCTGCCGGCGGCCCGCCGTGCCCGCCTGGCCGAGCGGCACGAGATCAGCGCGTACGACGCGGAGCAGCTCACCCAGGACGCGGCCACGGCCGACCTGTTCGAGGCCACCGTGGCGGCCGGCGCCCCGGCGAAGCAGGCCGCGAACTGGATCATCTCCTCCCACCCGACGCTGCCGGCGGCGCGCCTGGCGGAGCTGATCGGCCTCGTCGTCGGAGGCACGATCAACCGGGAGCAGGGCCTGGCCGTGCTCGAGGAGGCGCAGGCCGGGGACCGGGCGCCGGCGGACATCGTGCGCGAGCGCGGGCTGTCGCAGGTCAGCGACGAGTCCGAGCTGGCGCGCGTCGTGGACCAGGTGATCGCCGACAACCCGAAGCCGGTCGCCGACTTCCGCGCCGGCAAGACGCAGGCGATCAGCGCCCTGGTGGGGAAGGTCATGGCGGCCACCCGCGGCCGCGCCAACGCGAAGGTCGTCAACCAGCTCCTCCTGACCCGCCTCCAGGGCTGAGCCGCCCCGTTTCTCCAACACGATGCGCGCTCCGTATCTCAGTGCGTGGCGATCCGCGTGATGGAAGGCGACAGCGACGTGGACCTGGCAGCGGCCCTGGCCTCCGGCGACGTGGACGCGCTGGCGCACCTCTACGATCGCTACGGGCCGCTCGCGTACTCGGTCTCGGTCCGCATCCTGGGCGACCCCGGCAAGGCCGAGGACGTCGTCCAGGACGCGTTCCTCAAGCTGTGGCACAGCGCGGCCCGATTCGACTCCCATCGGGGCTCGCTCCGGACGTGGGTGATCACGGCCGTCCGCAACCGCTCGATCGACTACCTGCGCGGGCGGAGCGCCCACGAGCGCCAGGAGCGCGAGATCCCGGTGGACACCGAGGCGGACGGCGCCGGCTCGGACCCATGGCGCGAGGTGGCGGCCTCGATCGAGCGGGACGTCATCAAGGAGGCGCTGACCAGCCTGCCCGCCGAGCAGCGGCAGGCGGTCGAGCTGGCGTACTTCGGCGGCTACAGCCACCGCGAGATCGCCGAGATGATCCATGTACCGTTGAGCACGGTCAAGGGCAGAATGAGGCTGGCTCTGGAGAAGCTGCACTCGTACCTGCAGGGACGAGGGTTCGTGCATGAGGGCTGACCACGACCGGATGGAAGACGTGGTCGCGGCGTACGCGCTGGACGCCTGCGACGACGCGGAGCGGGAGGAGGTCGAGGCCCACCTGGACGGCTGCCCGAGCTGCCGGGCCCTGGCCCGCCGGCTGTCCCGCACGGTGGCCGCGCTGCCGCTGGCGGTGGACCCCGTGCGGCCTCCCGACCAGCTGCGCGACCGCATCCTGGCCGCGGCCACGGCCAGCCTCGCGCCCGGGCACGCGCCGGAGCCGGACACCGAGGCGGACGCGCCGAACGTCCTGACGTTCCCTGTACGGGCGGAGCGGTCGCGGCGGCCGCGCCGGCGCATCCCGCTGCACTGGGCCGCGGTCGCGGTGCTGGCCGTGGCGCTGGCCGGCCTCGGGGCGTGGAACGTCATCCTCGACCAGTCCCTGGACGCGCCCCCGGCCCGGTACTCGCTCGCCGGCACCGGCACCCTGGCCGGCGCCTCCGGCACGGTGACGGAGTTCCGGCGCCAGGACGCGGCGCTGGTCGCCCTGACCGGGATGCCGCCGCCGCCGGCCGGCAAGGTGTACCAGCTGTGGCTGATCGACGCGTCCGGCCGGACGTCGTCGGCCGGCACGTTCACCCCGTCCGCCGACGGCACGGCCCGGGTGGGCGTGGACCGGCCGATGTCGGGGGTGAAGACGGTCGCGGTCACGGCGGAGGACGGCCCGACGGGCGCCCGGGCCCCGACCGGGAAACCGGAGCTGGCCGGCCAGATCGGCGGCTGACGGGCAACCGGCGGCATTGCCGCTACCCTTGACCCATCGCTCCTCCCGCCGACTTCCACGTCCACACGCAGTTCTCCTGGGACGCCGATCGCGGCGACATGGAGGCGACCTGCCGCCGGGCGGTCGAGATCGGCCTGCCCGCGATCGCGTTCACCGAGCACGCCGACTTCGCCGGCGGCGGCTACCCCGAGTACCATCCGCTCGACCTGACCGCGTACCGGTGCGAGGTCGAGCGCTGCCGCTCCCTGTTCCCCGGCCTGCGCGTCCTGATCGGCGTCGAGCTGGGCCAGCCCCACCGGTTCCCCGCCGAGGCGGCGGCCGTGCTGGGCGCCGGCCCGCTCGACCGAGTGCTCGGCTCCGTCCACTGCGTGCCCGCGGACGACGGGCTGCGCGACGTCAGCGTGGACGGCATGCTCGCGGCCGACCGCGCGGCGGCCACCGTGCGCGCGTACTTCGCCGAGCTGCTCGCCCTGGTCGAGAGCGGCCAGCCGTTCGAGGTGCTGGCCCACCTGGACTACCCCAAGCGCTACTGGCCCCACGCCGAGCTGCCCTACCGCGACGAGGACCACGAGGAGGAGATCAGGGCCGTCCTCCGGGCCGCCGCCGCCCGCGGCTCCGTGCTCGAGGTCAACACGACCCGGGGCGCCGACCCCAGGCGCGGCCTGTGCCCGGGCCCGGCCGTGCTCGGCTGGTGGGTCGAGGCGGGGGGCCGGGCCGTCTCGCTCGGCAGCGACGCGCACGACCCGGACCGGATCGCCGGCGGGTTCGCGCTCGCCGCGCGGATGATCGAGGCCGCCGGCTTCCGGCCCAACGACGACCCCGCGGGGTGCTGGCTCCGGTGATCCTGAAGGCCGAGAGCCCGGCCCACGGCGGGGCGGTCATCGCGCACGAGGGCGGCAAGGCCGTCCTCCTCTACTACGCGATGCCGGGCGAGGTGGTGGAGGCGGAGCTCAGCGGCCGCCGCGGCGGCCTCGCGATCGCCCGCGCCGGCCGGGTGGTCGAGCCGTCCCCCGACCGCGTCGAGGCCCGGTGCCCGCACTTCGGCGAGTGCGGCGGCTGCCAGTGGCAGCACGCCCGCTACGAGCGCCAGCTCGAGTTCAAGCGCCGGGTGGTCGAGGAGGCGTGGCAGGGCGCCGGCCTGCGCCTGCCCCCCGACACGCCCGTCCTGGGCATGGACGACCCCTGGCGCTACCGCATCCGGGGCGAGTTCGAGGCGGCGCACGGCCCCGACGGCACGGTCGAGCTCGGGTTCCACCGGATGCGCCGGCACGCGGTGCTGCCCGTCGGCGCCTGCCCCATCCACGACGAGCGGATCGAGCGCGGGATGCTCGCGTTCGGCCGGGCCGCGACCGAGCTGGGCCTGCGCAGCCTCCAGACGCTGCTGCTCACGGTCGAGCCCACCGGCCGCGGCCTGCTCTGGCGGGCGCAGCACCGGGGCCGCCGGCCCTCGGCCGACCCCGAGCTGGCCGCCCGCGTCGCCGAGCTGCTGCCCGACCTGGTCCTGCTCGACGACTCGATGAGCCTGGAGTTCTGGGGCCTGGCGTTCCGGGTCCGCTGCGACACGTTCGTCCAGACCAACTACCGCCAGATGCTGGTCCTGTACCAGGCCGCGCTCGACATGCTGGCGGCCGGCCCCGACGACGCCGTGCTCGACCTGTACGCCGGCATCGGCACGATCGGGCTGGCGGTCGCGCGCCAGGCCGGCTCGGTGACCGCCATCGAGGAGAACCCGGTGGCGATGCGGCTGGCCGGCGTCAACGCCCGGATCAACGGGATCGCGAACCTGCGCACGCTGCCGGGCCGGGTGGAGGAGGCGCTGCGCCAGGTGCGGGTCGGCCAGCACCGCGCGGCCGTGCTGGACCCGCCCCGCGCCGGCTGCGAGCCGGGCGCCATCGCCGAGCTGCTGCGCCTGGGGCCGGACCGGCTGGTCTACGTGAGCTGCGAGCCGACCACGCACGCGCGCGACATCGCCCTGCTGGTCCGGGGCGGCTACCGCGTGCGCCGGGCGGCGGTCGTGGACATGTTCCCGCACACGTACCACGTGGAGTCAGTGGCGCTGCTCGAGCGCCACTGACCCTGTGTGGGGAGCCGGTCAGCCCTTCGTCGGCCTGAAGAACCAGCGGTCCTGGGCGATCGGGAAGCTGTAGTTCGGGATGCAGAACTTCGCGCCGCAGAGCAGGCCCTCGTAGACCTTCGACTGCCAGCGCCGGGCCGAGCCGTGCCAGTGCCAGAAGCCGGCGCTGGACACCGGGGTGCTCGCCCCGGTGCAGATCTCGTAGGAGTTGACCAGGGTGATACCGAAGTTGAGGCTGACGAACTTCTTGATCGGCCCCAGCTGGCCGCCGAGGGCCGCCTGGTTGGAGTAGGTACGGCAGATGTTGATGGTCAGGGTGCCGCCCCTGTTCAGGAAGAAGCTGGCGGAGTCGGCGGTCAGCGTCGATATCGCGTTGGTCGAGATCACGCAGCCCGGCCTCAGGCCGTGGCTGCAGTAGCCGGCCGGCTGGTTGGCGGCGCTGGCGGGGACCGCCATCGCGACCATCATCAGCACGGTCAGGGGGACCAGGCCCAGGGCCAGGCCGAGTCGGCGACGGATCATGTGGGACCTCCTCACTCTCGATGCCGGTGTCAGTCGGCCACATGGTCGCCGCGGGCGCTCGCCGGCGCGTCAGGGCTGGCCCTGATTTCCGCCGGGGCCAGCCCCGAGGCCGGAAGGCTTACGAGCGGAGGTAGGCGAGCACGGCCAGCACGCGGCGGTGCTCGGATCGCGTCGGCTCCAGCCCCAGCTTCGCGAAGATGTGGCCCACGTGGGTCTCCACCGTCTTCGCGCTGAGGAACAGGCGCCCGCAGATCGCCTCGTTGGACCGGCCCTCGGCCATCAGCGCGAGGATCGACTGCTCCCGCTCGGTGAGCCGCTCCAGCGCCTCGTCGCGGCGGCGCGCGTCGAGCAGGCCGCTGATGACGGCGGCGTCGATGGCCGACCCGCCGGCCGCGACCCGGCGCACGGCGTCCGCCAGCTCGGCCACGTCCGCCACCCGGTCCTTGATCAGGTAGCCGACCGACCTCGTGCCCAGGGCGACCACGTCGGCCGCGTACGCCGGCTCGGCGTAGTGCGACAGCAGCAGCAGGCCGACCGACGGCCACCGCCTGCGGATCTCGCGGGCCGCCCGCAGGCCCTCGTCCCGGAACCCGGGTGGGAGGCGGATGTCGAGGACGACGACGTCGGGCGGGTCCTGCTCGATCGCCGCCAGCAGCTGCTCCACGTCCTCGGCGTGTCCGGCGACCTCGAAGCCGGCCTCGCGGAGCAGCCGGTCGAGGCCGTCCCGGAAGAGGGAGGAGTCGTCGGCCAGGATCAGCCGCACGGGAGCTCCGCGCGCAGCCGGGTGCCGCCGCCAGGTGGGCTCTCGACCGAGACCGACCCGCCGCATGCCTCCACGCGGTCGGCGATCCCGCGCAGGCCCGAGCCCGGCCGCGCGACCGCGCCCCCGCGCCCGTCGTCCTCCACCTCCAGCACCAGGCGGCCCCGCTCGGCCGCGGCCGACACGCGGGCGCACGAGGCGCCGGCGTGCCGGGCCACGTTCGTCAGCGCCTCGCCCAGCACGTAGTACGCGGTCAGCTCCACCGCCGCCGGGTAGCGGTCCGGCGCCGCGGCCACCTCGACGGGCACCGGCATCCGGGCCGCCAGCGAGCAGATGGCGCCGGCCAGCCCGTGGTCGGTGAGGACGGACGGGTGGATGCCGTGGGCCAGCTCGCGCAGCTCGGCGAGGCTCTGCCGGAGCTCGTCGCCGGCCAGGGCCAGCGCGGCCCGGACGTCGGCCGCCTCCGGCGTGTCCCCGAGCTGGCGCAGCGTGGACGCGAGGGTCATCGAGAGCGTGACCAGGCGCTGCTGGGCGCCGTCGTGGAGGTCCCGCTCCAGGCGGCGCCGGGCGGCGTCGCCCGCCTCCGCGATCCTCGCCCGGGACGCGCGCACCTCGTCCAGCTGGCCGCGCAGGTCGTCCAGCAGCCGGGACCGCTCGGCGACCAGGCGGAGCGCGGACGCGATCGCCCGCACGAGGCGCGGGTCGTCCGCCAGGACGTGGTCGTGCACGAACACGGCGATCGGGCGGCCGTCCCGCTCGATCCGGTCCGCGACGCGCCGGTCGCCGGGCTCGGGCAGCGCGATGGCCCGGCCGGCGGCGTCGCGGAACGCCCCCGGGCACTCGTCCCACAGGCCCATCTCCACCGACGGGTCGCCCAGCGCGCGCGCCACCGCGTCCCGCAGCCCGTCGAGCGACAGCTCGGAGCCCAGCGTCAGGACCAGCTCGCCGACCGCGGCCCGGGTCATGCGCAGCCGCAGCACGACCCCGAGGAACGCGAAGGGGATCGTCAGCTGTGCGACGTCGGAGATCAGGAGGTACACCTGGCTCGCCGGCTCCTGGATGCCCATCTGGAACACCTGCGTCACGTGGGAGGCGGTCAGGAGCGCGCACGTCCCCATCGACAGCCACAGCGGCGCACGCAGCCGCCGCTCGGTGGCCGTGCTGGTGAGCCAGCGGCTGAGCAGCACGCCGGTCACGGTCAGGCCCGCGATCGACCCGACGGCCTCCACGGCGCGCTGGGCGGCGCCCATGAGGGCCGCGTTGCCCGCGAACAGGTGGATCCCGGTCGTGCAGCCCTGGCAGCGGTAGGGGTCGTACGCCGTCGTGCCCGCCGTGTCCAGGTAGACGAGGCCGCCGGCCACCGAGATCGCGTAGACGGCCACGACGAGAGCCAGCTCCGGCCGTGAGGACGTCCGGCCCGTGGGGAACGTCAGCACGAGGTGGACGAGGATCGCCTCGTTGACGACGCCGAACAGGACGCCGGCCGTGACCAGGACGTCGTTCCCGCTGCCCTGGAGGTTGGTCAGGAACCAGGTGAAGCCCTCGCACGCCATCAGCAGCCCGGAGCGGCTGTCCGGCTGGCGCCAGGAGGCGACCAGGCCGGCCGCGGCGAAGGCCCAGCCGACGGTCAGGTCGTAGAGCAGCGTGGGCGTGCCGGCGCCGGCGTGCGCGAAGGCGGACTCGGCGAAGAGCCCGAGGGGAACCGTCGCGGCCGCCACGACGAGCACGATGCGCGCCGGCCCCCGCCCGGCGCGGCCACCAACGCCAGAGCCCGCTTCCGGCTCGATCGCCACCCCGCAGGAAGTCTAATCGTGCGTCCCCGGCTGGAGCGTAGGGAGCCGGAGTTCGACACGGTGGTGAGACTCCGGTTGAGACCGCGCCGGCGCGAGGCTGCGGCGCATGACGAACCCGCTCGACCTCTCGACGGAGCACCTGGCGGCGCTGGCCGCCGTGGCCGCGGTGAGCGCGTCGCTCTGCGTGGCCGCCCGCCGCCGGCCCGGCCGCTGGACGTGGCTCGCCGGCGCCGTGCTGGGCGCCGTGACGGCGGGCGCCGAGCTGGCCTGGATCGGCTGGCTCGTCGCGAGGGGCGGCTGGACGCCCGCGGCCGGCCTGCCGCTGCAGCTGTGCGACGCCGGCGCGTTCCTGGCCGGCGCGGCGCTGTGGACCCGGCGGCGCGGGCTGGCCGAGCTGCTCTGGTTCTGGGCGATGGCGGGCACGCTCCAGGGCCTGCTGACCCCGGCCACGGGCGGTCCGTACCCGGGCTTCCTGTGGATCCAGTACTACGTCGCCCACGGCGGCATCGTCGCGTCGGCGCTGTTCCTGGTCGCCGGCCTCGGCGTGACGCCGCGGCGGGGGGCGGCGCTGCGCGCGGCCGGGCTGACGGCGGCGTACGCGGTCGTGGTCGGCGTCGTGGACGCGGCGACCGGCGCGGACTACCTCTACCTGCGCCGGCCGCCGCTGGAGCCCACCCTGCTGGACGCGATGGGTCCCTGGCCGTGGTACCTGGTCAGCGCGACGGCGCTGGCGATCGTCCTGTTCGCGCTGCTCCAGGCCCCGTTCGCGCTACGCCGGCGTCGGGCGGCGGCTCGCGGCGTGGCGCCGGTGGGCGGCGCGACGTCGGGGGCGTGAGATCGGCCTTAAGGGGCCGCTGAGCGTCGGCCGTCCACGCGTTCCCAACCTCCGGCTCAGAGGCTCCCCTTCGTCATGGATCACTCAGGCAGGGCCGTTGACACCCCGGCAGGCGTCGCCCTGAACCCCTGGCGGGGGCGGCGAACGCCGCATTGGTACAAATGCGTAGCTCCCGCGGTGCGGGAGCCACGCATACGTACGAGTGCGTAGCTCCCGGCGCCCGCCGGGGCGTCAGCGGCCTGGCCTGCCCTCATGGCAGAGCGGGAGCCTCTGAGCCGGAGGGTGGGAACGCGTGGACGGCCGACGCCCAACGCCCGCGCTTCGCGCTACGCCGGCGTCGCGGCGCGCAGGTTCTGGCGCCACAGGTCCAGGGACAGCGTCCAGGACTCGCACGCCGGCTCGTACGTCTCCTTCGCCGAGTCGAACTCGGTGCGGGCCAGGAAGCCGTGGCCCAGGCCCGGGTAGACCCGGTGCCGGAAGTCCACGCCGTGCTCGGCCAGCCCGCGCGCCAGCTCGGCGACGTTGTCCATGCCGCAGCCCTCGTCCTGGTCGCCCCAGAGGCCGAGGATCGGCCCGGTCATGCGGCCGGCCAGGTCGATCAGCCGCGGCTCCCCGGGCAGGGAGTGCGCGGGGAACCCGTAGTAGCAGACGGATACCAGGTCGGTCTCTGACGCCGCCAGGTGCAGCACGTACGAACCGCCCATGCAGAAGCCGACCGTCCCGATCCGGCCCGCCGAGCCCGGCCGCGCCCGGAGCCAGTCCAGCGCGCCTCGCAGGTCGTCCAGCGCCAGGCGCTCGTCGAGCCGCTGGCGCCGCGCCATCGCCGCCTCGCGGCTCCGCTCGGGCAGCGGGCCCACTCGGTGGAAGAAGTCGGGGAGGAGCGCCTCGAAGCCGGCCGTCGCGACGCGGGCGGCGAGGTCCTCGTAGAACGGGCTGCGTCCGAACACGTCGCAGATGACCAGCACTGACGGGGCGGGGCCGTCGTCCGGCGTGGCCAGCATCGCCGGCATCGTCACGCCGGAGCCGACCGGGATCTCGATCTCCTGGCGCGTCACCTCCGGCGTGCGCATGCCGGGCAGGACCTCTGGATGGCACATGGTTCCCTCTCCTCCTCGAGCTGCCTGAGCGGTCAGCGACAACCGTACAGGAGGCAGGAACCGCCCATGAGCCGGCCGCAGGTCGCCGCGGCGGCTACGAGACCTCGGGGCCGGGGAGGCGGTCGAACGTCGCCCGATCGACGAACTTGAACAGCTTCAGCGGCCTGCCGTCCACCGTCACCTCGGCGACTGCCGCGTAGCGCTCCTGCCGCACGCCCCCGCTGGTGGTCCGGACGCTGCGGCGCTTGCTCACGTCGGCGTCCGGGATCTCCACGACCTGCTTGGTCTTGAGGTTGAAGAACTGCATCCGCGCCACGGTAGCAGAGGCACGGTCAGGTACGCAATTAACTTGCGTAAACGTTAGCGCCGCAGCCCGTTCACCAGGTCGCAGAGCTGGCCGACGCCCTCGCGCAGGTCGTCGTCCGAGCTGGCCAGGCTGATCCGGACGGCCGCCGCCGCGACCGTGCCGAACGCCGACCCCGGGGCGACCGCCACCCGGCGCTCCGCCAGCAGCCGCCTGGCCAGCTCCAGGGCCCCCAGCCGGGCCGGCGAGACGTCCGCCAGCACGTAGAACGCGCCCTCCGGGACCACCGTCAGCAGGTCCGCCTCCCGGAGCCGCTCCACGGCCAGGTCGCGCCGCCGCCGGTACGCCGCCACCATCTCGGCCACGCGGTCCTGGGGGCCGTCGAGCGCCGCCTCGGCCGCCTTCTGGACCATCGTGGTCGTCCCCGAGGCGCTGCCCTCGATCGCCTTGATCATGCTGTCCACCACGGGCTCCGGCCCCGTCGCGTAGCCCAGGCGCCACCCCGTCATCGCATACGTCTTGCTGAACGTGAAGCACGAGACCACGCGCTCCGCGTCGGCGTGGTGGACCATGCCCGGGGCCACCGGCGAGCCGTCGAAGACGATCTGGTCGTAGCACTCGTCGCTCACGACCCACAGCCCGTGCCGGCCCGCGATCTCGCCCACGCGCCGCAGCAGCTCCGGCGCGTAGACGCGTCCGCTCGGGTTGTTCGGGCTGTTGACCAGCAGCAGCTTGGTCCGGGGCGTGACCAGCGCCTCCAGGCGGTCGAGGTCGGGCAGGAACCCGAGGTCGGGCGGGCAGGGATAGGGAATCGCGCGCGCGTGCACGGCCGCCAGCATCAGGCGGTAGTTGGACCAGCCCGGGTCCGGCACCAGGACCTCGTCGCCGGCGTCCACCAGGGCCGCGACCGCGCTGGAGATCACGCCCAC
>Ga0066661_10000631_pt1 | contig 12655 bp, 12 predicted proteins | sample GraSoiAngelo_110_FD_66454 | JGI IMG/M metagenome (GOLD analysis project Ga0066661, IMG submission 66454) | Grasslands soil microbial communities from the Angelo Coastal Reserve, California, USA - 14_0903_12_30cm | ecosystem: Environmental > Terrestrial > Soil > Grasslands | place: USA... | reverse complement strand
CGGGCCGAAGGACGGGACCGCGTCGCTCTGCGCGTCCTCCGACTCGGGCAGCACCTGGTCGTGCGACCCCGTGCCGGACGAGGGCGGCAGCGCGACGGCCCTGGCCGTGAAGGGCCAGGCGCAGTGGCTGGTCGCGAAGGTCGGCGCCTCGGGCCGCCTGCTGGCGTCCAGCCCGGACGCCGGCGTGACGTGGACGGTGCGCCGCCCCTGACCTCCTGACCCGCCCCAGAAGCCCTGTCGAGAACCGGTTGACGCCCGCCGCGGGCCCGTCTATCCTCCGCCCCGCCCCCCTGGGGAGGGCGGGCGGGCGTCAGAATCCGGGCATGACGTACTCGATCGTGGCGCGTGATCCGGAGACGGGCGAGCTGGGGGTGGCGGTCCAGTCCTGCTACTACCAGGTGGGGCCGGTGGTGCCCTGGGGCCAGGCCGGGGTCGGCGTCGTGGCCACCCAGTCCATGGTGAACGTCGCATTCGGGCCCGCCGGGGTCGAGCTGATGCGCCTCGGCTCCAGCGCCGGGCAGGCGCTCGACGCCGTCCTGGCCGGCGATCCCCTGCGCGACGCCCGCCAGTGCGCGATGGTGGACGCCACCGGCGCCGTCGCCGCCCATACCGGCCCCCGCTGCATCGCGGAGGCCGGGCACCGGACCGGCGAGGGCTACAGCGTGCAGGCCAACCTGATGGAGCGCGACACCGTGTGGGGCGCGATGGCGGCCGCGTTCGAGACCGCCGAGGGGCCGCTGGCCGAGCGCATGCTCGCGGCGCTGGACGCGGCGGAGGGCGAGGGCGGCGACATCCGGGGCCGGCAGTCGGCGGCGATGGTGGTCCTGAGCGGCAGCCCCACGGGCCGGGTCTGGGAGGACCGCCTGATCGACCTCCGCGTCGAGGACCACGCCGACCCGCTGGCCGAGCTGCGGCGCCTGCTCCGGTACCGCCGCGCGTACCAGGCGGCGGCCGCCGGCGGCGCCGCCGCCCACCGGCGGGCCCTGGAGCTCGCGCCCGAGATCGTGCAGCTCCGCGTCTTCGCCGCCCAGGCGCTGGCCCAGGAGGGGGAGTGGGACGAGGCGCTGGCCCTGCTCCGGTCGGCCATCGCGGTCGAGCCGCGCTGGGAGCAGGCGCTGCCCCGCCTGGTGCCGGCCGGCCGCCTGACCGCCGAGGCCCTGGCCGAGCTGCAGTCGAGGCTCCGCGCCCCCGCCACCTGAGCCGCCGCGGACCCCGGGCACGCTACCCTGGACGGCGATGTCCTCGCCGCCGGGTCCGCCGCGCTTCTCGGCGGTGGTCTTCGACTTCGGGGATACGCTGTTCCACAGCCCGAACGGGGCGGAGGCGCTGGTCGAGGCCGGCCTGGACCGGGACCGCGCCCAGCGCCTGTGGGACGAGCTCTGGATCGCCTCCAAGACGGCCGAGGAGCTGGCCAAGGGCCGCGACCGGTCGGCGGAGCTCCACCGCGGCGCCTGGCTCGACCTGCTCGGCCGCCTGGAGCCGTACGCGCCGGGGATCGCCGAGCACCTCTACGACAACGTGATCCACGCCGACGCCTGGGAGCCCTACCCGGACGCGCTGGGCGTCCTGCGCGCCCTGTGCGACCGGGGCGTGCGGGTGGGGGTGCTGAGCAACATCGCGTCGAGCCTGCGCCCCCTCTTCGAGCGCCACGGCCTGGCGCCGTACGTCGAGGCCTACGTCGAGTCGTTCCGGCACGGCCGCGAGAAGCCGGACCCGGCGCTGTTCCAGGCGGTCTGTGGGGACCTGCGCGTGGCGCCCGCGGCGGCGCTGATGGTCGGCGACAGCCACCTGGCCGACGGCGCGGCCGTGCTGACCGGCATGACGGTGCTGCTGCTCCCGCCCGTTCCCCCGCGCACCCCGCGCGGCCTGGCCCGGGTCCTCGACCTGGTCCGCTGACGGCCGGAGCGGCAAGGTCGGACACGGCACCGTTAGACTTCAAACCGAATTGGCGAGAAGTTCAACCCCACGTCGCGGCCCACGCCGGTCGTCCCGGACGCGGACCCGCAACACGGACGGCGAGGTCCAGAAAGAAGAAGCCGTCGTCCTCGACGCGGTGGTGACACAGGCGCTCCCGAACGCGATGTTCGAGGTCCAGCTGGAGAACGAGCACAAGCTGATCGCGTACGCGGCTGGCCGGATGCGGCGGTACTTCATCAGGATCACGCCGGGTGACCGCATCCGGGTCGAGCTGTCGCCGTACGACCTGACACGCGGCCGCATCGTCTACCGCTACCGCGACTGAGAGCGGCCGGCAGGACCGCCGTTCAGCTCGCGCGCCTGGCCCTGGCAGACAGCGGCTCCGGCGCGTTCGGTGATGGCCGCGCGGCCACCGGCGCACCCTCGGGCGGTTCGCCCCACGGTCTCGGCCGCCGCCGGCGCCCCAGCCAGGCCAGGGCCGCAGCCCACAGGACCACCCGCACCGGCTCCACGGCCGCCGGCGCCAGCCACCGCTCCAGCAGGACGCCGGCCGAGAGGCCGCCGCCCAGCGCCAGCTCCAGGGCGCAGCCGGCCGCGAACGGGAGCGGGCCGGCGAGCCGGGACCGGCGCACGAGCAGCGATGCGGCCACGCCCCCCAGCCCGACCTCGAGCACCGCGGCGCCGACCCGGTAGGGAAGGGGCGCCGCGCCCAGGTGCGTCAGCTGGAGAACCGCGGCGAGCGCGACCCAGTCGGCCATGAACCGGCCGGCGACCAGCGCCGAGAACAGGAACGCCGTCCGCGATCCCAGCCAGCGCCACGCGAACGCGGCCACCAGCCACAGACCCGCCAGCAGGCCCGCGGCGACCGCCTGCCGGTCCGACCCGGCGGCGCCGGCGACCGCGCGGCTGATCAGGGCGGCCGCGAGCAGCCCGAGCCCGGCCGGCAGCCAGCGCAGGCGGCGGCGTCCCGGCACCTGCGGGTGCAGGTGGGCGTCGGCCGCGCCCCGCACCAGGTCGAGCGCCAGCTCCAGGCGGCGCCAGCCCCGCAGCTGCGCGAGCAGGGCCTCCATCTCGGCGCCGTAGCGGCAGCGCCACGCGCGCGGGTAGAGCCAGAGCAGCGCCCTCATCGCGCCATCCGCGCCAGGCCGGTCCTGGCGATCGCCTGCATCCGCTCCAGGCGGCCGCGGAGCACGGTGGTGCCGGCGTCCGTGATGCGGTAGGGCCGGCGCCGGTCGTCGGAGGCGACGCCCTCGATCAGGCCGCGGGCCTCCAGGCGTGCGAGCGTCGCGTACAGCGTGCCCGGCCCCAGGCGGACGCCCGCGACCTGCTCGACGTCGCGGACGATCGCGTAGCCGTGCCGGGGGCCCTCCAGCAGGCTCGTGAGGATCAGGACGGCCGGTTCCTCGAACCGGCCCAGGTCCAGCGGTTCGGTCGGAGACCGTTGCATCCGTCCATGATAGATCATGGACAGATGCATGTTGCGGACGTTTCCGGACGCCGAAACACTGCTACTCTCGCACCGACGAGTTGCAATGTGGCTTTCCGATTTGTCAACTGAGTTCGTGAATTAACGGTGGGTCATTCGTCCCTCACCCTCGAGGGCGAAGCGTTCGGAACGTTCAGCTGGGGAGTACAGTGCGCAGGTTCGTCCAAGTCGTCGTGTCGGCCGGGTTCACGTTCGTGGCACTTTGCTGCCTGATTGTGTCGGCAGGTGCTGACACCGTCGGTCCGCATTAGGCCGGTCCACCCGTGCTCCCGGCTGTTCACAGCCGGGGCACGGGTGTAAAGTGCTTCTCGCAGTGCGGAACCGCAGAGCACGCGGCCGCCTGGCCGGCGTCGACATCAACCCGGAGGCACTCCGGCAGGCTCGAGTGGCCGCCGGCCTCAGCCTCGCGCAGGTCGGTGGGGCGGAGCTGACGCGACAGGCGGTCCACTTGATCGAGACTGGGAAGGTGAGGCCATCGATGCGCAGCCTGCGCGTCCTGGCCAACCGGCTCCACGTGCCGGTCGCGTCACTGCTGGCGCCCACGATCGTGCGGGTGCCGTTCGACGAGGACAGCCTGGCCGAGCTGGCCCGGCTGTGTCGCGACCACCAGTACCAGCAGGTGCTGGTGAAGGGCGACGAGATCCTGGCATGGAGCCGGGCCCCGGACATGATCGCGACGGTGCACCGGTTCATCGGCGAGGCCCTGTGCCGGATGGACCGGCCCCGGGAGGCGCTGGAGCACCTGCTGCCGGCTCGCGAGCTGTTCGAGGCGCTCGACGACCAGGACCGGATCGCCGAGACGATGGAGCTCGAGGCGCTGGCGCTGCACATCGGCGAGAACCCGCGCGCGCTCGACGTCGCGGAGGAGGCGCTCCGGCGCTACCGGGCCGGCGACCGCCGCCACCCCGAGGTCGAGTCGCGGCTGCTCCAGCGCGTCGCCACGATCCTGACCGCCCGCCACGAGTTCGTCCAGGCGCGGGCATTCTACGACGAGGCGCTGCACGTCGCCGGCGGCATGCGCGACCTGGGCCGGCTCGCCCGCCTCTACCACGGCCTCGCCGCCTGTCACCACGGGGTCGGGGACGTCCGGATCGCGGCCGAGCTGCTGGCGAAGGCGCACACCCTGTACGAGGCCGAGGAGCGCCTGGCCGGCAGCAGCGTCGGCAGCGACCTGGCCCGAGTCGAGAACGACCTCGGACACCAGCTGCTCCGGCAGGGCGACCTGGCCCGGGCGGAGGAGCTGCTCCTGTCGTCGCTCGAGCGCTACCGGCAGGGCGGGCTGGAGCGGCGGCTCAGCCGGACGCTGCTCACGGTGGGCGAGCTCAGGCAGCGCCAGGGCCGGCTGGACGAGGCGATGGTGGTCGTGGAGCAGGCCCGCGACCTGGCCGAGCGGCTGGACGAGACGCACGCCCTGGCCGTCAGCCACCGCCAGCTCGGCGAGCTGTTCGCGGCCCGGGGCCGGCGCGCCGAGGCCGCCGCCAGCTTCGACCGCTCGATGGCGATCTTCGGCGCGGCGGGCCTCCACGAGCCCGAAGCGGAGATCCGCAAGCTCCGCGACGCCCTGTGCGGCGGCGCGAACGAGGCGTCCGGCTCGATCGCCTGACCGGCTCAGACGCCGACCGGGTGCCAGATCGTCTTCAGCTCCATGAACGCGGCCGCGCGCCACGGTCCCGGCTCGCCGTTCCCGTCCGGCCGCACGACGCGCTTCACGTTCGCCGCGGCAGCCTCCTCGACGGCCGTCAGCTCCTCGGGCGAGCAGCCAGCGGCGTCGATCGCGTTCACGTCCATGTGCGCCGCGAGCCAGGGCAGCAGCTCCGGGCGGTGGCCGCTGAGCACGTTCACGACCCCGGCCGGCACGTCGCTGGTGGCCAGCACCTCGCCCAGGCAGAGCGCGGCCAGCGGGCGGGGCCCCGACGCCAGGGCGACGACGGTGGAGCCGCCGCACAGGACCGGGGCCAGCCCGCGGACCAGGCCGAGCAGGGCCGGCTCGTCCGCCGCGACCACCCCGACGACGCCCGTCGGCTCGGGCACCGTGAAGTTGAAGTACGGGCCGGCAACCGGGTTGACCGTGCCCAGGAGCTGGGCCAGCTTGTCGGTCAGGCCCGCGTACCAGACCAGCATGTCCACCGCGGCGTCCACCTCGCGGCCGGCGCCCCGGCCCCCGCCCAGCAGGCCAGCGAACTGGGCGCGCCGTGCGTCCAGCATCTCGGCCACGCGGTACAGCACCTGGCCGCGGTTCAACGCCGTGCGCCGCGACCAGCCCGGGAACGCGGCCCGCGCCGTCCGCACCGCGTCGCGCAGGTCCTTGCGGGACGCGCGGGGCACGTTGGCGCCCTCGGCATGGTAGGAGCGGCCGGACTCCGAGCGCACGAACTCACCTCCGGTGAAGAGCTTGTACGTCTTGCGGACGTCCATACGGTCGCTCACGGGAGTGCGTCCTCAGATGATCCAGAGGCGGACGTAAGCACGGGCTCCGCCCTGTGTGTGAGTCCGTCTTCCCGAGATCGCCCGGGGGTTGGCTTCAGGCCCGGAGGGATGCGCCGCAGGCGCCCCCAACGTCCCGGACAAGAGGGGGAGTTCTGGAAGAGGGGGCCTGCCCCCTCTCGCACCGTCATCGGGCCAGATCGACGTACGGCAGGAGGCCCGGCAGGCCGCCCTCGCGGCCGAAGCCGGACTCCTTGTAGCCGCCGAACGGCGACGTCGGGTCGAACCGGTTGTAGGTGTTGGCCCACACGACGCCCGCGCGCATCCGCTCCGACATCCAGAGGATGCGCGAGCCCTTCTCGGTCCACACGCCGGCCGACAGCCCGTAGGGCGTGTTGTTGGCCTTCTCCACCGCCTCGTCCGGCGTGCGGAACGTCAGGACTGACAGGACCGGGCCGAAGATCTCCTCGCTGGCGATCCGGCTCGACTGGGCCACGTTGGTGAACAGGGTGGGCGGGAACCAGTAGCCGCGCTCCGGCAGCCGGCACTCCGGCTGGTACAGCTCGGCGCCCTCCTCGACGCCCGACTGGACCAGCCCCCGGATCTTCTCGAGCTGCTGGGGCGAGTTGATCGCGCCCACGTCCGTGTTCTTGTCGAGCGGGTCGCCGACGCGCAGCGTGCCCAGCCGCTGCTTCAGCTTCTCCAGCAGCGGACCGGCGATCGACTCCTGCACCAGCAGGCGGCTGCCGGCGCAGCAGACGTGGCCCTGGTTGAAGTAGATGCCGTTCACGATGCCCTCGACGGCCTGGTCCAGGGGCGCGTCGTCGAACACCACGTTGGCCGCCTTGCCGCCCAGCTCCAGCGTCAGCCGCTTGCCCGTCCCGGCCAGCTGGCGCTGGATCAGCTTGCCGACCTCGGTGGAGCCGGTGAACGCGACCTTGCGGACCGCCGGGTGGCCGACGACGAGCGAGCCGGTCTGGCCGCCGCCCGTGACGATGTTGACGACGCCCGGCGGCAGCTCGGCCTGCTGGCAGATGTCGGCGAACAGCATCGCGGTGAGCGGCGTCGTCTCGGCCGGCTTGAGCACGACCGTGTTGCCGGCCGCCAGCGCGGGCGCGACCTTCCAGGCCAGCATCAGCAGCGGGAAGTTCCACGGGATCACCTGGCCGGCGACGCCGAGCGGCCGCGGCCGGCGATTGGGGAACGCCCACTCCAGCTTGTCCGCCCAGCCCGCGTAATAGAAGAAGTGGGCGGCCGCCAGCGGCACGTCCACGTCGCGCGACTCCTTGATCGGCTTGCCGCCGTCCAGGGTCTCGACGACGGCCAGCTCCCGGGCCCGCTCCTGGATCAGCCGCGACAGCCGGAACACGTAGCGGGCGCGGCGCGAGGCCGGCAGGGCGGACCAGGCGGGGAACGCCTCGGCCGCCGCCGTGGCGGCGCGGTCCACGTCCGCCTCGTCGGCCTCGGCGACCTCCGAGAGGACCTCCTCCGTGGCCGGGTTCACGGTCGGGAAGCGGCGGCGGGAGTGCGCGCGGACGAACCGGCCGCCGATGAACAGGTCGTACCGGGGCGCGATCCGGACGTGATCGGTCGCCTCCGGGGCCGGCGCGTACTCGAAGGGCGCCGCCGCCGCCAGGTCGGTCCGCTTCGCGATGGCCACCCGTCAGTCCTTGGTGAAGTAGTCCTCGGACTGGTAGGCGCCGGTGCGCTCCTTCTCGATCTGCATCAGCACGTCGTTGAGCAGGCTGGAGGCGCCGAGGCGGAACCGGTCCGGGGTCATCCAGTCCTGGCCCAGCGTCTCCCAGAGCAGGACCAGGAACGCGATCGCCTGCTTCGACGTGCGCATGCCGCCGGCCGGCTTGAAGCCCACGGCGCGCCCGGTCTCGCGGTGGAAGTCGCGGATCGCCTCCATCATCACCAGCGCGACCGGCAGCGTCGCCGCCGGCTGGACCTTGCCCGTGGACGTCTTGATGAAGTCGGCGCCGGCCGCCATGGCCAGGATGCTGGCCCGGCGCACGCTGTCGTACGTGCCCAGCTCGGCCGTCTCCAGGATCACCTTGAGGTGCGCGCCGCCGGCGGCCTCCTTGACGGCGCCGATCTCGTCGTAGACCTTCTCGTGGTCGCCGGCGAGGAAGGCGCCGCGGTCGATGACCATGTCCACCTCGTCGGCGCCCGCGGCGACGGTCTCGCGCGTCTCGGCCAGCTTCACGTCGGTGAACGACTGGCCGGAGGGGAACGCGGTGGCGACGCTGGCCACGTGCACGCCCGTGCCGCGCAGGCGGTCCACCGCGACCGGCACCAGGGCGGGGTAGATGCAGATGGCGGCGACGGACGGGATGGTGTCGTCGCCCGGCTTCGGGCGCAGGCCCTTGGCGCAGAGGGCGGCGACCTTGCCCGCGGTGTCGGCGCCCTCCAGCGTGGTCAGGTCCATGCAGCGGATGGCCAGGTCGAGCGCCCACAGCTTGGACGCCTTCTTGATCGAGCGCTTGGCCAGGGCCGCGGCGCGCTCCTCGACGCCAACCTGGTCCACGGACCGGACCCCGCGCATCAGCGACCCGAGATGGGCGAGCGAAACGGCTACGGCCATGCAGTGATTATGCGTCGGCTGGATGAGTGAGTCCGACCTCGACGCCCTGGCGAGCGACGCCGACTCGGAATGGGTTGCCGCCTGTGATCTCTTCTGAGCGGATCGAAGCACGAAGCCACGGAGGGCACGAGGACGCACGAAGCGCCTGGTGCCGCCGGATCGCCTCCTTCCCGGAGCTACCCGCGTGGTCTTCGGCGTCGTCGGTGACCATCTCGCCGAGCCCTTCGTGCGTCTCCGTGGTCTTCGTGCCTTCGTGCTTCAGCTCACCAGGACAGATCACCGTCCCCCCATCTTGGGCTACGGCACGAACCCGACGATGCCGGGGTCGCTGAGGGGGACCCAGCGGACGTCGGCGATGCCCTCGCCCAGCACGTTGGCCTCCGCCACCGTGAACCCGCGGCCGTCCGGATCCACGTCCACCACCAGCGCCACGTGCCCGTACACGCCGTACCCGGGCGCGAACGCGCGCCAGGACAGGATCGCCCCGACGGTCGGGCGCGCGCTCGTGACGAAGCCGCGCGACGCCAGGTTGCGGACCCAGCCCTCGCCGTTGGCGTGCGCCACGATGCCCCGCTCGTACGCCACGTACCACGTGCACTGGCCGTACGGCAGGCCGCCCACGTCGAACCCGCCCCGCGGCGTCCTCGCGAACAGCGGGGCGACCGGGATGTACATCGAGGCCCACGGCCGGTGCGGCGGCCTGGGCAGGGACTGGAGGATGGGCCCCGCCGACTGGCCGGCCGTCTGCCCGCCCTGGGGCGGCGAGACCGGGCTGTCCACCTGGGGCTGCGACGCCGCGGCCGCCTGGGCCTGCACGGCGGGCGGGATCAGGGTCAGCGCCGCGACGTACATCGCGAACGGCGCCACCAGCAGCATCGCAAGGACGCCCAGCACGGCGGCCCCCCCGATGGCGAGCGGTCTCACGCGCTGCCGCTGGCCGTCATCGCGGCGTCGGTCCGGATCAGGTTCCACTCGCCGGGCGCGACCCGGTGCTGGACGACGAAGCTGCGGCCGTTGACGCGCCACAGCGCCTCGCCGACCCGCAGGTGCAGGATCCGCTCCACCTCGGTCGCGTTGAGGCCCAGCAGGGCGCGGAGGTCGTTCGTGTCGGACGTGGACTGGCGGTAGATCACCTGCGTCTGCGTGAGCGTGAGCATCTGCTCGGCGCTCTTGTGCAGCTCGGTGCCCTCGTCGGCCATCCGGCGCAGGTCGGACAGGTGGTGCATGACCAGGATCGTCTGCACGCCCGTGGCCCGGGCCAGCCGCATCTGGGCCTGCAGGCGCCGGACCAGGTCCAGGTCCTGCAGCACGGCCCACGCCTCCTCGACGTGGAAGATCAGCTGCTGGTGGCCGGCCAGGTGCGAGATCAGCGCGGCCGACCACGCCGACGCGCAGCGCAGCACCGCCTCGAACGCCGGCGTGTTCAGCACCATCGACAGGTCGACGTTGACCACGTCGTTCAGCTCGCGCAGCTCCGCGGACGTCGGCCCGTCGCAGATGCCGGCCAGGGGGCCGGTCAGCAGGGCGCGCATCCCCAGCGCCAGCGGCCGGCAGTCCTCGGCGAACTTGGCCTCCGACTGGTATCCGAGCAGCCGGCCCAGCTCGGGCCGGGGCGAGCTCAGCGCGCGCAGCACCATGGGCAGGTCCGGCGCCCGGTCGGACGCGCCGGCCAGCTCCTGCCACGTCTCCAGCAGGATCTGCTGCTCCTCGACGGACAGCGGGCGCTTGAAGATCCACTGCAGCAGGCCGTTGAGCAGCGTGACCTGGGCGCCCTCCAGCAGGCCGCCCTCGCCAGCCACGAACTCCAGCGGGTTGATCCGCGTCGGCAGCCCGCGCCCGAGCTTGACCGAGACCGCGCCCATGCTCTCCATCAGCGGGCCGTTCTCGCCCTTCGGGTCCAGGCACCAGATGCCGCGCCCGAACAGCGCCCGCGAGCGCCGCAGGTACGTCTTGACCAGGCTGCTCTTGCCGCTGCCCATGTCGCCGATGACCAGCAGGGCGGGGTGGGTCAGCACCTGGCGGCGGTACAGCTCGTACGGGTCGAAGTAGAAGCCGCCGCCGTGCGGCGTCGTGCCGATGTAGATGCCGGCCGAGCCCAGGCCGGGGTCCTGAACGAACGGGTACGCGGCCGCCAGGACCCGGACCGTCTCGCGGTGGGGTCGGGAGATCTCCGGGAGGTCAGAGAGCACTGATCCGGCTCCGGTCCTTCAGCCCGAGTCCGATGGGCAGCGAGAACGCGAGACCGGCGGCCTGCTGGCCGTACATCCTGACGATCTGGAGCTTGGAGCGGCGGGCCAGCGCCTCGACGCGGGCGCAGTCGCGGGCCAGGTGGCCCTGCCAGAAGGCCGACACCACGATGAAGGTCGCGAAGTGGTACTCGCCGTAGCCGACGGCGATCTCCTGCTCGCGCCGGGCGGTCGCCGCCAGCTCGGCCTCCTGCGCGGCGGTGGTCAGGAAGCCGCGCTTCTCGCGCTCGTTCCTGGCCGACATCTGCGCCACCAGCGAGGCCTCGGCCTGCCGCTGCGATGTCGCCAGGTCCATCGGCTGGAGGATCATCGACACGGTGCGGCGCACGCCGGTGGCCGCCAGCAGCGGCGTCAGGAACCCGAGCCCCACGTCGATGCGGGGGTACTCGTCTACCCAGTACACGGCGTGGTAGGCGTCGTCGGCCCGGACGTAGTCCCACTGCACCTCGACCGCCGTCGGCCAGGCCTGCTCGGGCCGGAGCTGGAGGCTCTCGTTCGTCTGGCGGTCGGTCGTGTCGGGGACGTAGCCGCGCCGGATGACGGCGGTCAGGTCGGACGCGCCCAGGTAGCCGTCCACGCTCACGCCGGCGCTGCTCAGCTTGTCGGCGAGGTCGGTCAGCGTGTCGAACAGCACCCGCTCGCGCGCCATCTGCAGGTTCCAGGCCCCGCGCACCGCGTCGGCGGTGCGCCGCAGCGAGATCGTGACCGCCATGTAGAACTCGTGCCGCATGGTGTCCGTCGAGTGCTGCTCCAGCAGCTGCTCGTACTCGTCGTCGACCTTCGCCCCGGACGACTTCAGCCAGGCCACGTGGGCCTCCCCGCCGTCCGGCACCGAGCGCGTCACCCACTGCAGCCGGGTCACGTAGTCGCCGGAGCGGCAGTAGTCGGCCAGCAGCGTCATCCAGCCCGCCGCGAGCGCCTCCTGGTGCTCGGACGTCAGCAGGTCGAACGCCTGGCCGCTGATCCGCAGCAGCGCCGTCCACGTCTGCCGCCTGGTGTCCTCGACGATGCCCAGGTCGCGGCCGCCGAGCAGCCGGATCCCGGCCCGGTCGAGCGGCGGCGGCACCCGGCCCAGCACCTGCATGCGGTCCCGGATGCCCTCGAACGGCGCCGGCGACCGCCAGTCGCGGCGGCCGGTCATCGAGTCCCGCAGGTACGAGAGCATCGGCGGCACCAGGTCGGCCACCGTCATCCCGTTCAGCACCGGGAACCACAGCGCCAGGACCATGATCGCGACGACCACCATCGCGATGGCCACCGTGACGTACGAGGGCCACAGCGCGATCAGGCCGACGGCCAGGATCGCGACCACGCCCAGGCCGACGATGTGGCGGAGGGCGAGCGGTCCGACGATGGTGCCGCGCGGCCGCGGCGAGAAGCGATAGGACTCGCTCATGCTCAGCTGGTTCCCTCCACAGACCCATCGGTCGACTTGCGCAGGATGGCCTTGCCCCGGCCCACTCCCGACGCCGAGGCGACCGCGACCGGCGCGGCCGGCAGCCCGCCGCGGCCGTTCGCGCCGCCACCGCTCCCGTTGCCGTTGACTGAAACCGCCGCGGCGGTCGGGGCGGGGGCCGCCGGCGCCTCACCGCTCGTCCCGCCGATCGCGTGCTCCAGCCGCTGCCGGACCTGGAGCTGGCCGGCCACCGCGGCCTCGGCGCCGCCGAACAGCGCGAACGGCACCAGGGGCGCCAGCAGCGCGACCAGCAGCAGCATCACGGCCTCGACCATCGAGATCAGGTCGAGCGGCGTGGTGGCGATCAGGCCCACGCCCAGGCTGAGCACGATCACCATCACGGGCTTGGCCAGGATCACCGCGACGATCACGCGCAGGAACCGCCGGGCCAGCCCGAAGCCGGCGCCCCAGGCGGAGCTGGCCAGCGCCAGCGGCCAGAACAGCACCACGAGGTACACGGCCACGCTGCGCGCCAGCAGCTCGATGATCGCGACCAGGCCGAACAGGACCGCGGACAGCGCGGTCACCAGGATCACGAA
>Ga0066661_10000620_pt1 | contig 12702 bp, 3 predicted proteins | sample GraSoiAngelo_110_FD_66454 | JGI IMG/M metagenome (GOLD analysis project Ga0066661, IMG submission 66454) | Grasslands soil microbial communities from the Angelo Coastal Reserve, California, USA - 14_0903_12_30cm | ecosystem: Environmental > Terrestrial > Soil > Grasslands | place: USA... | reverse complement strand
ACTCGTGCTGCCCACGATCGAACCGGGCTGCACGCCGGAAAGCGCATCACCGCAGGCGAACGTTACTACCGCGGATTGGTTCGTCCATGTCCCTGCTGTATAGACCGCTCCGCTTGAGTTGTTGAGATTCGCCGTGGCAGTGACGGTGGGAGGCGTCGTGTCAATCAGAATCGGCCCGAACGAGACGGGCGGAGCGTTGTTACCGGCGAGATCCTGGCACGAAGCATTCAGCGTGGCGCCTGCTACCGATGTATTTACAGTAAGCGTTACCGTGGCGGCCGAAGTCAACGCATTCGGCTGACTGTACGTGAGCGTCGAACCGACAGCCGGGATGCCGGTGATGATCGGGTTTGTTATCCCGCTCACGACCGGTCCGGATAAATTGTCCGCGCATGTGAATGTCACGGCTACGCTGTGATTCACCCATGTACCTGCCGTGTAGGCGGAGTTGGTGCTAATGGCGGGCGCAGTCTGGTCGATGTTGATGCCATTCACGGTGAACGCCGCGGAGTTCCCTGCCTTGTCCGCGGTGGCTCCGGGGACGCTCTGACTGGCGCCGTCGGTCGAGAGAATTGTCGGCACAGGACAAGTTGCAATGCCCGATTGCTGTCCGGCCGGCCCATTCAGCGGGTCCGGATCGCTGCATCTGAACGTCACAGTCACCGGAGAGTTGTACCAGCCGTTGTTGTTAGACGCACGATCGGGCTGTCCTGAAATCGCCGGCGGTGTTTTGTCAATATTGAACCCCGACGAAGTGAACGGCACCGCCGTGTTTCTTGCGTAGTCTGTCACGGTCATGACACCCGAAACGGGCTTGCCTTCGGTAGTGAGCGTCATCGCGCCAATGCCGCTCGCGTTGATGCCGGTGGCGGCCGACGGAGACGTCGCAACCGCCGAGGCTACTCCAGAGAGATTGTCACCGGTAGAGTAAGGAATGACGACCGGTGTGTTGTACCAGCCCGGAGCGCTCTGAGAAGTCGCACTCACTCCAAAAGCCAGCGTTGGCGGCACGGTATCGACGGTCAACTGGGAAAGCAGGTTGGTCGGCGGCACCGTCATGGTGGTCGCGGTAGCTAGAACATCCGCGGCAGGGTTCACGTAGTGGCCGCTCGCGCCGGCCGTGAACGTCACACGTCCGTTGCCACTCATCGCGGTGCAGGTGAAATTGAAGATCTGGGCACCAGTGCCCGCAATGCTGGCGCTGGCAGGCATTGGCGAAGTGCAAATCACAACCGGCACGGGACCGGATGGCGTCCCCGCCGCTGTGGCATTGACCGTCAATCCCGCAATCACATTGGTTGCATTAGCCGGTCCGGTGCTATTTACGGTAACTGCCACGGTGGCTACATCCCCAGCCTTCATGTAGCCCGTGCTTCCGACTTCATTCGCGACCTGGGCATCTACACTGGCAATCGTGAATTGGTTCACCTCCAGCGGCACTTGCTGCACGTCGAGCGCTGGCGTGAGTGAAGCTCCTGTACTCGCCGAGTCCTGCACCTGCACGCTCACGGGATAGGTGCCAGGCTGCGCCGTCACAACGCCCGTGCTGATCTGGCCCGAGACGTTGAGGGTCAACGGAGCGACCAGCAAGGGCTGCGTCGAGTTCGGCGGCGGTGCTGGGATCACTGCAACCGGATTCGCTGGATCGGCCGGAATCGTCCACGCCGTCGCCCCGAATCCGCCAACCGAGGCAAACGCCGTGTTCGTGTAATGCTGCCCCACCACCGCGACGGGCAGTGCCGACGTCGTGATGGCGAGCGATCCAGGAGGAGTATTTTGGCCGGTGTTCGGAGTGAACGCATTTGCCTGGGTCAGGAACGAAGACACTGTCTGCTGCACCGGCGGCGCAACCACGCGCAGCGTGACGCGGTTTCCTTCGCCCGGGGACAACGAAAGCGTCGAACTCGCCGGATTCGATGGCGACCCATCCGCCGCTCCCGTCGAGAACGCCGGGTCTGGAATATTGGCGACTGTGATGTAGTTCTGCTGCACGGTAAGATCGCAGGTCGGATTGATGTTCGTCGAGTCGCGATTCACGACGGGGCTCTGGTACACCTTGTGCTGCACCAACTGGCAGACCGAACACTGCGTACTGCAACTGCTTGGGTTGGCCGAGCAACTCGCGGGACAACACTGGACCCCCGAGGACTTGACCAGTTCTGTGGTGTTGTAACTGGAACTGGTATTGCCCTTGTTGTTTACCTTCCAGCTGTAATCAGTCAGGCTGTTCTCCGCCAGGTTCGTGATTTTCGGCGTGAAGATATCGGGGCTCACGATTTTTGGCGTAAAGATCTTGGGCGTAAATATTTTGGGCGTGAAGATCGTGTCCACGATGGTTGGATTGGCCACCTGGATCGAGTTAATCTTCGGAGTAAAAATCGACGTAATCTTGGGCGTGAAGATTGTGGGTGTCTCGATCGCTGGGGTGTTGTTGGCAACCGTTCCAATTTTCGGTGTGAAAATCGCGGGTTGGCTGATCTTGGGCGTGAATATGCCGCTCGTCGGATCGGGAGGCGCGTCCACCGACGGGTTGTATTCTTCGCCGGCCGCGATTGGCAAGTTCGCATAAGGCGCTTCCACGTCCGGATTATCGTTGTCAGTATTCAGGAAATCTGCTTCAGCCAGCGATGGGTTGGTCGTGTCGCCATTCAACACCGCCAGCGCTTGCAATCCGGCGAAGCGGGGAGCTGCGGCACATCCGTTCGAACCCGGAATGCAAGCCATCTGGGCCACCAGGACATTGATGCTGGCATTCGCTCCTGTCGAAGGTACATTGATCGCTTCGGACAGAGTCGTCTTCGGGTTGATAGCTAAATCCAGGTAACAATTTGGGGTCCCCGGGAAACTTGCGGGCACAGCCGCTGTGTTGCACACTCCTGTCACACCCTGGCTGGTTGACGCTTCCCCCAGAATGAGACGGTAGTAGGCCGGAGATCCCGGAGGCGTCGTGCTCAGCGGCGCCATTGTGTTTTTCACCAGCAGCGAATAGGACCGCTGCGGCGGAGCATTTGTATTCACCGGCTGAACTTTGGCGTTCTCGCGGAACCGTACGATCAGTCCGTTGCTGATGCGCGAGGTGTACACATTCTGATTGCGGTCGCCGCTATACGAAGAGGTTCCCGGCGTTCCATCCGCGTTGGTGACGTTCACCAGGTTGCATGCAGGCTGGATTGTCGTGCACGTCGGACATGCCAATCCCGTTCCAGAGTACGTGCTGATTTGCGAATTGCCACCGTTCGGAGGCACATACTGCGTCCAGTCCTGGGAGCCGTTCACAGCCGGCGGAGGTACGACGTCGCGGTTATCTGTCCACGCCACGTGGAAATCTGGAGCATTCGTCGCCCCCGTTGCATCCGTCGCCAGCGTGTTAAACACCCACGAATTCCCGCTGGGCATGATGCTTTGCGCAGCGATGTCGATATAGTCGCCGATAAACGGAGTAGTCCCCTGCACAAACATGGGCAAGTTCGGTGGATTGAAGAATCCCTGCTCGATCTGCCCATTGGCATCGTCGACGTAGTACGGGTATTGCGAGATCTGGAACCCTTTAAAGGTCGCCGGACCCGCGGCGGGATTGATCACCGCGCCGTATACGTCAATCGTGTGGCGCACACCCGAATTCGGATCCGAAATCAGCGGGGTGAACACCGTCGCGGGAGTCGAAACAGTGCTGCCCGGAATCGCCTGATCAGTGACCGTGACCTGCGAGAGGTCGCTGCACGGCGGGCTCGCGCATTGCAGCACGCTCTGCATGTTGTCGCGCCTCGAATCGAACCACGCCAGCATGAGCTTGCCATACGCGAAGTTCAACGACGGATTGAACTGGTGTCCATAGGTCGAGGCGGTCGGCGCCGTGCCGTCGGCTACATATGGCGTGGTCCAGGTGCTCGAACCCTTCGGCAGGGTCGTGATCATGATTCTCGATCCGTACGTTCCCGCCGTTGGCCCGTTAAACCGCTGCGAGTAGGCGAGCCACGCTCGCCCCGTCCCATCGACGGCCAGACTGGGAACATCCAGCGAACGAAACGTCGTCCCAGTCGCTTGCGGCTGGTCGAACACCGATCCGGGAGGATATGGATTCTTTGTTGTAGGTGGTACGAATGTGTAGGCCGGAGGCGGCGCGCTGAACGACCAGCCGCCATTTGTTGAAACCGCGTACTGAATGGCATCCGGCTGATTCTGATTTCCTGGCACGCCAATCTGCCGCCAGGCAACGATCACATTTCCTGTCGTAGGATCGATCGCAGCTACAGTCCCCTGCGCCAGTTTCTGGGCTTGGCTCAGGATCTGCGGTTGGTTCCACGTTGCGCCGCAGTTTGTCGAGCTCACCACCTTAATCTTCGAAGCAGGATTGTTTTGCGACCCATTAAATTGCGTATACACCACATAGACGTAACCGCTACTGAAGGTTTGGCCGTTGATCTTGCACGTCGCCGTCCGACCCAGCCTTGGGATGTCGACCGCGATCCATGGCTTATCAAGAAACTGGCCTGAAGTCCCGGTATCTACCAAATTCACGCCGATGTACAGGAATGGGTTTCCGTGGGTCGTACCGTTTGCATTGGATTGCAGATACGCGCCGTCGCCATTTCCTTTGTTGTTCAGGTCCTGAAGGGTGGCAACGAAAACTCCGCTGGGCGATCCCGTCCCGCGGTTAAACACCAGCCCGCTGTAATACAACAATCCATTTGTTCCTGCCCGCACGGTGGGATCGGTCGCGACGGTGTAGGCGTGCAGGGGAGATGCCTTGCCAACGGTGGAGGTGTCCTGCGGATATCCCGGAAGCAGGGTACTCTTCCATGTGTCGCCGCCATCCAACGAACTGTAGACGCCAAGCCAGGCGTCGCCCAAAATATTCGGGGCGTTCGGATTGGGAATGTCTACCGTCCGGTAGTCGTTGGCGCCCCCCAGCATGTGTTCCGGGTTGCGGCTCGAGACCGCGATCGAAGGCTCATTCTGCCGCTGCAGGTAGGGATCGCCTGCTGGCCAGTTTGTTCCTGAAACCATGTTGATGTTTTGGCTCGCGACCTGGGCGATCCCTGCTACGCATAACGACACCACAACGACCAACACAGCTAGACAGCGGACGACCATCGTGCATCCCTCCGGGGACCTGCCCGAGAAACCACACACTTCGACAACTCAATTTTTGGGTGAACAACACAATTGGGGAAGAGCCGCCCCCGCAGCTCTTGAAGGCTAGTAAATCTCGACTGGAACGCCCACCGCCGGAGTTTCCCCCAACCGTCCGGCAGTTGCTACGAACCCGCTGCTCCGAGCGCGATCGCCCATCTACGTGGGATTATCGCGCGCCGGAGGCCCATCAATCTTCTGATGCGCTCTTCCACTTGTCAACCCTACACAGCAACTAGCAGGAAATAATCCTCGAAAAGCCGGGATGCAGCAAATGCAATGTTCAGCAATTTTGATTGGCTGGAAAATTCCCTGCTCATGGCAAGTCATCTTCGTCCGGCCATTCGTTTCCGCCGCATGATTTCACAGCCAACTGTAGGGCTTTTCTTGCCTTCTCGGCCGCAGCGGGAACCGAGAAGAATAGGCTAAGGTCGCGCCTGGTTTGCTTGACTCCTTCGTGCTCTTTTGTTGTCCCGTTTGCTTCTGACCTGCGAATCACCTGCATCGCCTTCCCCGGCTCTGAGCGACTGCTCACCTTCAGTACTCCCGCGCCCCCAGCTTCGCATTGTCCGAATTTCTGCGTTTCCACCAGCACCGGTGTAGTCAATTGTGACAAATCCGCATACACAATAAACTCGATCTCCTGCGGCCCATTCGCAGACTGCTTTTGGTCGTCTGTAGATCGATGATCTAACGATGACGTTTTCCCCTCTTCCGCAGGGCTATCGATCGCTCGGACGTCAGCGGGGCGAGTCACTTTTCGCGCCCTCACCACCAGCTTGCAACCGTCTGTCTTAATGACTTCAGCTGTCTCCTCAATTTCGATGTCTTTCCCCTGAACCCGACATCGATTTCGAACGATAGCGTTTCCGTTCACTGCCCGCTCAAACTTTCTGGTCGACACCAGAATATCTTTAGAGCTTCCAGGCCGCTTCTCCTGCTCCCCCGCCTCTTGTGTCATCGGAAACGACGAGATGTCGTGAGAACCTAGCAAGAGAAGTCCCGCGATCCAAAAGACCTGCCGCATAATTTGCTTAGCCTCTAACCAACCGATACTTTCGCAGCGAACCACTAACCACGATATTCGCAGATCCTTTCGTATCGACAGCTACGTCATGATCATCCTTAAGCTTAGTCCTGCGCATCCGCATGCAGTTTTCTGCAACCGCAATGAGCAAAGGTACCAGATGGGCACGTCTGGAGATTCCCGTTGCGGCACTCCTTGCGCGATGTCTCTCCAAGACAAGTCGCCGCTTAGCCACCGAGAGTACACTTCCGTGAAAGTGCCGGATCTCAAATTCGCGGCAGACGCCTGGAGTCACGCCTGGCGAATGCGTGCGGGAGGAGCCCATGCGAGGCATAAAGGGGTGTGCTCTTGTTGTAACAGTGTGGCTGGCCTCGGCCGGCATAGCGGCGGGACAGGGATCATCCTCGTCGCTTCAGGGAACGGTCACGGACCCAAGCGGAAGTGCCATTGCGGGCGCAAAGATCGTGCTCTCCAACGATGAATCCAGGATCGAGCGTTCGACCGAGAGTGATGCACGAGGAGAGTATCGACTGCTAGCCCTGCCGCCCGGCACTTACAGGCTAGCGGTGAACTCCAAGGGCTTCTCGCAGTACGTGCAGACTGGACTGCAGTTGCTGGTCAGTACTCCAGCAACCGTGAACATTCAGTTGAAGGTCGGAGCAACGACCGAGAACGTTACGGTCACCAGTGAAGCCCCGGCGCTCAATCTGGTCGACGCATCCATCGGCAATCCCTTTAACGAGACACAGGTAAAACAGATCCCTTTGGAGGGCCGTAACGTTCCCGACCTGCTCAGCCTGCAGGCCGGCGTTGCCTACACAGGCAACCGGTCAGATAACGAGACGCCCGCGGTAAAGGACCAGGATTCGCGAAGTGGCTCGGTGAATGGCGCTCGCAGCGACCAAAGCAATATCACCCTGGATGGCGTCGATGTCAATGACCAGTCCCACGGATATGCCTTCACCTCCGTTCTGCCCGTCACGCTCGATTCAGTGCAGGAGTTCCGGGTCACAACCTCGAACTACAATTCCGATCAAGGCGGAGGATCCGGAGCACAGGTCTCTCTCGTCACCAAGAGCGGCACGAATAAACTCCACGGATCTCTGTACGAGTACAACCGCAACACATTCACCAGCGCCAGCGACTACCTGCTGAAGCAGCCGCTGAAACTCAACCGGAATATCTTCGGGGCATCGGTCGGAGGGCCGGTTCAGAAGGACCGTCTTTTCTTCTTCGCCAACTATGAGGGTACGCGACGCCGCGAAGCGAGCAGCGCCGTGCGCAGTATTCCAACCCCTTCCATGTGCGCTGGAAATTTGAGCTACTACGCCTATACGAACAACGATTCCAGCCAGCCTGTGGTGACGCAGACTCTCTCGGCTTCACAACTCCATGGTCTTGATCCGTGGACGGGGCCAACCCCGGGGATCAATTCGGCCATTGAAAACGCGGGCAAGACTGGTTATTTCGATACAACGTTCTGTAACGGCAAGTTCAACACCAACGATACGTCGGTGGGCGATGGTCTCAACTATTCCGGCTATCGTTTCGCCGCCCCCATCAAAGACGACAATAACGCCTTCATTGCGCGGATTGATTACCATCTCACCGCGGATGGCAAGCACACTCTATTCTGGCGCGGCGCTCTGCAGAATGAATACAACCCCGAGGAACCCTTTCTGCCCGGTTCTTCCCCGATGACAGTCTTTACTGACCACAGCAAAGGATTCGCGTTCGGGTATACGGCAGTCCTGAGTTCGAACAAGGTGAATAACTTCCGATGGGGTTTTACACGCCAAAGCCAGGGCTTTGTGGGGAGCTCAAATCAGGAATGGAACGTCTTCTACGGACTCGACCAAGGGATCAATTACACCCACAACGCACAGACGCCGGTGCATGATTTCGTGGATGATTTTTCCTGGACCAAAGGCGCGCACACCCTGCAGATCGGCGCCAACATCGGCATTGCGCGAAACCCGCGCGTCAGCTATGAGCATTCCTTCAATATCGGCAAGGGTGCAACGAACTGGATGTCTCCGACTGGGTTTTCGAACACCGCTATACACAGTGATTCATTGAATCCGCTGAATTGCGGAGCAATCGGAAGTTCGACGGGCGGAAGTCCTCTCGATCCCTGCCACGGCGGGTATGCCGAGCCCATTTCCTCCCCTCAGTTTGATTACCCGATCATGGCAATGTTCGGCATGGTCTCCGACGTGATCGCAAATTACAACTACGACAAAAACGATAACCTGTTGGGTGGAGGCGCGCCCGGCGTGCCGGTCAAGCGCCGTTACGGGCTGAACTGGTATGAGTTCTACGGACAGGACTCTTGGCGCGTTAAGCCTAATCTGACGGTCACGTATGGGGTGCGTTGGTCAATGTTTCCCCCACCGTGGGAAGTGAATGGTTACCAGGCGTCCCCGACTTGCGATCCCGCAGTGAATGACCCGGCTTCAGGCGGAGTGGGGTGTCCCTCATGGTCTTACGATCTGGGCTCCGAATTCGCGCACAACGCGCAGGCGATGAAGCAGGGCATCGGCTACGATGCTACGCCCCTGGTCTCGTTCATTTTGGGTGGTCCCGGAAATCCTGGCCCAGGTTTCTATCACTTCGAAAAATCAGACCTCTCGCCGCGTGTCTCTTTTGCGTACTCACCTCGGCCGCACGGCGGTTGGCTCAAGAGCTTTTTTGGCGATTCAGACAAAACCGTCATTCGCGGTGGGTTCAGCAAAGTGTACGACCGCGCCGGAATGCAACTGCTCAGCACGTTCGATGCAAACGCTCCCGGCGGTTTGGCTGCCACGGTGCAAAATCCCTGCTGCTTCGCCGTCGATCCAGCGGGCTCGGGCACTCCCTACGATACGGCTGACGGTGTGCCTCGAATCAGCAACATCAACCAGGTTCCATCCACCAACATCTTCGGCAACATCTTCAAACAGCCGAATCCGCAAAGCGGAGCCTTCCCTCAGGCGCCAGCGCCCATGGGGCAAGCCATCACATGGGGAGTTGACCAGTCCATCAAAACGCCTTATGCCTATGCATTCGATCTGTCCATTGGCCGCGAACTACCCAAGAGATTTTCGCTGCAGCTGACCTATGTGAACCGTCTTGGCCACAACCTTCTAACACAACGCGACCTGCGACAGCCGATCGATCTCTACGACCCCCAGTCTGGAGTCGACTATTTTTCTGCCGCGACTGCACTGGCCAAGGTCGCGAAGCAGCAGATCGCCGGTGGAGGAATCAATCCCTCCGTGGTTACCGACGCCATGGTAGATGCCGCGGGGGGAAAGCCGACCTCTGCTTTTTGGCACCATATGATTTCTCCGCTGGTGGACCCCAATTCATCTTACGCAAACCTCTACACTCCGTTTGTCGCCGCACCCGGCCCCAATGGCCTGATCCAGGCGGTTTACGACCTTTACTATGATCCGTTCCTGTCCTACCTCGGCAACGAAGTCGTGGGCCTCGGATATACAGACATTTATTACGGGCTCACGGATACCACCTATGCAAACTACTATGGGTTCAAAGGCCCGTCCTGCAATGACCCGCTTGGCGTCGGCTTCTGCCCGGGGACTTCTTTAAACAACCAGGCGACCAGCATGTTCGGATGGAGTTCGATCGGCAAGTCGGATTACAACGGGCTTCAAGTCAGCCTTCGGAAACAAATGAGCCATGGGCTGCAATTCGATCTGAACTACACCTTCTCCAAGTCGCTCGATTACACCTCGGGTGCGACGCGGCTTGGCTTCAGTTCGAGCACGAACGTCGGAGCCCCGGGCAGTCGGCTGGCGAATGCATTTTCTCCCCAATCACGGTACGCGGTTTCTGATTTTGATGCCAAGCACCAGATTAATGCCAACTGGATTGCCGAATTACCTTTCGGCAAAGGCAGACACTTCGCCGGGACGGCTGGCCCAGTGGCCAACGCGATGATCGGCGGTTGGGAGCTTTCCGGGGTCGCGCGTTGGACCAGCGGTTTCCCCTTCTCGGTAGACAACGGCAATTTCTGGTCTACCAACTGGGACGAGCAGGGGATTGCCCAGATGGTGACGAAGCCAAAAACCGGCCGCTTCGTGCAGTCGGGAGGAGCCGTCAGCGTGTTTCCCAATTCAAGCGCCGCGTGGGCCGACTTCCAGAACCCGTATCCAGGGCAGGCTGGGTCGCGTAACGTCCTGAGGGGCGATGGATTTGCTGGTTTGGATATGGCCTTGAATAAGCGCTGGACGATCATCGAAGGCCAGAGCCTGCAATTCCGCTGGGAGGTGTTCAACGTCCCGAACCTGCATCGCTTCAACGTCGCCTCGGGACTGCAGTCCGGAGCCGCCTGTGCCTGCATCGCTTCCATGCAAGACCAGTTTACTTTCGGCGATTACACTGGCCTGTCAACTTCGAACCGTGTCATGCAGTTCGCATTGCGCTACGAATTCTGAGCTGTAACGGCGCCGGACGCCTGGCACTCCGCTACACTCGTGCTCATCTATGACGAACCTCGCACGCAAGCTGCGTCTGGTGGACTATTTCGCCCTCGGCTTTGGCGTAATGGTCGGCACGGCGTGGCTGGTGGTGATGGACGACATACTCAACCGCGGCGGACCGCTGGGTGCGGCTCTGGGATTTTCCGCTGGCGCTCTCATCTTGCTGCCGATTGGATATGTGTATGGCCAACTGGTAAGAGAGATTCCAGATGCCGCCGGCGAGGCGGCTTACGTGGCGAAGTTCTTTCCGCCCGCTGTGAGTTTCGCCACCGGATGGATGATGTTCCTTAGCTATTTTCTGACCTGTCCATTTGAGGCACTCGCGGCGGGGAGAATCAGCGGGTACCTGTTTCCATCACTCAATACGATGGAGTTGTATCGGTTGGGCGGATATCCCGTGTACCTGCCCCATGTGCTACTCGGGCTGAATCTTACTCTGTTCCTTACCTGGCTGAATTATCGCGGAATTCAGGCCAGCGCGCGATTAAGCAAGGCAACAACTTTTACCTTCCTGACCCTCGTGGTGATTTTCGCTTTAGCGGGCGCCAGTCATGGCTCGACTTCGAACCTGCACCCGCTATTCAGTCACGCGCCGCTGCTTTCGATTCTTCTGGTATGGCAGGTCGTTCCCTGGCTGGTGTCAGGATTTGAGTCGGTGGGAAAAGTGGCAGAGGAGGCGAGTCCGGAATTTGCGCATCGAAATTTTTCGGTGGCTATTCTTCTGACAATCTTCTCCGGGTTGATTTTCTTTCTCGTTGTAATTGGAGCCGTTTCCTACGTAGCTCCCTGGCAAAGCTTGCAGAGCAACCGGCAGTTTCCTACAGCGGTTGCTTTCGAACAAGCTCTGCACGCGCATTGGATTGTGGCTCTCATTATGGGCTCGGCGATGGTGGCCCTGGTGCAGGCGTTCAATGCGAACGTGGTCGCATCGTCGCGGCTGCTGTTCGCGATGTCGCGGAGAAATCTGCTGAACCCAGCGATGAGCCGCGTCCACCCGAATAACCAGACGCCTTCGACTGCCGTGATTGTAGTCGGAATCGCCACGGCTGCGACCATCTTCCTCGGGGAAGCCTTGCTGGTACCCATCCTCGAAGTCGGAGCGGTCAGTGTCGCTATTGCCTGGATGGCCGCCTGTGCCTCCTACTACAAAATGAAGCCGGGTGGTCTGCGCCGCGTCGCGGCGCTATGGGGCCTGCTTGTGACGGCCGTAATGATCCTGGTCAAGATTGTGCCTTGGATACCAGGTCATTTCACGTGGCACGAATGGCTTGCACTCGCTATTTGGGGATTGCTGGGCGCCGGCATTCGAGCCACGCGCCGCAAAAGTACGGTGCCACAGGCCAAACTTGAAACCAGCCCTGTCGCTCCCTTGCCGTGATCGAATATTCAAAATACAGTTTCTGGCTTGCTGGCTTGCGGTTCGTTATATGCAGAACGCACTCCTGCGCATTGATGAAGCCGGCAAAAAAGGGGAGGAGCAAGCCCTTGGATGCGTTCGTGACAGAGTTCCTGGGCAAACACTGATGGCCCGGTTCAATTCAGAGTGGCCTCACTGGAATTGAGCGTCTTCACGCGTAGAAACTGATTTCCATCTCCGGTACTGCCCCCTCGTGTTGCACTGTGCGCTCGAAAGGTGCGTGCCGAAATTCCGAACTGCTTTCGGAACGAGTGGCTGAAATGAGCGGCATCAGAGAACCCTCGAGCAAACGCGATCTCAGTAATCGACCTGTCCAGCAGCCGGGCATTGGAGAGATCCCTACGGCATTGATCGAGACGCAACACCCGGATGTAGTCTCCCACCGAGCAACCGGTTACGGAAAAGACCCGATGCAAGTGGCGAACCGAAATGCCAATCGCCTCTGCGATCACAGACGGGCTGAGCGTCTGTTCCCCAAGGTGAACACCGATGAATTGTAGAATCCGCGCTTTGAGTTCCGGCGCGGTGGCCGTTTGGGCTACATCTCCGCGGATACAAGCCGTGAGCACCTCGAAATACTGATCGAGCGCTCCGGCGAGTTCTTCCCCGGTCATCCAGGACGCTTCGTCGTAGAGATTCTG
>Ga0066661_10000619_pt1 | contig 12703 bp, 9 predicted proteins | sample GraSoiAngelo_110_FD_66454 | JGI IMG/M metagenome (GOLD analysis project Ga0066661, IMG submission 66454) | Grasslands soil microbial communities from the Angelo Coastal Reserve, California, USA - 14_0903_12_30cm | ecosystem: Environmental > Terrestrial > Soil > Grasslands | place: USA... | reverse complement strand
CGGACTCGGCCCTGCCGGATGCACTCCACGCACTGGACGCCCACGGGCGCCGGCACCATGCAGGAGGGGCAGATCGGCCGCTCGCACCGCTGGCAGCGCACGCCGGTCTCGCGGTCGGGGTGCCGGTAGCAGGTCGTGAGCTGGCTGGTCACGTGTGTTTGCGACTGAGAACGCTACCGCACTGCGCTTAACCAACCGTGAGAGGCGCGCTACGCGGGCTCCGCGCGGTGGATCGCCAGCACCGCGTCGATCGTGTCCGCCTCCTCGGCCCGCTTGTCGGGGCGGTACCGGAGGACGCGCGCGAACCGCAGGGCCACGCCGCCCGGGTAGCGCGGGCTCGCCTGCACCCCGTCGAACGCGACCTCGACCACCTGCTCCGGGCGGACCCGCACCGTCCACTCGTCGCGCCGCTCCTCCAGCTCGAGGAAGCGCCGCGTCTGCCAGGCCAGCATCTCGTCGGTCAGGCCCTTGAACGTCTTGCCCAGCATCACGAAGCCGCCGGAGGCGGGGTCCAGCGCGCCCAGGTGCAGGTTGGACAGGTAGCCCCGGCGGCGGCCGTGGCCCCATTCCGCCGCCAGCACCACCAGGTCGAGCGTGTGCCGGGGCTTGACCTTGATCCAGCCCGCCCCCCGCCGCCCCGCCTCGTACGGCGCGTCGAGCGACTTCACCAGGACGCCCTCGTGGCCGCGCTCCAGCGTCCGGGCCAGGAAGTCCGCCGCCACCGCCTCCTCCGAGGTGACGACGCGCGGCATGCGGAGCGGCTCCGGCACCGCCGCCGCCAGCGCCTCGTGCCGCTCGGCGCCCGTGCGGTCGAGCAGGTCCTCGCCGTCCAGGTGGAGGACTTCGAAGACGAACGGCGTCAGCGGCAAGGAGGCGCGCAGGCGCGCGACCTCCAGCCTGCTGCCGAGCCGGCCCCCCGTGACCTGGAACGGGTGGGGCCGGCCGTCCGGGCGGAGCGCGATCGCCTCGCCGTCCAGGACCGCCGACCGGACCGGGAGCGCGAGCGCCGTCTCGACCAGCTCCGGGACGCGCGCCGTGACGTCGTCCAGGCTCCGGGTGAAGACGCGCACCTCGTCGCCCGAGCGGTGGATCTGCGTCCGGACCCCGTCCAGCTTCCACTCCACCGCGGCCGGGCTGATGCGCGCCAGCGCCGCCGCGATGCTGTCCGCCGTCTGGGCCAGCATCGGCTGGACGGCCCGGCCCACGGTCAGGTGGAACCCGCGCAGGCCCGGGACGCCGTCGCGCAGCGCGACCTCGGCCACCGGCCCCAGGTTGCCGCGCAGCATCAGCGCGCGCCGAACCTCGGCCGCTGGCACGCCGGCCGCCTTCGCGACCGCCTCGACCACGACCCCCTCCAGCGCGCCCTGGCGCAGGTCGCCCAGCAGCAGGCGCCAGAGGAACTGCTGCTCGGCGGCGGTCGCCCGGACCATCAGCTCGGCCAGCAGGCGGCGCCGCTCGCGCTGAGAGCCCGCGCCAGCCCGCGCCCCGATGGCCGCGAACGTGGCGTCCACCTCGGTCAGGGTCAGCGAGGCGGCCTCGGCGGGCGGCTCTGGATCGCGCAGGGACGCGTAGCCGACCCCGATCTGGCGCTGCCGCAGCTCGCCGGACAGGAACGCGGCCGCGATGCCGATCTCGTCGGGCCCACAGCGGCGCAGGGGCTCGGCCAGGCGCTCGACCTTGGCGAGGCGGGCGCTGGCGCCGGCGACCGCGGCCGACGTCTCGGCGATCTCCGCGAGCAGCACGAGCCCTAGAGCGCGGCCCCCACCGCCGCCACGGCGGCATCGTAGTCCGGCTCCCGCATCTGGTCGGCCACGTACTCGGCGTGCACGACCCGGTCCCCGGCGTCGATCACGAACACCGCCCGCTGGAGCATCCGCCACTCCCTGATCAGCACCCCGTAGTCGCGGCCGAACCGCTCGTCGCGGTGGCTCGACAGGAGCTGGTGCGTGACCCCCTCCGCGGCCCGCCAGCGGGCGAGCGCGAACGGCAGGTCCATGCTGACCGTGTACACGCGGGCCGGGCCGCTCGCCAGCCGCTCCTCCCACCGCCGCGACTCGACGTGGCAGACGGGCGTGTCGATCGAGTTGATCACGTTCAGCAGCCGCACGTGGCCCCGCGAGTCCGCCAGCCCGACCGGTCGGAGCGCTCCGTCGGGCGCGTCCAGGCAGTCCAGCTCGAACGGCGGCGCCGGCTCGCCGGGCCGCAGCTGCCGGCCGATCACCGTGAGCCGCTCGCCCAGCTCGAACGCCTCGCCCGTCCGCTCCCGCACATCCTGCACGTCGCTCATCGCGATGGCCACCGTAGCACGGCTGAGTAGCATCGCCTCCGTGGTGATCACCAGCACGCAGAACCCCCGCGTCAAGGGCCTGCTGGCGCTCCGGCGACGGCCCGACCGCGACCGGGAAGGGCTGCTGCTGGTCGAGGGCCACGACGAGCTCGCAGTCGCCCTGGCCAGCGGCGCCCGGCCGGTCGAGCTGTACCACTGTCCCGCGCTCACCCGCCAGCCGGACGCGCCCGAGCTGCTGGCGCGGACCGCCGCCGCGGGCGCGCACCTGGTCGAGGTCAGCCAGCCGGTGTTCGAGCGGGTCGCCTACCGGCAGGCGCCGGACGGCTGGCTGGCCGTGCTCCCCGCCGTCCCGACCGGCCTGGACCATCTCCGCGTGCCGCCCGGCGGCGCCGTCCTGGTCTGCGAGTCCGTCGAGAAGCCCGGCAACCTCGGCGCCATGCTGCGGACCGCGGACGCCGCCGGCCTGGACGCGGTGATCGCGTGCCCCGCGGCCACGGACTGGGGCAACCCCAACGTGGTCCGCGCCAGCAAGGGCGCGCTGTTCACGGTCCCGGTGGCCGAGGCCGGCCACGACGAGCTGGTGGCCTGGCTCCGCGAGCGCGACCTGGCCGTCGTCATCGCCCGGCCCGACGCCGCGACGCCGTTCACCGCCGCCGACCTCACCGGCGGCGTGGCGCTCGTGGTGGGCGCGGAGCACCAGGGCCTCAGCGCCGCCTGGTCGCGCGCGGCCGACGCCGAGGTCCGCATCCCGATGTTCGGCTCCGTCAACTCCCTGAACGTCGCCGCCAGCGCCGCCCTGCTCGTCTACGAGCTGCTCCGCCAGCGCGGCCGCCTGGGCTGACCGCCCCGACCTTGACAGTCTCCGCGGGCTGCGGTGTACTGAGCGAACGTTCGCCGACGAACGTTCGCCCAGGGGGAAGGAGGGGAATGTGGTCCGCGGCACACTGACACGCCGGAGGTTCCTGGCGGGGTGCGCGACCGCCGGCGGCGCGCTCGCCGCCTCGGCCTGCGGCTGGCCGGCCCAGGGGTTCGGCCTGGCGGCGCCGAGCGGCGGCGTCCTGACGTACTGGAACCTGTTCGGAGGCGGCGACGGCGTGCGCATGGTCGCCATGCAGGACGCGTTCGGGCGCCAGCGGCCGGACATCTCGCTCGACGCGACGACGCTGACCTGGGGCAACCCGTACTACACGAAGCTCTCGATGGCCACCCTCGGGGGCGCCCCGCCGGACGTCGCGATCATGCACCTGGCCCGGATGCCCCAGCTCGCCCCCGCCGGCCTGCTCCGGCCGCTGAGCGACGACGAGCTGGCCCGCCACGGCATGAGCGCGCAGGACTTCGCGCCCAACCCGTGGCAGCAGTCGCACTCCAACGGCCGGCTCTACGCGATCCCGCTGGACACGCACCCGTTCACGCTGTACTACAACACCGACGTCGGCCGGAAGGCCGGCCTGCTGGCGGACGACGGGTCGCTCCTGCCGCTGACCAGCCCGGGCGCCCTGCTCGCCGCGTTCGACGCCGCCAGGCGCGTGACCGGCCAGTTCGGGCTCGCGATCTCGACGGCCAACGACCCGGCCACGCCCTGGCGCGCGTTCCTGACGTTCTACACGCAGCTCGGCGGAGAGATGCTGCGCGACAACGGGGCGGGCGTGGTCTTCGACCGGGCCCACGCGCTCACGGTGCTGGAGTTCCTGCGCGAGCTGACCATCGGCCGGTCGCTGGCCCCGTCGAACTTCGACTACGGCAGCACGGTGGCGCTCTTCGCCAGCCAGGGTGCCGGCTTCTACTGGGAGGGCGAGTGGGAGGTCACCACCTTCCAGACGGCCAGGATCCCGTTCGACATGGCGCCGTTCCCCGCGGTCTTCGGCCGTGCCGCGATCCAGGCCGACTCGCACAGCTTCGTCATCCCGCGGCTGGAGCACGACGACCCCGAGCGGCTCGACCGCGCCCTGATCTTCATCCGCTCGATGCTGGACCAGAGCCAGACGTGGGCGGAGGGCGGCCACATCCCCGCCTGGCGGCCGACGCTGGACAGCGCGGCCTACCGCGCCTTGAAGCCGCAGGCCCACTACGCCAGCGCCGCCGACAGCGTCGTCTACGACCCGCCGGCGTGGTACAGCGGGTCCGGCTCGGATTTCGAGGTGGCGATGGGCTCCGCGATCGCCGCCGTCATGAATGGCACGCTCGGGCCGGCCGCGGGCGCGGACCAGATGCTGGCCGCGCTGGAGCGGCTGGCCGGCACCGCGTCGCCGGTCTGACCGGGGAGGGAGAGAGGCCATGCCAGGAAACGTGCTGACGCTGTCCCGGGCGGGCGGCGCGCCTGCCCGGAGCGTGGTCGCCACGGGGATGCTGCTCCCGTTCGGGGTGCTGTACGCCCTGTTCCTCGTGCTGCCCAGCCTGTACGCGCTCGTGATGAGCTTCTTCCAGACCAGCCTCGTCCGGCCCGGGCTGTCGGACTTCGCCGGCCTGGACAACTACCGGCAGGTGCTGACGTCGGGCGACTTCTGGGCGTCGGTCGGGCACACGGTCCTGTTCACCGTCCTCACCACGCCGCCGCTGGTCGCGATCGCGCTGCTGCTCGCGCTCCTGGCGGACCGGCTGCGGCACGGCCGCTGGGTGTACCGCCTGGTCTTCTTCGCGCCGTACGTGCTGCCCTCGACGGTGGTCTTCCTGATCTTCTCCTGGATGTACACGCCGGGCATCGGCCTGATCGACGGCTACCTGGCCCGGGTCGGCGGCGGCCCCATCTCGTGGCTGACCGACCCCCGCCTGGCCATGGCCGCGGTCGTGCTCATGACCGTGTGGTGGACGCTCGGGTTCAACTTCGTCCTGTACCTGGCCGGGCTGCAGGACATCCCGCGCGAGCTGTACGACGCCGCGGAGGTGGACGGCGCCCGCCGGTGGCACCAGATCTGGAGCATCACTGTCCCGCTGCTGGGCCGGACGACGACGCTGGTGGCGGTGCTCCAGGTCATCGCCTCGCTGAAGGTGTTCGACCAGATCTACCTGCTGCTCGGCGGCGGCCCCAACTACGCCACCCGGCCGGCGATCGAGTACATCTACGACGTCGGGTTCACCAGCTACCGCGTCGGCTACGCGTCCGCCGTCGCGGTGGTGTTCTTCCTGATCGTCCTGGCCATCTCGGCGGTCTGGTTCCGCATCGTCCGCCGGCAGGAGCGGGAGGCATAGCGCGATGGCGGTGATCGAACGCACGCAGCAGGCGGCCGCGCCGGCGCGGGCCGGCGCCGACTGGGCCACCCGGCTCTTCGACCTGGCCTGCATCGCGGTCGTGACCGTGCTGGCCCTGGTCTGGATCGTGCCCCTGGCCTGGGCGGTGGACACGTCCATCAAGCCGGAGGCGGCGACGACCGTGCTGCCGACCACGTGGTTCTCGGCGACCTACACGCTGGACGCGTACTGGCAGGTGCTGTCGGGCAGCGCCATCGCCCACTGGTACGTGAACAGCGCGATCACCTCGGCGCTGATCACGGTCTCGACCGTGCTGTTCGCCAGCATGGCCGGCTACGCGCTCTCTCGGGTGCCGTTCCGGGGCCGCGGCGTCGTGCTCTGGGTGATCCTGGCCGGGATCATGGTGCCCGGCCAGATCCTGATCGTCCCGCTGTTCCTCGAGGTGGACGCGCTGCACCTGGTGAACACGTACTGGGCCGTCATCCTGCCCCAGGTGGCCACGCCGATCGCCGTGTTCATCTTCAAGCAGTTCTTCGACGGCATCCCGCGCGAGCTGGAGGACGCGGCTCGCATCGACGGCGCCAGCTGGTTCCGGGTCTACCGCAGCGTCTGGCTGCCGCTCGCCCGGCCGGCGGTCTCGGCGGTCGCCATCTTCGCGTTCGTGTGGTCGTGGAACAACTTCCTGTGGCCGCTGGTCACCGTCACGTCCACGTCGATGATGACGATCCCGGTCGGGCTGGGGACCGTGCAGGGCGCGTATGGCATCCACTACGCGGAGGTCATGGGCTCGGCGGTGCTCGGCGGCCTGCCCCTGCTGCTCGTCTTCCTGCTCTTCCAGCGCCAGATCGTCGCCGGGATCGCCACCACGGGCCTGAAGTAGGTGCCGTTCGTCTCGCTCAAGGACGTCGCCGCGCGCACGGGCGTCAGCTTCCAGACGGTCAGCAAGATCCTGAAGGGGACGCCGGTCAACGTGGCGGAGGCGACGCGGGCGCGCGTCCTGGCGGCGGCCCGCGAGCTCGGCTACGTGCCCAACGCGGTCGCCCGCGGCCTGGCCACGCAGAGCACGAGCGCGCTCGGCATCGTGGCCGGCGACCTGGCCGACTGGGCGCTCTCGCAGTTCGTGGTCGGCGCCGAGCGCGAGGCGCGCCGGCGCGGCCACGCGGTGCTGATCACCAGCGCGCGCGGCGAGCCCGACGACACGGCCGCCTGCCTGCGGGCGCTGATCGAGCGCCGCGTCGACGGCATCGTGGCGGCGGCGCCCCAGCTGGAGCACGACCGGACGCTGTCGCGCCTGCTCGGCGCCGTGCCGACGGTCAGCATCCACCACGTGCCCGGCGGCGGGGTGTCGCTGGTCGGGTCCGACCACCGGGCGACCGGCCGCCTGGCCACGGACCACCTCGTCCGTCTGGGCCACCGGCGCGTGGCCACGATCACGGGGCCGCGGGACCGGCGCGTCGTGTCCAGCCGGGTCCACGGCTACCGCGAGGCGCTGGACGCGGCCGGCGTGCCGTTCGACCCGGGGCTGGTCGAGCCCGCGGACTGGACGCCGGAGGGCGGCCACCGGGCCGCGCTGCGGGTGCTGGAGCGGGCGCCGGACGTCACGGCGCTGTTCGCGCAGAACGACCTGATGGCGATGGGCGTCCTGAGCGCGCTCCACCGCCTCGGCCGCGCCGTCCCGGACGACGTCGCCGTCGTCGGCTGCGACGACCTGCCGATGGTCGTGCACACGGTGCCGCCGCTGACGACGGTGCACGTGCCGTTCGCGGAGACCGGCGCGGAGGCGGTGTCGCTGCTGCTGAAGCAGATCGAGGCGGGCCGGGCCCGCCCCGAGCGGGTGCTGCTGCCCGTGCGCCTGGTGGTGCGGGCCTCGTGCGGAGGAGGGTCGGTGGATGGCTGAGCAGGCGCGCGTGGGGATCGACCTGGAGCGCACGCGGGGCCGCGTGGACCGGCGCGTGTTCGGGGCGTTCATCGAGCACCTGGGCCGGTGCATCTACGGCGGCGTGTACGAGCCCGGCTCGCCCCGCAGCGACGAGCGCGGGTTCCGGCGCGACGTGCTGGACGCGGCCCGGGCGCTCCAGGTGCCGCTGCTGCGCTGGCCGGGCGGCAACTTCGTCAGCGGCTACCACTGGACGGACGGCGTGGGGCCGCCGGAGCGGCGGCCGCGGCGGCTGGAGATCGCGTGGCACGCGGAGGAGCCGAACACGTTCGGGACGGACGAGTTCATCGCGTACTGCCGCGCGCTGGGGGCCGAGCCGTACATCTGCCTGAACATGGGGACGGGCACGATCGACGAGGCGCGGTCGTGGGTCGAGTACTGCAACGGCGCCGGCGACACGCACTGGGCCAACCTGCGCCGGGCGAACGGGCACGCCGAGCCGTACGGCGTCCGCTACTGGGGCCTGGGCAACGAGATGTACGGCGAGTGGCAGATCGGCAGCCTGACCGCGGACGAGTACGTGCGCGAGGCGCGCCGGTGGGTGAACGCGCTCCGCCGCACCGACCCGGCGATCGAGCTGGTCAGCTGCGGCAAGGACGGCTGGAGCGAGTGGGACCGCACGGTGATCGACGGCCTGGTGCGGCACGTGGACCACCACTCGATCCACATCTACACGGGGTCGCCGGACTACTGGAGCAACGTGCTGGCGCCGCACCAGGCGGAGCGGGCGCTGCGCACGTGCCGGACGCTGATCGACCGCGCCCGCTACCTGCAGCGGGTGGAGCGCGAGGTCGGCATCGCGTACGACGAGTGGAACGTCTGGTACCGCCAGCGGGACGAGCGGAGCGGGCTCGAGGAGCGGTACACGCTGGCCGACGCGCTCGCGGTCGGGACGTACCTGAACGTGTTCGTGCGCGAGTGCGCGGCGCTCCGGATGGCCAACCTGGCCCAGATGGTCAACGTGATCGCGCCGATCGTCACGTCGCCGGACGGGCTGCTGCTGCAGAGCATCTACCACCCCCTCCGGCTGTGCGCCGAGCACGCCCGCGAGGTGGCGCTGGACCCGCTGGTGCGGTGCCAGTCGGTCGCGCACGCGGACCCGGCGGGGGCGCCGTGGCCGCACCGGGTCGGCGACCTGGGCCCGTTCGGCGAGCTGGACGTGGCGGCGACGCGGGACGAGGCCGGCACGCGGCTGACGCTGACGGTGGTGAACCGGGCTCTGACGCCGGTCCCGGCGGCCTTCGAGGTCGGCCGCCCGGTGGGCGCGGCGGGGGTGGTGTGGCACCTGGTGCACGGCGAGTCGCCGGAGGCGGTGAACACGTTCGAGGCACCGGACCGGGTGTCGGTCACGACGTGCCCGGTGGCCGCGGCCGGCGCGCGGTTCGAGCTGACGCTGCCGCCCCACTCGTACAGCTGCCTCGAGGTCCCGCTCGGGTAGGCCGGGCTCGGGGTCGCTTGCCGTACCTCCGCCACCCATGACAGCGGCCGAGGGGTGGCGCCCGAACGGCAAGAGCAGGTCGGGTGGCCCGAGGAGGGCCGGCGCCGGCCGGCCCCTCCCGGGGTGGGCTCAGCAGCCCGCGTAGCAGACGTCGATCGTGTTGATGTGGTTGTTGCTCGTGCCGTCCTGGTCTGCGAACGCCGGGAACGTGTCCGAGCTGTTGTCCAGGCTGCTCGTGAACGAGTAGTCGCCGATGAAGGCGAGCGTGCCCGGGTCGCTCGCCGCCGAGTCGATGTTGAACGTGATGTACGAGGCCGCCTCCAGCGCCGCGAGGCTGCTGGCCTCCGTCATCCACTCGTTGTAGCTGGTCCCGTTCTGGTTGCTCGAGGTGGCGCTGACGTTGCGGTTGGAGTACCCGATGTTCAGGCGTCCGTCCGCCGCGAAGGCCGCCGCCGGGAAGAACTTGTCCCCGGCGTCCGAGAAGTCGATGTGGAAGAAGCTGAACCCGGTCGGGCCGCCCCAGCTGCCGCCGGCGTTGAGGGAGATCAGGCCCCGGCCCTGAGCCAGGGTGTCCTCGTCGGCCCAGACCACCACGAACGCGGTCCCACCCTCGTCGGAGGGATTGGGGTCGCCGGCCAGGCTCGGGAAGCTGTTGCAGCGGAACGCCGTGCCGCCGGCGTTCAGCGAGCACGCGCCGTCGGGATCGCCGATCTGGTTGATGTTCGTGACGACCGTGTCGGCCGGCTGCACCCAGGAGGCGCCGCCGTCCGTGGACAGCTCCTCCTTGAGCTGGCGCGGAGAGGTGTCGCAGCTCCACCACGCGGCCATCAGGTCGCCGTTCGCGTCGAAGGCCGGGCTGGTGCCGTTGCCGCACCGGTTGGCGATGTTGATGCTGTCGGCGCCGCCCGTCCAGCTCGCGCCGCCGCTGTCCGTGAACGCGTTGAAGAAGTTCTGGCCGGAGGGGCCGAAGTCGGTCCACGTGACCACCACCCGCCCGAAGTGCGGGCTGGACGGGTTCTGGTCCACGGTGATCATGTCCTTGTCGATGAAGTCGGTCGAGCTGGAGCTGGCCAGCGTCGTGTCCTCGCCCCAGTTGAAGCCGTCCGCCGAGGTCTCGACCCCGACCCGGCCCGGAGCCACCGCGTTGCCGAACGCGTCCCGCGTGAACTCCAGGAAGGCGTACACGAAGACGTCCCGCACGGGATCGAAGGTGATGGCGACGTCACCGGAGGCGGCGTCCTGGAGGCCCGGCAGCAGCGTGGCCGACCAGGTCAGACCGAAGTCCTGCGAGGTGAAGGCCCAGGCGTGCGAGTCGGCGCACCCCGAGTTGTCCTGGTACTCCTGCCCCGCCACGACGACCAGGTTGGGGCTGATCGTGCTCTCGGCCACGGCGGGCTCGTTGGCGCCGAAGCCGCAGCCGATCGAGTTGTCCGCCTGCACGGACGGGAAGATCGTCGTCGGGAACTGCGGCGACAGCCGCGAGGGCCGCCTGTTCGAGGCGGGGATGGCGAGCGGCTTCAGCCGCGTGGCGGCCGCGTTGGCCGCGGCGACCTTCGGCGCGCCCCTGTGCGCCCGCGGCGTGGACGGCGCCGGCGCGTTCAGGACGCCGTGCGCCGGCAGCTCGACGGCCGGGGTGGACGGCCTCGCCGCCGCCGCCCGGATGCCGGCCAGCCGGGCCGGGCTGAGGATGGCGGGCGACCGGCCCAGGGCGGGCATGGCGCCCGGCCGGGTGTGGGCGGCGCCGGGCGAAACCGGCGCCTGGGCGAACGCGGGCGTGGCGCCGGGCGTCTGCAGCAGCAGCGCCGCGGCCCCGGCCGTGAGGAGTCCCGCGAGGCGGAATCCTGACGAACGATGTCGCATGTTCAATCCCCTCGTGCGCGGAGGGAGACCACACCCGGTGCGCACCCGGGACCTCCCCCCTCTGACAGCCGTTCTGCCGGCAGCGACGGGAGCGATTCTCGGCCCTGGGCCCGGCGCGGCGAATCCGTATCCGCCCGGATCTTCGCGCCGGCCGTCTACGTGTGCCGCACCACCCAGGTCATGATCGCGAGGCGGGAGGCGAGGCCGAGCTTGCTCCGGACGTGCTCGACGTGGGACTCGACGGTGCGCTTCGAGATGGACAGCTGGTCCGCGATCTCGCCGTTGCCGAGCCCGTCCGCGACGAGGCGGGCGATCTCCCACTCCCGCCGGGTCAGCGGCGCCGCGCCCGGCCGGTCCGGCTCGGCGCCGCCGCGCCACAGCCGCATCCCGAGGGCCCGGGCGGTCGCCTCGGCCCGCTCGAGCTGCTCCCGCGCTCGCGCCCGGTCGCCGGTGCCCCGCCCCGCCCGCAGGGCCCGCGCGAGCTGGAACCGGCTGTTGGCGACGAACGGCACCGCCCCGATGCGGGCGTTCGCCTCGACCGCCCGCTCGAGGTGGGCCACCGCCTCGTCCCACCGCCCCATCGCGCAGCAGAGCAGGCCGACGAAGTACCGGACCGAGCCGAGGCAGCCGGCGCCGGTCTGGCCCACCTGCACGAAGTAGTCGGCGCGCGGCGCCAGCAGCCGGTGGAGGAGCGCCGCGCGGCCGGCGTCGCCCACGGCGTCGCTGGCCACGGCCAGCAGCCCCAGCGTGTGGAGCCGGGGCAGGTGGGGGGCCAGGATCGCGAAGTCCTCGGCCGCGACCAGCTCGAACTGCTGGCGCGCCTCGTCGAGGCGCCCGGCGTCGCTGAGCGCCAGGACCAGCGTGCACCGCCACTCGGGCGCGGTCGGATACCGCTCCGCGCTGCGCCGGAGGACGTCCTCGAGCTCCGGCAGCCGGCCCTGGAGGAAGCGGACCAGGCCGATGATCGAGCCGTGGAAGACCGCCAGGCCGGGGTGCTGCGTGGGCGCGCCCCGGCGCAGGCCGTCCTCGGCCAGGCGCTCGGCCTCCTCCAGCCGGCCGGACAGCGCGGCCAGCCCGGCCCGCACCATCGGCAGGTGCCACTCCCGATCGCCGCGCCGGAGCTCCCCGGTCATCGCCTCGCAGATCTCCAGCTCGACGCGCACGGCGTCCATGTCCCCCACCTCGAGCAGGCTGCCGACGCGCAGGCGCCGGGCCCGCAGCTCGAGATGGCGGTCGCCCCGCGCCGTCGCCAGGCGGACCACCTCGCCGGACATGGCGAGCAGCTCCTCGGCCGGCTCGTGGATGCCGATGGCCACGTGGCGGTCCACCAGGGCGACCGCGATGGCGGCCGGGTCGCCGGCGCGCCGCGCCATCGCGATCGCCTGGTCGCTGAGCACGCGCCGCCGGTCCACCGAGGCGATGTCGTGGAGGGCCATCGCGAGGCGGGCGAGGAGCCGGCTCCGGAGCACGCTGTCGGCCTCGCCCACGGCGCCGAGCGCCTGCTCCAGGAGCTCGATCTCGAGGCGGTCGACGATGCCCATCGTCGTCGCCAGGCCGACGCCGAGGGCCGCCCGCGCCAGCGGCTCCGCGGCGCCCGCGGTCCGGGCCAGGTCGGCCGCGCGGCGGTACGCCTCGCGGGCCGCCACGATCTGCGCGGACGCCATCCGGGCCTCGGCCACGGCCAGCAGGAGGCGGCAGCGCGCCAGCGGGTCGCCGCCCCCGGCCTGCTCGTGCATCTCCAGCGCCCGCTCGAAGTGGACGGCGGCGTCCTCGTACGCGAGCATGCCCAGCGCGCGCCGGCCCGCCCGCGTCGCGTACTCGATCGCCCTCCCCCACTCGCCCGCCAGCCGGAAGTGGTGCGCGATCTGCGTCAGCCAGGGCTCGACGTCGACCGCGTGCAGCTCCTCCAGGGCCAGCGCGGCGCGGAGGCTGAGCTCGCGGCGGCGGACGGCGCTCAGCCCGCCCCACAGCACCTCGACCACGAGCGCGTGCGTGA